>ERZ1106929.864-NODE-864-length-30604-cov-8.063865_pt1 | contig 30604 bp, 30 predicted proteins | sample MGYA00403662_ERZ1106929 | MGnify/ENA primary metagenome ERZ1106929 (study PRJEB35170, sample SAMEA104062442) | human gut metagenome | biome: human gut; feature: human-associated habitat; material: faeces | place: Denmark | collected 2013-02-20 ... | reverse complement strand
CTGGATGGTGAAAATGTCGTCATTTATGAGCATCAGGATGAACTCGGTCGGCTGCCTCTGCATAATCTTGAAGGAATTGTCTCATTTGGATATCGCGGTACGAGTCCGGCACTTATGGGTGCATGTGCAGACAGAAATATTTCCCTGTGCTATATATCACCACAGGGAAAATTTCTGGCACGTGTAACGGGAAGAGTTCATGGAAATGTACTTTTACGGGAACAGCAGTATATGAGCAGCAAAACAGAGAAGATAGGGTTGGAGATTGCAAAAAATTGTATAACTGGAAAAGTATACAATGCCCGTTGGGTCATTGAGCGGGCATTGCGAGATCATCCTCTTCAGGTCGATACGGAACGATTGAAAAAAGCTTCATTTCAATTGAAGGAGGCACTGAGCCGAATTCAGGACAGTATTTCAAGAGAACAGCTTCGGGGATATGAAGGTGAGGCGGCCAGTATATATTTTGGAGTATTTGACGAACTGATTTTGCAGCAGAAAAAGGACTTTTTCTTTCATGAACGAAGTAAGCGGCCACCTATGGATAATGTAAATGCGTTGTTGTCGTTTGTGTATACATTATTGACAAATAATATCACGGCAGCATTGGAAAGTGTTGGATTGGATCCGTGTGTTGGATATCTACATACCGATCGTCCGGGAAGAGCATCACTGTCGCTTGATCTGATTGAAGAATTACGCCCTGTAGTAGCAGATCGATTTGTTTTATCCTTGATCAACAAAAAAATCGTAACAGGAAAAGACTTCAAACAGAAAGAAAATGGAGCTGTTTTGATGGATGATGATTGTCGAAAAAAGCTTATAACGGAATGGCAGAAGAAGAAAAAGGAGGTTATTACCCATCCATTTTTGAATGAAAAAATAGAATGGGGAATGGTTCCGTATGCGCAGGCTATGCTTTTAGCACGATATCTACGCGGAGATTTAGATTCCTATCCAACATTTTTATGGAAATGAGGTGAGACATATGTTAGTATTAATTACCTACGATGTAAACACAGAAACAGCAGCAGGGCGTGCGCGTCTCAGGAAGGTTGCCAAGCAGTGTGTAAACTACGGAAGACGCGTACAGAATTCTGTTTTTGAGTGTATCGTAGATAACGCACAATGTATCATGTTAAAATCACTTCTTGCAGACATTATTGATGTCAGCGTTGATAGTCTCCGTTTTTATTACTTGGGAAACAAATATGCAACCAAGGTGGAGCAGATCGGCGTTGACAAGGGAATAGCTGCCGATGATGTGCTGATCGTTTAAATACAAGTCAGTGCGAACCAAAAGCATACATCAAAATGCTAAGGGATTCGCACCTGAAAAAATGCACAAAAATTATGAAATACATTGATTATTGGAATGGATAATTCACATTGAATGGAGATTTATGTACAGTATGCTGAAAGGAAATGTGATGTTTTAGATGGATTTTAGTAATCAATGCGGTCGCCTCCCTCGCGGAGGCGTGGATTGAAATGTATGTGATGAATCTGCTTTCCAAATCTTTGAGTCGCCTCCCTCGCGGAGGCGTGGATTGAAATTCGTAAAGTGGAAATCAATGTCCGTGCTGTGAAGTCGCCTCCCTCGCGGAGGCGTGGATTGAAATAGAACCGAATCAGCAGGTAGATATCGTTGGTTTGGTCGCCTCCCTCGCGGAGGCGTGGATTGAAATCCAATTAGCGCGGCTTGCATCTGCTACATGCTCGAGTCGCCTCCCTCGCGGAGGCGTGGATTGAAATCGAGTTGGTGCAAAGCAATGATTATTGCATCGCTGTCGCCTCCCTCGCGGAGGCGTGGATTGAAATTGATTAACGGGTCAGATGATGAGACTCGGGACAGCCGTCGCCTCCCTCGCGGAGGCGTGGATTGAAATAGGAAGAAAGCCGAACATTATGGTCTGTGGGGGTGTCGCCTCCTTCGCGGAGGCGTGGATTGAAATATTGTCAGCTTGAAATTACCATCATTAGAAGCGGTCGCCTCCTTCGCGGAGGCGTGGATTGAAATTTGCAGCCCTGCTCGATCCGGCGCTCTGCGCCAAAGTCGCCTCCTTCGCGGAGGCGTGGATTGAAATACCTGTCGGGGTTACGTTCGCATCTGCGTCCCAAGTCGCCTCCCACGCGGAGGCGTGGATTGAAACGGTTTTGTTTTGATTATTACATCAAAAAACAAAGTCGTCTCCCTCACGGAGTCGTGAATCAAAAAATCCATACCCCCATTGCAATTCTCCGCTATTTTGCGTATACTTATAATATGAGTGGATAGATGCAGCCGCTATGTGTTGGGCATTTTGCCTGCCGTAGTTGAACGGGGCACTATCCACTCTTTTATGCTTATGAACAATCAATAGCCCTCACGCGGACTCCCGCAGCAGCCGGATCAGCTCCTCCATCGCCGGAAGTGTCTGTTTTCCTTTCAGCGTAACGATGGAGTAGCTGGTAGTATCAGCTGGATTTCCGATCCGGAAGCAGCGGACAGGCTTGGGATAGCGGAAATTTTTCATGTACTGGTAGAAGTTGAATGCGATCCCATAGCCCTCCGCGGCGAGCTGACAGGCAGATTCAAGATTTTCGAGGAGAAAGACCTGTCCCGGTTCGGCGTGATCATAAGCGATGGCAAGGTCTGTGTAGTGCCTGGAGGACTGATCCGGCTTTTGCAGGATAAAACGTTCCCCGTTAAACTGTTTGAGATCGATCCTCGGACATGGATCTTTCCGGCTTTTCTTTGCCGCGCCGGTGCACAGTGGGTGCCCGGCGGAGACAACAGCGACCATATAGTCCTCATAGAGAGGACGGTATTCCAGCAGCGGATGGCTGGAGGATTCGTTTACGATGGCAAAATCAAGCTCTCCGGCAAGCAGATGCCGGATCATCTGCTCAGTAGATTCCTCGTATGGGACCAGCTTCACGTCCGGATAGCGGGCGGAAAAAACAGGCAGCGCCTTCGCAAGAAGATAAAGTGTTCTTCTGGGATGGATTCCGAAACGGATCGTTCCCGAAGAGCCACCCATGTATTTTTGAAGTTCATTTTCATAATGGGCTTCTATTTTTATCATTTCTTTTGCATGTTCCATAGACGTTTCACTCCATTGATCCCCGCTGATCATTCTTGAAATCTCTTTTAACGATTCTGATTCATTTAATTTTCGGATCATTGTCTGCGTATTCTTCTGATCGGTTTGTTTTCTAATAAAGTAATGACTATCTGCCATCGCTGCGATCTGTGGAAGATGTGTGATCGCGATCACCTGATGATCCTTTGAGATCACTGCCATCTTTTTAGCTACACGATTGGCAGTTTCCCCACTGATCCCAGTATCAATTTCGTCAAAGATCAACGTATCTACTCCATCTGCCTGTGCTGCTACTGATTTGAGTGCAAGCATGATTCTTGATAATTCACCACCAGATGCTACTTCTTGTACCGGACGCATTGGAAGACCTGGATTGGTCGATATCATAAAACGGATCTGATCCATTCCATCTGCTGAAATCTGGTCTTTTTTCGTAACTTCGATTTCAAATCTGACATCTAAAAAGTTCAGATCTTCTAATGCTTTTGTGATATTGCTTCCAAGTGTCTTTGCTACCTTACATCTTTGTTCTGACAGATTCTTTGCTTCCTTAAGATATCGTTCCCTGATGCGTTCCTGTTCATTCTTTAATATTTCAATCTCATGTTCTGCATCACACAACATATTATATCGTTTTTCTGCCTTTTGTCCATATGCTGTAACATCTTCAATCGATGGACCATATTTGTCTTTTAAAGAATTAATGACATTCAGACGTTCTTCCACTTCCTGATACGTCTGCTCATCAAATTCCATATTCTCCATATATGTCGTCAATTCCTGATGAAAACCATTTAACAGATCTTCCACTGACAACAGTTGTTCATAAAATTCTGAGATCTGAGGATCTAAATGACTGATCTCCTGCATTCTTCTTATGCTTTCACTTAACTGATTGCCAATCGATGTTTCTTCCTCATATCCCGTCAGCATACGTGCTGCCTGACAAGAAATAATGATATCTCGGCTATGGACGATCTTTTGATATACCGTTTCTAATTCCTCGTCTTCTCCTTTGACAAGATTGGCATTCTCAATCTCTGAAATCTCATGTTTTAAGAAGTCCATCTCTCTTAATCTTTGCTGGTCATCTATTGATATTTCTTTTATCTTTGTTGAAATCTCGTGATATTCTCCTGCAAGATTTTTGCACTGTTCTAAGGAATATCTTGCGTTTTCAGGTAAAAAATGATCCATCATACTTAAATGATTTTTCTCTTTTAACAGTACTTGATGTTCTTGCTGACCATGCAGATCAAATAAACGTCTGGAAACTTCTCTTAACGTATTGAGTGTCACCGTACTATCATTAATCTTATTAATACTTCTCTTCTCGTTGATCACACGTTTGATGAAGATCTGGCCGTCTTCTACTTCCAGATCCAGAGCTTCGATTTCTTTGATCAGCTTTTGATCTTCAATCCAAAAAAGCAGTTCAATGACTGCTTCTTTTGCTCCCGGTCGGATCATATCTTTTGATATTTTTTTCCCAAGTGCACTTTCTATAGAACCTATCAAGACAGATTTTCCTGCACCGGTTTCTCCAGTCAGTATATTCAAATGTTCATCAAATGTAATTTCTACTTCATCGATCAACGCAAGATTCTTTACATGTAAATTCTGAAGCATAGATTTCCTCTCTGTATATTTATTCTTTTAATTTTTTGATCATATGATCGATCTCAGCAATTGCAGTTCTTCCAATATTCTTATCTTTCATAACACACATGATCGTATCATCTCCCGCGATCGTACCAACCATTCCAATGATGTTTAAAGAATCAAGTGCAGCAGCAGACGCCATTGCCATTCCCGATACGGTTTTTACAACCAGCATATTCTCTGCTAGTTCCATGGAAATGATCGCTTCTGCTAATATCCTCTGATACTTTCTTGAAGTCTCATCTTCCTGATCGATCAGACAATAAATCTGCTTCCCATCTGCATCCGGTTTCTTGATCAATGCCAGTTCTCTGATATCTCTTGAAATCGTTGCCTGCGTTGTCTTAAAGCCAATCTGATTTAATCTTGACAGCAACTCTTCCTGTGTCTCAATTGGATATTGCTGAATCAATTCAATGATCGCTTCCTGCCTATTTTTCTTCATTCTGACCTCCAACTTTGATTCGAAGGATTCTGTAAAAGCTGTCTCCTTTCACTTTAATGATCCTTGCGATCTTCTTTGATTTACGCACCTGAAGAACATCTCCTGGCTGAAGTTTTCTCGCAACCTGACCGTCAAAGGTAACGTAGGCTTCCTCTAACTGAGATTCTCTCACGTTCTCAATATAAATATCAATCTCATCTTCTGGAGAAAGAACAAGACTGTTTGACTGCAGCGAATGTGGACAGATCGGAGTGATCAAAATAACATTTGCTTTTGGATTCACTACCGGCCCACCTGCTGATAAATTATATCCTGTAGATCCTGTCGGCGTCGAAACAATAATCCCATCTGCTTCATATACATCTAACAATTTGCCATTGACCATAATACGAAACGAGATGATTCTTGAAAAACCACTTCTTGCGATCACGACGTCATTGAGTGCTGGAAGATGATCTGTCTCATGATCCGCATGGATCACACGCCCATCTAACATCATTCTCTCCTCGATCTGGAAAGTATCATTTAACAATCCGTCCAATCCGTCATAAAGTTTAGATAACTCAATCTCTGTTAAGAATCCTAAGGTACCGAGATTTACTCCAACCATCGGAATATCATGATCTACGATCAATCTTGCCGCATGAAGCATCGTCCCATCTCCACCTAAAACGATCACACACTCTGTGTCTTTTGTGATGCAGTTCATATCTTTTTGAACATGTCTTGTAAAATCACACATTCTCTGGCTGATTCCACCTTGTTTTTCAATATAATCCTGGATCTTTTTGGAAATACGCAGTCCTGGATCTTTTTTCTCGTTCGTTAAAATCAAAAAATTCTTCATGTTATTCCTTATTCTTTGCCAAATCCGCATGTGATGCATCCACCACTTCCTTGATCTGATCTGTCATTGTATGTCCATTCTCCATTGTCTCTGTTTTTCTCATATGTAATAAATACTCGATATTTCCCTCTGGACCTTTGATCGGAGAATAATCAAGGTGTAATAATTCAAACCCGTTCGTAGATGCGAAATCACAGATCTTCTCAATGACTTCTTCATGAACTTTTGGATCTCGTACAACACCTTTCTTTCCAACTTTTTCTCTTCCTGCTTCAAACTGCGGTTTGATCAGTGCAACAACTTCTCCTCCCGTATTCAAAATTCGATATACCGCTGGAAGAATCTTTGTCAGTGAAATAAAAGAAACATCAATAGATACAAACGATGCCTTTTCATCGATATCGTCTTCCGTCATATAACGCATATTCGTACGTTCCATACAAACAACTCTCTCATCGTTTCTTAGTTTCCAGTCCAACTGTCCATGCCCGACATCAACTGAATATACTTTCACTGCACCATTTTGCAACATACAGTCTGTAAATCCACCTGTAGATGCTCCAACATCCATGCAGACTTTGTCTTTTAATACAATATCAAAGTTCTTCATAGCCTTCTCAAGCTTTAATCCACCTCGACTGACATATTTTAAAGTTTTTCCCTTTACAATGATCTCCTGCTTTTCATCAAAAGTTGATCCTGCTTTATCCTCTCTCTGTCCATCTACAAAAACGATTCCTGACATAATAATCGCTTTTGCTTTTTCTCTGGAAGACGCAAGCCCTTTCTTGACAAGCAGTACATCTAAACGTTCTTTCTTCATTTTTCTATTCCTTCATCCATTGTCTGATGGAGTCTGCAATACTTTCTCCATCAATCTTCAACATTCTTCTTAACTCACTTACAGAACCATGTTCCACAAACTGGTCATCTATTCCAAGGCATCTGACTTCACCTTTGTAATCATGCTCACTCAGAAATTCATTCACCATCATTCCAAATCCGCCGTTTAATACGCCTTCTTCTGCGATCATGATCTTATCATAGGTCTGTGACAGTTTCATGATCAACTCCTGATCAAATGGTTTGATATATCTTGGATTAACTAAACCAATCTCATATCCTTCTTCTTTAAGGATCTTTTCCGCCTTATCTGCCTCTTCAAAGATATTTCCAACTGCAATGATCACAGCTTCCTTTCCTTCTTTAAGTATCTGGCCTTTTCCATAGTGTAACTCTTCAAATTGATCTTCATACAAAGAGCTTGCTTCTCCTCTGGAATATTTGATCGCGGTTGGTCCTTTTGCATGATGGAGCGTATGTTTTAGCATCTCAGATAATTCCCTTCCATTGATCGGAGCCATCACCGTCATATTTGGGATGATAGATAAATACGGAATATCAAAAATACCTTGATGAGTTTCTCCATCCGCTCCAACAAGTCCTGAGCGGTCCAATCCAAATATAACTGGATAATTCCCGATTGCCACATCATGTAAGATCTGATCAAAACCTCTTTGTAGAAATGTTGAATACACTGCAAATACAGGCTTTAGACCTCTTGATGCCATTCCGGCACAAAATGTAACTGCATGTTGTTCGGCAATCCCTACATCAAAGAAACGATCTGGAAAATGATTTTTAAACTTTCCAAGACCTGTTCCATCCGGCATTGCGGCAGTTACCGCAACAATCTTCTTATCTTTCTTCGCCTCTTTGATCAGTGTATCTGAAAATACCGCTGTGTTCGATGGATTGTCCGATTTCTTTAAAACTTCCCCTGTCTTTAAGGAAAATGGACTGATTCCGTGAAATTTGGCTGGATTCTGCTCCGCAGGACGATATCCTTTTCCTTTCTTCGTTACCACGTGAATAATGATCGGCTCATCTAATTGTTTCGCTCTATTTAACGTGTCTACCATCAAGGGAACATTATGCCCGTCAATAGGTCCAATATACGTGATCCCCATATCTTCAAAATACATTCCCGGAACAAATAATTGTTTGATCGAATCTTTTGATTTCTTAAGAATTGTTGTTAATTCCTTCCCAATTCCCGGAATTCTTAATAAGGATTGTTCCACATTTCCTTTAAATTCCACATATTCTTTTCTTGTTCGTACTTTATTCAAATACGCAGACATTCCACCGACATTCTCCGCAATAGACATCTTGTTATCGTTCAGGATAATGATCAGATTCTTCTTCTCCTTGCGTAGTCTTGCCATATTATTTAATGCTTCATATGCCATTCCGCCAGACAACGCACCATCTCCGATTACCGCAACAATCGTCTCATCCGTATGATTGATATCTCTTGCTGTAACCATCCCAAGCGCTGCTGATAACGACATGGAGCTGTGTCCACTGTGAAACGCATCACAATCGCTTTCTTTTCTCTTCGGGAATCCACTCATCCCATGAAATTGCCTCAGATTCTCAAATCCATTCTTTCTTCCTGTTAAGATCTTGTGCACATAAGACTGATGTCCTACATCAAAGATCAGCTGGTCTTTTGGAAAATCCAAAACAAGATGCAGCGCCATCGTTAGTTCTACAATTCCAAGATTCGATGCCAGATGCCCCCCTGTGCGACTGACATTTCTTAATAGAAAACGACGTATATCTTTCGCCAGAAGTTTATAGTCCTCTGGCTGAATCTGTTTAATATCATTCGGATCATTAATATACTCTAGCATAATGCTCCCTCTTCCTCTCTGCCTTAGTGTGTTCGATGGATCAAAAATCTTGTAAGATTTGTAAGATAACAATCTCCCTTATCATATTTTTCTAAAATATCAATTGCTTTCTTTGAAATATCTTCTACATCTCTTTGTGAACGTTCTAATCCTTTTAATGTCACATAAGTTGTTTTGTGATTCTTTTCATCACTTCCAACCGGTTTCCCGATCTCTTCTTCATCTCCTGTAAGATCCAGAATATCGTCTTGAATCTGAAACGCAAGTCCGATATATTCTCCACATTCTTCCATCTTCAGAACATCTTCTTTGGATGCTCCTGCAAGAACTGCTCCGATCATCATACATGCTTCGATCAATGCAGACGTCTTATTCTTATGAATAAATAAAATCTGCTCCATACTAAGCGGTGTACCTTCCAGTTCAACATCTGCAACCTGCCCGCCGATCATTCCATAGATTCCAGGTTTGCTGGCGAGAATCTTAATTGCTTCAACTACATTCATGATCTTGTCTTTCTCCGCAAGATCAAATGCTTTCGTTGCAACTTCATACGCATAATTAAGAAGTGCATCTCCTGCAAGGATCGCCATATCTTCTCCATAAACGATATGACATGTTTTCTGACCTCTTCTGTAATCATCATTGTCAAGTGCTGGAAGATCATCATGAATCAGAGAATACGTATGGATCATTTCAATCGCTGCCATAAATGGCTTTACAATATCTCCCTTTCCGCCAAACATCTGATATGTCTCGTTGATCAGCATTGGACGAAGACGCTTTCCTCCCGCCTTAACGGTTGTGTTCATTGCAGTTAAAACTGTTTTTTGTAACCCTTCCTGTGCTGGCAGATATTCATCTAAAATAATTTCAATCTGTGCAACCTTTTGTTTCATCTCATCCTTAAAGTTCATGTTCTTCCCCATTCTCTTCTAATACGATCAATTCTTTTTCTACTTTATCCAGAGAATCCTTACACTGTTTCACAAGATTTACTCCTTCAGTATATAGTTTGACAGCCTCTGGAAGTTTGATTTCTTCACTGGAAAGCTTTGTAAGAATTTCATCTAACTGATGAAAACCCTGATCAATATCAAATTTCTTCTTTGCCATAATAAACTTCCTCTTTCTTACTTCCCTTTTTCATCCATTGTTCTGATCTGTTTTGCCATTGCAAGGATCGTTCCATCTGAAATCGTTAAGGAAATCTGATCTCCCTCTTTCACTTTGTGAACGCTTGTAACTGGCTCACCATTCTGATCTTCTAAATATCCAAATCCATTGATCAATTTCGCTGTTGGTGATAACCCATGAAGTTCTTTTGCGTACAATTCCAGTTTGTGCTTATACCCTGTCATCTTATTCTTCATCACTTGCTGAATCTGTTCTTCTAATTCTGACAAACGCATCTTCTGTTCTTGAAGTTGAAATCGTGGATCGTAATTTGCAATGGTGATCTGATACTTCTGCAATTTCATCTGATAACGCCGGATGATCTGTTTTAACAACGCAGCCATTGTATATTCTCTGTTTGCGATTCCTTCCATCACTTCTGTGATATCTGGAACTGCAAGTTCACAGGCTGCTGTCGGTGTTGCCGCGCGAAGATCTGCCGCATAATCCGCAATGGTAGTATCCACCTCATGCCCTGTTCCAGAAATGATCGGTGTCTTTGCTTCGTAGATCGCTCTTGCGACATTCTCTTCATTAAATGCCCACAAGTCCTCGATCGAGCCCCCACCTCTTCCGATGATAATGGTATCAACTCCATACTGGTCCAGAGTGCGAATTCCAGATACGATCGTATCAGATGCACCTTCTCCCTGTACTTTAGCAGGATATAATACTAACTGTACATACGGATTCCTACGCTTTGCTGTACTAATGATATCATGAATTGCTGCTCCTGTTCTTGCCGTTACCACACCGATCTTCTTTGGATTCTTTGGAATCGGCTTCTTGATCTCGTGGTCAAACAATCCTTCTTCATAAAGCTTCTGTTTTAACATCTCATATGCAACATATAATTCTCCGATTCCATTTAAACGAATCTCCTGTGCATATAGCTGATAACTTCCGCCACGCTCATAGACACTGACATTTCCATCCACAATGACTTCCTGTCCATCTTCTAATTCAAACTGCAATCCATTATATCTTGCACTCGCAAACATCACACAAGAAATCTGGCTTTCTTCATCTTTCAATGAAAAATAAATATGCCCAGAAGAATGATACTTACAGTTTGACACCTGTCCCTTGATTGAAATCCTCCTTAAGGCATAATCACTTTGAAACATTCGTTTGATATAAGTATTAATCTGTGTTACAGAAAAAACTTTACTCTTCATCCATATCCTGTCCAATCTTACTTAAGACACCATTGATAAATGGTGCTGCCTTTTCATTGCAGTATTTCTTTGCAAGTTCTACTGCCTCATTGATCGCTACTTTTCTTGGCACCTGTTCATCTAATAAGATTTCATAGGTTGCAAGTCTTAAAATAGATAATTCAGCTTTTCCAAGTCTCTCTAAATTCCATGCATTCGTATGTGCAGAAATCTGTTCATCGATTTCATCTAAATGTTCGATCAGATTCTCTGTTTTCTCTGTAATTTCTTTCTGTGTCTTCTCATTGATATTTTCATGTCCATGAAAATATAATTCAACCTGATCTTCAAATTCTTCTTTCTCACAAAATTCTACACAAAATAAAATTCTGAAAATATGTTCTCTTACCTCACTTCTTTTCATTAGGGTTCCTTTCTGCGATACAAAGACGGAACTGCGATCAGTCCCGTCTGACTTTGCTTTATATTCTTTCTTACTCTTCTTCTGCTGCAACGCCTGTGACACGGACGTTAACTTCTCTGACCTTTAATCCTGTCATGTTCTCGATTGCTGCTTTCACACGATCTTGAACTTTCTTAGAAATCTCTGGAATACTAACTCCATAGTCAAGTTCTAATGCAAGATTGACTCTTACATGATGATTCTCTACGACAACTTTGACTCCCTTGGACAGATTATTCACTCCAAGTTTACTTACCAGTTCATTCGTGATATTCCCACACATTCTGGCAACTCCTGTCACTTCAGTTGCTGCGATTCCTGCGATCACTGCAATCACATCATCTGCAATTTTCACTTCCCCGAGCACTCCCTGCTCGTTTATCTGGTAACTACTTTTATTCTCCATAGTAAAAGCCTCCTGTATTTCTGCATACTGATATGATTTATTATACCAAAGATGAATATGTTATTCAAACTATTTTATAACATTCTTTTTGATCTTATCTCTTTAAAATGTTAAGAATAATTGATTTTCTTCCATATTTGTAAGATAATACTTTTGGCAGATATCCTTTGCGAATCTGACCTTTTATTAAAGGAGATCATATAATATGAAAAAATTAACAAGACAGGAGAAACATGAACAGTGTATGCGTGAAATCCGTGGAACATTGATTGTTGTATTGATCTGCTGTGCTTGGCATATTGCTAGTGCGTTTTTGTTAAATGGTACTGGTCTTTATTTTCTAGGTATGCCCGCATGGTTTAGTGTGTCAACATTCGGAACGATCATACTTTCTTTGATCGGTGTCTGGTACCTATTAAAACATGTATTTATTAATTTTGAATATGACGATGAAGAGGAGGAAGAAGAATAAATGTCAGCAAATCAGAAAATCATTCTTGCAATTTTTATTGTTTACCTCGCCTTAAATGCTGCGATCGGTATCATTTTCAGTAACCGTCAGAATAAAAAACAGCATACATCCTCCGAGAAAAAATTCTTCATCGGTGGAAGAAATATGAACGGACTTCTTCTGGCAATGACAACCATGGCAACTTATACTTCTGTAAGTTCCTTTATTTCTGGTCCAGGAGCTGCTGGTCTTACTTATGGATATGCACAGGCATGGATCGCTACAGTTCAAGTTCCGATCACATTTCTGGTACTAGGTGTCCTTGGTAACAAACTTGCTTTAGTTTCCAGAAGAACTGGTGCCGTTACTGTTGTAGGTTATTTAAAGGCTCGTTATAAAAGTGATGTTTTAGTTATTGTAACCAGCTTACTTATGGTTGCCTTCTTCATGGCACAGATGATCGGACAATTTACTGGCGGAGCAACTTTGATCTCTTCTATCACTGGACTTGATCATGTTGTTTCTTTATTGATCTTTGGAGCAGTTGTTATCATTTATACATCTTTTGGTGGTTTCAGCGCTGTTGCGATCACAGATACGATTCAGGGAATTATCATGTGTGTCGGTACATTTTTACTTTTATTCTTTGTATTAAAAGCTGGCGGCGGACTTGCTGGTATTGATGCCGGACTGGCACAGAATCTGCCTGGAGTATATGATGATCTATTTTCAAAGTACAGTCCCGGTACGCTACTTAGTTTCTGGATTCTTGTAGGATTTGGTACACTTGGACTTCCTCAGACAGCCGTTCGTTCTATGGGATTTAAAAATACAAAGAGTCTTCATTCTGCGATGTGGATCGGTGCTGTTACCTGCAGTTTTATCATCGTTGGTATGCATATGGCTGGTACATGGGCCGGTGCACTGGTAGATACTAAGAACCTTCCGACGTCTGATTACTTTATCCCATACATCGTTCAGAAGATCATGCCAGTCGGACTTGCAGGAACTTTCCTAGCTGCTCCTATGGCTGCTGTTATGTCTACCGCTGATTCTCTTTTGATTCTTGCTTCTGCAGCGATCGTGAAAGATCTATGGCGTAACTATGTTGTCAAAGATGATCCTGTGAAAATTCAGTCTTATAACAAAAATGTTGGGAAAATGAGCACGCTCGTTACGTTCGCATTTGGTGTGATCGTTATCTTACTTACGATCAATCCACCTGATATCATTTTCTTTCTGAATCTATTTGCCTTAGGTGGTCTGGAATGCAGTCTTTTCTGGCCTTTGGTCGGAGGATTATTCTGGAAGAAAGGAACAAAACAGGCAGCAGTCTTTAGTTCTCTCGGTGCTGCGATCACTTATGTATTTTGTTATTATAACGTCCAGATTGCTGGAATCAATGCTGTTGTATGGGGACTTCTTGCTGGTGGAATCTTATATTTTGTGATAGGAAATATCACTTGTAAAAATGGTCTTGACGAAGATATCATCAAAAATTGTTTCTAAATTTTAAAGCATAGAAACTATCTTAAAAGCAATACACATTAAAAATCCCCCATGTATGATATATGAAACTTCTTATTAATATCATACATGAGGGATTTTATCATTTTCATCCTTATTGCAATGTATAATTCTCCAACATACTTTCCTGATTGTCTACTGTTTCTTTCTTTTTCTTTCGATATGCAGATGGTGTTTCTTGATATGTTTCTTTAAATACTTTATTAAATGCTGCAACTGAAGCAAATCCATTATTCATCGCAATCTTAATTACCGGAATGTCCGTGTACATTAAATATTCCATCGCATGAGTTATTATTTTCTGTCTTTATTTTAGCTTGAAAGAATCAACACTCGTAATGATTCACTGAAATCATTACTAATTAACAATTACTTTCTTAATCTCTGACCACGTACTATATTTATTCTTTCTATTGATTCTCTTATAAGCACGTATCCGAATATAAAGTGTTTTTTTGTTTTTTAATTTTTTATTTTTAATAACTATTTTCTTGGAATTTGTCTGTACAACCTTTGTCCAAATAGCACCCTTATTCTTCTTAGCTTTCTTTTTGGATGAATATATTTTTATTTGATAACCAGTTACCTTAGGTACTGCTTTTGATAATATTATTGTTAAGGACTTTGAGGATTTTTTCTTTTTCGCACTTTTAATTTTTGCTTTACTAATGGTTATATTTTCTTTTTTGCTGTTATTTGTTTTATGTCCTTGTGATAAATCAGACTTGTTATTACTATTATTAACATTTCCATTTGTTATTGCTCCAGTTGGTTCCTTTTCTGGTTCCTTTGTTGGTTCCTTTTCTGGTTCCCTTTCTGGCTGATCATCTGTCTGATCTAAAGTTTTTACTACTATTATTTTGCATGTAGCTGTTATATTTCCATTTTCACTTGTAGCTGTTATATCAGCTGTTCCTAACGAATGGGCTGTAATCTCACCACATTCATTTACAGTAGCCACTTCTTTGTTATTACTTGCAAAATAAATTCTTTTATTCTTTATATTATCCGGGCTTACTTTGGCAATCAACTTACTCGTTGTACCAAGCAAAACTTTTTCTGATGTTTTATCTAATTTTATAGATTGTGGTACTTTCTCCTCTTCTGATCCAATATAAGCTTTTTCATACACTGTTCTATAAGAATAACTTGTTTCATTCCCATTTGCATCTGTAAGATGATCATATGTTATTTGATAAACTCCTCCTATTTTAAAAACAATAGAATCATCGCTATAGGAAATAAGATCCCCACTTCTTTTATAATTATAATGTTGATTTTCTAAAAGATTATTCGGATCAATCTTCCATTTCTTATTGCTATTGAGACATTCAATCGTTATTGTAGTATCAGCTGTCGGTTTTAACTTATTATAAAACTGACATGTCCACATTCCTGATGGCGAAAATCCACTTTCTGAAATAGTAATTCCTTTTGGTGGCCATGCAACAACATCTACATTAGAACTCTGCGTTCCTGACAATTTATGACATGCTTGTTGCAACGTATTTCCTACTCCAATATATTTCCATTCAGGATTTAACAGATTATATCTATGACCTCTATTATAATATTGTCCTGTCCCTTGACTATCATCTAATGCACTACTAATACTGTCTATGATACTCGTACTTATTATTCCACATGAGTATAAATTTTCTCCATTGCCACTTTGACATTTTGAATAATATTCATCGCTTAATCCCTCTACCTTTGGTGGATTATGAGGTGATGAATTTTTTATATTATTTTTTGCCAAATATACCGTGTACGTAGATTTGCACTGTGCATCCATAGACAATTGTTCTGAATATTCCAATGGATTTAGTCCAGCTCCCACACGAATTGCATTTAAATAATCAACTGCTCCTTTTGCAACTTCTTTACTTAACTTTCCACCTTCTATATTCTTAATTGAATCATAAGAAGGTTTAATCTCATAATATGATTTCATAGAATTAACTGTGTTTACTGAGTTTGTATAATATTTTCTGGAATTTTCCAATAACTCTTTTTCTCTTTCTGTATATGCAACAGACTTCCAATCTGCCAATAATTCTTTATTTACAAACCCCTCCATAATCCAATAATCATCATTTTCTTCTCCTGCTGGATAATACATAAAGCCTATTGCATTTCCTTTTGGGCACCCGTAATTTCTAGCATTTTCCGCAAATTCCAATGGATTAGGGTAAAAATATTCCAGAAATGTGGCTTTTCTTCCAGTCATTGACTGATAACAAGAACTTTGATTTGTGCTCTTACAATAATCATATAGATCGCTATGATTATCTGCCAGCTGTGCGCCTATATTAAACAATTTTTCATCAAAATATGTTGCAGTTTTATATCCATATAAATAAGAAATAGCATTCCACATTTCCACTGCATGTTTGCAAAGATTTCTATTATTTTCTGTTAAATTTTCTGTAAATCTCTTATATGCATCCAAATGAAATTTTGTGTAATATATCACAGCATATAACTTGCCATCATCGTCTTTCGCCTCACAACCTGCCCGAGCATAAGGATTAACTTTCTCTCCATAACTGTATTTATTCGTTTCGAACCCAGGACTTACGCTTCCATAACATACAATCTTCCCATCAGAATCAGTTTCTAAATATAAATAATCACTATAATCTTTTCCGTAAAATGTATAAGCATATCCATCCCAATATGATGGTGTCGTTAATTTTGGTTCACCAAACATTTTCTTAACATCATCAATTTTCATATTTTTTGTTACCGTTTTCCCACCTACTGTGATCAATTTTCCATCAACAGATGCTTCCGCTTTTACAGGAATTGAAATTGTTGGAATACTTGATATGATCACTAGTGCTATTGCAATCATATTGGATATGATTCTTTTCCATCGTTTCTTCATATTTTTCTTGTCCTTAATCATATATTTCCACAACGCCTCCTATTTTAGACATTTCCACCTTCTGGCGATCCCCTATATTTTTTGTACTATCACAAGTCGACAGAAATCTCTAATTTTTCAATTTAAATTTGTTCAACACACTCTCCTTATTCAATTCAAACTTCACATATACCGGGTCATGATCTGAATATGAATATCCCGTATTAATATTCTTATACATATCACATTTTACATTATCTGAGATAATAAATCCATCCAATGTAACAGTGTAAGTCTTTCCTGGTATGTATTTCATATCTGCATTTCGTGAACTATTCCACAGATTTTCTTTCTTTGGCAGTTGATCCATACAGAAAGAAAAATGTTCTGGAAGCATATTTCTTGGGAATGGATATGCCCAGGATTCTCTATCGGTAGAATCGTCATCTTCTGCAGCCTTGAGGTCATGGTTAAAATCCCCGCCACATAATACATAATTTCCTGCTTCGTATTCTTTTTTCATATCCGCTGAAAGCATACGGATCTGTCCTTTTCTGATCTTATCACTGTTTCCGTAGGCTGACATATGAAGCTGAAAGATCACGAGGTATTTCCCATTATCCACTGGAATTCTTGAAACACTATAGCAACGATCTAAATCAAAAAATTTATTGTATGATGTTGAAATCGGAAGACTTCTTCTTAGTGAATCTTTGATCGGGTATCTGGAAAATAAAGCTAATCCTGCTTTGCTGCTTCCATGTGGCTGTGTGAATGGATAGAATAGAAAAGCAGAATCATAATTTTGTGCAAATACTGTATCGTAATTCTTCAAGCATTTCTTTAGTATGGAATATTCATTTACATGATAACTTCTGGTGGAATTAAGATCTATTTCCTCTATTAAGGCAAAATCCGGATCATACGATTTTGTTAGATTTCCTGCATTTTTAACTGTTTTAAGAACACTTTTCTTGCTCTTTGCCCAAGATGATTTTCCTCCATCCATAAAAAAGCTGAAATCTGGCGTATAGGCTCCGAATCCAATATTGTATGTAATTGCTGAATATTGTTTTCCTGTTGTTAGTGTTTGTTTTGTTTCTGTGTGAGATTCTACGGAAAGGGATTTGTTATCTTCAATTCTATGGTAACTTGCATAGAGATAAATGATATATCCTAGCACAATGACCACAATAAAGCCTAATAAAACTCCTATTGTCTTTAATACTTTTTTCGCTATCTTCATGACTTTCTATTCCTTCATTTTATCTTTATTTATCCGATACTTAGTGATTGTATTTATTATAACATACAAAAAGCGTCCTTGGGACATTAATACATCTGATTTATCAGATATATTTTGTTTGCAAGGAGCATCTCACCATTCTTAATCTGATGCTGAGATTGATTGGATGTCACATCCATGCGATTGAGTTTTTTGATAAAATCTTTAAAATATCTCATCTGGTTGATTAAATCATCAAGTTTGGATTTTTCTTTATCAAGTCCAGGTACTTCCACGTGATCTTTAAACATTCAAAGCAAATCAATCACCAGATTGAAGTTGTTGCAGACATGAACGACCTCAGAAAACTGGTCAGTGAATATGGAAAGATCGGATCGAATCTCAATCAGATCGCCAAGCATTTTAACAGTGGTGGCAGTCAGTCACGTGCTATAGAAAATGAAATCCATCAGTGCATCACGGACTTATTCCTATTGAGAAAAGAGGTACTGAAACTGGCAGGTGGTATGAATGGCAATCGTAAAACACATTAAAAGCAGAAATGCAAATTACTCGGCTGCTATCAATTACCTTCTGTTTGAACATGATGAAAAAACCGGGAAAAAGATTGTAGATGAATCCGGACGAAGCATCCTGCGAAAAGAGTTTTACATGGATGGGTTGAGCTGTGATCCAATGTCTTTTGACAAGGAATGTGAACTGACAAATGCTCATTTTCACAAAAATAAGAAACGTGAAGATATCAAAAGTCACCACTACATTATCAGCTACGATCCAGCTGATGTTACAGAAAACGGACTTACCGGAGAGAGAGCACAGGCAATCAGTTTGGAACTTGCGAAGCAGATGTTTCCCGGATATCAGGCTCTGGTGGTTACTCATACCGATGGACACAATGAATCTGGAAATATTCATACCCACATCGTCATAAACAGTGTGAGGATGACTGCAGTGGAAAGGCAGCCTTATATGGATAAACCACATGAGGAAGCTGCCGGTTACAAGCATCGTTCCACTGATAAATTCATGAACGCTTTTAAGAAAACTGTCATGGATCGGTGCCAACAGGAAGGACTTCACCAGATAGATCTTCTTGCTCCGGCTGAGAGAAAAATTACTCAGAAAGAATATATGTCACAGAAACACGGCCAGCAAAAACTGGATGAGATCAATCAGAAAATTATTGAAGATGGTCTCAAACCAACATCCACCGTGTTCCTTACACAGAAAGAATATTTACGAAATGCGATTGATGAATGTGCTGCCACATCCAATAGTTTTGATGAATTCCAATCCAAACTTCTGGAACAATTTCAAATCTCTGTGATTGAGCATCGTGGCAGATACAGCTATCTTCATCCTGATCGACAGAAGCGGATTACTGAACATGCACTGGGAACACGATATGGAAAAGAATACCTGGAACAGACCTTCTTACGCAAGGATCCATTGGCCATCCTCTACATCAGATCTCACCTGCGCCTGGTTGTAAATCTTCAGACAAATGTGAAAGCAATGCAGAGCCCGGCTTATGCTCATCGGGTAAAACTTTCTAACCTGCAGCAAATGGCAAATACCATTATCTATGTGCAGGAACATGGATTTGATACGCAGTCAGATTTGAAAAACACACTGCTTGCATCAAAGCAAGAACTAAAAGAAATGCAGACACAGGTTGCTCAGCATCGGTCCAATCTAAGGATCCTCAACGATCAGATCCGTTATACCGGACAGTACTATGCAAATAAGGAAGTTTATTCCCAATTTTCAAATGCAAAGTACAAAGGAAAGTACCGAAAAGAACATGAGAAGGAAATTCAGAAATATGAAGAAGCCAGAAATTGGCTGAGATCCTTTTATCAGGATGGAAAGATGACAAGCCTAAAAACCTTGACTTTGCAAAAAGAAAAACTGCAACAGCAGATAGCTTCCGAAGAAGAAGCAATAAGCAGCTTGAAAGAAAAATTAAAAGATCTGGATACTGCCGATCAGAATGTTGATGCCATTCTTCAGATGCAGATTCCAGAACCAGTGAGATCAAAAATCAAAGATCTCGAACGATAACTATCACAAAACAAAGGAGGAACTATCACATGACACAAGAAGAATTTAATGTTGTATTTGAACTTCAGATGAGAAAGTGTGCCGATATTCTGGCACATAAAAAGAAAGAATATACCGGTGACAATATTGACCGTCTCAGTGCATTCAAGATTGCTACCGCTTTACAGAACTGCGATCCAAAAGCAGCACTGGCCGGTATGATGTCGAAACATGTCGTATCCCTTTACGATATGTGTTATTCCACTCTGTTACATTTTGACATGGAACAGTGGGATGAAAAAATCACAGACTGCATCAATTATCTGATCCTTTTAAAAGCTCTGGTAAAGGAGGAACAGGCCTATGGATCACATTGAAACAGCTATCTTAAACTGCTATGGAATCCGGGAAGCAGAACAAAATATGGTCTTTGCTGCCAGGCTCACACAACACGGTCATACAATCCAGAGCATGGCAGATCTGATGGACCTTTACCATCAATCCTACAGTCAGAAGACCGTAGAAAACATTGCGGGGCTTCCACATCCAACCGTACAGAAATTCATGGTCATTACCGTGGCTGTTGTTGGTGCAAGCAGACGCTTCCTGGCACAGATCACAAGGCATCAGAACGAAGTAAAGTACATGAGTGCATCTCTGCAGTACAGCAATTATTCCAGTCATGCTGCATTTGCTATACCATATGGAATTATGAGAGCAGATAAAGAAATCCAGGATATTTACAAGAAAAGCTGTCAGTCAGATCTGGACCACTATACAGAACTCTGTGCCTTAGGCATTGATCATGATTCAGCCGGATATGCCACACCTCAGGGACTTCGAAACGTACTGATCATCAGTGCAACGCCTTACCAGTGGAAGCATATGATCGGTCAGAGAACCTGCAGAAGAAATACGGATGAAACAAGGATTGTGATGCTACAGATCTGGCAGAGATTGTACAAATTAAGCCCGATTCTTTTTGCACCGGATCTGACCGGTCCATTCTGTCAGAGAGGAAGCTGTATGGAAAAACAGATGTCCTGCCAAAACCCTATTTCAAAACTTTGGATGCCGTCTGATATCTTAAAAACAGATTATCCATTGCTGATTCGGAAGGAGGTGCGTAGCCATGAAGATTAAACTGATTGACTTTGGTCTGAAAGCAGATCATCATCCCTTCCGGCCACATGAAAATGATGCCGGTGCGGATGTGTTCATGCCTTATGATTGCATATTAAAACCAGGCGAGATTGCAAGAATTCCGCTTGGATTCGGTCTCATCATCCCAGATGGATTTGCCGGATATGTCTTTCCACGAAGCAGCATGGCTGCAAAAGGACTGGTATGTGAACTTCCACCAATCGACTCCGGTTACCGTGGAGAGATACATGCCATTATCAGCAACGTGAGCACATCTTCTCAGACCATTCATAAAGACACACGCGTCGGTCAGCTGGTGATCACACCAGTCGTGATCGCAGACTTTGTTCTGGATCTCGGTGAAAAACGAGGAACCGGGGCTTTCGGAAGTACAGGAGAATAATACTATGATTACATTTGGAAGAAAATTAAAACATTTAAGACAGAAAAATCATCTCACCCAGAAAGAACTTGGCATGGCTGTTGGATTTCCCGACAGCTGTGCTGATGTCCGGATTGCTCAGTATGAGAGTGATGTCCGAACACCGAAAGAGGATCTTATGAAACTCTTCGCATCAACACTCGGTGTTCCGGTTGAACTCTTTACCGTACCGGTACTCTCAGAACCCAGAGAGTATGAGGCGGCGGAGTATTGGAGGTATGAGTTAGGGGCGGAACTAGATTAATTGTCATAATACTGATATGAGGCAACGGATTTTCCGCTGCCTCGCTTTTATCATTTTGAGGGTAATTGAAAATATCCTCCTGTGTTGAGCAATCCTCTTTTTCTGCGCTTTATCTGCATATCTATATATTTCATTTTATTTCTGTTCCATCGATAAAAAGCACATATTTATCCGGATTATGAACAATATCATAATCTTTTCCATATTCAATCGGCCTAAGTTCTATCTGCATAATGGATTCGCCATTTTCGATATCTTCTTTCCAAGAATATACGGTCATATCAAGGCTGGTTGCATATCCATGATCTGTAGAAAATTTTATTGAATGAAATGAATTCTCTTTATACATTTTTAAAAGCAGTCTTGCAAATGCTTCTTTATCAGAAATATTTTTTCTGTTAGCAACTACTGTAAGATTCTCATCTCTATTCATAGAAAAACTGCCAACTACATCTGGCTCACCTTCTTTATACTTTAATAAGCTTTTTCCAATTATCATTCCAACAATAATCGAAAAAACGATAGCAACAAATACAAGTGTTATATTTTTTTTCTTCATTTTATCAAGTTCCTTAGAATTATATATAAGTCTTTAGAACTACTATATCATATTTTCACGTTAAACCAAATAAAAAAGAAGAGCAATAAGCCCTTCCATCTTCTTATTCACGTATTTATTCCACCAATGCTCTCACTGCATTGATAATTCTCTGTTGCTTTTCTTTCGGTAGTTTCTCTATCATTTCAGATAATTCATTCGTAACGCCGCTAACCGAATGTGTCACAACATCAATCAATAGTGTATCTGCTGAAACATCTAATGCATTTGCAATCGCAATAAAGGTATCAAGTTTTGTTACTTTCAGTCCTCTCTCTATAACACTTACATGAGTTGGACTCAAGTTTACCAGTGCTGCCAATTCTTCTTGTGTAAGATTCTTAGCTTCCCTTGCAGCTTTTATTCTCTGACCAACCGCCTTTAAATCCATTGTGACACCTCCTTTAGAACGATAATTCGGTCTAAAATTAGTATAACGATTGATCTTTAAAACATACAGAATCTACAGATTGTCAACTTGTTCTTTAGAACTATTTTAAATTAAAAAGGCCCAAAAGGGCACTTTCCCTTTTGAGCCTATACACTTTTAATTGTCATAATACTGAAATGAGGCAACGGATTTTCCGCTGCCTCGCTTTTATCATTTTGAGGGTAATTGAAAATATCCTCCTGTGTTGAGCAATCCTCTTTATCCTTGAATACCTTACAACTCCCGCCTTTCAGTTCGTACTTGCAAAAGTCAATCTGGCTTTCAATGCTGATACTGTCCTTTCGGTCTACTGACTGCCTTGCGTAAATACAATCTTCTCTGATAATGTCCATATTGGGCTCCTTTCCGTATGGAATTGAGCTACCAACCTTACAACTATATTATACCATTAGCAGCCCCGGACAACAATGTTGCGATTGATTAGCGAAACCTGTCCCCGTATTTGCTGAATATATCGTACGGGTTATTTTCGATTTCTCTTTTTCGTTTCTTCTTTTCCTCCGGGGAGAGTACCGGCGTCAGGTTTTCCAGCACAATGAGCTTGCCTTGAAAATAAACAGATTGCTTGTCGCTTTGGTATGTAACAGCTTGAACCATTGAAAACCTCCCTTTTCCAGTATAGGTTAATGCCGACCAGTCTCCCTCTTGTCCGAATGGGGAAACGTCAAAAAACGGCACCCAGAAAGGTGCCGCCCTTTGAGCTTTCCCCAGCTTCGGGCCAACATGGCCCGAGGTCAATAGTCGCCACGATAGTATTTCTGCTCGGCCTCATTGATAGTATGGAAGTCAAAGACTTCGTAAAGCTGCCGTACCACACGGCGAATATCCTCATGGGAGAAGCCACAGTCCTGCATTGCCATAATCACATAACCACGGCAGGCGTCATTGCTCCATACGTCCGGTTCCAATCCCGGAATGGACGGATAAGTTTTCTTCATAAGGTTCTCCTGTTCATAAAAGTATGGGGCCCCGCCGGAAAGGTCGCTCTATCATCAGACAGAATAGCGGCGAGGCCCCACAGGTCAAAAGTGCTTTTCAGATAGACCGGACGGGCGGCTGGCGTTCCGCCCCATAGCATTTCAGCTCTCCCCATTCTGATGGCAAGGCGATCTCATTACCTGCGACGGCTCACGGCTCGCAACACCGCTGCACGCTCGGATTGTGACTAATCGCAAGTATCCGGGATTTTGTGGTTTATCCGGCAAACCTGCCAAGGTCCGCCTGCGGCATGGGCCTTGTCGCTCTCTCTATTCTCTGGCAATAGAGGTCATGGCGGGCCTGTCGCTGGACACAAGCACCCTTCGTATCCGGGTATCTTTTTATTCAGTTTTCAAGCTGCGTAAGGCTTGTCTGAACTTCGGGCCAATGTGACCCGGGGCTTTGACTGCCTCTCATAAACCATTTCATTTTTGGGCCTAAATCGGTACGCCTTACAGAACTTTTTTCAAAATTTTTTCCAGGCTCCGCAGACCGCGCTCAATGGCGACCCGCACGACTTTTTCATGGACGCCTTCTGCCCGGGCAATATCCTTTTTGGTCATGCCGAGAATGAAATGGGCGTAAATGCGTTTCGCCTGTTTATCCGGCAGTCGGGAAATGACGGCATGGAGTTCTTGCATAGTCACCTTACGCTCATACAGCTCATGCGGAGAAAGTGCAACGAAAAGAGCCTCATGCTCAATGCCGTCATTCCGGTCAAGGGAGTAGTATGCCTTGTGCCGGTATGTACGCAGACGGTAAGCCGCCTCTTTGTGGTCGAACTCGGAAAACAGATCGGCCACTTCGTCAGTTACTTCAACAAAACAATCCTGTGTATAATGAGGGTAAATATCCCGCAGATTGATAACTTTCATAAATACCTCCGTTTCGGGTGTTCGGGTTGACGGGTAGCCGAAACGAAGGTGGTGGAGAACGACACCGGGGCATGACCTCGGGCCAACATGGCCCGAGGTTATCCCGAAAGAACGCAAAAGCGCCCGAATGGCACAAGACCACGCGGACGCATGAAATGACATGACAGATTAAGTTACAACAAATTTCGCATACATAGTCAAACTTTCCCGGAGGTAGGATTATGCTTTTTTTAACTGGTACAAATCATAGAAACTGCAAAAGAGTAAAATAGACACGGCGGCATCCTCCTGTTGCCGCCGAAAAACTTGCATAATAAAAGGGTCGTCGTTAGATTTTCAGGCAAAAAGAAGCGGCGGCTCTGTTTTTTCAAAGCCACCGCATAATAGAACGGGCGTGTCAATATGGCTGCTGTACGACGGCTTTTTTTCTTTTGCCGTCGCCCGGCAGATGAAATATCTATTTAATTATCTTGTCATTGCCGCCTATAACTGATCCGGGCAGCAATATAATAAATGCCATAAAGCAATATGAAAAAGACAAATGCAACACTAAGAGAGCCGATTATCCACAAGTTGTTTGAAAATACAGGGAGATGAAACGCACTCAACTGCATTTTCCCCGCACCGACATATACAAAGCAACTGCTGATAATCAAAGCGGGTAACAAAGGAAGTAAAAACATCATTGACAACTGGCGATTATTTAGTTTCTCAATATTCCGCCTATTCATTCCAAGCTGCTGTAAAATACAGTCTTGTCGTCGTTTCTTCTCTCTGTCACTAAGAATTTGCGTTGCCAAAATTGCTGCACCAGTAATTTCAAAGACCAGTGCAAGGTAAAATAAGCAAATAGCCATAGCATAAAGCTGTGTCAAACTTTCTTTGTCTACCCACTTGCCGGACAAATAATCAACATTATCAATCAGAGCTGTCACACCGCTACCGTCAGACGCAGTTTTCCCTATATTGCGTTTTAGCACAGAAAGACCATCACACATTTGAACGATATTTTGCAGATCGCGGTTATCAAGCGGCGTTTCTGTTATGACAGACAGCAGACTATATAGTGTCGTCATTTGGCTAACCGCCTGTTCTGGAACAATGATACAAAAGTCAAGACCATTCCCGTATGTGTCCATCTGGCTGAATGGTTCACAAAATATGCTATCCTCTGCGAACAAATACCCGGCACAATTCAGGCTTTTATCCTGTTCAAGTAATGTTTTAAAGGGCTTTTCCAATGCGGGAATACAATGGATATAACACAAAGACGGATTGAGTTCTACGGATTGAAGTCCCAATATTTCACGCAGTTTCTTATAATCACTTTGTTTCATATAAGTATCATGTTGATATTCTGCGTATGCCATATAGCCCGAACGCCCGGTATTTAATATGACATTGTTTCTCGCTGCAAGAAAACTATTTTTGTTATCCGTATAAATGCTGTAAGCATAACTTGACTGAACAGGGAAGTTATGGTCAAGAACACTTTCATAAACCGAAAAATCCTGTGCTTCTCCCTCGTGTAAAATCATTATATCAAATACGCTCTGTTCTATATTTTTGTCTGCGATCATATAAACAGCGGTACCCGCCCCCATAAAGGTTAATGAAAGCATAAACAAAACAGAAAGAACGCCCATAATAATGCTTGTTGAACGGATTTTTTCTGTAAAGCTGCGAAATAGTACCAACCTGTTTTTTTCGTATTTCCATTTTTCACGATTGCCAAATTGCATAATGATAAACTCAGGTACGCTTAGGAAAAAACCAAATAAAAACAGTACCAGACAAGCAATGCCTATAAGCACATCATAACCATTTCCCAACGGTTCGGCACACATCAGGATAAATCCTGCGCACCCAGTCAAAACAGATATAAAAAACAGTGCAATGGCAGATTCCCCGTCATGCAGCAGCTTTTTTTCGTTTTGGCGCTCATAATACAACAAATCGTAAAGAGTTATCTTGCTTATCCATTTGTTGTTCCTCCGTATAGCGTAAAAGAGCATTGCCAGAAAATAGAGACAGGTTAATGCTGTGGCATTAAATGAAAAGTTCCACTTTAGAACATACATCACACCAAACATAGAGCTAAGAACGGCTTCTAATAGTTGGGAAAATAGTATGCCAACAGGAAGCCCAATAACAAACGCAAAAATGCCAATCAAAGTGTTTTCATAAAAAATAAGCCTACATATAGAACGGTTAGGGATTCCCGAAATCATATAGATACTCAATTCCCGGCTCCGTTTTTTCAATATATACTTTGTCATGTACCCAACAATCCACCCCATAATAAGGACAATGAGCAATGACGCAACAGTAATCATATAAGGCAACACGTCGATACTGGGAAACACTTTCATAATATCTGAAAAAATCAATGAATTAAAAGCGTACATAAAAGAAACCGTACAGGTAAGTGTGATGAAGTATAGTAAATAATCTTTTGACTGTCTTTTCGCATTGCGGATTGATAATTCCTTTAGCATGGATTACCACCTCCCAAGAGGGAGAGAACGTCAAGGATTTCGTGATAGAATATATCCCGCGTCTTTTCGCCTTTCAATATCTCATTAAAAATCTTCCCGTCTTTTAGGAATAAAATGCGGTCTGCATAACTGGCACAAAACGCATCATGTGTTACCATAAGGATTGTAGCACCTGCTTCTTTGTTAAGTTCTGACATCATCTGTAATAGAATACGGGCAGAATTAGAATCGAGGGAACCTGTCGGCTCGTCAGCCATAACCAGTTTGGGCTTACATACCATTGCCCTTGCAAAAGCACAACGCTGTTTTTGACCTCCCGATACTTGAAAAGGAAATTTTTTCAGTGTGTCGCTGATTTGTAGCCGCTGTGCAATATGGTTAATCCGCTCCGTAATTTCTTTTGGCGACACTTTCCCGATTGTCAAAGGCAAAGCTATATTTTCTTCCAATGTCAGCGTATCTAACAGGTTGAAATCTTGAAAGACAAAGCCAAGATTATCACGACGAAATGCGGATATATCATCTTCGTTTATGGTTGTAATATCTTTTCCGTCCAATAAAATGTGTCCGGCACTTACAGTATCAATGGTGGATATACAATTTAACAAGGTGGTTTTTCCGGAACCAGACGCCCCCATGATACTCACAAATTCCCCATGCTGCACACAAAAGCTAACTTGATTTAAGGCTTTTGTGACGGAACCCTGATTACCGTAATATTTTTCAATATGTTCTACACAAAGCAATGGCTTTGGACGATTTATCATTTTTCATTCCACCACCTTTCCGTTTGAAATAATCACATCTTTATCTGCAAATTTCAGAATATACGTATATGTTGCGCTCTCTGATCTTTCAAAATAGAGTTTCATAGTGTTTTGTGTATTTAGAGATATTTCTGCTTCAATCACATAAACCTCTGTTATATCTCCATTTGAATCAATCCTACGTTCTTCAGGATCTTTCGCAACGATAGATGTGTAGGGAAACGTTCCCTTCACGTTTAAGCAAGTTACTAGCCCCCCTTCGGTTACAAATTCAACTCCCCTACTATCTGAACGGAGTTGCGTTGTTTTTCCTACCATAATAGAACACAAAAAGATGCAAAGGGCAAAAAGCAACATGATACCTCTTATAAAGAGTGTTCTTTTTTTCTTCTTTGTACTCATTATAAAACGCCTCCTTTTGCCCTTATTCTATACGGAAATACAAAATGGTTGTATAGAAGTTGGTTGATTTTATCTAACAATTTTGTAAGATATAAAATCAAACATTTAAATGGTTACTTTTCGGAAAATGTAATAGAACCGTCGTATAGCACTCAACTTCGGATTCAATGTCAATGCCTATTCCCAGTTTCAAGCAGAGCTGGTCGCATAAGTACAAGCCAATTCCTGTTGATTTTTTTCTCATTCTTCCATTGCTGCCGACAAAGCCTTTATCAAAAACCCGACTTACTTCGCTCGACTTAATGCCTATGCCATTGTCTGTAATAGACAGGGTAACATAATCTCCCATATCTTTTGATTTGATTTGGATAATAGGCGACTTATCACTGCAATATTTGATACTGTTAAAAATAATCTGGTTGATAATGAAGCCAAGCCATTTACTATCGGAATAAACAAAATCAGAAATGGAATCTGTATGAACACATACTCTATTATGGATCAGAAATTGTTTGTTTCTGGACAGCACCTCAAGTACACACTGCTTCAGTGAAATTTCCTTAATCAGATAATCTTTTTCCACGCTGCCCAGACGTGCGTAAAACAGAACCTTTTCAATACTTTGCTCCATAAGCTCTGTTTGCGCTATGATTTTTCGCATGATTTCTGTTTTGTTATTCTCACATAATAACTGAATCCCCGTAATAGGAACTTTGATTTCGTGAATCCATTGTTCAATAAAATCTTTATATTCCACATTCAAACGACGAATTTCAGTCACTTCATCAGTCATACTTTTCAGAGCAGTTTTCAATATACGAAAATAAATTTTTTCTAATTCTGTTTCTGGTCTGTCTGCAATCTCCGCAATTAAATATTTTTTGTCCAGGGTCTCCATTGTCTCCATCAAGTATTGAATCCGTTTTTGCTGTTTCCGAAAATATACGAACATTGTAAAAAAGGCAATGATTGCAAAGCAAACCAATAACAAAGCCATTTCTGACAAACTAATGCCAAAAAACAAAAGGAGAACAGAAAAAAACAGTCCTCCGGAAAAACAGACAAGTAATGTAATTTGGTTATCTTTCATATAGTCTGAAAATTTCATATCTTGTACCCCATACCACGTTTGGTCTGTATGAAATCAGCCGCCCCAAGAGTACGCAGCTTTTCTCTTATCCGCATAATATTCACACTTAAAGTATTATCATCAATGTGAATTTCATTGTCCCATAAATATTCAACTAAATCTATTCGGGGAACAATCTCGCCTGTATGTTTAAACAGATAGTACATGATTTTTAGCTCGGTTTTCGTTAATTCAATTTCATTTCCGTTTGTTGTAAGCGTCCCGGCAACCAAATTAAATTGAATCCCGTTATGCTCCATTACACTAATCTGTTCGGACGTTCCCCGCCTCAAAAGAAGATTTATTCTTGCAAGCAGAATAGGAATGTTATAGGGCTTTGTAATGTAATCGTCGCCTCCAAGTGTTAATGCCTGTAATTCGTCCATTGTTGTGTTGCGTCCTGTAATGAATAAAATCGGAGTTGTGGAAAAACTGCGGATAGAGCTGCAAAGGCGATACCCGTCTTGCTCCGGCAAATTTATATCAAGCAAAATCAAGTCGGGAAAAGCGGATTTAATGTAGTCGATTGTTTTTGCAAAATTGGTAACGCAATCTACCACATACCCAGCATTGATTAAAAGTGTTTTTAATTCTTCTCTTATCAATTCTTCATCTTCAACGATCACTATCTTGTATGGTTTCATTTTTAAGTTCCTCTCCTTGTATCGTTCTCATATCGACAGACTTTTCTGCGGCTTTCGGAATCAGTCAGATTGTCGCCATCTTCATAGAACCGGGAGTACGGCACCTACGCATAAATAGTTTATTCTCCGAGGGGCACGTCCCATTTTTCACTTGCTTCTTTCACGGTCATATAGTTCATAGCGCATATCCATCTTTTTCATTATATTTCTTTTGTGATAGCAATACAAGTTGGAGACGGCAGGTTGATGAAATATAATACTACATTATATCAAATTTTATTACATTCTCATAATTCAACCTGAAATGTACAATGATATAGGGTGATATGAGAATGAACCAAAATGAAAGAAGGTTT
>ERZ1106929.863-NODE-863-length-30648-cov-5.669238_pt1 | contig 30648 bp, 32 predicted proteins | sample MGYA00403662_ERZ1106929 | MGnify/ENA primary metagenome ERZ1106929 (study PRJEB35170, sample SAMEA104062442) | human gut metagenome | biome: human gut; feature: human-associated habitat; material: faeces | place: Denmark | collected 2013-02-20 ... | reverse complement strand
CTCCCGCTGGGCGGAGGCCCTCCGGGAGATCTCCGGCCGCCTGGAGGAGATGCCCGCTGAGGAGGGCTTCCCCGCCTACTTGGCCTCCCGTCTGGCGGAGTTCTACGAGCGGGCTGGCTATGTGGAGACGCTGGAGGGCAAGGAGGGCTCGGTCACCGTCATCGGCGCCGTCTCCCCCCAGGGCGGCGACTTCTCCGAGCCGGTCACCCAGAACACCAAGCGGTTCATTCGCTGCTTCTGGGCGTTGGACCGGGGCCTGGCCTATGCCCGGCACTTCCCCTCCATCCACTGGATGAACTCGTACTCCGAGTACACCTCCGATCTGAAGCCCTGGTATGACGAGAACGTAGGCCCAGAGTTTGACAAGTGCCGCCGCCGGGTGGTCAACCTGCTGCGGGAGGAGAGCCAGCTCATGGAGATCGTCAAGCTCATCGGATCGGATATCTTGCCCGAGGATCAAAAGCTCACCATCGAGACCGCCCGAGTCATCCGGGTGGGCTTCCTCCAGCAGAACGCCTACCATGCGGTGGACACCTATGTGCCCCTTCCCAAGCAGCTGAAGATGATGCAGACCATCCTGCGGCTGTACGACGGGGTGAAGGAGGCGGTGGACCGGGCCATTCCCCTGAGCCAGTTTACCGCCACCGGCGTGTTTGACAGCCTGGTGAAGATGAAATACGAGATTCCCAATGACGACCTGTCCGGCTTTGCCAGATACGAGCAGGAGATTGACGCGGCGCTGGCCAAGGTCAACGCCGCCAACAGCTGAGGTGATAGCATGAGATTGGAATATACCGGCCTTTCCGACCTGTCTGGCTCCCTGGTGGCGGTCCAGGGAGTATCCGGCGTGGCCTACGACGAGCTGGCCGAGCTGACCATGGACGACGGCTCCCGCCGCTACGGACGCGTCATCCTCATCGAAGGGGACCGGGCGGTGCTCCAGGTGTTTGAGGGTACCCGGGGCATTTCCCTGGAAAACGTGCGCACCCACTTTACCGGCAAACCCATGGACATCGCCCTGTCCAAAGAGATGCTGGGCCGGGTGTTCGACGGGGCGGGGCGGCCTATCGACGGGCTGGGTGAACTTTATCCCGACGAGCGGCGCAACATCAACGGCTCCGCCATCAACCCGGTGAGCCGCCAGTACCCCAGAAGCTGTATTTACACCGGCATCTCCGCCATCGACGGCACCGCCACCCTGATCCGGGGGCAGAAGCTGCCTATCTTCTCCGGTGCCGGCATGGCCCACAACGAATTGGCCGCCCAGATGGTGCGCCAGGCCCATGTAGCGGGGGACGACGGGGAGTTTGCCATCGTCTTTGCCGCCATGGGCGTCAAGAACGACACTGCCGAGTTCTTCCGCCGGAACTTTGAAGAGGCGGGGGCCCTCCAGCGGGTGGTCATGTTCCTGAATCTGGCCTCCGACCCCATCATCGAGCGTATCCTCACCCCTCGGTGTGCCCTCACCGCGGCGGAGTATCTGGCCTTTACCCACGGCTACCATGTGCTGGTGGTGATGACGGACATGACCTCCTACTGTGAGGCGGTCCGTGAGTTCTCCTCCTCCAAAGGGGAGATCCCCTCCCGGAAGGGCTTCCCCGCCTATCTGTACTCCGACCTAGCCTCCCTGTACGAGCGGGCGGGCATGATCCAGGGCAAGCCCGGGTCCGTGACCCAGGTGCCCATCCTCACTATGCCCAACGACGACATCACTCACCCCATCCCCGACCTGACCGGCTACATCACCGAGGGACAGATTGTGCTGGACCGGGATATGGACCAGTCCGGTGTCTATCCCCCCATCAACATCCTGTCCTCTTTGTCCCGCCTGATGAAGGACGGCATCGGCGAGGGCTTCACCCGGGCGGACCACCCCTCCCTATCCAACCAGCTGTTTGCCGCCTACTCCAAGGTGAAGGACGCCCGGAGCCTGGCCAGCGTCATCGGTGAGGATGAGCTGAGCGATACCGACAAACGCTATCTGGAGTTTGGAAAGGCTTTTGAACAGTATTTTGTCCAGCAGAGCGACCAAGAGGACCGATCCCTGGAGCAGACGCTGGAGCTGGGCTGGGCTCTGCTGTCCATCCTGCCCCGAGGCGAGCTGGACCGGGTGAGCGAACAAGAGCTCAACGAGCACTATCACGAGAGGGCCTTTTCTGCGGTTGCCAGCGGCGGAACTCTATAACGGCTCCGCTGGTGCCCTTGTCGCAGGAGATTGTCCTGAACGGCGGCCCGAATAGCCGCTAGGAACGATCACATGGAAGGGGGTGGCCTCATGGCCGCTGTACTGCCTACAAAAGGCAATCTGATGGCCGCCAAGCGGTCCCGGACTCTGGCACAAACAGGCTATGAGCTGATGGACCGAAAGCGCAACATCCTAGTCCGGGAGATGATGGAGCTGATGGACTCCGCCTCCCAGCTTCAGAGGGAGATCGACCAGGTGTTCAGCCAGGCCTATGCCGCCCTGGCCCGAGCGCATATTGAGCTGGGGCTGTGCGACCACATTGCCGAGGGCGTGGTCCCGGACGACAGCTTGGATATCCGCTGGCGCTCGGTGATGGGGGTAGAACTGCCTCACATCCCAGACAACAGCCCTCCGCCCCGGCCGGAGTACAGCATGGTATACACCTCCCCAGCCTTGGACGAGGCGTATATCCAGTTCCAAAAGGTGAAAGACCTGACCCGCCGGATGGCGGAGATTGAGACCTCAATTTACCGCCTGGCCCAGTCGATCAAAAAGGCCCAGAAGCGGGCCAACGCTCTAAGAAATATCGTGATCCCCGGCTTTGATTCCACGATCCGGACCATCACGGAGGCTCTGGAGGAAAAGGAGCGGGAGGAATTTGTCCGTTTGAAGATCATCAAGCGCCAGACGGGAAAGGACTGACCGGACTTTAGCGCCGGTAAAACAGAAGAAAACGCGCAGGCCCCTGTGATCCCACAGGAACCTGCGCGTTTTTTGCCTGTCAGAGAAGGGAAATAAGGTCAGTCCCGGACTGCTTCTCCAAAAAACCGGATTGGGCCATGGAAACCATGTCCCCTTCCACGATGACCAGGTGGTCCACCAAGTCTACATCCATCTGTCGAAGCAATTTTTTTAGCTCCTGGGTACTGGTTTTGTCCGCGGAAGAGGGGATGGCGATGCCGGACACATGGTTGTGAGCCAGTACCACCTTGGATGCGTTGTCAGCCATGGCATACTCCACTACCTTTCGCGTGAGAATGGGCACCTGGTCCACAATACCCTCTCCCAGCTTGTGGCAGCCCTTTAGTCTGCCCTTGCCGTCCATGCACAACAGATAGCAAAGCTCTACCCGGGCCCCAAAGAAGTAAGGCTGGAGCAATTCGTAGTAATCCTCTGGTTGTTCCAGCTGCTCCAGCTTTACTTGGTCGGCCAGATAGCGGGCGGCAACGGCGGGGATAAGTTGGATGAGTGCGGCGGTGTTAGGGCCGACCCCCTTGACTTTGAGCAGTTCGTCATAAGGGGCCAGGAATACCCCGGAAAGAGTGACGAACCGGTTGATCAAAGCATGGGCCAGCGGGTTGACATCCCCTTGAGGAACTGCGTAAAACAGCAGCAGCTCCAGTACCTTATGGTCTGGCATCCCGGCCAGGCCGCGGGCCAGAAATTCTTCCTTCACCCGCTGGCGGTGGCCGGTATGAATAGACTTGCCTGCCGGATTCTTATTACCGTGCGCCATAGGTGGTCAGATAAGCCTCCATCCGCTCCCGCAGATCGTCGTCGATGTACACCTTGCCGTCCACCGGCTGGTTATGCAGGCAGTCGATTACTTCCCGGATGGTGACAATAGGATAGACTTGGATGCCATAGTCCTCCCGCAGCTCATCCAGAGTGGTACAGTCCCGGGTACCCCGCTCCATCCGGTCCACGGAGACGAACAGGGCGCGGATGTTCACGTCCGCCACATGCTTGAACAGTTCGATGGACTCCCGAACAGCGGTGCCAGCGGTGACCACATCCTCCACGATGGCGATGTCGTCACCCGCCTGAGGCTGATAGCCCACCATAACGCCTCCTTCGCCGTGGTCCTTGGCCTCTTTGCGATTGAAGCAGTAGGGCAGGTCCCGCCCATAATTGCGGTATAGGGAGGCAGCTGCGGTCACCGCCAGGGGGATGCCCTTGTAGGCTGGACCAAACAGGGCTGTGATGCCTTGCGGCATATTCTCCTGAATACAGGCGGCATAATAATCCCCCAGCCGGGCGGCCTGAGCGCCGGTTTTGTAGTTGCCCGTATTAACGAAATAAGGTGTCTTACGGCCGGATTTCGTGGTAAAGTCCCCGAAGGTGAGCACGCCGGAGCGCACCATAAAGTGGATAAATTCTTCCCGGTAAGTCATCGCAATCTCTCCCGACTGTCGTATTTTGTCGCATCCGATTATAGCATGTTTCCAAGTTGTGCACAAGCGGAAAACACACGGTTTTTGGCGGTGAGAAAAAAGGATTTCCTCTGCAAACAGAGGAAATCCAGTGGCAAAGGGACCAGATTTTCATAAGATGGGCAAAGGGGGGGCTGACATGGACCGGGAACGGATCAACCTATGCGGGCAGTTGGCGGAGGTGGACCAGGCCATGGGCTTTATCCTGGCGATCATCGCCGGGGTGGCTCTGTCCTTCACCGCGACAGGACTTCAGCGCGGCGCCCTGTGCGCCGCCATTCAGGGGCAGGCGGCCGCCGCCCCTGCGGTCTATCCCCTGCGCCATGTGGCCAACAGCCTGGTGGTGGGGGCGCTGGGGTTCTTCCTGTGCCTAGCCGTCAAAACATGGCGGCAGACTGACCTGGCAAACTGTGCCGCCGCCCGATCGGCCCGGTCAAATCTGACAGCCTCGGCGCTGGTGCTGGCGGCTGCCCTGATCCGCTTTCAGGACACGGAACTCAGCATCGGTCAGTGTACTCAGTCTGGGGACGAAACACCCGGTTGAAATCCCGGGGCGTCTTGGCGGTGAAGGTGATGGGCAGTCCGGTGGCAGGGTGGACAAAGGACAGCTCATTGGCATGCAGGCACAGCCGTCCGATGGGGTTGGTATGGGCGCCGTACTGCTTGTCCCCGGCGATGGGGCAGCCCAGCTCCTTCATGTGGACCCGGATCTGGTTTTTCCGCCCGGTGTCGATGGAGATGTCCAGCAGGGAGTAGCCGCCCCCCGATTTGAGCACCTGGTAATTGGTGACGGCTTCCTTGGCCCCGGGGCCGGGGGCGCCGGAGAAGATCATGTGGGTTCTGGTCTCTACCAGATAGGAGCGGATGGTGTCCCGGTCCGGCTGGGGCGTCCCCTCTACCAGCGCCCGGTAGCCCCGGCGGGTGATGATCTCGTTCCACTTGGTCTGGAACAGCTCCTTCGTCTCCAGGTCCCGGGCGAACATGAGCACCCCGGAGGTGTCCCGGTCCAGACGGTGGAGAACATAGATCCGGTTGTCAATGTGCTGGCTCTTCACATAGTCGGTGACTATGTGATAGGCGGTGCGGGTCTTTTCCTTGTCGGTGGCTACGCTGAGCAGCTTGGCCGGCTTGTTGACCACAATGAGGTGCTCGTCCTCATAGAGCAGAGGGAAGGGGAGCGCACCGCTTTTGGGGGCGGGGACGGACAGAATGGTGACCACCTGGCCGGGAGCCAGAGGCGTGTCGAACTGGGAGGTGGGCCTGCCGTCCACGGTGACCAGCTTACGGGAGAGCAGGGATTTGACGTTGTTGCGGCTTTTGCCCTTGATGTGGACAAGCAGAAAGGGCAGCAGGGTGGTGGCCTCAGAGACGATATAGTTGCTCTCACGGTCACGGTCCCGGCGTTGGAACGTGGTTTTCATGGTCATCCCGCCTTGTGTAATAGAGTGAGAAAAGTATATCATGGTTTGCCAGAAATGTCACGGGGGAGATGCCCCTCTCACGAATGCAGCCCCAGCAGAACCGCCTCGGCCACCTTCACGCCATCCACGGCGGCAGAGGTGATGCCTCCGGCATAGCCCGCCCCCTCCCCGCAGGGGTACAGCCCCTCCAGGCCGGGAGACTGGTAAGCAGCGTCCCGAAGGATGCGCACTGGGGAGGAAGAACGGGTCTCCACCCCGGTGAGGACGGCGTCCGGGTGGGCAAAGCCCCGGAGCTTCCGGTCAAAGACGGGCAGGGCCTGTTTTAAGGTGTCCAGCACATAGCCGGGCAGCGCGCCGTCCAGACTGCCCCAGGTCACGCCGGGGCGATAGGTGGGCAGGACGGAGCCGGGGCCGGCGGAGGGCCGGCAGGCCAGAAAGTCCCCCACCCGCTGGGCGGGGGCGAAGAAGCAGGGGGCGCCGGGCTGGTACAGGGGGGGCAGGCCGCCGGTCCCTATATCCCAGGCTGCCCGCTCCCATTTCTCCTGGAAGCGCACCCCGGCCAGCGGGTCGTTCCCGCCGAAGTCGGCGGGACCCACTCCCACCAGGAACCCGCCGTTGATGTTGCCCCCATCCCTGGCCCGGAGGGACATGCCGTTGGTGACCACCTGGCCATAGCCGCTGGCGGCGGCCACCACCTGGCCGCCGGGGCACACGCAGAAGGTGAAGGCGGACCGGCCGTTGGGCAGGTGGCAGGCCAGCTTGTAGTCCGCTGCGGGCAGCTTGTCCCAGAAGGCGCCGAACTGGGCCTGGCTGATGCTCTCCTGACAGTGCTCGATGCGCACGCCGATGGCGAAGCTCTTGGCCTCCATGGGCAGGCCGAAGGCAAAGAGCATTTGGAAGGTGTCCCGGGCGGAGTGGCCGGGAGCCAGCACCAGGGCCTGGCAGGGCAGCTCGTAGGGCCCCGTCTCCGTCATGACGGTGAGGCTGGACAGCCGCCCGCCTCGGGCAGTCAGGCCCCACAGCTGGTGCTCAAACCGGATATCCGCCCCCAGCGCCAGCAACTCTCCCCGGATGGATTTCACCACCTGCCGCAGCACGTCGGTGCCGATATGGGGCTTATGGGAATAGCGGATGTCCTCCGGCGCGCCGTGGGACACAAAAGTGTCCAGCACATGGCCGATGCGGACGTCGTGGATGCCGGTGGTGAGCTTTCCGTCGGAGAAGGTGCCCGCGCCCCCCTCGCCGAACTGCACGTTAGAGGACTGGGAGAGCGCTCCGGTGCGCCAGAAGTGCTCCACGTCGGCGGTGCGCTCGTCCACATCTCGGCCCCGCTCCAGCACGATGGGGGACAAGCCCGCCCGGGCCAGGGTAAGGGCGGCGAACAGCCCGGCCGGTCCCATCCCCACCACCACCGGGGGGTGGGAAAAGGTGCGGGCGGCGGCGGGGGGCTGGTAGGGCCGTTCCTCCCACGGAGCGACCCCCTTGGGGGCGCGGCGGAGGATGCGGGCCTCCCCCCGGACCGCCGCCTTGATCGAGCAGACCAGGTGGACGTCCTGTTTTTTCCGCGCGTCGATGGACTGCCGGGTGAGGGTCAGCTCCACAATGTCCTCCGGGCGGACGCCTAGGGCCTTGGCGGCCTTTTCTTTCAGCTCCGCCTCGCCCGCGCCCACGGGCAGCCGGAGGTTGGATATGGTCAGCATCAGATGGGCCTCCCAGTCATAAAATGCGCCCTCCCGGCGTGGACCGGAAGGGCGCGCTGGAGTCAGTGGGTCCCGTGGAGCAGCTGTTCGCCTGCGGTGTAGATGTCCCCCGCCCCCACAGTGAGGATGAGGTCGCCGGGCTGGGCCAGGCGGCGCAGGGCAGCGGTGACGTCGTCCAGGGTGGGACAGTAGACACTGCCGGGAATCTGCTCGGCCAGGTCCCTGGAGGAGATGCCCAGGGTGTTGGTCTCCCGGGCGGCGTAAATCTCCGCCAGTAGCGTCACATCCGGCTGGCGCAGGACCTTCACAAAATCATCGAACAGCTCGTGGGTACGGGAATAGGTATGAGGCTGAAAGGCGCAGATGATGCGCCGGTAGCCCAAGGTGGCGGCAGTGTCCAGCAGGGCGGCCAGCTCGCCGGGGTGGTGGGCATAGTCATCGTAGATGCGCGCGCCGTTGTACTCCCCCTTGTACTCGAACCGGCGGCCGGGCAGACGGAAATCCCGCAGGCCCCGCTCCACCGCCTGGCCGGGGACAGCCAGGGCAATGGCGGCCGCAGCGGCGGCCAGGGCATTTTTCACGTTGTGAAGGCCCGGAACAGACAGCTTCACATGGGCATAGCAGGCGTCGTGGTAGAGGACGTCGAACTGGCCGAAGCCGTGGTCAAAGACCAGGTTGGCCGCGTGGACGTCTCCCCGCTCCACCCCGAAGGTGAGCATGGGTCGCGTCTCTCCGGCCAAGGTGGCCATGGTGTTGGCGTCCTCACAGTTGGCCACGATAAGCCCGCCGGCAGGCACTCGGTCGGCAAAGGCCCGGAAGGAGTGCTCAACGTCCTCCAGGTCCTTGAAGAAGTCCAGGTGGTCGGCCTCGATATTTAGAATGACGGCGATGGTAGGGAAGAAGGACAGAAAGGAGTTGCAGTACTCGCAGGACTCTAGGATGATGGTGTCCCCATGGCCCACCCGGTGGCCGGAGCCAAGCAGAGGCAGGGTGCCGCCGATCATCACCGTGGGGTCCAGGCCGGCGGCCATGATGATGTGGGTGCACATGGAGGTGGTGGTGGTCTTGCCGTGGGTGCCGGAGATGCACAGGGCGTTGCGGTAGTCCCGCATGATGGCGCCCCAGGCCTGGGCGCGTTCGAATACGGGGATGCCGGCAGCGTGGGCGGCGGCGATCTCCGGGTTGTCGTCATGGACGGCGGCGGTGCGGATGACGCAGTCCGCCCCCCGGACGCTCTCGGGCAGGTGGCCGATGGTCACCTGGATGCCCAGGGAACGCAGGTGGGTGACGGCAGCGCTCTCCTGCCGGTCAGAGCCGGTGATGACCATGCCCGCGCCGTGGAGCACCTCGGCCAGGGGCGCCATGGACACCCCGCCGATGCCCACCAGGTGGGCACGCCTGCCAGGCTGCATATAGTCGCGGATGTTGTTGACTGTCATAATATTACCCCATATAATAAACGCGTCAGCGTCAGATTTTGAAATGGAAGCCTGTGACCAGGCTTAAAGCAACTTATTATACTACGGGAAGTTGGAAATGGCAACCTGGAATTTTCCTGAGAAAAGGGGCGGATTGCCCCGGAGGTCTGTATGGAGATGGAGAGGCTGAACATTGGCGCTGTGCCCGCCCTGCGCCTTGGCGCGGGGACGAGGGGCGCATACCTGTTCGTGCATGGAAAGCTGGGAAACAAGGAGGAAGCCGTGGATTTTGCCCGGCGGGCGGAGCCTGCGGGATATCAGGTGGTGTCCATGGACCTGCCTGGACACGGGGAGCGGCGGGACAGCGGGGAGCGGCTGGTGCCCTGGACAGCGGTGCCGGAGATCCGGGCGGTCTATGATTTTCTGAAGGCCCGCTGGGACCATATCTGCCTCCGGGCCAACAGCATCGGGGCGTGGCTGGCCATGGAAGCCCTCCAGGAGGAGGCGCTGGAGCGGGCATTGTTCGTCTCCCCGGTGACGGACATGGAGGGGCTTATCCAAACCATGATGGACTGGGCGGGTGTGACCCGGCGGGAGCTGGAGCGGCGGGGAGAGATTCCAACGGAGTTTGGGGAGACCCTGTCCTGGGAGTACCTGAACTGGGTCCAGGCGAACCCGGTCGCATGGCGTGTGCCCACCGCAATTCTGTATGGGGAGAGGGATACCCTCATCTCCCGCCGGATGCTCAACGCTTTCCTCGGGAAAACCGCGGGCCGGCTTACGGTGGTGAAGAATGGGGAACACTGGTTCCACACCCCGGAGCAGATGGAGAAATTGGCCCGGTGGGAACGGGCAAATCTGTAAGCCCCCAGAGAGAGTATAGGCAGGATCTGGTCCATTTAGACGGGAGGGACGGGCTGTGACGGAAAAAATCCATGTTCCATCAGGCGTAGCCGCCCTGCGGGACGCATTGATCCGGGAGGGGTTCCGGGCCTGCCCGGTGGGGGGCTGTGTCCGGGACAGCCTGCTGGGCCGGACGCCGGAGGACTGGGATATATGTACCTCCGCCCGGCCGGAGCGGATTTTGGCCCTGTTCCCCGGAAGCGTGTCCACCGGAGGCGCTTACGGCACCGTCACCGTGTCCACGGACAGCGGCCCAGTGGAGGTGACCCCCTTCCGCCGGGAGGGAAGCTATGCCGACGGGCGGCACCCGGACCGAGTGTCCTTTGAGGCAAGCTTGGAAGAAGATCTGGCCCGGCGGGATTTCACGGTCAATGCCATGGCTCTGGACGAAAAGGGGAACATCGTGGACCTGTTCGGCGGGCGGGCCGATCTGGAGCGGGGGCTCATCCGGTGCGTGGGCAACCCGGAGGCCCGCTTCCGGGAGGACGCGCTGCGGATGTTCCGGGGGGTGCGGTTCGCCGCCCAGCTGGGATTTGACCTGGAGGGGGAGACGGCTCAAGCGATCCGGCGCTGCGCGCCCCTTGCCGCCCGGCTGGCCCCCGAGCGGGTGGGACAGGAGGTGGAGCGCGCCCTGCTCTCCCCACGGCCCGGCCTGGCGGGAGGGTTTTTCCAGCTCGGACTGATACCCGGCCTGGCCGCCCGATGGCCGGAAGGAGCCTCCGCCCTGGCCGGACTGCCGGCAAAGCGGCTGCTCCGGTGGGCGGGGCTGTGCGCCTGCCTGATGGAAAACGGCATGATCCGGGAAAGCGCCCCCTTTCTCTCCGGTCTGCGGTTGGAGGGAAAGCTGGTCCGCGCCTGCGCCGGCGGGGAGGCGTTGTGGCGTTCCGGCCTGCCCAGGGAGGGGCGGCAATGGCGGCACGCGCTGGCCCGGTGGGGTGCGGCGGCCTGCCAGGTAGCGGCGGCTATGGGGGGCGGGGAGGCGCTGTCGTTGCTGGACCGGACGCTGGCCGCCCGGCCCTGCATCCGGGTGAGGGACCTGGCCCTGTCCGGCGGGGACCTGGCGGCGCTGGGGCTGTCCGGCCCCGGCATCGGCCTGGCCCAGCGGGCGCTGCTGGAGCGGGTGCTGGACCGCCCGGAGGACAACAATCGGGAGACGCTGCGGCAATTTCTGGCGGAGACGGGACATATTTGAACAGCGCCCTGGACACAATGAGGGCGAGGTGATACGGATATGGACCTGTCAAAGCTGTCCAATGAGGAATACGGCCGCTATGTGGGAGAGAAGGAAAAGACCTCCCCGCTGTGGAAGGACCTGATATGGGCCTTTTGTGTGGGCGGGCTGATCTGCGTGGGAGGACAGGCGCTGTCTGAGCTGTACCAGAGCTGGGGGCTGAGCAAGGACGACGCGGGCACCTGGGTGTCCATCACTCTGGTGTTTCTGGCCGCCCTGCTCACCGGCCTGGGTGTGTTCGACGACATCGCCCGCCGGGCGGGAGCGGGCACCCTGGTGCCCATCACCGGCTTTGCCAACGCCATGGTGTCCCCAGCCCTGGAGTTTAAAAGCGAGGGCCTGATCCTGGGGACCGGCGCCCGCCTGTTCACTGTGGCCGGACCAGTGCTGGCGTATGGGATCGGCGCCAGTGTGATCTACGGGCTGATCCTGTGGGTGATGGGACTGTTCTGACCGGCCACGGTGTTGTGGAGGGAGGAACCACAGCAAAATAGTCGAGCCTTCGCAGGAAAGCGGAAGCGGGCAATATGGAGCTTGCGGCAACAAGGCCGGACCATGTGGACGAAAAAGAAAGGCGGACAGGCAAGCTGTCCGCCTTTTTTTCATATCCTGTCCAGAGGTGATACGGATGGAGCGGAAGGAAAGTCTGCTGGAACGGGCCAGCCAGGCTCTGGAGCTGCCTGGGGACGCCCTGGGCGGCATGCCCCGCATCGAGCTGCTGGGGGATCGGGAGCTGCGCATGGAGGCCCACAAGGGCATCCTGGCCTATGGGGACGAGGAAATCCTCATCTCCGGAGGTAAGCTGGTGGTGCGGGTGCGGGGCAGTGCCCTGGAGCTAAAGTCCATGAACCCCGCCGAGCTGCTCATCACCGGACAGATTCTGTCCCTGGACTTCTCCTGAGCGTATGAAACGGCTGATCAACTGGCTGCTGGGCTATGTGGAGGTACGGGCGGAGGGGGCCTTTCCCGAGCGGCTTTTGAACCTGTGCGCCCAGAACCGTCTAGCGTTCTGGGGGCTGTCTTGGGGGGATGAGACCTCCTTCACGTTCCGCATCCGGCTGAAAGACCTGCCCCGCCTGCGGCAGTATGCCCAGTGGGCCATGTGCGCCATCCATGAGGCGGGGCGGCGGGGCGGTCTGGCCGCCCTGCTGCGCTGGCGCAGGCGCTGGGGGTTTGTGGCTGGGGCGGTGGTGGCCTTTCTGGCTATGGCAGTGCTGTCCCGGTTTGTGCTGGTGGTGGAGGTGACAGGCAACGAGTCAGTCCCCTCGGCCATCATCCTCTCGGAACTGCAGCGGCTGGGGGTCAAACCGGGGGCCTATGGACCGGCCCTGGACCGGGCCGCCCTGGCCAACGAGGCCCTCATTGCCCTGCCCGAACTGTCCTTTATGGCCATCAACCTCCATGGCACCCGAATCGAAGTAGTGGTGCGGGAGGCAGAGCAGGTACCAGAGCTGTTGGACGAGGGCACTCCGGCGGACGTGGTGGCCGCCGCCGACGGCATCATCCTGGACATTCACACCTCTGCCGGCCGGGCTATGTTTGCCGACGGGGACACGGTGACCAAGGGGGAGGTGCTCATCTCCGGCGATGTGGAACTGCGCAAGCCCGAGGACAGCGACTATGACATCGGCAAGCTGGTGGTGCGGGCCGCCGGAGAGGTCACCGCGCGGACTTGGCGGACGCTGGAAGCGTCCATCCCCCTCACCGCCCAGGTCAAGGAGTACACCGGGCGGGAGAGAACGCTGTGGTCGGCGGAAATTTTGTGGGGGAGCATTGAATTTTACGGAAACAGTAGCATTTCCTATGAGAAGTATGATAAAATAACCCAGGACCATACCCTCACACTCTTTGGCCGGACCCTTCCCTTCGGGGTGACCCAGGTTACCTGCCGGGAGTACACCTTGTCCCAGCAGGAGGTGGACGTGGAGGCGGCCCGGACCATGCTGGAGGAGGAGCTTCTGCGGCAGCTGGACGCCATCTTGGCCGACAGCCAGGGCCAGGTCCTGCGGACCGACTTTACCGCCCGGCAGGAAAATGGCCTGCTCACCGTCACCATGCTGGCCGAGTGTCAGGAGCAGATCGGCGTGACCGTGGAGCGGGAGGGAGAGACCGGGCGGGTCTATGGAGAAAACGCCGCCGGAGAAGGGGACGGGGAATAGCGCCCCGGCCCAGAGGCGGAGTCCCCGTCCGGGGGCGGCACAAAGGAGCGAAGTGAATGACAGAACAGATCATCAGCATCGAGCGCATGGAGCAGGCCATCAATCTCTTCGGGCTGTTCGATGAGAACATCCGGCTGATCGAGCGGGAGCTGGGGGTGTCGGTGGTTAACCGGGACTCCAACCTGAAGATCAGCGGCGAGGGGGAGAATGTGATGCTGGCCGTCCGGGCCGTGCAGGGGCTGCTGTCCCTGTCCGCACGGGGGGAGGCCATCAGCGAGCAGAACGTGCGCTATATCATCGAGCTGGTGCGCAGTGGCAACGAGGGCAAGATCGCCCAGCTGGCCGGGGATGTGGTGTGCGTCACCGCAAAGGGCAAGCCCATCAAGCCGAAGACACTGGGCCAGAAGCAATATGTCCAGGCCATCAAGAACAACACCGTCACCCTGGGGGTGGGACCCGCCGGCACGGGCAAGACCTATCTGGCGGTGGCCGCGGCGGTAGCCGCCTTCCGGGAAAAGCAGATCAACCGCATCATCCTCACCCGTCCTGCGGTGGAGGCGGGGGAACGGCTGGGCTTCCTCCCCGGCGACCTCCAGAGCAAGGTAGATCCCTACCTGCGGCCGCTGTATGACGCGCTGTTTGACATGCTGGGGGCGGAGACATACCAGAAGTATTTGGAGCGGGGCAACATTGAGGTGGCCCCCCTGGCCTATATGCGGGGCCGCACCCTGGACGACAGCTTCATCATTCTGGACGAGGCCCAGAACACCAGCCGGGAGCAGATGAAGATGTTCCTCACCCGGCTGGGTTTTGGGTCCAAAATCGTCATCACCGGCGATATCACCCAGATCGACCTTCCGGCGGACAAGGTATCCGGCCTAAAGGAAGCCATGCGGGTGCTCAAAGGGGTGGAGGACATCGCCATCTGCCGCTTGGGAGAGGCGGACGTGGTGCGACACGTCATTGTCCAGCGGATCATCAAGGCCTATGAGGAGGACGAGAGCCGGCGGGCCGCGAAGCGGAAGTAAAAGACAGCAAGGGCTGGGTCTTTGCGATTCATCGAGGCCCTGCCAGGGCCAGGTTTCGCCTGGCGGCGAGTTCCTTTTTGTGCGCACAAAAAGGGTCCAAAGACCAAAGGCTGGCGCCTTTGAGACGTATCCTCCAAAAACCATTTCTCTTGTATGCGCCAAAAGAAACGGTTTTTGAAATCCAAAGAAAAGCGCTTTCTGGCCCTTTGGTACAGCCCTCTATCGACCGGCGCGCATGGGAGGACGCTCGAAGCGCCGCTTTCCGCTGCCGCGCCACAGCAGAAGCCCTGTCATGCGGAGCGGCTACCGGACTGCGCCTGGCGGGAAGGGCGCGGAGGTCAGAGCTGGGCCCACAGGCCCAGCTCCAAGCCCATGGAAAGGCCCTGGCAGAAGAGCATTTGACGTTCAAAGAACCGTTGGAGATTTGCGCTGTCGATATAGCCCAGTAGCAATCTTTGGCCATTTTGATCCAACACTTCTTTTAGCTGTTGTTCAAACTCGTCCGCATCTTCCTGACAGTTGTAGTAGTCCTGCACTTCGAGGGGATTGCGAAGCCACCGGACCAGTTCTGTCCGGCGACAGGCATAGTCATACAGCACTTCATAGATGGACAGCATATGCGTTCCTCCCTCAAAAACGATATCTTTATCGTGTTTATTATACACGATAAAAATATGCGTGTCAATAGGAAAGGAAGAAGAAAATGGTCTTTAACGAGCGGTTGAGGGCTTTGAGAAAAGAACGGGGAATGACCCAGGCGGAGGTTGCGGAGAAAATTTCCATTGCCTATCGCAACTACCAGCGACTGGAGGCAAACGGAAATACTCCGAATTTTTCCAATCTGGTGCAGCTGGCGGACTTGTTTGACGTATCCATGGACTATTTGGCAGGCCGCACCGATGTGCGGGAAGTCAACCGATAAGGGCGGACCGGCGCATTTCAGTAGACAGACCGTGGTGAGATGTGGTACAGTAGGACGATAGCGCGACGGGAAGCGGGCTGCAAGACGCACAGACCAGGCGTGTAGCCGGCTCCTACAAGCGCCAATGTAGCGGCAGCGGAAAGAGACGGTTTGCGCATCGGCTTACCTCAACGCCGGATGGGGTGGGGTGCGCTTCTTATCCTGCTCTCCCGTAGAACGGGGGTCCGGGGGAAAGGACGCTAAGGACCTAGGCCCCGCCTTTTGGGGCCGTAGTCCGTCCGCGGCCGTCCCCCGGCGTGCTTTTGCCTTCTTTTCGCACGCGCGAAAAGAAGGTCGCCGTCAGGCGAAGCCTGCCCCCGCCGGAGCATCCGGCAGAACACGACAGAAAAGAGTGGATGAAACATGATGGACCATGATATCATCATCGCCTCGGAGGTGGACGTGCCCGAGGGGATGGAGGAACAGCTGCGGAAGGTCATCCTAGCCGCCCTGGCCGCCCAGGGAGTGGACCAGGGGTGCGAGATCAACGTGATGCTCACCGACGACGGGGGCATCCGTCGGGTGAACCAGGCCATGCGGGGGGTGGATGCGGCCACCGATGTGCTGTCCTTCCCCATGTTCGACATGCCTGCGGGCAGCCTGCCTACCCCCGGCTGGTCCGACCCGGACACCGGACTCATTCCCCTGGGGGACATGTGCATCTCCCTGGAGCGTGCCAAGGCCCAGGCCCAGGAATACGGCCACAGCCTGGAGCGGGAGCTGAGCTATCTGGCGGTGCACTCGGTGCTCCACCTGCTGGGGTATGACCATGTGGACGAGGGTCCCCAGAAGGTCCAAATGCGGGAGCGGGAGGAGGCCATTTTGAGCCGGCTGGGCATCACCCGGGAATAGGACCAGGGGAAGGGCGGCCGTCCTCACGGCTGATGCCTGCGTGTCAGTGAAAAAAGAGAAAGAGAGGAAACATTCTGTGACTGTTTGGGAAAAACGTCTGCCCGGTATCGGGCTTTGTCTGGCCATCGCTCTGGTGGCCTGGTTCGTGGTGGAGCTGCTGCCCGTGCTGGAGGTGATGGGTTCAGCGGTGCTGGCCATCCTCATCGGCATGGTGGGCTGCGCCGTGATTAAAAACAGGGCCGCTGTCCGGGAGGGAGTGAAGGACGGCGTGGCCTTCACCTCCAAAAAGGTGCTGCAATACGCGGTCATCCTCCTGGGGTTTGGGCTGAACCTGCGGCAGATCGGCCAGGTGGGCCTGACCAGCCTGCCCATCATCCTGTGCACCATCTCCACCGCCCTGATCGTGGCTTTCCTCATGTCCAAGGTGCTGCACGTGCCGGGGAAGATCGCCACGCTCATTGGGGTGGGGTCCTCCATCTGCGGCGGCTCGGCCATCGCCGCCACCGCCCCGGTGATCGAGGCGGATGATGAGGAAATCGCCCAGTCCATCTCGGTGATCTTCCTGTTCAATGTGCTAGCCGCCCTGATCTTCCCCACCCTGGGAGGGGTCATCGGGCTGTCGGACACGGGCTTCGGCCTGTTCGCGGGCACCGCGGTGAACGACACCTCTTCCGTCACTGCCGCCGCCTCCACTTGGGATACCCTGCATAACACCGGGGGTGCGGTGCTGGAGTACGCCACCATTGTCAAGCTCACCCGCACCTTGGCTATCATCCCCATCACCCTGGTGCTGGCCCTGTGGCGGGTACGCAAGGCGGAGCGGAGCGGTCAGAGCAGCGGCGTGAAGGTCTCTGCCAAGTCGGTGTTCCCCATGTTTATTTTGTACTTTGTGCTGGCCTCGGTCATCACCACCATTGCGACCTCAGTGCTGACCGGAGGCGCTCTGGAGGCAGCCAACGAGGTCTTCTCCTTCCTTAAGACCCTGAGCAAGTTCTTCATCGTCATGGCCATGGCGGCCATCGGCCTGAACACCGACGTGGTCAAGCTGGTCAAGACCGGCGGCAAGCCCATCCTGATGGGCGCCACCTGCTGGGTGTGCATCGCCCTGGTGAGCCTGGGGATGCAGCACCTGCTGGGGATCTGGTAAGACCAAGAGATACATAGCTGTGAACGCGCGGAGAAAGAGAGGGGGACACAAATGAAATATGTCATCGGCGGGGGAGTGGCCTCGGTCTTTCTCGTCTATGCCATCCTGATGGTGTTGGGGAGTATTGGCGGGAGTGGGGCCATCGAGCTGCTGGCACTGCTGCTCCTCATGGCTCTGCCCGGCATGGTGGCGGGGGCCTTCTACGCCGGGCGGGAACAGCGGGAGAAGGAACACGATGCGCTGAAGCAGGAACTGGCCGCCCTCCGAGCCATGCTGGAAAAGCGGGACGAGCCGGAGGATAGCTGCCCGGCGGAACAGACAGGCAATACCCCCGAATAAAAACGCTCAAGAAAGTTGAGGATCATCTTATGTCAGACATCAAAAAATGTGGAATTATTACCCTGTGCGGACGGCCCAACGTGGGCAAGTCCACCCTGACCAACACTCTGGTGGGGGAGAAGGTGGCCATCGTATCCTCCAAGCCCCAGACCACCCGCAACCGCATCTGCGCCATTTTGAACCGGGGGGACAGCCAGTTTGTCTTTGTGGACACCCCAGGGCTGCACAAGGCCCGCACCCGGCTGGGTGATTATATGGTGAAGGTGGTGCGCCAGAGCGTGGCCGACGTGGACGGGGTGTGCCTGCTGGTGGAGCCCATCGCCCATATCGGCCCGCCGGAGGAGGAGCTGATCGGGCGCATCAAGGCCCTGGGGGCCCCGGCGGCCTTGGTCATCAACAAGATCGACACCGTGGAAAAAGAGGACCTGCTGGCTGTCATGGACGTGTATGGGCAAGCCCATGAGTGGGACGCGGTGGTGCCCATCTCCGCTCGCACTGGCGACGGGGTGGACGAGCTGCTGGAGGTGCTCTCCTGCTGGCTGCCCGAGGGGCCGCGGCTGTTCCCCGACGATATGGTCACCGACCAGCCCGAGCGGCAGATCATGGCGGAGATCGTCCGAGAGAAGCTGCTGCGCAACCTGGACAAGGAGATCCCCCACGGCACCGCCGTGGAGGTGACGAAGTTTTCCCAGCGGGACAACGACATCATCGATTGCCACGTGACCATCTACTGTGAGAAGGAGTCTCACAAGGGCATCATCATCGGCAAGAAGGGCGCCATGCTCAAGAAGATCTCTACCCAGGCTCGGGAGGACATGGAGACCTTCATGGGCGCCAAGGTCTATCTGGAAACCTGGGTGAAGGTCAAAGAAAACTGGAGAGATAATCTCAATGCCATCCAGAATTTCGGTTACACGGAGGACTGAAATTTTAGCGAGATGTTGCGCCGGCTTTCTGGCGTGCAAGAGCCGGCCGCCGGAGCTACGGCGGAATGAGACAGGTCATGGAGGAATCGGAGTTGCTTCAGATCATCACAGCGGTGGACGAGGATGCGGTAAAGCGCCTGTTGGATGTTTACCGGGAATCCATGGACCAACTAGTGGGAGGCTTTGAAAGCCCCGCCGCGATGGAGCGGGAATATGGGGCTTTTCTAAGGGAATTTGTCCGCTGCCCGGGTCAGCTGCTTCTGGTAGAGCAGGCGCAGGAGCGGTGGGTTAGCGCCTTGCGGACGGTGGAAGTCCAACCGGGGCAGTGGTTTATCGAGGCGGTGGAGACTGCTCCCCAGAACCGGGGCAAGGGATGGGGAAAAGCGCTGATGCTCCATGCGGTGCAAGAGTTGGAGCGCCGGGGAGCCAGGGAGCTGTTCAGTCTCATCCACCCGGACAATGGTCCGTCCATCGCTGTCCATGAGGCCGTCGGTTTTGTGGCCACGGGGCGTGCTCCGGTGAATGGCTGGGGGGAGCGGGAGGACAGGTGCATTCTCTATGCCCTGCGCCCCGATGTCCGTCAGGAGGAGACAGCGCCATGCATCTGACCACAAAAGCCCTGGTGCTCAGGGAAGTGAACTACAAGGAAGCGGACAAGATCCTCACCGCCCTCACCGCAGATGAGGGTAAGATGACCGTATCCGCCCGGGGGGTGCGCCGGAAGAGCGGCGCCACCGCGGCGGCCTGCCAGCAGCTGTGCTGGGGGGAGTTCACCCTGTACGAGTACCAGGGGCGCTGGGCGGTGAAGGAGGCAGCGGCGGAGCGTCGGTTTGAAGGTGTGCGGGGAGACCTGGAGAAGCTGGCCCTGGCCAGTTATTTTGCCGAGGTGACCGAGACGCTGGCCGAGGAGGGCCAGCCGGAGCCGGAGCTGCTGTCCCTCACCCTTAACAGCCTTCATGCCTTGGACAAGCTGTCCCTGCCCCCCACCCAGGTCAAGACGGCCTTTGAGTGGAAGGCCATGGCTCTGGCCGGGTACGAGCCTATGACGGACGGCTGCGCCGTCTGCGGCCGGGAGCCGCCGGAAAGCCCCCAGATCCATCTGGGGGAGGGGGTGGTCCACTGTGCCCCCTGCCGGGAGGAGGTGGGGGAGGGCATCTCCATGCCCCTGTCTCCCTCCGCCCTGGCTGCCCTGCGCCACATCGTGGGCGGCGACCCGAAACGGCTGCTCTCCTTCCGGGTGGACGAGGCATCCCTGAGCCAGCTGGCCCAGGCGTCGGAGGCCTACCTCATGACCCGGCTGGAGCGGGGGTTCCGGACGCTGGACTTTTATAAGACATTGACACTGAGCCGCTCAGGCGGCTGATACCGGAGTTATGACTATGATAGAACTGTTTGAAAAATCCATGAATACCCTGGAGCTGCCCCGGGTGCTGGATATGCTGGCGGGGGAGGCGGTGACTGACGAGGGCAAGGAGCTGTGCCGCGCCGCCCGGCCCTCCGACGACCCGGCGGAGGTACACCGTCTCCAGAGCCAGACCTCCGCGGCTTTCGACATGCTGGTCAAGCGGGGCACGCCTAGCTTTTCCGGGGTGCGGCCGGTGGCCGCCGCCCTCCAGCGGGCGGACCGGGGGGGCAGCCTCAACACCCGGGAGCTGCTGGACATCGCCCAAGTACTGCGGTGCGCCCGGACTGTCAAGGAGTACGGCACCGGCGAGGCCGCGGCCAAGACGGTGCTGGACGGCTACTTCTACAACCTCACCGCAAACCGCTTTTTAGAGGACAAGATCACCGGCTCCATTCTCAGCGAGGATGAGATCGCCGACTCTGCCTCCCCGGAACTGGCGGACATCCGCCGCCACATCCGGGCGGCGGCGGGCAAGGTGCGGGATGTGCTCAACCGGCTGATCTCCTCCAACCAGTCCAAGTACCTCCAGGAGGCCATCATCACCATGCGGGGGGGTCGCTATGTGGTGCCCGTCAAGAGCGAGCACAAGAACGACATCCCGGGCCTGGTCCATGACGTGTCTGGCTCCGGGGGCACCTTCTTCATCGAGCCTATGGGCGTGGTCAACGCCAACAACGAGCTGCGGGAGCTCCAGGCCCGGGAGGAGAAGGAGATTGAGCGTATCCTGGCGGAGCTGTCCGCCGACTGTGCCGGTTTCCAGGACGACATCGCCCAGGACTACCAGCTGCTGGTGGCCCTGGACGCCATCTTCGCCCGGGGCAAGCTGTCCTCCCGAATGGGGGCCATGGAGCCCGCCCTGGGGGACTATATCGAGCTGCGAAAGGCCCGGCACCCCCTGTTGGACACCAAGACCGCCGTGCGCAACGACCTGTATCTGGGGAAAGACTTCGACACGCTGGTGATCACCGGCCCCAACACCGGCGGCAAGACCGTCACCCTCAAGACCCTGGGCCTGCTCACCCTTATGGCCCAGTGCGGCCTGCACATCCCCGCCAGCGACGGCTCTACCATCCGGGTGTGCTCCACGGTGCTGGCGGACATCGGGGACGAGCAGTCCATCGACCAGTCCCTGTCCACTTTCTCCTCTCACATGGTAAACATCGTGGCCATTTTGGAGCAGGCAGACGACCGAACCCTCATTCTCTTTGACGAGTTGGGGGCGGGCACCGACCCGGTAGAGGGCGCGGCCTTGGCCGCCGCCATCATCGAGTCGGTCCGGGGCATGGGGGCCCTGGTGGCCGCCACCACCCACTATGCCGAGCTGAAGGTGTACGCCATGTCCACCGCTGGGGTGGAGAACGCCTCTTGTGAGTTCGATGTGGAGACCCTGGCTCCCACCTACCGGGTGCTCATCGGCGTGCCGGGCAAGTCCAACGCCTTCGCCATATCCCGGCGGCTGGGGCTGCCGGACAGTATCATCCAGAAGGCCGCCGACCGCATCGACGCGGAAAACGTCCGGTTCGAGGACGTGCTCAGTCAGCTGGATATCCAGCGCCAGGCCATGGAGAAGGAGAGGGAAAAGGCCGAGCAGCTGCGCTGGGAGATGGAGCGGGACCGGGCCCAGGCCCAGGAGTACCGCGCTCACATCGAGGAAGAGCGCAGAAAGGCCACGGAAAAGGCCCAGGCGGAGGCCCGGGCCATTATCGATCAGGCCCGGGATACCGCCGACCAGGTGTTCAAGGAGCTCAACGACATGCGCCGCCGCCAGGCCGAGGCCAAAGAGTGGGTGGACGACAACGAGGAGCGCTCCGACCTGCGCCGCCGGCTCAACGAGGCGGAGAACGCCCTGGGAGGCCGGAAGGAGGACCTGCCGGCGCCGCCGCCCACCCGGGACGCGGCGGCGGGCGACACGGTGGAACTCTTAAAGACCGGCACCCAGGCGGAGGTGACGGGGGTGAACAAGGACGGCACCCTCCAGCTCCAGGCGGGCATTTTGAAGCTCAAGGCCCGCCAGGACGAGGTGCGGGTGCTGGAGGACGTCACCGCCCGGAAGAAGCAGAGCGAAAAGGACAAGCGCCGGGCCTCCGGCGTCAAGCACGAGTTCCGTGCCGCCGCGGCCAAGGCGGAGCTGGACCTGCGGGGGATGATGGTGGACGAGGCCCTGGGGGCGGTGGATCTATTCTTAGACAACGCCCTCATGGGGAAGCTGGAGACAGTGACCATTATCCACGGCAAGGGCACCGGCGCTCTGCGCAAAGCAGTCCGGGACCACCTGCGCCACAGCCGCTATGTGAAAGAGTTCCGCCCTGGCGCCTACGGCGAGGGAGAGGATGGCGTCACCGTGGTGACGCTGAGGTGAGGCGCCCGCATCTTGATGAAGAGGGAAGATCCTGATATGCGGCGCAGTCCAAAGAGCTGGCGTGAGAAAGGACTGCCGCTCAAAGGGTGTCGACTCTTGATTTGCAGAAGTAGAATATGGCGGTTTCCGCAAAGGGCTCATATGCAATTTGTGAATTTTGACGTTGACGGTTGGGGCGAAATTTGGTATGCTTACAATGAAAGAGCGCGACTGCGCTGTACGGATCACAGCGGATGGGTAAGGGCCCGTTGAAATCCGCAGTTTTAGGGGGAACCGATATGTTTATGAAGGAAGCCACTGTAAACAATCAGGTCGGTCTGCATGCCCGCCCTGCCACATTCTTTATCCAGAAGGCCAATGAGTTCAAAAGCTCGATCTGGGTGGAAAAGGATGAACGCCGGGTCAACGCCAAGAGCCTGTTGGGTGTCCTTTCCCTGGGAATCGTAAAGGGGACCACGATCTCCCTCATCGCGGACGGCCCCGATGAGGAGGCCGCAATCAACGCCCTGGTGGAGCTCATCGGTTCGGATTTTTCTGAGTAAGATGTACTGAGATGAGAAAAAGCGCCGCGGGATGCGGCGCTTTTTTCGATGTATCAGGACTCTGATGGGGAAGAACCCACAGAAGAAGGAGGCGGCATGATGCGGGTCATCACCGGAACCGCCCGGGGCAAGCGGCTCAGAGAGTTGCCCGGGCTGGACACCCGGCCCACTACCGACCGGGTAAAGGAAGGCCTGTTTAACATTATCCAGTTTGACGTCGAAGGGCGGCGGGTGCTGGACCTGTTCGCCGGAACAGGACAGCTGGGCATTGAGGCCCTCAGCCGCGGAGCCTGCCGCTGCGACTTTGTGGACCAGGCCCTGGCAGCGGTCAAAGTGGTGCGGGAGAACCTGCGCTCCTGCGGTCTGGAGAGGCAGGCCGCCGTCTACCAGAGGGATTTTCTGGACTTTTTGAAGGGAACCCAGGAGAAGTACGACCTGGTGTTCCTGGACCCTCCCTACGCCTCTGGCGATTTGGAGCGGGCGCTGGAATATATTGCCGAGATTGACATTGTGTCAAGAAATGGTATAATAATCTGCGAAAGTCCGGCGGACCGCCGTTTGCCGGCGTTGGCGGCCCCCTATGAAAAGGGGCGCGACTATCGGTACGGGAAGATTAAGCTGACCCTGTACCGCAGGAGTGTTTGACCATGAAACGAGCTATTTATCCCGGCAGCTTTGATCCGGTCACTCTGGGTCATCTGAATATCATCAAGCGGGCCGCGGCCATGTTCGACGAGCTGATCGTATGCGTCAGCGTCAATTCCAGCAAATCCGCCGGGCTGTTTACCCCGGAGGAGCGGGTGGAGCTGATCCGGAAGGTTACGGAAGATATCCCCAACGTGCGGGTGGACTGCTCCCGGGAGCTGCTGGCCGCCTATGCCAAGCGCAATCGGGCTCGGGTGCTGGTAAAGGGCCTGCGGGCGGTGTCCGACTACGAGGCGGAGATCCAGATGGCGATGGTCAACGCCAAATTGTACCCGAAGCTGGACACGATCTTTTTGTATACCAGTCCCAAGTACGCCTACTTAAGCTCCACCGTGGTCAAGGAGATGGCCCGATATGGGGCGGACCTGTCTGATTTTGTGCCCCGGCAGATCATCGGAGAGGTTCAGGAAAAAATGAATTTCATCACACAGGAAAAGGAGTGAGCGCGATGGCCACAGGGGTGGAAGAACTGGTGGATATGCTGTTCGACATGATCGACGAAGCAAAGAATGCGCCGTTGAGCAGCGAAAAGTGTATCATTGAGCGGGACAAGGCCCTGGACCTGCTGGACGACATCAAGGCCCAGTTCCCGGTAGAGCTGGCCGAGGCACGGAAGATCCTCAACGCCCGCAATGAGTATGTGGCCGCCGCCAAACGGGAGGCTGATGAGATCCGTAAACGGGCGGAGATCGAGGCCGGGCAGATGGTCAGCGAGGACCGGGTCATGAACCAGGCCAGACAGAAAGCCAACGAGCTGGTGGCTCAGGCTGAGGTGAAGGCCAAGGAGGTTCGCCGCGCGGCCAACGAGTACTGCGAGGATGTGCTGCGCCGGACGGAGGAGGCCCTGTCCGACGCACACAGTGAGATGCGCCAGGTGCGTTCCCGGTTCCGCTCCGCCGTGGGCGGCTCCACCTCAACGCCCTCTCAAGGAGGCAACAGCCGCATGTACGATGCGGAGGCCGACCAGTAACCGTGGGCGGCGGAGAGTAGACATAAAAATTTTTTTACGGCCACGCGCCGGCATGCACCGCATGCCGGCGCGTTTCTTTTTGTCCCTGAAATACAAAATATTGTGGTCATGGAGATGAATGGACACAATACTCGGAAAGCATAGGGAAGGAACGGGATAGAACGGATGTTTTCCAGGCTGAAGGGAACCTGAAATCCGCTGGAATACCAAGGTTTTCCTTAAAAAAAGTGCTTGCTTTTTTTAGAGGGGCGGGGTATACTAAAACCACTATTGGAGTGAAATGGAGTAATATAGCCTAAATACGGAGTGAAATGGAGGGAAAGAGATGACCGGCACCTATGAGCACAGCATCGACAGCGCCGGCCGTCTTATCGTGCCTGCCAAACTCCGGGAAGAGCTGGGCTCCACGTTTTATCTGGCAGTGGGGGTTAAGGAGAACCTGACCCTCTATCCCATGGCCGCCTGGAACAAGCTCCAGGAGCGGGTGGCCAACCTGACCACTGCACAGGCGGCCTCCATGGATGTGTTCTTTGCCTCCGCCCAGCTGTGCGAGGCGGACAAGCAATGGAGATTTCAGGTGCCCGGTTATCTGAAGGACTATGCCAAGATTGACCGGGATGTGGTCATCACCGGCAACAACGACCGGGCCCAGATCTGGAGCGCGGACAACTGGAAGGCCAAGACCCAGCAGCAGCTCAATCCCGAGACAATTTCTGCACTGCTGGAAGGGCTGGGAATCTGAGATATGGAACTGACGCACAAGCCAGTGCTTCTGAATGAGTGCCTGGAGGGGCTGAATATCCGGCCCGACGGCATTTATGTGGACGGCACCCTGGGCCGGGCGGGCCACAGCCGGGAGATCGCCCGACGGCTGACCACTGGGCGGCTCATCGCCATCGACCGGGACCAGGCGGCTCTGGAAGCCGCCCCCGAGCGGTTGGAGAGCCATCTGGACAAGGTCACCTTGATCCATGGAAATTTTGGAGATGTGGCTGCCATTTTGCGGGGCCTGAACATCCCTGCTGTGGACGGAATGCTGTTTGATCTGGGGGTGTCCTCCCCCCAGCTGGACGACGGCAGCCGGGGATTTTCCTACCAGCACGATGCGCCCTTGGACATGCGCATGGACCAGTCCGCTCCCCTCACCGCCTTTGACGTGGTCAACGGCTGGAGCCAGGAGGAGCTGCGCCGCATCCTGTGGCAGTACGGGGAGGAGCGCTACTCCGGCCCCATCGCCGCCGCTATCGTCCGCGCCCGGGAGCAGGCCCCCATCCAGACCACCGGACAGCTGGCCGACCTCATCCGTGGGGCTATGCCGGCCAAGGCCCGGCGGGAAAAGCAGCACCCGGCAAAGCGATCCTTCCAGGCCATCCGTATCGCTGTTAATGATGAACTGGGCGAGGTGGAACGGATGCTGGACACCGCCTTGAATCTGCTCAGACCGGGGGGACGGATTGCAGTCATTTCGTTCCACTCTCTGGAGGACCGGCTGGGGAAGTCCGCCTTTGCCCAATGGGCTTCCGGATGCACCTGCCCGCCGGATTTCCCCGTGTGCGTGTGCGGAAAGAAGCCACGGGCCAGGCTGGTGGGCCGTCGGCCCATCGTGGCGGGCGGGGAGGAATTACAGGACAATCCCAGAGCGCGCAGCGCCAAGCTGCGGGTGGCGGAAAAATTATAACGCGGCTCTTCTTAGGAAGGGTATAAGCTGACACTTTGACACCGGAGGAACATTTTATGGCTACTGAGCGCAGGACGAGAAGATATTCCACTTATGGGAACGTCGCCTATCAGCCTGAATATACATCCAGCGCCGTCCGTGCGCCCGCCCGCAGGGAGGTGGAACAGCCCCGCCGCCGCCCACGGGTCCAGCCCAGGGAGCGGATTGCCGCCCGTCCCCGCGTAGAAGTCCGCGCGCAAGGCGCCGTAGCGCCCTTTGCCATTGTGGGATTTGCAGCCGTGGCCCTGTGCGTGTTTTTTATGCTCTCCGCTCTGATCCAGCTGGTGACGGTGGCCGATGAGACCTATGACCTGCAGGATCAGCTGGAAGAGCTCAGAAGCGAAGAAAAGGAGCTGTTGGCCCAGTATGAGTTGGTCTATGACCTGGAGAACATCGAGCGTCAGATGACGGCCAGCGGCGCCATGGTGAAAGCCAATTCCTCCAACACTGTGTATCTGGACCTGTCTGAAGCGGACAGCATCATTTATTATGAGCAGGCGGCTGGCGGAATCACCGGATTGGTGGACCGTTTGGAACACTTGGTCAGCAGCCTTTTGTCATAACAGAACCGGCGGGATACATACACTAAAAACAGACCCGGCAATACAGAGATGTGGGGCGTAAGAACGGCGGTGTCTTACGCCCTTTCCCGATGTTTCGGAGAAAGGAGCACGCAATGGACGACATGCGCAGAAGCAGCACCAGAAAAAAAGACCGGAGAGCGAACCGCAGCCTGCTGCGCAGGACGATTTTTCTGATGTCCGTCTTTGGTATTCTGATCTTTGTTCCGCTGGTAGGCCAGCTGTGGAAGCTCCAGATCGTCCAGTATGATAAATGGACCGAGCGGGCGGCGGAACTCCAGACCCGGGACGTGAAGGTGGGCGCCAACCGGGGCAGCATCTATGACGCCTCCGGGCGCACTCTGGCTGCGTCGGGTACGGTATATAACCTTATTCTCTCTCCTCTGGATGTCGTGAACACCACTAAAGAGCTGGCAGAGGATGATAAGGACTATCAGAACGAGGATGGTGAGGTGGACGACGAAAAGGTCCAAGAAGCTATTGACGATGTCCGAGACTTGATCGCAGATTTCCTGACCGATGAGTTGGGGCTGGACCGGGAGACCTTGGACACCCGACTGGAGCGGACCAACTCCCAGTATGAGGTGGTGGCCAAGGAGCTCACAGACGAGCAGGCCCAGCCCATCCGGGACTTTATCTCCGAGAATAAGAAGCTGGGCATGTCCGCCATGCTGGCCCTCACCCCCACCGCCAAGCGGTATTACCCCCAGTCCACCATCGCCTCCCACCTGCTGGGCTACATGTCTTACACGGAGGACAGCGGAGATGAAAAGGTGGGCGCGGCCGGGCTGGAGGCCATCTATAATGATGAACTGTCCGGCAAGACCGGCCGGGTGGTCACGGCCAAGACCGGCCGGGGCTTCCAGATGCTGTCCACCTATGAGAACTATGTGGACGCGGAGGACGGGGCTGATTTAACGCTCACCATTGATTCCTCCATCCAGTCTCTGGCCGAGCAGCTGCTCCAGGAGGGAATCGAGGCCTATGACGTGCAAAACGGAGGCTTTGTCATCGCCATGAATCCCCAGACCGGGGGCATCTACGCCATGGCCAGCTCCCCGGACTTCAATCCCAACGACTATGACGAGATCCTGGACGCAGACACCCAGGCGGAACTGGACGCTCTAAAGGAGCAGTACGGCGCGGACAGTGAGGAGTATGCTTCGGCTTGGAATAAGGCGTACAACCGGCAGCTGCGCAACAAGGCCCTATCCGACACCTACGAGCCTGGCTCCACCTTCAAGGCCCTGGTGGTGGCTGCGGCCTTGGAAGAAGGGGTCATTTCCATGGACGATACCTTCTACTGCGGCGGCTCCAGCGTGATTGGCGGATATACCATTCACTGCCAAAAGCGGACGGGACATGGCACTCAGACCCTCACCCAAGCGGTGGAAAACTCCTGCAACTGCGCCCTGATGGAGATCGCCCAGCGCATGGGAGCGGAAACCTTCTGGCAGTACCTGGAGGACTACGGCCTGTTTGATAAGACAGGCATCGACTTGGCAGGCGAGGGAACCAGTGTGTTCTGGGCGGGAGGCAAGGAATACTTCACCAGCGCCAATGGCCTGTCCTCTCTGGCCACCGCCTCCTTCGGCCAAACCTTCAAGATCACTCCCATCCGCATGATTACCTCCTTTTCCAGCGTCATCAACGGCGGACATCTGCTGGAGCCCTATACGGTGGAGAAAATCAGCGGCAGCGATGGAGATACCATGTACTACCATGAGACGACTCAGGTGCGCCAGGTGCTCAGTGAGGACACCTCCGCCAAGCTCCGGGAAATCCTGGAGAGCGTGGTGGCCAATGGTACAGGCAAGAACGCCTATATGGCTGGCTACCGCATCGGCGGCAAGACGGGTACCTCAGAGAAACGAGACGAGGACACCGGAGACGTGATCGTGTCCTTCATGGGCTTTGCCCCCGCCGACGATCCCCAGGTGGTGGTGCTGGTGGCCCTGGACTCCCCCAAGCGGAACTCTCCTGGCTCTAATTATACTGCGTCGGGCACCTATATCTCCGGCGGCAACATGGCCGCCCCCATTGCCGGGCAGCTCATCGCGGAGATCCTGGACTACATGGGTTACGAAAAGCAATATACCTCCGACGAGCTGTCCGGCGCGGATGCGGCGGTACCCAGCCTGGTCGGGTATGACCTGGATTCGGCTGCGGAAAAACTGGAAAAGGCCGGATTTGCCTACCGCACGGTAGGCGAGGGCTCCACAGTCACCGGGCAACTGCCCGCTGGCGGTCTGTCCATCCCCGGCGGCTCCACGGTGGTGCTCTATATGGGCGAGGAAGTGCCGGAGGACCAGGTGGAGGTGCCCAATGTGGTGGGTATGACGCCCGCCAAGGTCAAGGAGACGCTGGAGAGCCTGGGGCTGTTCGTGCGCATCACCGGCGTAGTCAACGACTATGAGTCGGATATCACCGCCTCCAGCCAGACCATCGAGGCGGGGACCAAGGTAGAGCGGGGTACTGTGGTGGAGGTGCACTTTGTCAGCAGCGTTATCGACTATGGCTATAACACATGACAACCGGCCAGTAGCGGTGGTGGGCTATGGCCCAAGCGCAGCCGCCCCCGCCTTGCGGGTCCTGCTGGGCGTGGCGATCGAAGAGCTGAACCCCTACGATCTGGCCATGGGCCGGGCGGGAGAGGGAAGCTACCGGGCGGTGGTGGTGGAGAACTTCCGCCCCCGCCGCTGTGACCGGGGCCTGAGCGAGTGCGCCGCCGCCCGCTGGGCGGTGCCCGGCCGGCCCCTGACGGTGGTCAGCCTGGACGATCCTGCGGGCCGTCGGCTGGCTCGTCGGCTAGGGGACAGAGCCTTCGCCTACTCCGACGGCCGGACCCAGGCGGACCTGACGGCGAAGAACGTGAACCTGCGCTGGGGCCGGCTGGAATTTGAGGCCCTCACCGACCGGGACATCGCTCGGGTGCGCCTGCCTGCGGAGGGGAGCGTGGAGCTCTACGGCCCCCTGGCGGCGTTGGCTTGTGCCGTGGGGCTGGGCATGCCACTGTGGGAAGCGGTGAGTCGGCTGGGACAGAGCAGGCCAAGTGTGTGACATTTCACCATTGAAAAGCCGCCCGGCCTGGGGTACAATGCCAAGAGCGTGTGATACGGAACAAAAGAGAGTGAACGGAGGAAGCGACCTATGACGAGCGTTTGGTCTGGGATGATCGCCCTGGTGCTGACAGCGGTGATCGGCTGGTTTCTGGTGCCCGCCCTGCGGGCGTTGAAAGCGGGGCAGTCTATCAAGGAGATCGGCCCATCCTGGCACATGTCCAAGCAGGGCACCCCCACTATGGGTGGGATCATGTTCATGGCAGCCATCACCATCTGCGTGCTGGCCTTTGGCTGGAAGGACCTGGCCGCCGGGGATTTCAGCGCCCTGTTTGTGCTGGTATTTGCCCTGGTGTACGGGGCGATCGGCTTTGTGGACGACTACGCCAAAGTCAAAAAGCACGAGAATACCGGGCTGACAGCGGGATGGAAGTTTCTGCTCCAGCTGGCGGCGGCAGTGGCTTTCCTGGCCCTGCTCCGCTCCACCCACCATCTGTCGGCCAATCTGTATATCCCCTTTATCAACACTTATCTCACCCTGCCCTGGCCGGTGTACATGGTATTCGCCGCCTTTATCATTGTAGGGTGCGTCAACTCAGTGAATCTTACCGACGGGGTGGACGGCCTGGCCGCCTCGGTGACGCTGCCGGTAGCGGTGTTCTTCGCGGTGCTGTCCGCCTGGTGGGAGAAGGGGGCACTGGGCGTGTTTGCCGGTGCGCTGGCCGGGTCCCTGGTGGGTTTCTTGCTGTATAACTTCCACCCGGCCAAGGTGTTCATGGGGGATACCGGCTCCCTGTTTCTGGGGGGCGCGGTGTGCGGCCTGGCCT
>ERZ1106929.834-NODE-834-length-31499-cov-6.247297_pt1 | contig 31499 bp, 27 predicted proteins | sample MGYA00403662_ERZ1106929 | MGnify/ENA primary metagenome ERZ1106929 (study PRJEB35170, sample SAMEA104062442) | human gut metagenome | biome: human gut; feature: human-associated habitat; material: faeces | place: Denmark | collected 2013-02-20 ... | reverse complement strand
GCATACCCGGGGAGAGCGCCTTGCCCGTAACCGGCTGCAATACGCCGCCCGCCACTAGGCAGTGTCCCATGCACGCTGCGATCTGTTCTCTTGTAATATGCCCCGGTCGCAAGATCACTGGCGTCTGTTTTGTGGCATCCACCACAGTGGATTCCACCCCCACTTCACAGCACCCCCCATCTATGACAAGCGGAATGCGCCCTTGCATATCCTGGTATACATGCATTGCCGTCACCGGGCTGGGCCGCCCGCTAACATTGGCGCTCGGCGCCGCAATGGGGCCGGCCAGCTCGATCAGCCGCTGTGCCACCAGGCCCTGCGGCATACGCAGCCCTACGGTATCCAGCCCCGCTGTCACTGTTTTGGGAATCACATCTGATGCTTCCACAATCACAGTCAGCGGCCCGGGCCAAAACGCCTCTGCCAGCCGGTAAGCATCAGGCGGTATTGCTTGACAGACATTCTCCACCATGGTCATCCCGTCCACCAGCACATTCAATGGCTTGGTGTCCGGCCGGCCCTTCGCCTCATAGTTGGCGTGGACCGCCCCGGCCTGAGTGGCGTCCGCAGCCAAACCGTACACCGTCTCCGTGGGCACGGCCACCAGCTTCCCCTGCCGCAGCAACTGGGCGGCCCGCTCTGTTTGTCCGGGCATCAGAAGCTCCGTCCCAGTGACCAGAGCGGCCATCTGACCGGGATGCTCCACGATGTGGTCCGCCCCCGCCAGCTCCAGCTCCCGCCGGGAACGGAAGCCCCACAGTACGCCGCAGGTGGCCAGACCGCCATTTTTCCCGGTCTGGATGTCCACATTGCTGTCCCCCACGAAAAGGGTGTGGGCCCGATCTGCCCCCAGCTGTTCCATCAGCTTGTTCAATAGGGTGGGGTCGGGCTTCACCGGCACATCGGGAAGGGCCCCCTGGACCGCGTCGAACACGCCGGGGTAGTAGCCCTCCACCACCGATTCGGCTAGGGCATGGGCCTTATTAGACAGCACCGCCACTGTCACTCCCGCCGCTTTCAGCGCGTCCACCACTTGAGGCACGCCGCCATAAGGGGCGGTCTTGTCCGCCTTGTGCGCGTCATACCAGGCGGAAAACTCCGCCAAAGCCGCCGCCAGCTCCCCCTCATCTGTTCCCTCCGGGGCCAGGCGGGACACCAGGGTGGGAATGCCGTTGCCCACCATTCTCTTGAACTGCTCCACCGTATGGGTGGGCCAGCCGTGGGCGGCGCACACATGGTTGCCCGCGTCCGTCAGGTCGTCGATGGTGTTGAGCAGGGTACCGTCCAGGTCGAATATTACGTGGGTATACATGCTTTAATTCCTCTCTGACTGGCGCAGCCGCTCCGCCTGGTCGGCGGTGATCAGCCCGTCAATGATTTCATCCAGATCACCGTCCATAACGGCGTCCAGCTTATACAAAGTCAACCCGATCCGGTGGTCTGTGAGCCGCCCCTGGGGAAAGTTATAGGTGCGGATGCGCTCGTTGCGCATACCGGAGCCAACCTGGCTGCGTCGCTCCTGGCCGTATTCGGCCTGGATGCGCTCCTGTTCCCGCTCATAGAGGATGGAGGCCAGCAGCTTCATGGCCTTCTCCCGGTTCTGAAACTGGCTGCGCTCCTGCTGGCACTCCACCACCGTCCCCGTGGGCTTGTGGATAAGCCGGACCGCAGAGGATGTCTTATTCACGTGCTGTCCTCCGGCGCCGGAGGCCCGGTAGACCTGCATCTCCACATCCGCTGGATTGAGGTCCACATCCACTTCCTCCATCTCGGGCAGCACAGCCACCGTTACCGTAGAGGTATGCACCCGGCCGCCGGACTCGGTCTCCGGCACCCGCTGGACCCGGTGGACTCCGCTTTCAAACTTCATCCGGGACCAGGCTCCGTCTCCAATTACTGTGAAGGATATTTCCTTTAGCCCCCCCAGTTCCGTTTCACTGGCGGAGTTGACTTCCACCTTCCAGCCCCGCTTCTCCGCGTACATGGTATACATCCGGGTCAGAGAGTTGGCAAACAGGGCGGATTCCTCGCCTCCTACGCCTGCGCGTATCTCTACGATAACGTTCTTCCCGTCGTTTGGGTCCCGGGGCAGAAGAAGCACCTTAATCTGCTCCTCCAGCCGTTCCAAGTCTCCCCTGGCCTGGTTGTATTCCTCCTGAGCCAGCTCCCGCACTTCCGGGTCAGACATGAGAGCCTGCGCACCTTCCAGGTCCGCCCTCCGGCGCAGCCAAACCCGATAGGCTGTGACCAAAGGCTCCAGCTCCCGCTGCTCCTTGTTCAGCCGAGACACCAAGTCCGGGTCACTGTATGTCTCATTTGCAGCCAGCTGGGCCTCAATCTGGCTGTATCTGGCCTCAACGGCCGCTAGCTTGTCCTGCATAGGCGACTCTCCTTCCTTCATTTCCGTCTTTTTTCCGCTCATCGGTCCAGCAGGAAGGATTTCACCAGAGCCAGCGGCTCCCGGAGATACATTTTCAACCGGGACGGCCAGTGGCTGGACGGCGCGGCCAAAGTGGACACCTGCTCAAACCCCGCCCGCTGGGCCAGCATCCGTACCCTGGCCAGATGGAAGCCGTTGGAGACCACAACGACTCCCTGGGACAAATCCGTCCCCGCTTCCCGCAGGCAGTCCATGGTATAATGCAGATTCTGGCTGGTGTTGTGGGACTGCTCCTCCAACATCAAGCTGTCCTCCGGCACACCGGCCTGTATAAGATAGTCCGCCATGGCCCTGGCCTCAGTGACAGGCTCGTCCGGTCCTTGTCCACCCGAAACCACAATGGTGATGTCTGGATGCTCCTTCCAATAGTCTAACGCCTTATTGAGCCGGTCCTGCAGCAACATAGACGGCCCCTCCGGCTTCACCTGACACCCCAGAATCACCATCACTCCGGGCTCCCCCTGGATGTCGTCATGGCTCCCTGCCAGCACAACGCCCAGCAGAATAAAATAGGCCAGCGTCCCCATCAGAATCAGCGTAAACAGCACGGTCAACAGCCGTTTCCAGATCCGTCTGGGCCGTCTCCCTTGATCGCTTTGGTTATTTCTCATTGATTTTTTCTCCAAAACTCCAGCAATAGCTGTTTCGATAATAAATCTCGTTGTCCGTCCAGACCCCGTCCTCCAAAATGTATCCCTTCCGGATGCATTCGAACTGAAAGCCGTTTTTTCGTAGCACCGCTTTGGAAGCGGGGTTGTCCAGATTGACATGGGCCTCCAAGCGGTGGAAATTCAGCTGCTCAAATCCAATTTTTATGAGCAGCTCCACACATTGGGTGGCATATCCCATCCCCCAATAGGGATTATGGATGGTGTAACCGATTTTGGCGTACTGGAACTCCTCCCGAAATTGGGTGGTGATGTCACAGTATCCCAACGCTGTCCCATCTGTTCGACGGAAAATGTGGAACAGATAACAGTAGTCCGCCTCCGCCTCCTGGGCCCGGCGGTCCAGCAGGTCCCAGTACCAGTTCTCCGTCATAAAGGAAACGTCAAACCATCCCTCGTCAAAGCGGTTTTTTGCCGGTCCGCAGCCGGCATAGCCCGCCACAAAAGCGGCATAGTCCGCCGGCATAGCTGGACGAACGATGATCTGGCTGCTTTCAGCGCGGATGTCCACAAATTTCATATCGTCTCCCCGACAAGCAAATTCCCTTGCATGGCGTTGTTACTTCATTTTTTATCCTTGTGGGACAAGATCGCTCCCGTACACACCACGACCACGATACACAGGTACAGCCCGATGCCAAGACAGGCCGCGTCCCCAAATTCCATTCCATTGAACAGCTCAGCAAACAAGCTGGCAACGAACAGGCCGCCCACGGCCACCGCGATCCCCAGGACCAGCCAGCGCAGCCCCCTAAGCAAACCCACCCCTATCATCCATATTCTAAAGTCCTTTCCACAGCGCCATCCCGCCTGCGGCGGGTCCCTGGACGAGCTGGCATACCGTCTTTTTCAGCTCTTGGCCTCTTCCAGCTCGGCGGCCAGCTTCTCCCATTCCGTGTACAAATGGGCCAGCTCGTCCTCCAGCTTTTCACGCTCGGCGTACAGATCCTGGAGCTTCAGATAGTCGGAGGCGGCCGCCTCCATCTCTTGGGCCAGCTCGTCCAGGCGGACCTCCGCCTTCTCCACCGCCCGCTCGGCGGAGCGCACCTGCTTTTCCAGCTCCTTGGTACCGCCGGAGCGGCGGGGCTTGTCCTCCTTGGGTTTGACCGGCTCCGGGAGAGTCTGCCGGGCGGCATTTTTCAGCTGAGCCTGCCGCTCCCGCCAGGTGCGGAACTCGGAATAGGTCCCCCGGAAATCGGTGATCCCCCCATTCTCCAGCATCCAGACGCGCTGGGCAAACTTCTCGATAAAATAGCGGTCATGGGAAACAAAAAGCAGGTTGCCGCCGTACTCGGCCACCGCCTCCTCAATCCACTCTCGTGAGTCAATGTCCAAATGGTTGGTAGGCTCGTCCAAGATGAGAAAGTTGATCTTGCTGTCCATGAGCATGCACAGCCGCAGCCGGGACTGCTCCCCGCCGGACAGGGCGGACACCGGCTTGAACACATCCTCCCCCCGGAACTTAAAGGCGGCCAGCCGGTCCCGTGCCTCCTGGGTCGTACAGTTTTGCGCATAAAGCATCGTGTCCACCAAGTTGCGGTCCGGCCGGTCAAAGCGGATGATCTGGGGCAGATAGCCCACCCGGATGGCGGGCCCCCAGTAGACAGAGCCGCTGTCAGGCTGCTCCTCATCCAGCAGGAGCTTCAAAAAGGTGGACTTTCCCGTGCCGTTATCCCCCAGCAGGGCGATGCGCTCGCCTCCGGCCACCTCCAAATTCAAATCAGAAAACAGCGTGCGCTCCCCAAAGCTTTTGGCCAGATGGGTCACCGTCAGGGCTTCATCCCCGCGGAACTCCCGCTCCCCAAAGCGGGTGGCCAGCTTGCGTTCCTTGGTGGGCTTGTCGGTGGTGCGCATGCGCTCGATGCGCCGCTCCATGTTGATGGCCCGCTTGTACTGCTTGTCGTTGCCCTTGAACGCCCACAGACGCATCTGCTCGGCAGCGGCCTCCAGTTGGGCGATCTTGGCCTGCTCCTTCTCATACTGCTTGAGCCGCTCCTGGTACCGCCGCTCCTTCTCCTCCACGTAAAAAGAGTAGTTGCCCGAGTAAAGCTCCGCTTTGCCATCCAGCACCTCCACCACCCGTTTGACCACCTTGTCCAGAAACCAGCGGTCGTGGGAGATGGCCAGCACCGTGCCCTTGAAACGCTCCAGATAGTCCTCCAGCCATTCGGTGGCGTTCAGATCCAGGTGATTGGTGGGCTCGTCCAGCAGGAGGATATCCGTATCCTCCAAAATAAGCCGGGCCAGATTGATACGGGTCTTTTCCCCGCCGGACAGGGCGGAGAAGAGACGGGCGCGCATATCTTCATCAATGCTCAGGCCGTTGCACACCTTGTTCAGCTGAGTCTCGGTATCATAGCCCCCCGCCGCCTCGAAGGAGGCGGACAGCCTGTCGTATCGAGCCAGCACCTCCGGGGCTGCGTTCTCCCCCATCTGTGCGGCCAGCTGCTCCATCTCCCGCTCCATGGCATGGAGCGGGGCGAAGGCGGTGTCCAGCACGTCCCGGACGGTGTACCTCTCCGGATAAACGGGAATCTGGGAGATCAGCCCCAGCCGCTTGCCCGGGGCAATGGCAACCGTCCCCTCGTCGGGGTGGACCTGCCCGGTCATGATGCGGAAGATCGTGGTCTTGCCCGCGCCGTTGCGGCCCAGTAGGCCCACCCGCTCCCCGGTGTCCACCTGGAGGGAAAAGCCGTCCAAGATCCGCTTGCCGACCTCGAACTCCTTTACCAGGCCGGTGAGCTGTATGTCGATCATAACAATTCTCCTATAGTTCTCATGTGGACTTCTCGGCCCCGTCCTTTGCAGCGGCAGCCAGAGCCTCCACGATACGTTCAAACTTCATCATCCGGGACGCTTTCACCAGAATTGTGGTCCCCGGCCGAAGCTGTTCCAGGATGATAGGCATAGCCTGCTCCAGGGTGTCAAACCGGTAGACCTGTCCCATTCCTGCCTCTCGGGCCCCCTCGGCCAGATAACGGGCCAACTCGCCCACGGCGATGAGACAGTCCGTCCCCATCTCCCCAAAACTCTGCCCAACCGCCCGGTGAAACAAGTCGCTGCTGGGGCCAAGCTCCAGCATGTCGCCTACAATGGCCACCTTCCGGCGGTCCTTGGCATCCCCCAGCACCGCTGCGGCGGCCCGCATGGACTGGGGGTTGGCGTTATAGGCATCGTTGAGCACCACCACGTCTCCGGGCAGGCGCATAACATTCATGCGCATCTTGGTGGGCAGGAAGTTCTTTACTCCCCGGGTGATTTCCTCCCCGGTCATGCCGTACAGCTCCCCCACGGCGGCAGCCATCAGGGCCGGATAGACCATGTGGGCCCCCAAGGCGGGGATGCACACGGAGAAGCTCTGGCGCGGGGTGGTCACCTGGCAGTTCAGATGGGTCTCCCCGTCGCTGTCTACTTGGGTGGCCCTATAGTCCAGCCCCTCTCCCCGCCCCACAAAAACCGTGAGGAAGGGCAGCTGGCCTTTCAAAGTGGTCAGCCACTCGTCATCTCCGTTGAGGATGACGGTGCCCGACCGCTTCATGTGGGAAAAGATCTCGCACTTGGCGCGGAAAATCCCCTCCCTGCTGCCCAGATTCTCGATATGGCTGTCCCCGACGTTGGTGATGAGGGCCACATCCGGCTCTACAATCTCGCTGAGGTACTCGATCTCTCCAGCATGGTTCATTCCCATCTCCAACACGCAGATTTCATCCTCCCGATCCAAGCGCAGCAGGGTCAGAGGCAAACCGATGTTGTTGTTGAAGTTTCCCTCCGTCTTGAGCACCCGGAATTTCTCCCCCAGTACCGCGGCCACCATATCCTTGGTGGTGGTCTTACCCACGGAGCCGGTGATGCACACAAAGGGGATGTCAAACTGCTTTTTATACCACCGGGCCAGATCCCGGAGCGCCCGCTGGGTGGAGCGGACCTTCACATAAAACTTTCCCGGCTCATAGCTGTCCCGGGTTCGGGCGGTGAGGCAGCCCGCCGCCCCCGCCGACAGGGCTGCTGGGAGAAAGGCGTGGCCGTCGAACCGCTCGCCCTGTAAAGGGATAAACAGACTGCCGGGACGGATGTTCCGGCTGTCGGTGTCCACGGCGGTAAAGGTGGCGTCCAGATCGGAAAATTCCCCCAGAAGGGTGCCGTCCACGGCTTCCAAAAGCTGTCTCAGGGTGATGGGTTCCATAGGTTGTCTCCTTTGGGCACGGGGCCCGGTGTATTTTACTGCTTTCCCTGTCTGGCCCGCAGCGAGGCCCGAATGATGCGTTCGCACAGCTCACCATAGCCGATGCCCACTGCCGCCGCCTCCTGGGGCAGCAGGCTGGTGGGGGTCATGCCGGGCAGGGTATTGATCTCCAAAAACCAGGGGGTGCCGTCCGCTGTGACGATGAAGTCCGCCCGGGCGTATACGGAAAGTCCAATGGACCGGAACACAGTCAGCGCAGCCTGGCCCAGCCGCTGTTCCCACTCCGCCGGAATGGGGGCGGGGCAGATTTCCTCTGCCGCGCCGGGCTGGTACTTGTTCTCGTAGTCGTAAAAGCCCTCTTTGGGGATGATCTCAATGGAGGGCAGGGCGGTGTCCTCCAGAATACCCACCTGGATCTCCCGGCCGGAGACATACTGCTCCACCACACAATGGCCCCCCAGGGCCAATCCTGCCTCCAGGGCCTGGGCCAACTGTTCCCGCTCCCGGCAGATATACACCCCGATGGACGAGCCGGAGTCTACCGGCTTGACCACGCAGGGCAGTTCCAACCGGGCGGAGAGCGCCGGGACGTCCTTCTTTTGATAACGCACCGTCTCCCACCGGGGGGTGGCCACACCCAGGGGGGCTGTCAGCCGCTTGGTCAGATCCTTGTCCATAGCAATGGCGCTGCCCAGGTAGCCAGACCCAGTGTAGGGCACTCCCAACAGTTCCAGGGCCGCCTGGACCCGGCCGTCCTCCCCGCAGGAACCATGGAGGGCTAAAAACACCACGTCGGCGCTCTGGCATAATTCCAGCACACCCAGGCCGAACATGCTCTCTCCCCCGTTGGCGCGTTGGCGCTTCACCGCCTCCAGGTCAGGGGCCTGGCGGGCCACACGGGTCAGTTCCCCCGGCAGAGGGGCCTGAAACAAGTCCTGGGCCGGTCCGTCAAAGTGTTCCGTGCCGAAATACAAATCCACAAAGGCCGCCTGATGCCCTCTTTCCCGGAGGGCCTGGCAAACCTTGGCCCCGCTGGATAGAGATACGTTGCGCTCTGGGCTGAGGCCACCGGCCAATACCACGATTTTCATTGAGAAAAACTCCTTACCGCGCTGTCTATGGAATCAACAGAGCCGCTCTGTTTATGTTTATGCCTAAAATGGAATTATAACACTTTTTTCCCCTTGTTACAAGAGGCAGGGATATCAGCCTCTCATCTCCCCCCGCCATAAGGGCACCCCCATACCTCCCATTCTTGAAAAACCGATCGGTCTATGCTACAATCAGGCAGATGCCGCAGTTCAACGAGAGGATGAGCACATGAGAGAACCACAGCAAAACTATTATGGCAGCTTGTGCACGGAAATGTATGAGCTTTTACACAAGAAAGCTCCAGAGGATGAGCTGAACTTCTACCTATCCTATGCGGAACAGGGGCTAAAAATTTTGGAACCCCTTTGTGGCAGCGGCCGATTTCTTGTCCCCTTTATGGAACGGGGCTTCCACATCTACGGAATGGACCTGTCTGGTGAGATGCTGGCACAGCTGCGAAAGAAAGTGCCGGACGCACCTGTCATCCAAGCTGATATTCTGAAATATGCGCCCGGAGAGCGTTTTGACTATATCTTTATCTCCTCTGGTTCAGTTTCCTTATTTACTGACAGAGACCAGTGCAAACAGATTTTAGCCAGGATGAGGGATTTGCTGGCGCCGGGCGGAAACTTTGTGTTTGCAGTCGATACCATCTCCGCCCGCTGTCCTGATGATCCGGACTACAGGACAGCGGCCTGTGTGGAAACGAAAGATGGTTTTCAGCTTGTTCTGAAAAGCAAAAACTTTTATGACGAGAAAAGCCAGACACAGTTTTCGCCTGGCATATATGAGCGGTACGATGGCAATGTCCTGCTGCAAAGTGAGTTTATGGATTTTCAAACCCATCTCTACCGCTTTGGAGAAATGGAGTCCATCCTCAGAGACATCGGCTTTACGTCTGTAACCACCTACTCGTCTTTTTCCAAAGAGATCGCAGTGGATGACAGAAGCGAGATATTTTTATTCGAATGTCAGGTCTGACCTGACTCCAAGCCTCTCTGCGTGCTTCCTTTCGCCGTCCGTTAGCCCCGCCTCTCCCTCCGGCGGTAAAAAATCCGCCTTTCCCACTTGACAAATCCCCGTCCTTTCCGCTACAATAATTTTGGTATATATTCAAAAGGCGCAGATGGGAAGAAGACATGGGTCTACCCGCCTCAGAGAGCCGGTGTTCGGTGCGAACCGGCGCGGATCCCCATGTGGATACTGGCCCCGGAGCCGCCGCTCCGAACCGGATGCAGTAGGGGCGGACGGGAGATCCCGTTACCGATCAAGGCCTTGTTGGAGGCCGGTGAGCGTATATGGGTGACCATATGCGGAATTAGGGTGGTACCGCGTAAATTTTACGCCCCTGACGATTTCGTCGGGGGCGTTTTTTCTCCCCCGGACGAGCCAAAGGAGGACTTGCTATGAACCTGAAACCCGGTTACCAAAAGTACATTCCCTTCCAGCCCCAGCCCATTGAAAACCGCACCTGGCCGGACAGGGTTATTACCAAAGCTCCTGTGTGGTGCTCGGTGGACCTGCGGGACGGCAACCAGGCCCTGGTGGATCCCATGAACCTCCAGGAAAAGCTGGAGTACTTCCACACCCTCATCGACATCGGTGTGAAGGAGATCGAGATTGGCTTCCCTTCCGCCAGCGAGACGGAATATGAGATCTGCCGGGAGCTGATCGAGGGCGGCCACATCCCCGACGATGTGACCATCCAGGTGCTGGTACAGGCCCGGGAGCACCTCATCAAAAAGACCTTTGACGCCATCAAAGGCGCCAAAAACGTGATTCTCCACTTCTACAACTCCACCTCCACCCTCCAGCGCAAGGTGGTGTTCCACATGGACTGCGACGGCATCACCAAGATCGCCACCGATGCGGCCGACCTCATTTACGAGATGGCCCAGCCCATCATCGCCGGAGGAATGAATTTACGCTATGAATACTCCCCGGAGTCCTTCATGGGCACGGAGATGGACTACGCCGTAGACATCTGCGCCGCGGTGCTGGACCACCTGCACGCCACGGCGGACAAGCCGGTGATCCTCAACCTGCCCACCACGGTGGAGAACTGCATGCCCAACCAGTTCGCGGATATGCTGGAGTATTTCATCCGCAAACTCCCCGGCCGGGAACGAGCCATCATCTCCCTCCATCCCCACAACGACCGGGGCACAGGCGTAGCCACCACCGAGCTGGGCCTGCTGGCTGGGGCAGAGCGGGTGGAGGCCACCCTGTTCGGCAACGGTGAGCGCACCGGCAATGTGGACATGGTTACCCTTGCCATGAATATGTGGACCCAGGGTATTGACCCGCAGCTGGACTTCCATGACATCAACAAAATCCGGGATATGTACGAGCGGTGCACCAAAATGAAGGTAGGCGAGCGGCAGCCCTATGTGGGCGAGCTGGTGTTCACCGCCTTCTCCGGCAGCCACCAAGACGCTATCAACAAGGGTGTACACTACATGAACGAGAGCGGCACCGACATGTGGGAGGTCCCCTACCTGCCCATCGACCCGGCGGATGTGGGGCGGCAGTATGAGCCCATCATCCGCATCAACTCCCAGTCCGGCAAGGGGGGCGCGGCCTTCGTCATGCAGCAGAACTTCGGCTTCGACCTGCCCAAGGCCATGCACACCGAGTTCGGCGCCATCGTCCAGAAAGAGACCGACCGTGTGGGCAAGGAGCTGCTCGCCCAGCGGGTGTTCGACCTGTTCAAGGAGGAGTATATCGACGCCACCAAGCCCTACGAGCTGCTGCGCCACTCCTTCCAGGAGGAAACGGTGGACGGCCACTCCCACGTCACCTTCCGGGGCACCCTGCGCCACACCGACACCGTCTTTGAGGTGGAGGGGGAGGGTAACGGCCCCATCGATGCCTTCTTCAACGCCATTCACGGCCAGAAGATGGACAAATTCACCTTCCTGGACTATTCCGAACACGCCATCACCGACGGCTCCGACTCCATGGCGGTGGCCTACATCCACCTCCAGGATCAGGGCGGAAAGGACTTCTTCGGCGTGGGCATCAGCCACAACATCAACCTAGCACCCCTGAAGGGCATCTTGTCCGCCATCAATCGGGCGGTGCGGAAGTAAAGACAGCAAAAAGGGCTCCGGACAGCGTCCGGGGCCCTTTCTTTGCTATGTAAGGTCTTAATAGTTGGTGGCACGGCGCTCGAAATAGGCGCCGGGATGGGCACACACGGGGCACACCTTGGGGGCGGTCTTGCCCACGTGGACGTGGCCGCAGTTGCGGCAAATCCACACGGTCTCCTCACCGGCGGAGAACACCAGGTCGTTTTCGATATTGCCCAGCAGCTTCAGGTAGCGCTCCTCATGCTCCTTCTCGATAGCACCCACCATCTCGAACAGGGTGGCGATGCGGTCAAAGCCCTCCTCCCGGGCGGTAATGGCCATCTCCTTATACATGGAGGTCCACTCCTCGTTTTCCCCGGCGGCGGCGGCCTTCAGGTTCTCGGCGGTGGTGCCGATGCCGCCCAGCTCCTTGAACCACATCTTGGCGTGCTCTTTCTCGTTACCGGCAGTCTCCTCAAAGATGGCGGCAATCTGTTCATAGCCGTCCTTCTTGGCCTGGCTGGCGAAATAGGTGTACTTGTTGCGGGCCTGGCTCTCGCCGGCAAAGGCGGTCCAGAGATTGGCCTCAGTCTTGCTGCCTTTCAGTTCCATAACAATTTTCTCCTTCCAAATACTGTATTTTTTATCAAATGATATTTGGCGCATTGTCCCGCCTGAAAACGGTCGAGCCGTTTCAGGCGGGCTGCGGGCCGATTACTCCTGGCCCTTCCAGTATCCGTGGAGGTTGCAGATCTCGTAGGCCGTGACCGGCTCCTTGCTGTCCACGGTAAGGGTAGGCTCATCGCCGGGCTTGGGGAAGCGGACGGTGACCGTATCGCCGGAAACAGCGGCAATCATCGTGATAGAGTGCTCCTCCAGCATTGGATGGACCACAGAACCTACAGTGATGGTGACCTTGTCCCCATCCCGCTTGATCGCAGGCACATGCTTCTCCTGGGCTGCATCGGTGGTGCCAGGAATCAGTTCCTCCATCTTTTGACCGCAGCACATCACAGGTACGCCCTTGTCTACGACCTTCCACACCACATTGCCGCAATGCTTGCACACGAAGAGCTTGAGTTCCATAATCGTTCCTCCTTAACAATAATAATTCTTATTTAACTGCATTGAGTGTATCACACTCTACAGCAAAAAGCAATAGTTTTTTTCAAAATTTTTCAACGTTTTTTCTGCTTCATCCCACACAAACTAGGTCATGGGAAAGCAGAACGCAACAGGAGGAACAAACATGAAAAAAATAACGGCTTTCACCTTAGCTTTTATTCTGGCTCTGACGTTGACGGCCTGTTCTTCTAAAGACAACGGCCAGACCACAACCAGTCCCACGCCTTCTGCAGGGCAGTCGGCCAGTCCCTCTCCCTCCATTACCCCTGATCCGGGCAATGACTCCATGGAAGGCGGCGGCGCAGGTGGCACCAACGATACGGATAACGATGGTAAGCCCGATGCCGACGCCGACCACAGCGGTCAGCCTGAAAACAGCGACAATCTGCTGGACGATGCGGGCGAAGCGGTGGAAGACGGCCTGGACAAGGCTGGACGGGCCGTGCGCCGTGCTGCGGATGATGTAGAACGGGCTCTCCGGTGAGGGTAGTATTCCCTGCGATTTCCTTTTTTACGCACAAAGCTCCCGTGGATAAAATCCACGGGAGCTTTGTATCATTTTTAACCTTGCTGGCCGGCAAACCGGGTCAGCATGGCGGCCAGCTCCGCCCGGGCGGCGGTGCCCTGGGGGGCCAGCAGGCCGTCCCGTCCGTTGATGACGCCATTCATCGTCATCCAGCACATTGCCTCATAGGCATAAGCGCTGACCTGCTCTGCGTCGGCGTAGTCCAGCGGGAACGCCCAGGCTCCGGTAAAGCCCTCTCCCTGCTTCTGCGCATAGCGGTAGAGCATCACCGCCAGCTGCTCTCTGGTGATGGGATCATTGGGGCCAAAATTCCCGTTGTCATAGCCGGTGATGACGCCCTCGCTGGCCGCCCAGCGGACCGCCTCAGAGTACCACTCTCCCTCAGCCACGTCAGGGAAGGTCATCTGGTAATTCACCACGGGGCTGCCCGCCAGCCGCCACAGGATGGTAGCCACGGTGCCCCGGGTGACGGTGCCGGACGGGTCAAAGGTGACGGCGGAGGTGCCCTCCATCAGCCCATTCCGGCACACATACTCCACATAGGGATAGAACCAGTCGTTGGCGGCCACATCCACGAAGGGGTTGACCCAGATGTCCGGGGCCTTCTCCACGAACACCGCGGAGACGGTCACTTGGGAGCCGGGCATCACGAAGGAATAGGTGCCGTTGGGGTTGGCCTGCGTCATCACGGTATTCCCGAAGCGGTCGGTGACCGTCAGCGCGGACAGCTCATAGCCTTCGTTGGGGGCAGCGGTAACGGTCACCGTCTGGCCCTGCTGGGCCGCAGCGGGACTGACCGTCACGGTGCCGTTGGCCGTTGGGGCCACCGTGACCCCATAGCTGGGGTTCGTAATGATAGGAGGAATATAGGCCCACTGGGCGGTGAAGGTCGTGTCGCCGGTAATAGTTACTTCACCGGAAACGATTTGCTTGGTCGTCTCATTCAGCCAGCCCTGGAAATAGTTAAAGCCAGAGTTTGGCAGAGTGTCCAGGGTAATCACATCACCCGACCAAACCACTTTTTCCTCAACGTTCTCTCCGTTGCGCATGATAACCGTGCAGCTTACTATCTCCTCAGGCGTATCGCCGCTCAGGTCCATAAGGGTATCTCCAGGTTGCGCGGCCTCTTTGGCTTCTTCCAGGTCGGTATAATACGTGTATGTTCCATTGGGTTTCTTGATTTGCGCCTGCACAGAACCATCCAGACAGCTCTCAGGCACTTGCGTGGAAAACTGGCCGCCGCTGACCACTACATTGCCGGCAGTCTCAGCATTGCCCAAGCGGCCAACAATCTCAGCGCCTCTTCCAACGGAAACAGAGCCGCCCTTGACGAAGATCTGGCCGGTTGTCCCGTTATTCCCGCTGACAACCAGGGCCTGCTTTTCCGTATTGACCACAACCGTAGAATTTTCAGGAATGGTAACCTTCCCGGCTGCCGTTCCATCGCTATTCGCTTTGGATACAATGCCGTATGTTCCCGTGATCGTTCCGCCATTCAGCGTCACCTCGCCATAAGCCACCAAAGCGGGGCCGTTCGTCCCCTCCAGTGCACCGCCATTGATTTCTGTGATTGCTCCAGCGGTAGAGTTGACCGCAGCATTGTAGCTTGCGCTGCCTGCGCCCTTGCACACAAATGTGCCGCCTTCAATGGTCAATTTATATCCAGCGTTTTGTACCGCGGTCATATAGCTATTTCTGTTGTCAAGCACAATCCTTCCCGTGCCAATACTGTCCCGGATAACCAAGTTCCCCATATTGGCGACCACAGTGAGTTTTCCGTCCACAGTGTGGCCGTTCAGATCCAGGATCATAATCGGGGTCTCTTCCCCTTTTCCTTCACCGTAATCAAAAATGCCAAACGTGAGCGGATTGTTGGCGTTATCCGCAAGACGAATGTCCTTATTCAGCGTGAATGTATAGCTGGATTGATCCTCGCTGACCGAAAGCGTCACCGCTCCTTCCGCCCATTGGTCAAGGTCTTCCTGGGTGGTGTTCTTTGTGAAGTTTATTCCATTTGAAACTTCAACCCGCCAGGGCTCTTCCGCGAGCGCCGCAGGAATCATTGCCATCACCATAGCAATCGCCAAAAGACTGGTAAAGATACGTTTTCGCATAGTTTATTCCTCCTTGTTGTCAAGTCGTATGCTGCTCCACAGAGCAGCATACGTTTTTTTGCGCAAAAAAACGACTTCCCTTTGCATTCCTGCGTCCAGTATATCAGCTTTTCCGCCCCAGCGCAAGCATCCCCGCAAATTTAGAAAAACGCCCCGGCCAGTTCTTTCGCCGGGGCGTGGAAAGCCAATTTATTTCACCGTAGTATTATCCCGCAGCATCACGTCATGGGCCCCGCCCTCCACGATGGAGGTGGCGGACACCAGGGTGAGCTTGGCCTTGCGCTGCAGCTCGGGGATGGTGAGCGCGCCGCAGTTGCACATGGTGGAGCGGACCTTGGAAAGCGTCAGGCCCACATTGTCCTTGAGGCTGCCGGCGTAGGGCACATAGGAGTCCACGCCCTCTTCAAAGGACAGCTTCTTGTCGCCTCCCAGGTCGTACCGCTGCCAGTTCCGGGCCCGGGCGGAGCCTTCGCCCCAATACTCCTTCATATAGCTGCCGTTGATGCGCACCTTGTTGGAGGGGGCCTCGTCAAAGCGGGCGAAGTAGCGGCCCAGCATGATGAAGTCGGCCCCCATAGCCAGAGCCAGAGTCACATGGTAATCATGGACGGTACCGCCGTCGGAGCACACGGGGATATACACGCCGGTCTCCTCAAAGTAGCGGTTGCGCTCCTCACACACGTCAATGAGGGCGGTGGCCTGTCCCCGGCCGATGCCCTTCTGCTCCCGGGTAATGCAGATGGACCCGCCGCCGATACCCACCTTGATGAAGTCCGCGCCGCACTCGGCCAGGAAGCGGAAGCCTTCGCCGTCCACCACGTTGCCCGCGCCCACCTTCACCCGGTCGCCATAGTGGTCCCGAATCCATTTCAGGGTGATCTTCTGCCACTCGGAAAAGCCCTCGGAGGAATCGATGCACAGCACGTCCACCCCGGCGTCGATCAGGGCGGGCACCCGCTCGGCGTAGTCCCGGGTGTTGATCCCCGCGCCCACCACATACCGCTTCTGGCTGTCCAGCAGCTCCAGCGGACTGGCCTTGTGGGCGTCATAATCCTTGCGGAACACCATGTACATCAGGCGGCCCTGGTCGTCCAGGATGGGCAGGGAGTTGATCTTGTTGTCCCAGATGATGTCGTTGGCCTCTTTCAGCGTGGTGGAGGCGGGCGCGGTGACCAGCTTGTCGATGGGGGTCATGAAGTCCCGGACCTTCTCCTCTCCTGTCATACGGCTGACCCGGTAGTCGCGGCTGGCCACGATGCCCACCAGCTTGCCGTTGGGAGTGCCGTCGGCGGTAACCGCCACGGTGGAGTGGCCAGTTTTTTCCTTCAGGGCCAGAATGTCGTCCAGGGTAGCGTCAGGGCTGATGTTGGAGTCGGACACCACAAAGCCTGCCTTATAGCTCTTGACCCGGGCCACCATGGCGGCCTGGCTCTCAATGGACTGGGAGCCGTAGATGAAAGCCACGCCCCCCTCCTTGGCCAGCGCCACGGCCAGCTTGTCGTCGGACACGGCCTGCATGATGGCGGACACCATGGGGATATTCATGGACAGGGCTGGCTCTTCGCCCTTCTTATACTTGACCAGCGGGGTCTTGAGGCTGACGTTGGCCGGGGTGCAGTCGCAGCTGGAATATCCGGGGACCAGCAGGTACTCGCTGAAGGTGCGGGACGGCTCGCTGAAAATGTGGGCCATGGTGATTCCTCCCTGTAAAATATCGTGTCGTCATATAATGAGAGAATTGTATCACACTGTCCGCCAAAATTAAAGCCCTCATGCACAGAGAAACTTATACAAATTCCCGCCTGTTCCCCCCGCCGGTTTCGTCCCTTCGCCCGTATCCGGACAGGCCCGGACGAAATACAGCTTGACTTTCCCCTATGGACAGGCATACAATATTTTTGTTATGTATGCCAGAATCCAGAGAGAAAAGAGTTTGATGGCCCAACATGAAACATTTCAGTCTGAGCTTGACGGAAGGTCCTATTGGCAAACAGCTTCTGTCCTTTACCATTCCCCTGATCCTGGGCAACCTGTTTCAGCAGCTTTATAACGCTGCTGACACGGTCATTGTGGGCCAGTTCGTGGGTGACACCGCCCTGGCCGCTGTGGGCTCCTCCAGCTCATTGATTGAGCTGCTCATCAGCCTGTTCATGGGCATCGGCATCGGCGCGGGCGTTATCATCTCCCGCTACTACGGCGCAGGAGACATGGATGCCATGAGCTGCACCATCCACACCACCGTGGCCGCCGGCGTGGCATCCGGCGTGGTGCTGTCCCTACTTGGAGTGTTGACCACGCCGCTGCTGCTACAGTGGATGGGCACCCCGGACAACGTCCTGCCTCAATCTATCCTCTACTTCCGCATCTATTTCTGCGGTGTACTGTTCACTGTGCTTTACAATTTTGGCAGCAGCATCTTCCGGGCCCTGGGAGACTCCAAGCGGCCGCTGTACTACCTAATCTTCTCTTCCTTCACCAACGTGGTGCTCGACCTGCTGTTCGTTGCGGTGTTCCGCTGGGGTGTGGCCGGGGCGGCCACCGCCACCGTGCTGTCCAACGCCCTGTCGGTGGTGCTGGTATTCTACAAGCTATGCACCGAAGATGGCCCACAGCGGCTGTACCTGCGCCGCCTGCGGCTAGACAAGCCTTATCTGCTCCAGGTCATCCGCATCGGCCTACCCAGCGGTCTGCAAAACGCGGTGGTGTCCCTGTCCAACGTGGTCATCCAGTCGGGCATCAACGGTTTCGGCGACCTGGCCATGGCCGGCTGCGCCGCCTATCGGAAGATCGAGGGCTTCGCTCTGATGAGCTCGGGCAGTTTCTCCATGTCCCTGTCCACCTTCATCAGCCAGAACATGGGCGCGGGCAAGAAAGATCGGGCCAAGCGCGGGGCTAACATTGGCCTTTTGATGACCATGGGCATCGTGGTGGTCATCAGCATATTCATCTTTGTTCTTGCTCCCTTGCTGGTGGAAATTTTCACCGATGATCCGGTGGTCATGGATTATGGCGTAGCCATGGCCCGCACTATCGTTCCCTTCTACTTCCTGGTGGCCTATTCTCACGGCATGGGTGGCATCCTCCGGGGTGCTGGCCTGGCCAAAGTGCCCATGTTTGTCATGATGTTCTGCTGGTGTGTGTTCCGAGTGATTTGGATTCAGGTGGCCGGCGCGCTCATCCACGACATCCATGTGGTCTTTGTGGCCTATCCCATCACCTGGGCTTTGAGCGGCGTCATTTTCACCATCTACTACTTCAAGAGCAACTGGCTCAACCGCCAGCATCTGTGACCAGCTATTTTTCAGGAGGGACCGCCTTATGAACCGTATCTTCTCCCCTGATAACCTGTTTTTCCGTTCCCTGGCCAGGGGGGTGGACCTTATAGGCCTATCCCTGCTGTGGGTGTTGCTATGCATCCCCGTTGTGACCATCGGGCCAGCCACCGCCGCCCTCTACCATGCCATCGCCCGGGTGTTCCGCTTTCACGAGGAAGAGGGGGCCTTCGGCCTGTTTTTCCGCTCCCTGAAAGCCAATTTGAAGCAGGGTGTGCTGGCCACACTCATCCTGTTGCCCTTCGCGGCCCTGCTGGGCGGGCTATACTGGGTGTACGGGGCGGCCCTAGATGCCGAACTGGCTGGAACATCCGCGGCCTATGTGTTCTTCCTGATTCTGCTGATCATCCCCGTGGGGCTGGTGTGCTGGCTGTTTCCCTTGCTGGGCCGCTTTGAGTTCTCTCTGCCTGATCTGTTCCTCACCGCCTTCCGCCTGATGCTCGCCCACATCCCCACCACGCTGGTCCTGGTGATCCTGGCGGTGCTGTTCGTCTCCCTGTCCAGTTGGCTGTTCGTGCTCATGCTGCTGACTCCCGCCCTCTGGGCGGTGTGCGCCTCTTGGCTGTTGGAGCGGGCCTTTGCCAAACATATGTCCCCGTCGGATGAGGACGGCGCTTAACTAGGAGAATGGCCCGCCGTGTTCTCCTTTCCCCTCTTTCCCTTTGTTTCTCCTATTTTCCCAAGCCGAAGCGTACAGTCGTGTGCTTCGGCTTTTTGTCGTATTTTCAGATTTTCTTTCAAATTGAAAATAATTTTCACGAAATAGTAAAATGTGAAAATTTTTTACCATTTCCTATTGACTTTTACACCAGAACATTATACAATTTCGACAGATGAATTCCTGGTCTTGGGAATTCTATCGTCTAAAACATCAAGGAGGAACACGCCAATGAGAATGAAAAAGCTATTCGCTCTGTTGCTGGCTCTGTGCATGGTTTTTGCACTGGCCGCCTGCAGCAACAATGCGGACCAAACTAGCACCAACCCCGGAACCGATACTCCCAGTTCCACTGCGCCTGACGATGGCGGCAACACTCCCGATGGCGAGCCGGTTACCATCACCGTTGCCTCTTTCAACATCGGTGACTATAAGGATTCCAGCGCCTGGGACCCTATTATCGAGGCCTTTAATGCCGTGTATCCCAATGTCACCGTGAAGATTCAGTCCGTGACCTATCAGGACGGCGACCAGCAGCTGGCCAACCAGATCACTGGCGGCAGCGCTCCTGACATCGTATTCGAAGGCCCCGAGCGTATTATCTCCAACTACGCTAAGCAGGGTCTGCTGGTATCTCTAGATGATCTGTGGGAGGCCAACGGTGCCGACATTTCCGACGGAATTGCCGAGGTGTCCCAGCTGGATGGCACTTACTACATGTTCCCGCTGGCCGTAGCAGCCCACTGCATGGCCATCAACTACGAAGCCTTTGAGGCCGCCGGCGCCCTGCAGTACATCGACGAGGAGACCCGCACCTGGACCACCGACGATTTCGTGGCCGCCTGTCAGGCCCTGAAGGACGCCATGGACGCCGGCACCATCACCATGGCTGAGACCGGCATCATCTACTGCGGCGCTCAGGGCGGTGACCAGGGCACCCGTGCACTGGTGAACAACCTGTACTCCGACTACTTTGTCACCGACGATGGCAGCTCCTACAACATTAACAGCGCCAACAACGTCAAGGCCCTGCAGCTGCTCCAGGACATGGTCAACAACGGCACCATGGGCGTGAGCACCAGCTACGCTGCCGCCGAGGAGCTCCAGGCTTTCGCCAACGGCACCTGTGCCATGACTTTTGCCTGGAACTACTCCAATTATGTCTCTTATGCCGAGCAAACCCAGTTCACTCCCTTCGCCATGGCTTTCCCCTCTGACGACGGTGTACCTGAGCTGGAGATGGCCGGCCCCTATGGTCTGTGTGTGTTTGACAACAAGGATCAGGCTCGCATTGACGCTGCCAAGGCCTTCGTGGACTTCGTATGCAACGACCAAACCGCTGGCGTGGAAGCTGTGAAGGGTACCACCTTCTTCCCCGTCCACGCTGACTGGGGCGACATCTACGCTAACGACGAGAACGCCGACGTCCGTGCTCCTTTCGCTCTGATGAGTGACTACCTGGGTCGCTACTACACCCTGACTCCCGGCTGGGTCAACCAGCGTACTCTGTGGTGGCAGAATTTGCTCCAGCCCATTATGGGCACCGGCGCCGACGTGCAGAGCACGGCCGACAGCTATGTGGAGCAGGCTAACGCCGGTATGGCGGGTTAAGGCCAGCATCCACACAGATCACTTGGGTCATATTAACTGATTCGTGCGACACTGTGCCCGCTCCCTGGAGAGGGGGCGGGTACAGTTTTTTCCCATTGTTTTGAATGGGACGCAACATCTGACATTGAGGGGGAATCAATCTTATGGCACAAAACAATGCGGCTGCCGCCGGACGGAAGCCCAAAAAGCCCAAGCAGTCCAGCACCTCCGGTATGAGCCGGGCCTTGGTCCGCAGGGAGACGTTCTCCGCCTACATGTTCCTGCTGCCCAGTCTGGTGTTCTTTGTTCTGTTCGTCGTCATCCCCATGTTCATCTGCGTCTTTTATAGTCTGTTCAACTATTCACTGGGCGGGATCAACGGCTTCGTAGGCCTGGACAACTATATTCGACTGTTCCAGGACCCTGTGTTCCACAGGGGACTGATCAACACCATCATCATCGTGGTAGTGGCGGTGCCCACGGTCACCGCTTTCTCTCTGTGGGTGGGCTCCGCCATCTACAAGATGAAGGCGTTCTCCCGTTCCTTCTTCCGCTGTGTGTTCTACCTGCCGGTGGTCACCGGCTCGGTGGCCATCACTGTGGTATGGAAGTGGATCTTGGATCCCTACAACGGCATCCTCAACCAGCTCATCGGCACTGACGGTTACAACTGGCTGGGTGAGAGCCGCACCGCATTGGCCTGTATTATCCTCATCCTGTTCACCACCTCCATCGGCCAGCCCATCGTACTGTATGTCGCCGCTCTGGGCAATGTGGACAACTCCATCATTGAGGCCGCCCAGGTGGACGGCGCCACCAAGCTCCAAGTGTTCTGGAAGGTAAAGTGGCCCGCCATCATGCCTACCACCCTGTACGTACTGGTTATCACCACCATCAACTCCTTCCAGTGCTTCGCCTTGATCCAGTTGATGACCAAAGGCGGCCCGATGAATTCCACCATGACCATCATGTATCAGGTGTACTATGCCGCCTATACCCTGTATGACCTGGGCTACGCCAACGCTATCGGCGTAGTACTGGCTATCATCATTGCCATTTTCTCCGCGCTCCAGTTCAAACTGGCAAAGACTGACTAAGGGGGGACGCGAAGATGAGTGCAAAGGCAACTACATTGAAAGTAAGCAAGCACACTGACTTGACTGGTACTTCTACCGGCTACAAGGTGTTTGCCGTGATCGTACTGATCCTGGTGGCCCTGTTCTTCCTGTTTCCGCTGTACTGGATCGCCACTGGCTCCTTCAAGCCCATTTTGGAGATTACCTCCCGGACACCTGTCTGGTTCCCGCAGAACCCCACGCTGGACAACTACACCAAGCTGTTCAACAATCCCGCTTGGCGCTGGCTGTTTAATATCGTGTTCATCTCCGCCGTGGCTATGCTTCTGACCTGTATCACCGCCTCCCTTGCTGGCTATGCTCTGGCTAAAAAGCGTTTCATCGGCCGGACGGTGCTGTTCACCATCATCATCTGCGCCATGGCTCTGCCCAAGCAGGTCATCGTCATCCCCCTGAACCAGGAGATGACCCAGATCTTCCATCTGAACGACACTCTTTGGGCAGTTATCCTGCCCACCGTGGGCTGGCCCTTCGGCGTGTTCCTCATGAAGCAGTTTGCCGAAACCATTCCCACTGAGATTTTGGAGGCCGCCCGGGTGGACGGAGCGGGCGAGGTGCGCACCTTCCTCACCGTGGTGCTGCCCATGATCAAGCCGGGCATCGGCGCGTTGGCCATCTTCACCTTCGTCAACACCTGGAATGACTATTTTCTCCAGCTGGTCATGCTTACCAGCCGGGAAAGCTGGACCCTTCCTCTGGGTATTGCAAAGCTCCAGGGCGAAATGGCCCAAGACTATGGTCTCATCATGGCGGGCGCGGCGCTGGCCTCCATCCCCATCATCATCGTTTTTATTGCTTTTCAGAAGTACTTCACTCAAGGTATTGCCATGGGTGCGGTCAAGGGCTGACGGGGCGACGAGTCTTTTTCTGACGGATTCAGACCTTGACTTCTGTCCCTTCCCTGTATAAAATGAGTGCGGTCAAATGATTACCGCTGAATTTGGGAGACACGATCAACATGAACGATATCAGCAAATTTCAAGGCGTTATCCCGGCATTTTACGCCTGCTATGACAAGGACGGCGCGGTCAGCCCTGACGGGGTACGCGCCCTAGCCCGTTACCTGCTGGGCAAGGGTGTGAAGGGCCTGTATGTGGGCGGCTCCTCCGGAGAGTGCATTTACCAATCCGTAGCCGAGCGCAAGCTGGTGCTGGAAAACGTGATGGCCGAGGTGGGCGGTAAGCTCACCGTCATTGCCCACGTGGCCTGCAATAATACTGCCGACAGCCGCGAGCTGGCCGCCCATGCCGAGAGCCTGGGGGTAGACGCCATCGCCTCCATCCCGCCCATCTACTTCCACCTGCCTGAAAAGGATATCGCCAAGTATTGGAACGATATCTCCGCTGCCGCCCCCAACACAGATTTCATCATCTATAACATTCCCCAGCTGGCCGGTGTGGCGCTCACCCTGCCCCTGTTGGATGAGATGATGAAGAATCCCCGGGTAATCGGCGTAAAAAACTCCTCCATGCCGGTGTATGACATCATTCAGTTCCGCAGCCACGGGGCCATGGTGTTCAATGGTCCTGACGAGCAGTTCGTCTCCGGCCTGCTGGCCGGTGCGGTGGGCGGCATTGGCGGCACCTATGCCGCTATGCCTGAGCTATACATGACCGCTCGGGAGAAGGTGCTCTCCGGCGATATCGCCGCCGCCACCAAGCTTCAGGACGTGTGCTGCAAGCTCATTGAGGGACTGTGCTCCGGTCAGTGCAATATGTACGCCATGATCAAAGAGGTAATCCGTCTCCAAGGCGGGCCTGACGCGGGGGATGTGCGTCCGCCCCTGGCTGGCCTGACCGAAGCGGACAAAGCCGTGGCTGCCCAGTGCGCCCGGGATATCGAAATCGCTATTCAAACGTACTGCTGAGGAGGTACAAAAACCATGAGAGTCTACCGCACGGAAGATTACCAGAGCATGAGCCGCCAGGCCGCTAACATCCTGTCCGCTCAGGTCATTTTGAAGCCCAACTGTGTGCTGGGCCTGGCCACCGGCTCTACCCCTATTGGAATGTATCAACAGCTGATCAACTGGTATGAGAAGGGTGACGTAGACTTCTCACAGGTGCGCACCGTCAACCTGGACGAGTATCTGGGCCTGGCTCCGACCCACGACCAGAGCTACCGTTACTTCATGCAGACTAATTTCTTCGACCATATCAATATTAAGCCGGAAAACACGAACGTACCTAACGGCTTGGCGGAGGATCCCGACGCGGAGTGTATCCGCTACAACAAGGTCATTGCGGACCTGGGCGGCGTGGATCTGCAGGTGTTAGGCATGGGCCACAATGGCCATATCGGCTTTAACGAGCCGGAGGAGGCCTTCGAGCTGGAGACCCACGTGGTCAATCTGACGGAGAACACCATCGAGGCCAACGCCCGTTTCTTCGCCTCCAAGGACGAGGTGCCCCGCAAGGCTATCACCATGGGCATCAAGTCCATCATGCAGGCCCGTCACATCCTGGTGGTGGTCAGCGGTGCGGACAAGGCGGACATTGTCAAGGCTGCCTTTACTGGTCCTGTCACTCCCAAGGTCCCCGCCTCCATCCTACAGATGCACCCCAACGTATCCCTGGTGGGCGATGCGGCTGCCCTATCCAAGCTGTAAACCCGCAAGGATCCCAGGCAGCCTCAAATCCAAACTTTCGGCCGTTACTCCCTTGGGCTTTCGCCCATAACAGCCGAGAGCCAAAAGAAGGAGGAAAAATCCGCTGGCCGGCGGTGCGGCAATGTGGAGACTTGCCGTAATGCCCCTGGAGTTCCACTCTCCAGAGGGCGAGACTGGGTTTGCGGAGGCATCCCAGCCACGGCCCATGTGTATGGCAACTTTAAGTCTAAAGGGCGTCAAGAAGATCTATGACGGTGGTGTCACCGCAGTCCATGACTTCAATCTGGAAATCGCAGACAAGGAATTCATCGTTTTGGTTGGTCCCTCCGGCTGCGGTAAGTCCACTACCCTGCGTATGATCGCCGGATTGGAGGAAATCAGCGAGGGTGAGCTGTACATTGGCGATAAATTGATGAATGATGTGGAGCCCAAGGACCGGGACATCGCCATGGTGTTCCAGAGTTACGCCCTGTACCCCCACATGACGGTGTATGACAATATGGCTTTTGCCCTGAAGCTGCGTAAGATGCCCAAAGACGAGATCGACCGCCGGGTCCGTGAGGCTGCGGCTATTTTGGACATCACCCAGTACCTGGACCGGAAGCCCAAGGCGTTGTCCGGCGGCCAGCGTCAGCGTGTAGCCATTGGCCGCGCCATCGTCCGAGAGCCTCAGGTGTTTCTAATGGACGAACCTCTGTCCAACCTGGACGCCAAGCTACGTAACCAGATGCGTGCTGAGATCATCAAGCTACGCCAGCGCATCGATACTACCTTTATTTACGTCACCCATGACCAGACCGAGGCCATGACCCTTGGTGACCGCATCGTCATCATGAAGGACGGCTTCATCCAGCAGGTGGGCACCCCCCAGGAGGTGTTCGACCACCCGCTGAACGTGTTCGTGGCCGGCTTCATCGGTATGCCGCAGATGAACTTCTTCGACGCCCATCTGGTCAAGGATGGCGACGGGTATTACGTCAACTGCTCCGGCTCCAAGGTAGAGCTGCCTGAGAAGATTCAAGAAAAGCTGAAAGCCAGCAATGCCGCTACCCAGGACATCGTGCTGGGCATCCGTCCCGAGCACATCAGCTTTGTCCCCGCTAGCCAAAGCGAGGGTACCTTGGTAGGAACAGTGGACGTGTCCGAGATGATGGGCAGCGAGTTGCACCTGCACGTTTCCGTGGAGCAGGATAACGGTACGGTCAAGGACGTGGTTATGCGCCTGTCCACCAGTGACCTGCCCGATGAATTTCGCGGTGGTATTCCCTACGGTACTCAGCTTCACTTTACCTTCCCCGGCACACTAGTGCACATGTTCAATAAGGACACTGAAGAAAATCTTATCTAACCAGCAGGCATTTCTATTGTCTCCCCCTCATGTCTGAGGCGGGCTTTCACAAGCAAAGCCCGCCTCGCTCCCCTTCACTGCCCCCTCCCTAAAATGGAGAGGGCAGTTTTTCATTTGTCCAATCACCGCAAAAACACTCAGCTCGATTCATAGGCATCTCGCAGTTTTTCCAATGCCCGCTTTTCGATCCGCGATACATAGCGGCGCGGCTACTGTAAGCAATTTCCATCGGAAAATTACGCCGTCTCAGACGGCGTGATCCCTTGCGGTGTCTGCTTTTCCGCTGTCTCGTCCAGCTGGGCAAAGCGGAATTTGATGATGATTTCTTTGTTCTCGGTCAGCTCCACCCGCTCGATGAGGCTCACCAGCAGTTCCCGGCTCTCCCCAGCGGTTTCGATGAACCGCTGGACCAGCTCCCTGGCCCTGTCCTCTCTGGGGACGGGGCTTTTTTTCTGCGACTCCAGCTCCTGCCGCTTTCCCTCCAGCTGCTCCCGCTCCAGCTTGATCCGGCCAAAGATGCGCTGGAAGTCCGCCTCGGGCAGCAACCCGCTGAGCCGGTCGGTGTATATCCGGTCCAGATTGGCGGTGAGGCTGTCGATCTTGGATTGGAGCGCTTGGAGTTCTGACTCTAAGCTGCTCCGCTTTCCGGCGTTCTCCATAGCTTCTTGCGCCACGGGCAGCAGTTCATCAGGGTTCAGATACGCCTGGCACACCTCCCGCACCTTGGCGACCACCGCGTCGGTCACCGTTTTCTCCTTGATGGAATGGCAGGTGCAGACCCCGGCCTTGGTGAAGCGCTGGTAGGTGCGGCAGACGAAGTACAGTACATCCTCTCCCCTGGCGTTTTTTCGGTTGAGAACTGCCAGCGGATAGCCGCACTCGTGGCAGAAGATCAGCCCCTTCAGCAGAAAGTCGTATGTCCGGCTCCGGGTGTGCTTCCGGCTGTTCACCAACATCCGCACCTTGCGGAAGGTCTCCGGGTCCACCAGAGGCTCGTGGGTGCCCTCCACCACCACCCAGTTGACCGGGTCCTGGCGCAGACACTTCTTGGACTTGTAGCTGATCTTCACGCTGCGCCCTTGGACCATGTTGCCGATGTAGGTCTCATTCTGGAGCATGTCGGAGATCCGCTCGCTGCTCCACAGGCCGGTATAGGGGCCGGGTCTTGCCACCGGGAGGTTCGCGTAGGTAGCCGGGGTGGGCACCCCCTCCTGGTTGAGGAGGGCAGCAATATTCCGGCAGCTCATGCCGGAGAGGGCCAGGGCGAAGATCCGCCGCACGACGGGCGCCACTTCCTCATCAATGATGATCTTGTTTTTCTCCGTTGGGTGCATCTTGTAGCCGTACACCGGCTTGCCGCCGATAAACTGTCCCTTCCGCTGCTTATCCCGCTTGACGCTCTTGATCTTCTTGGAGATGTCCTTGGCGTACATGTCATTCATGATGGCACGGAACGGTGTAATGTCGTTGGCGGTGGAATCCACACCGGTGTCGATACCGTCCAGCAGAGAGATGTACCGCACCCGGTGCTCCGGGAAGTACCGCTCCATGTAGTGGCCGGTCAGGATGTAGTCCCGGCCCAGTCGGGAGAGGTCCTTGGTGATGACCATGTTGACCTTCCTGGCCTCGATGTCGGCGATCATCCGCTGGAAGGCCGGGCGGTCGAAATTCGTGCCGCTCCAGCCGTCGTCTCCTAATGTCAAGAGAAAGCCAAAAAAATTATAAGATTTTTTGCCGGATTTTACGCTAATTCAGCAATTAAAGCCCTCGAAGAGTCAAGTCTGTGACGGAAAACACGCCTACACCCGAAGTATTCAAGTCTGCGATCCATGAGGCAGTCTGCATGACATCTCGTCCCAGGCGTGTCAAATCTTTTGTCAAAAGAGCGTCGGCCCGTCCTTGCCGGACAGCTTCCAGAAAATCATTCAGCCCAGGCCGGTCAAAGGTCAGGCCGCTGGCCTCGTCCTGGGATTCTCCCACAACATTGAGCTGATGCTTTTCTGCAAAGCTGCGAAGATAGTTCATCTGATTTTCCAAAGCCCATGTATCAGGTGAGGCAACGCGCCCATAGAGCCAATATCGTTTCTTATCCCTGTTCACGCTCCGCAGCCTCCTTTTTTGTGGTATCGGCAAGTAGCCGTTGATATTCGTCCCCGCATTTCCAAACGATCTCGATAGAAGTAGAACTGTAAATGTAGATGTTTTGGATCAGCAAATCCACCAGCTCCCGTGTCAATGTCCTGACATTGGTATAGGGAATGATGTTGTAGGTGGAGAGTTCTTCTTCCTTTGCCCGCCGTTTGGCATCCCCCAGCTCTTTGATTTTGGTTTCAAGCCGCTGGATATGTTTTTCGCACTGTCCTCGCTTATGCTGGTAGTCCTCCGCGCTGACTTTGCCGGACACCATATCCTCAAAAGCCGCCATCTTTTCCTGCTGGCGCATTTGGATTGAGTTCTGGTGTGCTTTGATCTGCCGGTCAAGGCGTTGGTTGTAACGGGTATCTTTTGCGGACTGGCGCTGCTTCGCCTGAACCGCCCCTCGGACAAGCTGGGCCATCATGCGGATAGCTGCCAAAACCGTCTGTTCCAACTCCTTTTCATCTATCCTGTCCTGTGGGCAGCCTATATCCGGCTTATACCTGTCGGTCCGGCACACATAGCAGGGGTGGGCAGATTGCAGCCGCTCCATCGCAAGCCCACAGTGGCCGCACCGGATCTTCCGATAGAAAACCCGTGTGCTTTCCCCGGCAGAGCCGGGATGGGAGTTGCGGTTCAGGCTCTTGGCCGTATTGAAAATCTCCTGCGTTATGATTGCCGGGAACGCTCCATCCACAACCGTCCACTGATCTTCTGTGACAGCCTTGACCCGGCTGGAGCCTACCTTTTTCCGGGTGGTCTTGCCATAGATCGCTTTGCCGGTGTACCGCTCATCATCCAGTATCTTGCGAACCATAGCAGAAGTCCAGTAGTTTTTGCTCTGGTCTACACAGTTCCACCTCCGGTTTACTTTTTGGAGCCGTTTTCTTTGCAGCGGGGTCAGTACCCCTTCTGTATTAAACTTTCTGGCAATTTCCGTAGTAGACAGGCCGCTGGTAAAGAGGTCAAACACACGCCGGACCACGGCGGCGGCATCCTCGTCCACCAAAAGAGTGTGCTTATTCCCAGGCGCTTTCTGATAGCCAAAGAACGCATAGGGGGCAACACAGTAGCCTTTTTCGGCAAGCTGCTTTTTGGTCGATCTCACTTTTTCCGACAAGTCCTTGCTGTAAAGGTCGTAGATCACATTTCGGAAGGACACATCAATCAAGCCCGCAGAACCGTACTTGTGATCCTTGCTGTCGTAGGAATCATTGATGGCGATAAATCGCACGTCCAGGAAAGGGAAAATCTGTTCCAGATAGTCTCCAACCACGATATAGTCGCGGCCAAACCGAGACATATCCTTGACGATGATGCAGTTGATCTTCCTCTGGCGTACCTGTTCGAGAAGCCGCCGGACGGCTGGCCGCTCCATGTTCGTCCCAGAATAACCGTCGTCACAAAATTCGAGAATCTGCGCCCCGGCAAATTCAGGCCGCAGCTCAATGAAACGGCGGATGTAGGCACGCTGATTGACAACGCTGTTGCTTTCGTTTTTTTCATCGGACAGGTCGCCGTCCTCGGCGGAGAGCCGGATGTAAATGGCGATCACATAGTTCAACATCTGCTGTAAGACCTCCGGCATCGTGCTACACCTCCTCCTGAAACAACTTCTTCATCTCGTCCTGATAGTTCAACACGATATGTACCTGCTTGTCCTCATTCACATAGATCTTCTCCACCAGCGCCAGTAGCATCTCACGGGTCGGCTCTTTTTCATCCCGGAACTTGGCAAAAGCGGAAAACCATTTATTTTGTTTGGGGCTTGCCTCCGGCAAGGCGTCCTTTTCAGCCTGCAAATCCCGAAGGCGTCCCTCAAGCTGGCGGGCTTCATCCTCATACCGGCTTTTCCCGAACAGATAATCCGCCTGCGTTACAATACCGTCCACATAGCTTTCAAAGAGCGTCTGACGGAGTGTGGCCAGCTTCTTCAATCGTCCCTGCACCGATACGATCTCATTGTCAAGAGCCGTCCTGCGGCTTCTGGCCGCCGAGGACCGGCTGACCCTTTGGATGACCGCCTCCGCATCCGTGAGCATCGCCATCTGCAATCGAAGGACCTCATACACGGCCGCTTCCAAATCGCTTTCCCGCAGGCCGCCCGCATTGGGGCATCCGGCATCCAGAAGCATAGCGTGGCGGGGGCAGATAAAGTGGTACGCCACTGTTCTGCCTTTGTTGTAAACGCTCTTATAGCGTGTCATATTGTGCTGGCAGCACGCGCATGCCACAAGCCCCTCAAAAATGTTTTCGATGTCAAAATGGGCGTATTTCCCCAGACGGCTGTGGTATTCCTCGTGCTTGGCTTTCAAAATGGCTTGAACCGCGTCAAACAGCTCCTGCTCAATGATCGCCTCATGGGTGTTGGGCACAATGATCCACTCTGATGAGGGCATGGTTTTCTGCTTCTGCCCAGCGTGCAGCTTTGTGATTTTTTTGCCCTGAGCCATGTGCCCCAGATACACCGGATTCTCCAAAATATGCTTCACTGTCTGCGTTTGCCACGGAGCATTTTCGGAAAACCTTTTGGCGAATATGATGCCCTGTAAATAACGGTGATAGTTTGGATTGGGGATCTGCTCGGCGGTCAGCGTTCTTGCAATCGCGGCGTTACTCATTCCATCCTTTTTCATCCGAAAAATGCGCCGTACCACCTTCGCCGCGTCTGGATCAACGGCCAGCTTATGCCGGTCCTCCGGGGATTTCACATAGCCATAGGCGGCAAAATTGCCGATAAACTCGCCGCTGCGTTTCTTGGTGTCCAGCGCGGAATACACCTTTTGAGAAATGTCCTTGGCGTAAATGTCGTTCATCAGGTTTTTCAGCGCGATGGTCATGGCCTCTCCGCTGTCCGCCCGGATACTGTCGTAGTTGTCGTTGACGGAGATAAACCGCACTCCCATGAAGGGCAGTACCTTTTCCAGAAAGTTTCCGGTTTCCAGGAAGTCGCGCCCAAACCGGGACAGGTCTTTCACGATGATGCAGTCCACCCGGCCTGCTTTCACATCCTCCATCATCCGCTGGAATCCAGGGCGCTCAAAAGATGAGGTTAGATAACGATACTTTTTGAAACACAGTAAAATCAAGGTTTTTCGGACAACGGACAAGCATGGTTTGTACTACAACTAAATATTGCACCGCACAAGCGGCGTTTCCCACTTCCACACGGAAGAACAGGAACGCCGCTTTTTTCATGCCCTTTGTTACGCAGTAGGGGCAGAAAAAGCCTTGCTATAAGCGGCTTTGTGGGTGTGTTTTTCACGCAGCAAGGGATTTATACCTAAACCCTCAAAATCACCGTTCTACTGCGTAACAAATCCAAAGCAAAGGAGTGATGAAGCTATGGCAGTATTCCGCGTGGAGCGCAACACAGGCTACACCGTAATGAGCAACCACCACTTACGCAATAAGGAGCTTTCCTTAAAGGCAAAGGGGCTGTTATCTCAAATGCTGTCCTTGCCGGAGGATT
>ERZ1106929.831-NODE-831-length-31654-cov-24.690718_pt1 | contig 31654 bp, 28 predicted proteins | sample MGYA00403662_ERZ1106929 | MGnify/ENA primary metagenome ERZ1106929 (study PRJEB35170, sample SAMEA104062442) | human gut metagenome | biome: human gut; feature: human-associated habitat; material: faeces | place: Denmark | collected 2013-02-20 ... | reverse complement strand
AACGAAACATTTTTGCTTCATTCGGCTTGACAACAGGGGCTTTTGAAGAGCTTCCGAAGAGGAAAAAAGTGCTGCTTTCAATAGGTTGAAATACCTAGATGAGGGTAGGTGAAAACCCTTGTTTAAATAGACGGGGCAACGGGTGGAATGACGTCGGCGCGAGGAGCTTGCGCAGAATGCGGGTGCATTTGATGATAGGGGGAAACGTGGTCGGGTATACCCTCTGAGTGGTAGTGTTGATGGGGCTTTTCCCGAGTGGGTAAACCCGTTTGGCAAAAGACCCAATGGTACTGATCGGATGGGGCCCTTATGATGAACTGAATGAAGACGGACAGTCGAGGGCCGGCCAATGCCGCGCGTCCCCGCAAAAACGGCGTTTCAGGCATGTGTTCCGGACCAGCTGCCCCCAACTAGGCCTTTCATCGGCGTTCTGCTCCCCGATCCGTCAAGGAGAAACCATGCACAAGACCCCCACCGACGCCTTTGACATGCTCGTCACGCTTGAAAAGCGCCCCTTTGAACGCGCGGGCCGCGAAGTGGTCGTGCGTCTTCTCGACGAGACGCTCCCCGACGGCACGAAGCTCGTCGCCGCCTCCGATCCCTCCTATCCGCCCGAGCTTGCCGCCCTTGAGGAGCATCCCGCCGTGCTCGTGCACGAAGGCGACCTGTCACTCACCGAGCGCCAGCTGCGCGTCTCGATCGTGGGTTCGAGGGATGCGTCCGACTCAGCCCGCGCCGATGCGCGTCACGTCGCCCGCGAGCTTGCCGCACGCGGGGCCGTCGTCGTCTCGGGGCTTGCCGCAGGCATCGACACCGCCGCCCACGAGGGCGCGCTCGAGGCGAGGAGTCCGTCGGGCACGGTCGGGCGCACCATCGCCGTCATGGGCACGCCGCTCTCGCAGCCCTGGCCGCCCGTCAACGCGCGCCTTGCACGCCGCATCGCCGAATACGGCCTGCTCATCTCGCTCGCCCCTCAGGTGAACGGACTCTCGTTCACGGACGAGGAGCGCGCGGAGAGCCTTCGCGCACGCAACCGCGCGATCGCGGCCCTCGGGCTCGGAAGTCTGGTGATGGCGGGAAAGGAGGGCTCGAGCACCCTGCGCGAGGTCGCGTTCTCGCTCGAGCTTGGACACCCCGTGCTGCTGTGGCACTCGATCGTCGAGGCGGGCGAGCCGTGGGCGATCAGGCTTCTTGAGAATCCTCCCCTCGATTCGCAGGGACGCCCGCTCGTTCAGACGGTTTCGTCCGCCGCGGACGTGGAGGAGGCGCTGTCGCCCTGGAGCACCGTCTGGTGGCTTTGATGGGAGGATAAGGGAAGGAGGGAAGAGGACGGGGCCTCGCCGGAGGTCCCTGAAACGGAAGGGAAAAATCCATTTTACTATGAAGGACCTGCAGTAATAAACCCGTCTGTTGGCCTTTCCTGACGTGCCGCAAGAACCGTCCAAAGAAGGGGCTTGAGTGCGGATGCTTGTTCTATGATGATTCAAGCAAGCACTTGCGCTTCTCTCTCGAGCTATCCTGTTGCATCATTACCTCCTGGCTCAACCGGTGAAGCTCGCGCAATATGAAGCTTGCTGTTTCCCCGCAGTGCGGCAGGCCCAAGCCTCTTCCCGTAGCCCGCTGCGGTTTTTTTTGTCCCGTGCATTTCCGCACGGCCCGCCAAAACACAACAACACTGCACAACGCACAACAGGCCCTCATCATGACCTTCTCCGTCTGGCTCACATTCCTCGGTGCGAGCCTGCTGCTTTCTGCCGCTCCCGGTCCCGACAATCTCTTCGTGCTCGCGCAGAGCGCCGTCTACGGCGTGCGAGCGGGCGTCACCGTCGTGCTCGGCCTCATGACCGGCCTGGTGTTGCAGACGTTCTTCGCGGCCTGTGGCCTTGCGGCCGTCGTCGCGGCCGTTCCCGCACTCTTCATGGCGATCAAGCTCGCGGGCGCCGCCTACCTTCTTTATCTTGCCTGGGGTGCATGGACCCACGCGGCCGATCCCGTCGGCACGGAGCGCGCCGTCGAGCTCTCGCCCGTGCAACTCTGGCGCCGCGGTCTCATCATGAACATCACGAACCCGAAGGTGCAGATCTTCTTCCTTGCCTTCTTCCCGCAGTTCGTCGCGCCCGGCACGACGGGCTGGGCTCTGGTCCTTCAGATGGTCGTGCAGGGCCTCACCTTCATCCTCGCCACCTTCGTCGTCTTCTCGGCCATCGCCTGGGCGGCGGGAGCTGCGGCGAAAAAGCTGCAGAGCCCCGCTTTTTCGCTCTGGCTATGCCGCGGCAGCACTGTGCTCTTCCTCGCGCTCGCGGTCTTCACGGTCCTCTCCTGAGGGCGCGTTTTCCAAAGCCTTCGTTCCCAAAAGCAAAGAACAGGAGCCGGCTCCGAGTCTGCTCCCGTTCTTCATCCCTGCATTTCGGGCGCCTCATCGGGCGCCGGAATCATTCATCACCGGCAGGCGCGGCCGCCATGGAACCCGAAGCCGTGACCGAAGCCGCAGTCGCCCCGGTCGTGACCGCGGTGGCCGTATCCGCGGCCGTCGTGCAGGCGGGCGGAGCGGGTCTGTCCGCCGTAGGCCTCTTCGGCCGCAGCAGTTGCGGCGCTCATGCCGACCTGCGGCTGCGCGTTTTCCGTGATCTGCGGGACTGACGCGGGGGCGGCGTCGACGGCCCAGACGGTGGCGGCGGTCGTCATGGCGGCAGCGGCGAGAATGGCAGCGGCGGTGTTCTTGATCTTCATGGTCCAAACCTCTTCAAACAGTTGCAGTTGCCGGTGCGCGGGAGAGCGGCTTGCTTGCCGCGGCGCACCGTTCGAATCGGACTGAAGTCTAAGAAGTGAAAATTAGCGCAGATATGGGCGGAACTGAGGACTTCCTATGTCGGTGCAACGATTTTTTTCAGACAAAAAGGCACCCGCAAGCGTCTTGTCCTGCGGGTGCCTCAAGAAGAGATCTCGGATCGGGAGAGCCCGAGAAGGACCCGTGCGGGCGTCAGATGTTGCGCTCGACGAAGGCCTTGAGCTCGCCCGGCGTCTTCACCTCGACGATGCGGTCGACTTCCCTGCCGCCCTTGAGTGCGACCATCGTCGGGATGTGCTGCACGGCGTACTTCGCGACGACCTGCGGATTCTGCTCGGAGTCGCAGGAGGCAAAGACGGCGCGTTCGGCGTTGGCGGCCGCGAGCTGCATGAAGAAGGGCTGGGCGCGGCGGCAGTCGGGGCACCAGCTCGCGCCGATGGCGAGAATCACGGGCTTGTCGGTCGCAATCACGGATTCGACGTTGGCGTCGTTGACCATCACGATGTCGTTCATGAGAATTTCTCCTTCAAGAGGACGGGAGCCTTCGGGGCGGCGGGTTCGCCTGCCTCCGGGATGCCGTCGTTTGATTTGTTAGAGGCATCCTATCATGTTGCATTCGCTAATTGCAAGTGTTTTCTGCTCGCGTGACGCGACTGCGGTACGCCGGACATCTTTTGCAACTGCATTGCAGGCGTTTCGACGCTGTTTCTTGTGAAGAAGGGAGGCGCCCGCAGAAGTTTTCGTCTGCGGGCGCCTCTTTCATCATCCGAAAACTTTTGGAGTATTCATGCGTGGTTCATGCCTCTTCAGGCCGTTCGCGTGGAGGCCTTGAAGGAGGCGGCGGCGCTGCCGAGGGCCTTGAGCATGGCGTCCCGGTCGCCGAGGTGTTCGGAGACGATCTTCACGAGGGCGGAGCCCACGATGACGCCTGCGGCGCCCGCTTCGAGCGCGCGCCTGACGTGCTCGGGCGTGGAGATGCCAAAGCCGAGCAGGGCGGGCGGGGCCTTGGCCCTCTCGAGGTCGCGGATGATGCGCTCTGCGGGCGTGCCCGAGGCGTGGTCGGTGCCGGTGATGCCGACGCGCGAGAGCAGATAGGTGTATCCGCTTGGGAGTCCCGCGATTCTTGCGACGCGCTCGTCGGAGGCGTTGGGCGGGACGATGGCGACGAGGTGCAGGCCCGCCTCGCGGGCGGCCTCGTCCCATTCGGGCTCGGCCTCGCGCATGCTCGTCGGGAGGTCGGGAATGAGTACGGCGTCTGCGCCCGCGTCGGCTGCGGCCTGCATGAAGCGCCTGATGCCGGGGGCCGCGACGAGGTTGATGTAGAGCATGAGGCAGACGGGCGTCTCGGGATGTGCGGTCCTGAACCTGCGCAGTACGTCGAGGCAGCCTGCGGGCGTGGCGCCGTTGGCGAGGGCCCTGTCGGCGGAGGACTCGACGACGGGGCCGTCGGCGCACGGGTCGGAGAACGGGATCCCGAGCTCGAGGGCGTCGGCGCCCGAGGCGACGAGCGTTTCGAGAACGGCGAGCGAGGTCTCGGGATCGGGGTCGCAGAGGTTCACGAAGGGGACGAAAGCGCCCTCGCGCCTTTGGGCGAGTCGGGCGAAGAGGTTTTCAAAGCGTTCGGTCATGGCGGCTCTCATTCAGCAGTGTTTCCGTTGTGTGTTCCGTTGTCTTTCCCTGCATCTCAGTCGGCGTAGGCCCCGAGTGCGTCGGCGCTGAGGCGGCCGTCCTTCAGGCAGCCGTCGGCCTCGAGCCTCGCGGCCACCTGGAAGATGTCCTTGTCGCCTCGGCCCGAGAGGTTGACGACGAGCTTCTGTTCCTTTTCAGGCTCCGCGCGGGCCATCTTGAGCGCGTAGGCGAGGGCGTGGGAGCTTTCGAGCGCGGGGATGATGCCTTCCTTGAGGGAGAGTTCGAGGAAGGCGCCGAGGGCTTCGCGGTCGGTGACGCTCACGTACTCGGCCCTGCCCGTGTCCTTGAGGTGGGCGTGTTCGGGGCCGACCGATGGGAAGTCGAGGCCGGCCGAGATCGAGTACGACTCGTTGATCTGGCCTTCGGGCGTCTGCATGTTGTAGGAGCGCGCGCCGAAGAAGATGCCGAGCTGACCCTCGCCGAGCGTGACGCCGTGCTTGCCCGAGGCGATGCCCATGCCCGCGGGCTCGACGCCGATAAGGCGGGTGTCTTCGAAGGGCCTGAAGTCCGTGAAGAGGCCGATGGCGTTGGAGCCCCCGCCCACGCAGGCGATGACGGCGTCGGGCAGGAGTCCGTTCTCGGCCTCGGCGAACTGGGCGCGGGCCTCCTCGCCGATCACCTTCTGGAACTCACGCACGATCGTCGGGAAGGGATGCGGGCCCGCGGCGGTGCCGAGCATGTAGTGCGTGTCCTCGAAGGATTCGGCCCAGTCGCGAAGGGCCGCGTTGCAGGCCTCCTTGAGCGTGCCGCTTCCCGCCGTGACGGGCACGACCTCGGCGCCCATGAGCTCCATCCTGAAGACGTTGGGCTTCTGGCGCTCAACGTCCTTGGCGCCCATGTAGATCCTGCACTTGAAGCCGAATAGGGCCGAGGCGAGCGCCGTGGCGACGCCGTGCTGGCCCGCGCCCGTCTCGGCGATCACGCGGGTCTTGCCCATGCGCTTCGTGAGGAGCGCCTGGCCGAGCACCTGGTTCGTCTTGTGGGCCCCGCCGTGCAGCAGGTCCTCGCGCTTGAGGTAGATCGTCGTCTTCGTGCCCTCCGTAAGGCGCGTGAGCCTCGTGAGCGGCGTCGGACGGCCCGCATAGGTCGTCAGCAGGCGGTCGAGCTCCGTCCTGAAGGCGGGATCGTCCTTCGTGTCGATGTAGGCGCGCTCGAGTTGGTCGAGGGCGGGAAGGAGAAGCTCGGGGACGAACTGGCCGCCGTATTGGCCGAAGTAGGGATTGAGCAGCATGATGGAGATTCCTTTTTCGAGTTCGGTTCTGTGAAGTTCAGTGTGTTCGGTTTTTGGGTCTGCGTCGGGGTCATCCCCGCACGGCGCCCGCGAAGAGGGCCAGAAGGCGCGGATCCTTGAGGCCCGGCGCCGACTCGACGCCCGAGTTCGCGTCGAGCCCCGCCGCACCCGCAGCTGCGGCGGCCCGTGCGTTTTCGGGCGTGAGTCCGCCCGCGAGCCTGATGCGGGAGAGGTCCCCGAAGGCGGCGAGGCGCGCCTGCGGCACGGTCCTGCCGCTCCCGCCCGTGAGGCCGCCCGAGGTGCCGTCGACGACGATCCTGTCGGCGAGCCCCCGCTCGAGAAGCCCCTCGAGCCTGCGGGCCGCCTCGGCGAGCTCGACGGGGTCCTCGGGGAGAGCGGCCGCGAGATGGAGGGCCTTTCCCGGGAACAGGACGCGAAGCCCTTCGAGGTCTGCGTCCGTCACGTCCCCGTGGACCTGAAGGGTCGTGAAGGCGCCTGCGGCGGCGGGCGAGGCGATGGCCCTGAGAACGTCCGTCTCGCCTGCGTCGACGACGGCCGTGACGGGCATCGTGAGGCCGAGGGCCTTCGTGCGTTCCTTGATCTCATTCGAGAGGACCACGAGTGCTTCGGGCGTGACCGCCTTGGGCGAGCGCTTCGCGAGCACGACGCCCGCTGCGGAAAAGCCCTCGAGCGCGGCCCTTGCCGCATCGTCGGCCCGCGTGATGCCGCAGACCTTCATTTCCCCGAAGACGAGTCTTCTCACGGCGAGCGAGACGTCGTCGGTCTGATTGAGGACGGAGCCCACGAGGAAGACGCGGGCCGCGCGTGCGACGCACTCGACGTCGGCGTGGGTGCGGATGCCGGATTCGGCGACGAGGATCCTGTCCCCGGGGACGAGGTGTGCGAGCCGAGCGGACCTGTCGAGGTCGATCGTGAGGTCGCGCAGGTTGCGGTGGTTGATGCCGATGATCTCCGCGCCCGAGGCCGCGGCCTCAAGGACCTCGGCTTCGCCCGAAGCCTCGGTGATCACGTCGAGTCCGAGCCTCTTCGCGAAGGCGGCGAGCCTGCGGCAGGCTTCGGGCTCGAGCACCGAGAGCATCAGGAGGACGGCATCGGCGCCAGCGGCGCGGGCGGCGAGGATCTGGCGCTCGTCGACCGTCACGTCCTTGGCGAGGATCGGGAGCGTCGTGAGGGCGCGCATCCGGGCGAGGCACCCGAAGCTTCCGCCGAAGGCCGTCGGCTCCGTGAGGACCGAGACGGCGTCTGCGTGGCGGGCGTAGGCGCGTGCGCAGGCTTCGAGGTCGATGTCGCTGCGGATCACGCCGAGGCTCGGCGACGCGGCCTTCACTTCAAGAATGAACCTGCGGCCGGGACGCGAGAGCGCCTCGCGCAGTCCCGAGGCCCCGCGCGGCGCGGCCATGGCGGCCGCCACGGTCTCGTCCGTCACGGCGGGAAGGGACTCGGCGCGGCGCAGCGCCGCTTCGGCGATGGGGCCGAGCACGGTGCCCTCCAGGGCCTTGAGGCGCAGGCCTTGCGCACGTTTTCCGCTCATGCCGCCTCCCCGTTCCTGTTGAAGGTCCTCAGGGCCTCGAGCACCTTCATGCCGGCGCCCGAGGCGAGCGTTTCGCGGGCAAGTTCGAGCGCTTCGGGAAGCGTCCCGGCCATGCGGCCGAGCATGAGAAGAAGCGCGAGGTTGGCCGTCACGACGGCCTTCTGCGCAGGCGTGCCGCGGCCCGAGAGCACCGCCTCGACGATGCGGGCGTTTTCCTCGGGGGAGCCGCCTCTGACGGCCTCGAGCGGGAAGGGCTCGGCGAGGCCGAAGTCCTCGGGCGTGAAGCGGCCCGCTCTCGGTTCGGACGTCTCGTCGTAGGCGACGTAGTCGGTCGGTCCGTGGACCGCGGCCTCGTCGAGGCCCGAGCCGTGCACGACCATTGCGCGCTTCACACCGAGCTCCCTCAGGGTCTTCGCCATCGTCATGAGAAGCGACGGATCGTAGACGCCGATGAGCGCATAGTCGGGATGGGCGGGGTTCGTGAGGGGGCCGAGGACGTTGAAGATCGTGCGGGTGCCGAGCGCCTTCCTGACGGGAGCCGCAAAGCGCATCGCGGGGTGGTAGCTCTGCGCGAAGCAGAAGGCAAAGCCGGTCCTCTCGAGCATGCGGAACCCGTCCTCGGGCGCGGCGGCGATGTCGACGCCGAGCGCGGCCAGAAGGTCGGAGGCGCCCGACGGGGACGACACGCCGCGGTTGCCGTGCTTGGCGATCCTGAGACCTGCGCCCGCCGCGGCGAGCGCCGTCATCGTCGAGACGTTGATCGTGCCCGCGCCGTCGCCGCCCGTGCCGACGATCTCGCCCACCTCGAAAGCGGATTTCGGGAAGGGCCTTGCGGCGCGCAGCATCGCGGCGGCCGCTCCTCGGATCTCGTCGGGCGTCTCACCCTTCATCTTCAGGGCGGTGAGAAGGGACGCAAGCTCTGGCTCGCTCATGCTGCCTGCAAAGACCTCGGTGAAGAGGGCGTCGGTTTCGGCAGCGCTCAGGGGCTGCATGCGGTAGAGGGTTTCAAGTTTGGAATCCATTTCGTGCTCCTTTCATTTCCTGTCGGCTTTTTCCGGTGATTTTCAATTGACTTTCAATTGACCTTGCGTTTTCGCGGACGCTTCAGGGGAGGCGTCCCGCGGGGATGTCGGTCATGCCGGCGGGCGCTCGGAGAAAGCCGGGCCAGGGCCTGGCCTCGGGCTTGAGGGCCTTCAGGAGCAGTTGTCTGATGAGGGAGAGAAATGGGCTGGACATCGCAAAACCTTTGTCTGGTGCTTGCGGCTGCCGAACCGGAGGGAGAGGCTGGATAAAAGAAAACCCGCTGATTCGACATCCGCGGGTTGTGGGGAAACTGTTGACTTGCGTTCTTGACGCTCGTGACTATCTCTGGCCGGTACCCGCTTGCTGGGGGTGCCACCACCAAAGAAGAGACTGAGCGTTGAAGGCGAGCGTCATGATGACTTCCGTTTCCAAATCCGATTGATCTTTTGACTGATCTTGAACTGCAGGCGCCGTTCGAGGCACCGTTTCCGCATACTCTACGCCTCCATACCGCATTCGCGCAATAGGTCAAACAGCCTAGTTCCTCTGAAAAGCGTGCAAAGGCCCGTCGCACAGGCCTCGTAAATAATCCTTATTGTCCGGTTAGGCCTCCCTTATTGGCGCGCGGGCGGGTTTCTCTGTACTATGAGCCTCACTTCACGGACGCAAGTTCTTGTGTCCGTTCGCGCTTCAAACCACAAGATGTTGTGGGTGTGCCTCCAGGCGCCTCTGCCGCAGACATCTGCCAGGATTCCACGAAATTCCGAAATCCCTTTTGAAAGGAACCCCATCGATGGCCGTTCAGATCGATCAGAGCCGCGACGCGCTCTTTGATGAGCTCGGGCTCATGCGCCTTCGCGAAAGCTACATGCGCGCGGACGAGAAGAGTCCGCAGGAGCGCTTCAAGTTCGTGGCCGAGACCTTCGGCTCGAACCCGGAGCACGCCGCCCGCATCTACGAATACGCAAGCCGCCACTGGCTTTCCTTTGCGACGCCCATTCTCGCCTTCGGCCGCACGGGTCGCGGGCTTCCCGTCTCGTGCTATCTCTCCTACATGGACGACAGCGCCGAAGGCCTCATCGAGACGCTCTCCGAGGTCAACCGCCTCTCCATGCTCGGCGGCGGCGTGGGCATCCACGTCGGCATCCGCTCGGCCGACGAGAAGTCCGTGGGCGTGATGCCGCACCTCAAGGTCTACGACGCCTCCTGCCTCGCCTACCGTCAGGGTTCTACCCGCCGCGGCTCCTACGCCGCCTTCCTCTCGATCGACCATCCGGACATCATTCCGTTCATCGAGATGCGCAAGCCCACGGGCGACCAGAACCTCAAGGCCCTCAATCTGCACCACGGCGTCAACATCACCGACGCCTTCATGGAGAAGATCGAGGCCTCGATGCGCGACGCCGATGCGGACGACTCCTGGGATCTTCGTCACCCGACCACGGGCGAGGTCGTCGCGACCGTCTCCGCCCGCGACCTCTGGCAGCGCCTCCTCGAGATGCGCATGCACACGGGCGAGCCCTATCTCGTCTTCACCGACACGGCCAACCGCGCGCTGCCCTCCTGGCTCAAGGACAAGGGGCTCTCCATTCACGGCTCCAACCTCTGCACCGAGATCTTCCTGCCGACCTCGAAGGACCGCACGGCCGTCTGCTGCCTCTCCTCCGTCAACCTCGAGTACTACGACGAGTGGCGCGGCAACGAGCAGTTCATCGACGACGCGATGGAGTTCCTCGACAACGTGCTCCAGTACTTCATCGAGCACGCGCCCGACGGCATCCGCCGCGCGCGCTACTCCGCCAAGCGCGAGCGCAGCGTGGGCCTCGGCGCCATGGGCTTTCACGCCTATCTGCAGAAGCGCGGCATCGCCTTCGAGTCCGCCGCCGCCAAGTTCACGAACCGCGACATGTTCAGGCACATCGCCGCAGCGGTCGAAAAGGCCGATGCGCGCCTGTGCGCCGAGCGCGGCCCCTGTCCCGACGCGGCCGACTCCGGCGTCATGCGCCGCTTCTCGCACCGCATGGCCGTTGCGCCCAATGCCTCCTCGTCCCTCATCATGGGCGGCACGAGTCCCTCGATCGAGCCCTATCGTGCCAACATCTACCGTCAGGACACGATCTCCGGCGCCTACATCGTGAAGAACCGCTTTCTCAAGGCCGAGCTCGCAAAGCGCGGCCTCGACACGGATGACGTTTGGGCCGACATCATCGCCCACGACGGCTCCGTGCAGCACCGCGAGGACCTTCCGAAGGAAGTGCGCGACGTCTTCAAGACCGCCATCGAACTCGACCAGCGCTGGATCATCGAGCTTGCCGCCGACAGGCAGGTCTTCATCGACCAGGGCCAGAGCGTGAACCTCTTCTTCCCGCCCGACGTTTCGATCGCCTATCTGCACGCCTGCCACTTCTCCGCCTGGAAGAAGGGCCTCAAGAGCCTCTACTACAACCGCTCCGACAAGCTCCGCAAGGCGGACCGAGTCGGCGTCCAGGTCGAGCGCCGCCGCATCGAGGATCAGATCAGCATGCAGGCCGTCGCCGACAACACCACCTGCCTCGCCTGCGAAGGCTGACCGGAGGGAACCACATCATGACCGACAAGAACACCGCCGGCGGGCTCCTTTCGACCCGCACCTGCTTCAAGCCCTTCAAGTACCCCTGGGCCTACGAGGCCTTCATGCAGTCCGAGCAGATGCACTGGCTCTGGACCGAAGTGCCCATGCTCGAGGACGTCAAGGACTACGGCCAGAAGCTCACCGACAGCGAGCGCGACTTCCTCACGAAGATCCTGCGCTTCTTCACCCAGGGCGACATCGACGTCTCGGGCGCCTACGTCAACCACTACCTCCCGCGCTTCGGCCAGCCCGAGGTCCGAATGATGCTCTCGTCGTTCGCCGCGCGCGAGGCCGTGCACATCGCCGCCTACTCGCACCTCATCGAGACGATCGGGCTCCCCGAGTCCATCTACAACGAGTTCCTGCAGTACGAGGCCATGGCCGCCAAGCACGACTTCTTCAACGAAGTCGCCGAGGACAGCCGCGACCTCGCCGCGCAGATCGCCGCCTTCTCGGCATTCACCGAGGGCATGCAGCTCTTTTCGTCCTTCGTCATGCTGCTCAACTTCACGCGAAACGGCACGATGAAGGGCATGGGCCAGATCATCGCCTGGTCCATCGCCGACGAGACGCTCCACACCGAGTCCATGACGAAGCTCTTCCGCGAGTACATCGTCGAGAACCCCGAACTCTGGAACGACTCTCTCAAGGCCAAGATCTACGGCATCGCCGAAACCATGGTCGAACTCGAGGACCGCTTCATCGACCTCGCCTTCGGCGTCTCCGAAATGCGCCGCCTCACCCGCGAGGAGGTCCGTAGCTACATCCGATACATCGCCGACCGCCGCCTCATCGGTCTCGGCATGAAGGGTATCTTCGGTATCAAAAAGAATCCGCTTCCGTGGGTGGATGCTATGCTGGGTGTATCGCACACCAACTTCTTTGAAAATAAAGTCGTGGATTATGCAAAGGGCGCCCTTACAGGTGACTGGGGTGACGTCTGGGGCGTTGCAAAGGGTTGATGTACAGTTGTTTTCGACTTTATTGACGTACGCTGTGGTTTGACTGTCCGACATAAAAAGCTCCTGTTTCGGGAGCTTTTTTATTATTATGAGATCGTACTCGAAAAAAGAACAGTCTTTCTACAAGATATCATCTGGACGGTTCGCCCTTCGGCAGCGTTCCTCAGAGCGTGCCTGCCCTCAGTTCTCTTGCAAGCCATTCGATGCCCTCCCGGTAGCCGTCGATGCCGTGGCCGATGATCGTGTGCTTCGCAGCGAGCGACACGTAGGAGTGGTGTCTGAAGGCCTCGCGGGTGGAGACGTCGGAGATGTGCACCTCCACCGTCGGAATTGCGGTCGCCTTGAGGGCGTCGAGAATTGCGACGCTCGTGTGCGTGTAGGCGGCGGGGTTCATCACGATGCCGTCGACGCCGTCGAACCACGCCTGCTGGATGCGGTCGACGATGGCGCCCTCATGGTTGGACTGGAAAAGCTCGCATGAGGCGCCGGCATCGGCGCACCAGGTCTCGAGTATTCCGCACAGGTCCTTGTAGGTCGTGCTGCCGTAGATGGCCGGTTCGCGAATGCCCAGAAAATTGATGTTGGGGCCGTTGATGATCAGAAGTTTCACGACTTTTCTCCGATGATCTGCCGAACTGCGTCCTCAACCGTTCGGCTTGTGATGATGCGGTGGGCGAGGGCGCGGTAAATCGGTTCCCGCTCGGCAAAAATGGCCTCGACGCCGCGTGCGAGCGAGACGGGACGCCCGGCGGACGGCAGCTCCTCAAGGGGACGGTGTAGCCAGAAGACGAGGCCGTTGCGCTGCAGGAGCCGGCGGTTGCGCTCCCGAAGCACGGAGCCTCCGCCCGTGGCGACGACGAGACCGTGTCCGGCGGAGAGCTCCTCGATCACCTTCGATTCGAGGACGCGGAAATGCGCCTCCCCGTCCCGGGCGAAGATGTCGGGAATCGACCGTCCGGCCTTTCGGACGATCAGCTCATCCACGTCGACGAAGGGACGGTGGAGGAGTTCCGCCAATCGTCTTCCGACCGTCGTCTTGCCGCTGCCGGGCATGCCGACGAGGACCAGATTCGAAAACTGCAGCGTCATGTCCTTCAGGATGTCCTCCGCGGCTGCATCGGGCAACGCATGGCCGAGAAAGCGTTCGGCCGCGGCCTTGGCCTGCATCACGAGCATGGAGAGCCCGTTTTCAGTCGGCAGGCCGCGGCTTCGGGCGAGCTGCATGAGATCGGTGCAGGCGGGGTTGTAGATGATGTCGAGCACGCCCTCGAGCGCAGGGAAGGTCTCCAGCGTTTCGAGCGGCGAGGCGTCGCAGGTCGGATGCATGCCCACGGGCGTCGTGTTGACGATGAGCTGTGCGTCCGCGTGCCGGTCAAGATTCCCGTAGTTGTCGGGTCCCGAGCGCGAGATTGTCGTGACCGAGGCCGCGCCGAGATCGCGCAACACCGCGCAGACTGTGAGGGAGGCGCCGCCCGAACCGAGCACCAGGGCATTTCGGCCCTTGGGCGAGAGCCCTGCGCGCTTGACCATCCAGACAAAGCCCGCATAGTCGGTGTTGTCGCCGAGAAGTCCGCCGTCGGGGAGCCTCACGATCGTATTGACGGAGCCGATTGCCGCCGCTCGCGGCGTCAGTTCCGTGCAGTGCTTCATAACCGTCTTCTTGTACGGGATCGTTACGTTGAGGCCTTGAAAGTCCCCTGACGTCAGGAACGGGCCGACCTCGTCCTCCGTGAGCTCGATCAGGTCGTAAGGATATCCGCCGAGTTTTGCGTGAATCTCGGGGGAGAGACTGTGGCCGAGACTGGCGCCGATCAGGCCGAATCGTTGCTTCATGTCGAGCTCCTCCTTCATCGGGCGGTCCGCACGGGGGCGTCGGGCAGTCTGGCGGGGGCGTCGAGCAGGGCGTCAAGTGCGACGATTGCTGCGACGGCCTCGACGACCGGCACGGCTCTGACGACCACACACGGGTCGTGACGGCCCGTGATCCTGAGGTCGGCGTCGCATCCGCCGCTCAGCGAGACCGTGTGCTGGCTTTGTCCGATCGAGGGCGTGGGCTTGAGAGCAACCCTGAAGACCACGGGCATCCCCGTCGTCATGCCGCCCGCAATGCCGCCCGCGCGGTTGGTGAGCGGCGTCACGGCCCCTTCGCGCATGCCGTAGGGATCGTTGTTTTCGGATCCCCTGAGCAACGCCGCACCGAATCCCTCGCCGAATTCGACGCCCTTGACGGCGGGCACGGCGAAGACGGCCTGAGCGATGCGCCCGTCAAGCCCCTCGAAGAGCGGTCCGCCGAGTCCGACGGGCAGGCCCGAGATCATGCACTCGACCGTTCCGCCAATGCTGTCGGCCTCCTTGCGCGCGGCCTCGATCTCGGCCGCCATGGCGGCGGCCGCTTCGTTGGAGAGCGCGACGGGCGAGCGCGCGAGGCTCTCCTCGATCGTTTCGGACGACTCGCCCATGGGGTCGTAGGGTCGGTCTTCGGCCGCGCCGACCGAGCGCACGTGGGCCGCAATGCGGATGCCTCGTCTTGCAAGAATCTGCATGGCGATGCCGCCCGCGATGCACAGCGGTGCCGTCAGGCGCGCCGAAAAGGCGCCGCCGCCCCTCACGTCCTGCCAGCCGCCGTACCTGACGTGGGCCGGCCAGTCGGCGTGCGACGGGCGGGGCAGGTCGGCGATGGCCGCATAATCCTTCGAGCGCGTGTCGCCGTTCCTGATGATCGCCGTGAGCGGCGCCCCGCAGGTGCGCCCGTCGACGAGACCGCAGAGGATCTCGGGCCTGTCGGCCTCCCTTCGCTGCGTCGTCATGCGGTTCTGCCCCGGCGCCCTTCTGGCCATGAAGGCCTCGAGCTCGGCCGCATCGACGGCTTCGCCCGCAGGCAGCCCGTCGATCGTCACGCCGATGGCGGCCGCATGGCTCTGGCCGAAGACGGCCGTCCGGATGTTCCTGCCGAAATAGGGCATGATCAGTCCTCCTGAAAGACCAGTCCGCCGAGGCGGGCAAAGTCGTCGAAAAAGTCGGGATATGATTTGCGAACGGCCTGTGCGCCCCTGATGATGACGGGGGTGCAGGTGCGAGCACCCGCGACGGCTGCGGACATCACGATGCGGTGGTCTCTCGCGCCGTCGCATGCGCCTCCCCGAAGCGCCGTGCGTCCGCGCACGACGAGTCCGTCGGGAATTTCCTCGACGTCCGCGCCGAGGTCCTCCAGAAGCTGCCGGGTCGTCGTCAGACGGTCGCTCTCCTTGATGCGCAGGCGTCCCGCGTTGATGAAGCGGGTCTCGCCCTCGGCGAAGGCCGCCACGACCGAGAGAACCGGGACGAGGTCGGGGATCTGGGTCGCGTCGACCGTCATGCCGCGAAGCGTGCCGGGGCGCACCGTCACGGCGTCCTCCGTCATGGAAACCTCCGCGCCGAAGGCCTCAAGAAGCTTCACGACCGCCCGGTCCCCCTGGCGGGAGTCCGCACGAAGCCCCGTCAGCGTGACGCCCCTGCCCAGAGCGCCCGCGCAGAGCCAGAAGGCGCCGTTCGACCAGTCGCCTTCGACTTCGACGGCGCCGGGGCTTCTCAGCCGCTCGAGCCCCTCGACGGTGAACCTGCGCCCGTCTTCGCTTCGCGTGATTCTCGCGCCGAATAGCGCGAGCACGTCGAGCGTCATGTCGATGTAGGGAGCGGACTCGATCCGCCCCGTGAGCGTCAGCGTGCTCGTGCCCGGCACGACCGACAGCGCGAAGAGCAGGCCGCCGATGAACTGCGACGAAACGTCGGCCGCGATGGCGTAGTCGCCCGCCGGGAGGCGTCCTCTGGTTTTGAGCGGAAATGCGCCCTGCGGCGAGAGTTCGATGCCGTGGTCGCGGAGTTCCTCGTAGAGCGGGCTGAGAGGCCGCTCGGGTAGTCTTCCGTGCCCGGTGATGCTCGCGTCGAGCCCGAGCGCGCAGACAACGGGCAGAATGAATCGCTCGGTCGTCCCTGATTCGCCGCAGTCGAGCGTCGGACACGCGGGCTGCGTCGAGACGGGCTCGACGATGAATCCGTCATCCGTGCGCTCGACGCAGGCGCCCATGGCCTTGAGGACCCGGGCGGTGGCCAGAATGTCTTCGGAAACGGTTGCGCAGCGCACCGTCGTCGGACGATCGGCCAGCGCGGCGGCGATCAGCAGGCGGTGTGCATAGGACTTGGATGAGATGGCGGGGATTTTGCCCGAAAGGCAGCCCTTCTGGATGGTGGCGATCATGATCAGGGATTGAGTCCGAGTTGGATGAGGTCGCGAAGCTTTTCAAAGGAGGTTCTTTCCGTGCGGCACCGCCCGAAGGCCTCGGGAAGGATAAGCGTGATGGCGCTCCCCGCCGATTTCTTGTCCGATCGGGCCGCCTCGAGAAGCGCCTCTGCATCGTACGGACACAGGCCCGTGAGCCCGAACTTTTCGAGCAGGTGCTCGAGGACGGGCAGGGCCTGCGGGTCGCAGAGCCCGGCGCGCACGCAGCCGCGGAAGATGACGGCCATGCCGATGCCGACCGCGCGTCCGTGAGTGACGCCGTAGTCCGTCACGCGTTCGACCGCGTGCCCGACGGTGTGTCCGAGGTTGAGGAGCGCGCGCACGCCGCCCTCGAACTCGTCCTCCGAGACGATGTCGCGCTTGATCTCGACGCAGGTCGAAATGATGTCCGCCAACACCTCTTCGGTGACGGGGCCTTCGAGCATCGGGAGAAGGCCGTTGGCCCTGAGCGCCGCATACTTGATGACTTCGGCCCAGCCGCAGGACATTTCCGCTTCGGGCAGAGTCTCGAGGCAACTCGGGTCGCAGACCACGAGCACGGGCTGATGAAAGGCGCCCATGAGGTTTTTGCCGCACTCGAGATTGACGGCTGTTTTGCCGCCGACGCTCGAATCGACCATCGCGAGGAGCGACGTCGGGATCTGGACAAAGGCGATGCCGCGCAGGTAAAGGGAAGCGGCAAGCCCGGCCAGGTCTCCCGTCACGCCGCCGCCCAGAGCGACGATCGAGTCGGAGCGGGTGAGACGCAGGGAAGCGAGATGGTTGAGAAGCTCAAGGAGCACCGAGGGATTCTTGGAGGCTTCGCCCGCCTTGAAGGTCCAGGCGGACGTTTCGAACCCGGCTTCGGAAAAGCTCGAGGCGACGGCGTAGCCGTAAATCGGCATCACGTTGCTGTCGCCCACGATAACCGTGCGGCTTCCCCTGACAAGCGGACGGGCGAGTCTGCCCGCTTCCTTCAGGAGTCCCTTGCCGATGAGCACCTGATAGGGCCTGCCGGTTCGGACGTCTATCTTGTTCATGTGCGTCTCCCAAAAATATCGTCTGTTCAGAGCCTGCCGCAGACCGCCGAGCGGACGGGATTGTCCGTGCGGACGAGTTCCTTGAGAAGCTCGAAGTTCTGCATGCTCCTCGCGCTCACCTGAAAGACGTCGACATGCTCGAAGAGCGGCAGATGACCGATGTTCATGATCTCCGTCACGATCGGAAGCCCCGTCTCGCGCTTGGTTTCCAGAAGCAGTTCGAGACCGTCGGCTTTGAGGCCCTGGAAGTCGTAGGGCGAGGTGCGCGGCTTGAAGGCCCCGGCGCGTAGCAACGTGGCGCCCGCGTCCCTGACCGCCCTTGCGACCTCGATGATCTGCTCGCGGCTCTCGACGGAGCACGGCCCCGCGATCATCGCGAAGTGTCCGCCGCCGATCTTCACGCCGCCCGCCTCGATGACTGTGTCGTCGGGATGGAACTGGCGGTTGGCGCGTTTGAAGGACTCGACGCCCTGTTTGACGATGATGATCATGATGAACTGTCTTCTGATGTCTTGAGCGGCTCACGCGTACATCGTCATCGACGGGAAGCAGGATTTCCTGACAAGAAAAAAACCTGCGGTGCGTGATTTCACCGCAGGTTCTTGAAATCCGGAATTCCGGAAACGCTCTTGCAGCAAAAACACTTCTACTTCGTGTGAAAACCAAAGTAAAAGTAGCTAAATCGCTGTGAGAGACGGTTCTGCTGCATCCTGAATTCCCTGTGTTTGTCCGAACGGCGGAAGGCCATCGGTTGAAAAAGATTATCCCGAGGAGCACACCGCCGCCATAAGGCGGTTTGCCTAGACGGACGGCATCTTAGTCGCAGGTCAAGCACGCTAGGCATTAGTGCCTACGACGAGTGCCTTTCAGGCGGCTCCTTGGCAAAGCGCAACTCGAGTACGACAGTTCCCGTAGGCGAGGCGCCTTCTTTTTTGAGAGCATGAAAAACGCAGGTAAGAAAAAGTGGCCCGCCGGACATGCCGGTCCGCAGGCCGGAGAAAATTCAATGCATACCAGTCAAGCACTCCAGATTAAGACACAGACACAGCCCCTCGCTGACGACCTCGAGGACCTCAACATCCTGACATTCGAGCCGATGGCCTCTCCTGCGGAGATCAAGGCGATGGCTCCGCTTACGGACAAGGGCCGCGCCGAGGTCCTCAACGGCCGACGGGCCGTCAAGCGAATCCTCAAGGGTGAGGACGACCGCCTGCTTGTCGTGACGGGCCCGTGCTCCATCCACGATCCCGAGGCCGCGCTCGACTACGCCCGCCGTCTCAAGCGCCTCGAGGCACAGGTGGGCGACAGGCTCTGCCTCGTGATGCGCGTCTACTTCGAGAAGCCGCGCACGGTGACGGGCTGGAAGGGCTTCATCAACGATCCCTGCATGGACGGCTCCTTCCGAATCGCCGAAGGCATGCGCAGGGCGCGCGAACTGATGATCAGGATCGCCGAGATGGGCTTGCCGATCGCCACCGAGGCGCTCGACCCGTTCGGTCCGCAGTACTACGGCGACCTTGTCAGCTGGTACGCAATCGGTGCGCGTACCTCCGAAAGCCAGACTCACCGCGAGATGGCTTCGGGCCTTTCCGCGCCCGTGGGGTTCAAGAACGGAACCGACGGAGGTTTCGAATCCGCCATCAACGCCATTAGGGCCTGTCGCACCGGCCACCATTTCCTCGGCATGTACGAGGACGGGCGCAGCGCCGTGGTCTTCACCCGAGGCAACCAGTACGGACATCTCGTGCTTCGCGGCGGTGGCGGACGCCCCAACTACGACACGGTGAGCATCATGCTCGCTGAAAAGGCGCTCGAAAAGGCCGGGCTCCCTGCCCGCATCGTCGTCGACTGTTCGCATGCCAACAGCATGAAGAACCATCGGCTCCAGCCCTTCGTGCTCCATGACTGCCTGACGCAGATCGCCAACGGTTCGAAATCCATTTGCGGCATCATGCTCGAGAGCAACCTCAGCGAGGGCAATCAGAAGATTCCCGACGATCTCTCCGAGCTCAAGTACGGCGTGTCCGTCACCGACGCCTGCATCGACTGGGAGACCACCGAGTCCGTGCTGACGAAGTCCGCCGAGTTCCTGCGACGCCTGAACGTCTGACAAGGCTTGACTATAAAGGCCCGTCTCCGCATCACGCGAGGAGGCGGGCCTTTTTCATGACCGGCCCCGGGGCCTTCTCCGGAGTGCCTCGAGATTCCTGCGGCGCAGCTTCCTTCGGCGAACAAAGGGAAACTACCTACGGCAAAAACACAGCTCTGTACGAGCGGCGATGAAAAGGCGCGTCCATAATGGGCAATGCGACCTCTGTCGTCATAAGGCGACAAATCAAAGGAGATGCCCTTTTATGAATCCATTTGACAACGCGTTTGAGAGGAAGTGGACGTTGATCTTCCTCTTCGAGTTCTTTTTCATCATGATGCCGTTCCCGTGGTTCTATGATCTCGAGTACACGCCGTGGCTCTTCGGCGTGCCGCGATTCATCTACTGCTGGCTGGCCTACGGGCTGCTGGTGATAGGAACGATTGCTCTCTGGTGGCGCAGCTGCATGAAGCGTCCCGAATACCAGGAATACGAGGACTAGCATCATGCCGTATCAAGTTGAAACATCCACCGTTCCCTTTCTGATCGTCACGATCAGCTACCTTGTCGTTCTCGGCCTTATCGGCTGGTGGGGCAATCGCCAAAACCGAAATCTGCAGGACTTCTTCACGATGTCGGGCTCGGCTGGCGCCGTGCTTTCGGGCCTTGCCTATTTCTCGACGCAGTATTCGATGTCGACCTTCATGGGCGTGCCGGGCTCGATCTACCACGTCGGCTACGCCGGCATGAGCGTCTCGGTGCCGGGCATCGCCTTTTCGATGGTCATTCCGGCGCTTCTCGTCGGCCGCAGGCTCATCAAGCTCGGCCATCGCTACAAGATGCTCACGATGGCCGACTATCTTGCCGACCGTTATGAGTCGACCGCCATCCGGGGCCTGCTCGCCATCCTGATGCTCATCTTCCTCGTGCCCATGATGGGCGCGCAGACGATCGGCGCGGGCGTGATCTTCACGACCTACACGGGCGCTCCGCAGTGGGTAGGCATCGTCGTGATGGGCGTCACCGTCATCCTCTACTGCATGGCGGGCGGCATCCGCTCGGTCATGATGACCGACGTCATTCAGGGTGTGCTGATGGTGGTCACGGCCGTGACGACCTTCTTCGTCTCGCTCAAGCTCGGCGGCGGCCTCGAGACCATCAACGCCAAGCTCGCGTCCGTGGACCCGAACTACCTGAAGTTCCCTGGCCACAACAACTCCTATCCCTGGCAGAACTATGCGTCCATGATCGTCATGTGGTCCTTCTTCTGCATCGGTCAGCCGCACCTCTTCACGAAGTTCTTCACGATGAAGAACTACGGTACGATGTTCAAGGCCGTCCTCCTCGGCACGCTCGGCATGTGGTTCTCCGCAAGCTTCATCGAGTGGTGCGGCGTGACGGGCGCGGCCAGCTTCCCCGGCATCCCGGGCAAGGAAAGCGACTTCATCGTGCCGCTCATTCTCCAGGAAGGCCTGCCGTCCATCGTCTCCGCACTGATGGTCGCCGGCATCTTCTCGGCCGGCATGTCGACGATCAGCTCGCTGCTCCTCACCTCCACGTCCGCCGTTTCGCGCGACCTCTATCAGCGCATTCTCAAGCGCGATGCCACCGACGAAGACACGCTCAAGATGTCCCGCGTCGTGACCGTGGTGCTCGGCATCATCGCGATCGGCATCGGCATTTTGAAGCCGGGTTCGATCTTCACGATCATTCTCTTTGCGTTCGGGGGGCTGGGCATCTGGGCTGCGCCGATCATCTGCGGCATGTACTGGAAGCGCACGACGACCACCGGCGTCTTCGCCTCCGTGATCGTCGGCGAGGTCTTCTACTTCCTGCTGCTCACCCAGTTCAAGTCGCTCTCCTTCGGCTTCAACCCGCTCATCGCCGCGTGGCTCGTCACGATGGTCGTCCTCATCGGCGTGAGCCTCTTCACGAAGCCCGTCTCGGACGCCACGATCCGCCGCCACTTCGACGATCTGGACAAGCCCGCCAAGGCCTGATGCGAACGCACCCAATCGCCTGAAGGCAACCCATGACGCGCCGCCCGGCCCCCTTCGTGAGGGGCCTGCGGCGCGCCTTCAAATGAAAAGGCAGTAAATCATGCAGCTTGCACATCTCAACTGGCAGGAGGCCGAAAAGGTCCTCGCCGATCCCGAAACTCTGGTCGTCATTCCCGTCGGCTCGACCGAGCAGCACGGCCCCATCGGCCCGCTCGGCACCGACTGGCTCATTCCCGAAGAATTCTGCCGCCGCCTCGACGGCCGCATGGAAAAGCTCCTCATCGCGCCCGTCATCCCCTTCGGCGTGGCGACGCACCACATCAACTTCCCCGGCACGATCGACCTTGGCCTTGAAACGATGATCAAGGTGATGGGCGCCGTCTTCGAATCTCTCTACAGGCACGGCGCAAGGCGTTTCGCGGTCATCAACGGCCACGGAGGCAACGATCCCGCGATCGAAAAGGCCGCGCTCGAGATGTATCGCAGGGGCGCCCAGGTGACGCTCGTCAACTGGTGGGGCATTGCGCCCAAGCTCAATCCGGACTGGCCCACGGGCCACGGCGACGCTCAGGAGGCTGCGGCCGTCATGGCCTTCGCGCCCGAGCTCGTCAAGTCCGAATGGCTCGTCGACAACGTCGTCACGCCGCCTTCCGCGGACTTCAAGCAACTCCACATCAACACGGTTCTCTTTGAGGGCACGCCCGTCAAGGTGATTCGCGAAATCCGCGACACCGTCAACACGGGCGGTCTCGGCGGTCTTGAATCCAAGTTCGCCACGCGCGAATGGGGCGTCGCCATGATGGACGGCGTCACCGACTGGATGGTCCGCTATCTCGAGGCCTTCCGCAGGATCGACCTGCCGAAGAAGCATTGGGACTGACCTTATGGCTTACGAAGACACTCTTGCCGCCGTGGATGCAGTGCGGCTCATGGATAGCGTTCGCGCGATCTGCACGGGCGAACGTCTTTCAAACGAGGCGGAAGTCCGTTCCTTCGACGTTCTGGAAAAGCTCTTCACGGACGCGGGCTGCCGCGTGACGCGCGAGGCGCTTCCGGGCTACGTCAGCACGCCCGAAGGCGCAGCCTTCGAAGCGGGCGGCATTGCTTATGAAGTACTCACTCACCCCATGACGCCTTCCGCAGATGGCCTCGAGGCGGATCTTGTCTACATCCCGGTCGACCGAACGGGGTCGGCATCCGCCGAAGAGGTCTCCGGCAGGATCGTTCTCACGGACGGTCTGGCAATGGAGCCCGTCGTGCGCGCCCTTGAGGACAGGGGCGCCGCAGGCGTCGTCTTCATCACGGGCGAGGAGATCTACAACATGATCGTCTCGCGCGTCTGGGGCTCGCCCACGCCCGAAACCCTGCACGACTATGTCGGCATTCCCGTCGCAAGCCTCTCCTTTGGGGACGGCTCTCGCCTCAGGGCCCGCCTCTCCGAGGCGGGCGGCACGCTGCCCGCAAGGCTTTCGACCCGCGTCGAAAGCCGCTGGACGGAAATTCCCGTCATCACGGCCGAGATCCGCGGCGCGGACGAGGACTTCGTAATGGTGACGGGACACGTCGACAGCTGGGGGCTCGGCGCCCTTGACAACGCCTCGGGCAACGCCTGCGCCGTCGAGCTCGCGCGCATCCTCGCGCCGCTCGCCTCCGACATGCGGCGAAGCGTGCGCTTCGTCCTCTGGTCGGGGCACTCCCACGGACGCTACGCAGGCTCGACCGCCTGGTGCGACGCGCACTTCGAGGAGCTCGAAAGGCACTGTCTTCTCAACGTCAATTCGGACTGCCTCGGCGGGCGCGGCGCTGCGCGAGGCGGCCGGCGTCACGGACTGGCGAGGTTGCCGTTTTTCGCGCAGCTGCGACCAAAGCTTCTGGGGCGCAGGCGTGCCCTCGATCTTCTCTCAGGTCTCCGAGCAGCCGCCCTTTGAGGGCGCCGCCGCGGACGCCTTTGGCAAGATGTTCGGCAGCGGCAGGACGGGCGGTTTCGGCGCCTGGTGGCACACGAGGACCGACACGCCCGACAAGCTCGACCCGGAAAACCTCGCCCGAGACGTGCGCGTCTTCGCGAGCGTGCTCGCGCATGCGCTCTTTGACGAAAGACTGCCCGTCGATGCGGCGGCCGAGGTGCTCGAACTAAGGGACGAGCTCAAGGCGTGGCAGGATAAGGCGGGCGACTCGCTCGACCTCTCCGAGGTCCTTGCGCGACTCGATCTTCTTGCTGAGGCTCTCGAGGCTGCGGTCCGCTCGGACGATCCGAAGCGCTTCGAAAAGCGTTCCCGCAGGGTGCTCTCCGAGATCATCCCGCTCGCCTATGTCGAGGGCTCGGTCTACTCCCATGACGAGGCACTGCGCGCGCCGCCCGTGCCGATGCTGAGACTCGTCGACGAACTTGCGACACTCTCCGGGCACGAGAGAAACGCCGCCCTCGTCAGTCTTCGCCGTGCCGTGAACCGCCTCAAGGCGGGCGCCGCACGGGCGCTTGATGTCGCTCGGGCCTGACGGCGGCAAGTGCGGACCTGAAGGCAGGATGGATTGCGGACGCATGCGCCGCAGCCCGTCTTTGGTTTGAACTGATCTCCGTGCATTCCCCACCCATGCGAAGCATGGGTGAGGTCAAGCGGGCTGAAAAGGCGAAGGACTCAGCCGAGCGCCGTGTCGAGTGTCATCATCAGGATGAAGCCCGTGATCACGGCGAGCGTGCCCGCGTCGGAATGCTTCGAGAGGTGCGCGGCAGGGATGAGTTCCTCCACCACCACATAAAGCATGGCGCCTGCTGCAAAGGCCAGCATGAAGGGCATGGCTGGCATCACGGTCTGGAGCACCAGCACGACGAGAAGGCCGAAGACCGGCTCGACGATTCCCGAGAAGGCGCCGAAGAGGAAGGCGCGCATTCTGCTCATGCCTTGTCCTGCAAGCGGAAGCGAGACGGCGGCGCCTTCGGGAATGTTCTGGATGCCGATGCCGAGCGCAAGCGCGAGTGCCGAGGAGAGCGCGGCGGGCTCGCCCGAGAGGGCGGCGGAGCCCGCGACGAGGCCCACCGAACCGCCTTCAGGCACGTTGTGCAGCGTGATCGCAATGAAGAGCAGCATCGCTCGGTGCATCGAGGTCTTCGGCCCCTCGGGCCGGGCGGCGCCCGGGTGCAGGTGCGGAAGCGCCGTGTCGAGGAGCTTCAGGAAGAGCGCGCCCGCCGCCACGCCCGAACCCGCCGCAAGCCATGGCGTGCCGCCCTGTGCCTGCGCCATCTCCTGCGCGGGAATGATCAGGCTCCAGACTGACGCCGCAATCATGATGCCCGCGGCAAAGCCGAGCGAGAGCGTTTCGGCGAGCTCCGCGCCGCGACCTCGCCCGTTCCCCGGCTTCATGAAGAAGACGGCCGCGGCCCCCGCTGCCGTGCAGAGAAAGGTGAAGCCCGTCGCAAGGGTGGTCTGGGCGAGCGCGTTGAGAAGTTCTGGCGTCATGGGCTTTCGGATCGAGTTGAGTGAGAATGATTCTCAAGTATAGAGCCTTGCGGGACTGCGTGCGCATTTTGAGCGGTCCCTTTTTGCAAATCGTTTCAGGAGACGGCTTCCGAGCCGAGCCATCGTAAAATTCCTCATCATTGCGGGCGCAGACAGCCTATAAATTGCTAGCTAACAAATGGCGTCCGCCGTCACGATACGAGGATTTGACTACATGACCAAGCGACTCATGCCGACTCGCGAGAACCTGCGCAGGGTGCACAGGGGCGCCGCGATGAGCGAAGAGGACATTGCGGGCGTCGAACTGATGCTTTACCTGATCCGAGCTGCCGACGTGGTGCGCGAATCGGTCTATTCGGGCCTCCGGGAGCGGGAGCTTTCCGAAGGGAAGTTCGCGCTTCTGATGACGCTCTTCGATGCGGACGGCCCCGTGCCTGTCGTTGAGCTGGCCAAGCGCATCGGCGTCTCCGCTCCGACCACCTCCGTCATGGTGACCCGCATGCTGCAGGCCGAGAACCCCCTCATCGCCAAGGTCCAGTCGAAGGCCGACGCCCGTTGCTGGCTCATCGAACTCACCGACGAGGGCAGGGCGCTCATCACGGCCGAGCTTCCCGCGCATACCGCCAGGGTGGCCGACTTCGCGAAATGCCTGTCGGGCGATGAGCGCGAGCAGATGATCGACATGCTCAAGAAGCTCGTCGCCGACGACTGAGGCCGGAGCTTTCCGTTTCAAGACCGTCGATTCCGGCGGTCTTTCTTTTTCGTTAATGTTTAGCCGGCTACTAAAAGGATGGCTATTCCAATCAAGCAGAAGGACATCTCCCGCACGGCTGAAGGTTTTGCACGGTGCTCGCCCGAACGGGCTGGGCAACTGCAACGCGGAGACGCTCAGGAGCGAGGTGCGGACAAGTCGCACCAGCCTGCATCCTGAAGCGGATCGCAGGATGCGGCAGGAGCCGCGACTGGCGCTTCTGACGGAGCGGGCCCGGCGGACGCCGAGTGCGTTTCGGGTTCGGAGGCGGATTCGATCGGCTGCGGATTCGCGGCGAGCGCCGGATCGGCATCGGGGACCGCATCCTTGATGGCGTCGGGCGGAAGCCTCAGAAGAGACTGCTTGTCCCTCGTCGCCCATCCCGAGCGCTCCCACCACGGGGAGGCGCGCTCGGCCGCCTCGAGCCTGAGGATCTCCTCTTTGGAGATGCCCTTGAGCGTCTTGTTCCTGAGGCAGGCCGTTGCGTGAGTGCTCTTCATGCGGGCGAGTTCGTCCTCGAGCACGGATTTGTGCGTGAAGCGGGTGTAGAGGATGTCCGACAGGTGCCTGTTGACGAAGCCGATGCAGTCCTCGGGCTTCGTCGGGTCGAGAGAAGCGATGTAGGCCTTGAGATCCTCGGCGAGCGCGGGGTCGTCCAGCGGCAGGGTTGCATGGGCTGCCGGGAAGAGACACGTGCTTGTGATGACGAGGGCGGGCAGCAAAAGGGATGGCATCGTGGGGGAGGCTTGGCTTGGAAGTATCGGCATGTCGCAGAGGATACCTTTTTTTCAGTCTGCGGAAAAGCCCCGCATGGTTCGACATGCTGAGTGCCAGGCCTGCGGGCTGGAGGCGCACGCTGGCATCAAGGCGGCCGAGGCGCTTCTTCCAGAGCTCACGAGTTCCACTTGTGCGAAGAAGGGCATCTACGAAATTAAGGAAGAATGAGGGGGAGACCCTTTTCGCAGGCGCAAGTTAACTTGACAACAAGTTCTTTTTCAAAGGAGACGAAAGACAACAATCCGCTCATCCGGCAGTTGCGTTCAGGCAGGTGCTAATGCAAAATCTTAAAGGACCGATTGCACTTCTTTGCAAACGGAGATATAATGTTTTGCAACTGAGGATTCCGTGGAACTGACGATCAGCAGTCTCAAGCTTGGTAGGGCCTTCACTTTTTTCTGCGCATGTGACGGAGATCGAGACGCATATGTCTACGTCGACGTCAACGGGCAGCCGGGTACGCTCGGCAGGCAGATCTGTAGTGGAGGGCGCCTGATGGGCAGTACGTTGAGGGCAACAGAGGCAAGCTTTGAGTCGACTTGCCGGAATTGGATGAGACAGCACGCACAACATCCTGACGAGGTGGCATACGGTGCCAGCCTGTCAGAGGTCAGGATGCGCAGGGGGACGCGGACCGTATCGATTCGACTTACGCCTCTGCAGCACGAAAAGCTGCTTCGCTTGGGCGGCTCGGCATGGGTGGCCCGAAAGATTGACGAAGAAGAGGAGCCTTTTTAGTAAGAGGAAGGGAACATGACCAATCCAGAAGTTTTTTTCAACGCTGTCGCGGGGATTGCCATTAGTCCCGAGGCTGCGGCCATTCGTGATGACTATCTACGGGCTTTTCTGGTCGAACAGATTCTCGAGGAGAAAGCGGACCGTGATGCCGAGCCGTGTGTCTACGTGGCTCCCGCCTGCGCTTGCAAGGACGTGGAGAAGCTTCTTGTTGGTCAGGGCGAGGTCGAAAGCCTGCTGACCTGCATGGGTTTGTCTCGAACTGTTCTGGACGAAGAGGGCGCCAGGATAGTCTATCGCGTCATGCTTGGCCTTGAAGACGGAGAGTGTCTTGCCAAGGTTTGCCCCGAGGCGGATGAAGCTGCAGTGGACGCGGCGCATACGGCTCTTCTGACGATTTATGAAAGGATGATGGCGGAGGGACGCAGCTTTTTTGTCGAAACGATCGAGCAAAATTGGTGATCATGCTTTGCGAATCTTTTACTTCCTGGCGAAGGCTGCATGCCGTCAAGGATTGCCGGCTCAAGCGGTTCAAGCATGCGCCTGCGGCCCAGAATCAGGTCAGGACCATCATCAGGGAGATCGATGCTTCCGCTCTTGCTCCTGAAGATATCCGTCTGCTTGATGACTTGCTCGACGGATACGGTGCGAACGTCCGGCACATCATGGACCTGCTGAAAACCCGCCGCTACCGCCGCTTTTGCCATGGCAACCTTTATCAGGAGTTCCGAAAGACGCTTCGAGCCGAGCATCGGGCCATGCAGGAGAAGCTTCCTGAAGAAGAGCGGGCAGCTCATCCGCTCGCGCTTGGCGGCATGCAGGGAAAGGTCTGGAAGGTGTCCGTGGAGTACGCGTGCGCGCTATATGACAGATATTGGCGTGGAATTCAGGTTCGCGCTTTGCAAGAGTTGCGCCGCAAGCCTTTTTATCAGGCTTTGACCCGAGCGGAGCAGTACTATGTCGCCTGCCTGCTGAAGTCGACCGGCGGGATGTTCTTCGACATGCTTGACGGACGAGTGCCCAAGCCGCCGGCTTTTCCGAAGTCCATTCAGGGAAGTGTCGCTCACGCCGGAGCCTTGTGTGCAAAAGTGCGTGCCACGGTGCGCAAGCTTAGTCGCCACTTGCCGGTACACGGCCAGAACCGGTCGTGTGTTCTGGCGCCGCGAGAAGGCTACCATCCGCTGCGAAAAAGCGCCCCCGGGGACGCGGATGGGATCAGCATCATCACTGCGATCCCTCGAAGGACGGTCAAGGTCAGAGTCAAAGGGCAAGGCCCCATCAAAAAGACGATCGTGCTTGTGCGTGATGGTGACCGCTTTTTTCTGCACTTGTCTGTGCCGCTCAAGGTCAAGCCTCTGGAAAAAGTGCCCTCGGCTCCGGCTGGATACAGCCACTGCACGGCTCTTGACATGGGTTTCACTGAAGTCTTTACGGACGACGGCGGCCGACAGTACGGAGGCGGGCTGGGCGTCCTGCTGACCAGGATGGCGCGGGAGCTTGTCGATCACTGCAGGAAGCGCCGAGCCTTGTGGGCGGCTTATCGCAAGGCGGGGCCACGCAAGCGGCAGCGTTTGCTCAAGTTCAACTTGGGCAAGAAGCGGTGGGAGAGCAGACGGGAGCGCGCGCGACGGGAGGTCGAGAACCTGATCAACCGAGCCTTGAATCATCTTTTGGCTTCCAGACCGTCTGATGTCTATCTGGTGGAGCAATTCGCCGAATCGTTCGACTACTCCGGGATGTCCAGAGAGGTCAGACGAAGACTGTCCGGCTGGATGCGCGGCGTGATTGCGGACCGACTGGCTTTCAAGGTGGCGGAGAGAGGTGCGAGGCTAGTGTACGTTCCCGCCAACTATACGAGTCAAAGATGCCCTGTCTGCTCCTTTGTCAGGCGTGATCAGCGAAGCGGTGATCGCTTTCACTGCAAGCATTGCGGACACAAGGCCCAGGCGGACGGCAACGCCGCTCTGAATCTGCTGCTTGCCGCTCATGAGCCCAAGATCAAGCGCGGGATGACCTGCGCGCAAGTGGACACGGTATATCGTACCGAGTATGAGAAAAAGTGCAGGACTGAAGGAAAAACACCACTGCCGCGCAGGCTTCGGACTTCGAAAAGGTCTGCGAAGGGGACATGTCAGAAAGGAAATGTGAAATGATAAAGCTATAAGATAGAAGCGTTGATCCAGTGGTCCGATAAAGGAATCGGCTCTCAACCAGCGGCATGCCGCCGTTGGTATGCGGGATTATGTTGCGGCAAGAGACGGGGCTGCCTGAGATCAGACAGCGTGCTCCCGCCAGTGGTGTCCCCGATGGGCTCCGGAGCCGCACTACCCGCGAGGCCGCAAGTCGGGCTGCCCAGACGTCCTTGGAGATGACGACCGTTCCGAAGTCGACAGCCGCGGAGAAGGGAGCTTGCCCGGACTCGCGTCACTGACCAAAAAGCTCGGCTCAACGCTTAGAGGCGGAAAGTCATGTCGAGCATCGTGCACAGAGTGCTGCGGTGCTTGGGGCTGCCCGTGAACGGGTGTTTCCAGCAGCTTTTAGCTGCTGCGGTCACTTTTCCTTCTCGACGGAGAAGCAGGAAAAGGTACGGTTTTTGAATGCGAAACGGCCCGCTTCCAACGCGGGCCGTTTCGCATTTTTCTAGCGGTACTTTTCCGGGAACTTCATGTCGCTGTAGCGCACGAAGCGGCAGCCCGTGATGAGCTTGTAGCCGAGCCAGATGGCGAGGAAGAGCGGGATGCCGATGTAGGTGGCGACCACGCCCGCCCAGTCGATCGTGCCCGCGAGGAAGGCCTGGTAGTTCTGGCCGAGCATGATGATCATGCAGAGCGCGAAGGCGAACATCGGTCCGAACGGGAAGAAGGACGACTTGTAGGGCAGCTTGTTGACGTCGTAGCCGTTCATCACGTAGCCGCGGCGGAAGCGGTAGTGGCTGATGGCGATGCCGAGCCAGGCGATGAAGCCGCTCATGCCCGAGGTGTTGAGCAGCCAGAGATAGACGGACTGGTTGTCAAAGAGGGACGTCAGGAAGCACAGGCCCGCGACCGCCGTTGTGGCGAAGAGCGCGTTGCGCGGGACGCCGGAGGCGGAGAGCTTGCCGAAGATCTTCGGGGCCGAACCCTGGTGCGCGAGCACGAAGAGCATGCGCGTGGAGGCGTAGAGGCCGGAGTTGCCCGCAGAGAGCACCGAGGTGAGGATCACGGCGTTCATGAGCGCGGCGGCCGAGAGCAGGCCCGCGTGCTCGAAGACGAGCGTGAAGGGGCTCACGGCGATGTCGGCCACGTCGTTCCTGAGAAGGCGCGGGTCGGTGTACGGAATGATCAGGCTGATGACGAAGATCGAGAGGATGTAGAAGAGCAGGATTCGCCAGAAGACCTGTCGGACGGCCTTGGGAATGTTCTTCTCGGGATGCTCGGTTTCGCCTGCGGCGATGCCGATGAGCTCGGTTCCCTGGAAGGAGAAGCCCACCACCATGGCGACGCCGATCAGGGCGGGAAGGCCGCCCACGAAGGGTGCGTCGCCGATCGCCCAGTTCTCGAAGCCCGCGGGCGTGTCGCCCGAGAGGATTCCGAAGATCATCGCGAAGCCCGTGCAGATGAAGAGGATCACGGTCACGACCTTGAGGAGCGCGAACCAGTATTCCGTCTCGCCAAAGCCTTTTACGGATATGTAGTTGAGCGTGAATATGAACGCGAGGAAGAGTGCGCTCCAGAGTGTTCCGGGCACGTCGGGGAACCACCAGCCCATGACGAGCTGGGCGGCCACAAGGTCGACTGCGACCGTAATGGCCCAGTTGTAGCAGTAGTTCCAGCCGAGGGCGAAGCCGAAGCCTTCGTCGACGTAGCGGCGGCCGTAGGTTGAGAACGAGCCGGCCACGGGTTCGTAGGCGGCGAGTTCGCCGAGGCTCGTCATCAGGAAGTAGACCATGAGGCCGATGATCGAGTAGGCGAGCAGGGCGCTGCCGGGGCCGGCCTGGGCGATCGTCGCGCCGGACGCCACGAAAAGACCCGTGCCGATGGAGCCGCCGACGGCGATCATCGTGATGTGACGCGCCTTGAGGTCTCGGCGCAGTCCGGCGTTGGAGCCGGTGGTAGTGTCGGACATGTGGGTAGGAATCTCCGGAAAGAAATGCGTTCGCAGGAGGGAGGACACGGAGCGAACCTGCAGCGGCCGACGGGGCCTTGCGGGCTTGCAGCAGATGTCCGGGCGAACTTTTCCGGGTGCGGGCCTGCCGGCCGCACTGTCGAAAAGCGACCGAACGGTCAGCGACAGCTCCTCCGCCGCGGATCGGCGGGAGTGAGGCGGATGTTCTCCGCGTCACCAATGGCCGCCGCGTGTCCGCGGCGTCATTTCGGCAGGCTGCCCTTTCGAGCGGCGTCCTCGGATACCTCCTCGGCCGTCTACTGATGCAGTCCCTGCGCCTCTATCTTGCCTGGCGCCCCTCAAGGCGAAAGCCTTGAAAAGCGTGAAAGGCGTTATTTTGACACAGATTGCAGGCCGGGTGAAGCGGCCGGGCGGTTTTTTCCCTGCCTGAATCCCGATTCGCGGCGCCCGTTTCCCGTGCGAAGCATGCACCATCTCGCACCACTCTATAAAATACTTTCAGTATTGCGCGAGCTTCGCAATTTTTTGATATAGGGAAGCTCTTCAAAAGCCCCTGTTGTCAAGCCGAATGAAGCAAAAATGTTTCGTT
>ERZ1106929.822-NODE-822-length-31929-cov-24.530401_pt1 | contig 31929 bp, 17 predicted proteins | sample MGYA00403662_ERZ1106929 | MGnify/ENA primary metagenome ERZ1106929 (study PRJEB35170, sample SAMEA104062442) | human gut metagenome | biome: human gut; feature: human-associated habitat; material: faeces | place: Denmark | collected 2013-02-20 ... | reverse complement strand
AGGTAGGATAATGATACATCATTTGCAATCTAATGTTAAAAATGATAAAATGAAGCTAGGAAAAGTACGTTTTGAAAGATACAAAAAGTTTTTGAAATGTTTTGACAAAAACGCAGAAGAACTTCAAAAGGATGGTGACTTATTAATGAGAATGCTAGGAAAACAAGTAGAAGCCTTTAATAGCGATGAAGAAAGAAAAAGACAAGCCTTTGAAGCTGAGTGGAAACAAATAAACGAAAGATGGGTTAAAGCTCAAAATGAGAAAGAACTTCAAACTCAAAAAGAGTTACTATCTCAAAAGGATGCTCAACTATTTCAAAAAGACGAACAAATAATGAATCAGCAATCCCAACTATTAAATCAACAAGAAAAGATTATATCATTAGTTAAATTATTAAAATCGCTAGGTAAAACACCCTTAGAAATCAAAGAAGCTACAGGTCTTACAACTGATGAGATTGAAAAGATGTAATAAATTTACATATATTGGATTTAATTGTAAGTAAAATTGATTTATACTACATTTAAATACCTCCTGTTTTTTAATGTTTTCATGTCAACATCATTATAGAACAAGAGGTATTTTTTTAATTCATATCTACTCTAAGATTAAAAAAAACATTAATTTCGAGATATTTGTCTTTTTTTTACAAAAAAACTATGATTTTGATTAAAACGGTTTTAGTCGATAAAATATATGAAAACGCTTTACTTATTTTTGAAAGTATGATATTTTTAGTATATCGTGAAAAGAAAAGAGTAAGGAGAATTAAATGTGAAAAAGAAAAAGATATTAATAGGAGCTTTACTTGCTACGGCAGTAATTGGTGTATCATCATGTAGTTCAGATATAATACCGACAACTCCAATAACACCAACTCAAAGTCAAGAACCAGAGGTTATTAAAAAAACAATAAGCTTTGATTCTCAAGGTGGAAGTAGTGTTATATCAGTAAGCGTAAAGGTTGGAGATAAGGTTACAAAGCCAAATAATCCTGAAAAAACAGGATATGTCTTCAGTGGTTGGTATAAAGAGGCATCATGTGTTAATGAATGGAATTTTGAAACAGAAACAGTTTTAGGAGATACTACATTATATGCAAAATGGACAGTTTTAGATAATCCTACTCCAAATCCAGATCCAACTCCGCTTAAATCATTTACAATTAAGTTTGTAACTAATTGTAGTGATATAGTTGCTGATGAAGCTATAAGTGAAAATAATAAAGTATCAATGCCAAGTAATATTCAAAAGGAAGGCTATACTTTAGCAGGCTGGTATTTGGATAATACGTATCAAAATGAATATGATTTTAATACGCCTATTACATCTGATTTAACTTTATATGCTAAATGGGTTGTATCAGAATACAAGGTTACATTTAATGGTACTACACTTCCCGATGTTGAGGTAAAACATGGAGAACGTATCGAAAAGCCTTCAAATCCAACTAAAACAGGTTACACTTTTGTTGGTTGGTATAGTGATAATGCTTGTACAACTGTATTTGATTTTGAAAATACTATAATCACTAAAGATACTACTATTTATGCATTATTTAAGAAGATAAATGATTCATCAGATATTGATGATAAAGGTAATGGCTCTGGTAATGTTACAAATCCCGGAGATATTGAAGTAGAAGCGGTATCTGGTGCTATGGAATCAGGCTATATTACATTCAAAAAATTAAATGGTGTTAATGAATATGATTATTATTTTAAAGATGATAATGGTAATTATAGTCTCGTTGATGAAAAGATAGCTTATACAAGAGCTCTTTCATCTTCTACAATGCGAGTTGATTTTACAGGACTTCAAGCAGGAAGCTATGAAGCTATGATATTACCTCATGGTAGTACAACTGCTGTTGGTACATCAGTAGAATTAAATGTTATTTCCTATGATAGGAGTGGCTACGCTCACTTTAATTATACAAATGGTGTAGGAGCTTATAATGATAATGGTACATTAAAAGAAAATGCAATTGTTTTATATGTAACTGATGAAAATAAAAATGAAGTTGAATTATCATATGGTGGTACAACTGTAAGAGGTATTGGTAATATTTTAAATTCTGTCGGTGCTGATGTTGGTGGTGGTAAAGCTAACAATGGTGGTGTTGCTAATACTAATCAATGTATTATTAAAAAATTAGGTGACGCTAATATTCCTTTAGTTATTAGATTTGTAGGATGTGTATCTAATACAGGCTTATATAAAAAGGGTTCGTTTAGTGCAGCATCTAAGCCACTTATTGAAGGATTGACGATTTATGATTCTTATGATAATGGTGGTACCACAGGTGATAATGGTCATATGGCTCGTATTAAATCTGGTAAAGATATCACGATTGAAGGCTTAGGATCTGATGCTACTATTGATGGTTGGGGATTTCATTTTATGGCAGAAAGTTCATCCCCAACCTTAGGAAAAAGCTTTGAGGTTCGTAATTTAACCTTCATTAATACTCCTGAAGATGCTATTGGTATAGAAGGAATTCAAGAAACAAAGAATGCGAATTCTAAAATTTCTGCTAGTGTTGAAAGATGCTGGATTCACAATAATGAATTTTATGGACCATCTATTTTAAACGCTGCTGAAAGTGATAAATCAGAAGGTGATGGTTCATGCGACTTTAAGCGTGGTCAGTATTTAACTGTAAGCTATAATTATTTTGAGGGTTGCCATAAGACTAATCTTGTTGGTTCAGCTGATTACTCATTACAATTTAATTTAACCTATCATCATAATTATTGGAAGCTATGTAAAGCACGTGGTCCTTTAACAAGAAGAGCTAACGTTCATATGTATAATAATTTATTTGAAGGTCAAACAGATTATGCAATTAATACAAGAGCAGATGCTTATATTTTCTCTGAATCAAATATGTTCTATATGTGTAAGAACCCATTTAGAGTCGATGGAGGAGCAATTAAGAGCTATAATGATTCTGTAGCAAGTGCTTTATATCAAAAAGGTGGTGCGACAGTTGTAAATAATAAGACTGATGTTGTATCTAATAATTGTCAATATATAGCTGGCGGTATTAAATATAATGATTTTGATACAAATGAAAAATTATCATATATCGCAACTGGAAATTATGATATTCAAACAAATGTAACGGATGCTAGAAAGGTTATTAAGGCTTATTGTGGAGTTAGAAAGGATAAATCTATTGCTCCTAAGGATGTTACAATGAATGACATTTCTATGTTACCTAGCGGAGTTACGCCTAAGACTATTTCTTCATATCCGGCAGAAGAAACACCAGGTAAAGTTAGTAAAACGGTTTATGCATTTAAATTAGAACACGCTGCTAGTGTAACTGTTTCATATGCTTCTGATGCTTATACATCAACTGGCGTTCTTATAAATGAAACTGGAGAAGCGCTTTTAACTGCAAGTGGTACAGTGATTCTTGAAGCTGGCACCTATATGATTCAACCTGTTAATTTCCAACCAGGTGATAGTGCTAAAATGACTATGGGTACATTTAAGGAAATTACAATAAATTCAATTAAGTTTGAAGAGTATAATTCTGAGGAATTAAATCAAAATCTTCTTAAATCTTATAATGATGCTGTATCGCAAATTCCAAATGAAATTAAATATGATGAGAAGAGCTTAAATGCGATTAAGCATGCGATGAATTGCTATAATGCATTGAAGGATGATCAAAAGGTAACTGTTTCATATGATATTGTTGAAAAAGCATATAAATCATATATTTCCCTTGGTAAAGTGCATGTTGAAGAATTGATTGATGCGATTGGTGAAGTAAATGAAAATAGTGGAGATGCAATATCAAGTGCCAGAAGTGCTTATAATTCATTAAAAGAATTAGACGGAAATATGCAAATTTCAAACTATAATGTTTTAGTTTCTGCTGAGGATGCTTTTGATGGATATGCTGTTACTTATTGTATTAATAGTATTAATAGTATTGGTGAAGTAACCCTAGCAAGCGAAAACTTAATTCAAACGGCAAGAGCAGCATATAATTCGTTAGATGATGAGCAAAAATCTTTAGTTACAAATTATAGTACTTTAATTAGTGCTGAAAAGAAGTATGGTGATTTAATTCAAGCAGCTAATGTAAATGAAGCCCTTAATAATATCGATTTAAAAAATATTAATGAAATGAAGGCTTTACTTGAAAGCTACGATGGTTTGTCATTAGATGCCAAGCAATATGTAAATTCTACAAAGATAAGTGAGGTTAAAACTACTTATTTAGTTAAACTTATTGATTCAATTGGTATGGTTACATCTTCAAGTGGCAAAACAATAAATGAGGCTTTAAATTTATATGATACTTTAACTACTTCAGAAAAAGCTTTAATTACTAATTATCAAACCCTTCAAGATGCTAAAACTTCTTATGATGAAATAGCTTTGCAAGCTCATAAGATGACATTTGAAAATGGTACAACTGATCCTACTGGTTTCTTTACTATAACAAATGGTAATCTTAAAACGACTACTAAGGAGTATAATGGTGTTAAATATACTAAAGCATTAAAGATTGAAAGTAAGACGATAGTTAATTTTACTGCAACAGCTGGATCAAAGCTTACAATCATTTCAGATGGAGCTAGTAAACAAATAAAGATAAATGGAAAAAGGTATACATTTGCTGCAAATGGTATCTTAACTGTTGAATTATCTGCGGGTGAAATTACAATTTCCAAGGATGACTCAATGAACGTATTTGCATTTATTGTAGAATAAAATTTAATAATAGTAAAAGACATTGATAGAAATAAATCGATGTCTTTTTTAAATCAATATTAATTTGATAAGTTAAATTTAAAGCTTTAGAGCAATGTATATCTTTTTTGTTAAAAAAATGTTATTTTCAGTATACTTTACAAAAAACAAACTAAAATAAATGTGAAACATTGGTAAAAAAAGAAATATATGTTGTAAAAATGTGTTATAATTTCAAAAAGAACGCATTAATTTTGAGAGTTGTTTTCTTAGAAATATGCCATTTGTGTGGAGGTCTAATATGAGAGATTATGATGAAATAATAAGTACATTGACGGAAGATGAAAAAATTCAGTTAGTCTTAGCTAAAACTAGTTTTACCAAAGAGCTTTGTGATAAGATTGATGATAATTTATATAGTAGAAATGATAATTTTTTAGGACTATTTACAGAATATGGCCTACAAATAACCGATTCAAATGGATATATTATTGCAAATAATATTAGATTTGATGAAAATAATACTTTAAAATTATATGCTAAATATAATTAATAAAAATGCATCTTAGACAAGGTGCATTTTAATAATTGTTAAATAGTAGTTGAAAAAAAGTAATTATAGTTTTATAATACAAAATGCTTTAAAAGAGGTGTTAATGTGGAAAATACAAAGGAAATTGATTTAACAAAGGGTAATTTATTTTTAAAAATTCCTAAATTCGTATTGCCTTTAATGTTAACAACAATATTTCAACTTTTATATACTACAATCGATTTATGGTGTGTATCAACATTTGGTGATGGTGCTATTTCGATGTCGGCGATTGGTTCAAATAATGCGTTAATAAATTTAATTGTAACCGTGCTAGTATCACTTGCAACTGGAGCTAATGTATGTATATCAATGGCCAAAGGATCAGGTGATCAAAAAAGAGCTAATCGTATTTTGCATACAGCATTAATTGTGGCAGTAGTTGGTGGTGTTGGCGTAGGACTATTTGGCTTTTTTATGGCGCCTATTTTATTAAAATTGATGGATACGCCGTCATCAATTATTACGAAGGCCACAACCTATTTGAAAATTTATTTTTTAGGTGTACCAATGCTTATGGTTTACAATTTTGGTTCGCAAATGTTAAGAGCCTTAGGTGACTCTAAAAGACCAATGTATATTTTAATTATTTCTGGCTTATTTAATGTATGTTGTGATTTACTTTTTGTATGTGCATTTAAAATGGATGTAAAGGGTGTTGCGATTGCGACGGTTATTTCTCAGTTTGTATCAGCCTTCTTAACGATTGGTTGGTTTATAATTAACAAGAATGGCTTTGTTAGACTTAAACTTCAAGAATTAAAGGTTTCTAAAAAAGAGCTTTTAGATATATTACGAATTGGACTTCCTGCAGGTCTTCAGGGCTTGGCCTTTTGTATCCCTAATGTTTTAATTCAATCATCACTATATACAATTAAGGATTATTATATAGATGGTGTTTTAATATCGCAAGATGAAATTGTAGCAGGTGCTTCCGCCTCTGGTCAAATTGAGGGTTATATCTTTGCGATGCTTGATGCGTTTGCCGTAGGTCTTATATCATTTACAGGTCAAAACTTTGGAGCGAAGAAGAAGGAAAATATGCGTAAATGTTATTGGTATAGTATCGCTTGGATGATGATTTTCTGGGTCGTTTGTGCTATTTTATGTGCTACAATTCCTAATGCATTATTATCTATTTTTATTAAAGAATCTGAGGGAATGGTTATTTCAAGTGCGATTGCAGCAGGTCGTCAGCGTTTATACATTATGGGATTTACTTATTTTCTTGATGGTTTAATGGATATTAATAGTGATTATTTAAGAGGTATGAAGGTTTCGACACCACCTGCTATTATTACTATGATTGGTTGTTCAGGAACTCGTATTTTATTCCTTTTAACCTTGTTTAAGACAACAACCTTCCATACTATTTTCTGGTTATATGCAGCCTTCCCAATTAGTTGGATATTGGTTAATTTAGTATATATACCAGTGGTATTAGTTAGTGAAAAGAAAATGTTTAAATTAATCGAAGAATAGCACTCAATTGGGTGCTTTTTTTGTGGGCTAAAAACACAATTTTTTTAATACAAATCAATTTTGTTAATTGAAAAAGTAAATTCCGCTATGAATAGTAGAAAAAACTAAAAAAAGAATTAAGGAAATAAATAAGAAACTTGATTCAATAAATTATAGTGCCCGTGATTTAAATGAAAACGTGTTAATTAATGTAGCTCTTGCAAGGAGAAATATGGTTGATTCAACATATAAACAAGCGATGCTTGAAGTAGTTGCTACGACATACTCAGATACAGAAAACATTGTAAATGGTGGTAAAGTAATGAATATGACATCAAATGATATTGCAAAAGTGATTAATTTAAAAAGAGCATGGGAATTTATTTTAAATGATGGCGTAATATCCTATCCTACAAATTATGCTATTTTATGTCAAATTAATTCTATCATAGAAGATGGTTTTTCTTGTGTAGCAGGAAGATTAAGAAGTGTACCTGTTACAATTGGTGGCTCTACATATATGCCTCCTATGCCTATTGAACAAATGATTAAAATGATTTAGATAAAATATTAAATTTAAATAATGATGTTATAGATGTGACGATAGAATTATTACTTTACGTAATGAAAAAGCAACTATTTTTAGATGGCAATAAAAGAACAGCTGTTATAATAGCTAACCATTATTTGATAAGTCATGGTGGAATTATTGTTGTTCCGGCTGAGCTAGTATCCGAATATAAAAAATTATTAATATTATATTATGAAGACAGAAGTGATGATATAAAGCTATTTCTCAAAAACAAGTGTTGGATAAATGTTTAAATATTTTTAGATGAAAAATACTTTGATGATTTCTAATTTAATTTTTTTTGAGTTTTTTTCTGCGAAAATTGGGAGTGCGTTGAAATGAACACCACCCCATTTTGGCACTTTATTTTAGCAAATATTTGTTTTAGTATGTTAATAATGCTATAATACTACAGTATAATTACATTTTTCGGAGGTCAGTTTATGGGAAATCAAAAATACGAGATTGAAAAGCATAGCGTAAATACTATTTTATCTTGGATAAAAACAAAAGATGTTGTTATTCCTGAAATACAAAGACCATTTGTATGGAAAGCAACTCAAGTAAGAGATTTAATTGATTCTTTGTATAATGGATATCCTGTTGGCTATTTAATTATCAGTAGAAGTCATGATTTAAGGCTTAAAGATGGAACATTATCTAAAGGACAAAGAATCTTAATCGATGGTCAACAAAGAGTTACAGCTATGATGACTGCCATTTTAGGTAAACCAGTTTTAAATAACGAATATAAAGAAAAGAATATTCGTATTGCATATAATCCTTTTGCCAAAGATGACGAAAATAGTTTTGAGGTTCAAGACCAATCACATTTAAAAAGTAAAAAGTGGATTGAAGATATTTCAGTGTTATTTTCTGATGATTTTGATGATTTTGCTTTTATAGATGAATATTGTACTGAAAATCCTGAAATTGAAAGAAAAGAATTAAATAAAAAAATCAAAAAAATAATTGATATAAAAAATAAAGATTTAGGAGTAATTGAATTATTACCTGAACTAGAAATTGATGAGGTAACAGATATCTTTATTAGAATTAATTCTAAAGGTGCTGCATTATCTCAAGCTGACTTTGTTATGAGTAAGATAGCTGCTGATGATAAATTTGGTGGTAATGTTTTGAGGAAGGCAATTGATTATTTTTGTCATATCGCTATTGACCCAGCTTTTTATGATAATTTAGTTAAAAGTGATAGTGAATTTTTAGATACTGACTTCGGCAAAGAAATGGCTTGGCTAAGAAATGATAACGATAATATTTATGATCCCTCATATGAGGATATGCTAAGAGTATCATTTGTACATATGTTCTCAAGAGGAAAATTAAAAGATTTAGTAAGCCTATTATCTGGCCGTGATTTCGAAACTAGAGATTACAAAGAATCTATTGCAGAAGAATCATTCATGAAATTGTCTGAGGGTGTTAAACATTTCATGAGACAATATAATTTTGAGCAATTTGTTTTAGCAGTAAAAAGTGCCGGCTTTATAAGCAATAGGTTGATAAATTCTCAAAATGCTTTAAATGTCTCTTATATTATCTTTTTAAAATTATTAATGAGTGGTGAAGTTGAAAAAACCGAAATAAAGAGATATGTATCAAAGTGGCTTGCAATGTCAATTTTAACAAGTAGATATTCAGGATCTCCAGAATCAAAAATTGATCAAGATATTAGAAATATTAATGAAAAAGGTGTAGTCAAATATTTAGATGAGATTGAAAAAATTGAATTATCTGATGCCTTTTGGACTTATGGACTCCCTCAAAAATTAGATTCTCCAAATAAAAATGCACCAGTTATATCAACATTCTTTGCTGCTCAGATTGTTAAAGGAGATAGAGGTTTATTTTCAAGCAAATCAACAGTAAGAGATTTAATTGATGCTAGTGATGTTCATCACATTTTCCCTAAAAATTATTTGCAGAAAATTGATCATTTAAATAATAGATCAATTTATAATCAGGTAGCTAATTATACTTTCTTGGATACCCCTATTAATATTGCTGTTGGGGATAAAGCTCCAAATGTTTATTTTAAAGAAGCATTTGAGTCTGCTAAAAATGAAGGCAAAGTATTTGGATATCCAATGACTGTAGAAGAATTAAAAGAAAATTTAATTCAAAACTGTATTCCATTAGAAATTGTTGATTGGGATTATAATGATTATCAATCAAAGTTCCTTGTTGAAAGAAGAAAGTTGATTGCTAAAAAGATTGAGAATTATTATAAATCAATTTAGTATAAAAACACAAGCTGCGTAAGATTTACTCAGCTTTTTAGTTCAATAAGCTTGATTATATTATAGTAAATGTTTGAAAAAATTATTTAATTTAGATTATAATATAGATTTTATAAAAATAATAGCAGTAAAGCTTTTGATATAATTTTTGGAGATAGATTACATATTAAACTTTATTGTAGTAAAAAAAATATGCTGTTATTTTTAGTTACAAATAATAAGTTTATGCTAATAAATGTTTTAATTTGTATGATATAATATACTCATATGAAGTTTTTGAGGAGGAAAAAATGCAAAACACAACTGATTTAAATATTTTTACAAATACTGATTCTGTTAAAATGCTGGATAGAATGAAAACAATTTTAACATATGCTGAGACATTTGATTGCTTAGTTGGATATTTTAGAATTACAGGTTTTTATTTATTAAAAGAAAAATTAGAACAAGTAAAAGAAATAAGATTTTTAGTGGGATTAGGAGTTGATTCTGAAACATCAAGTTCAAATGTATTGTCTATTTTTGATCAAAACGCTTTTAAGATTAAACCGAAATTACAAAAGCAAATAAGAGAAGAATTTGAAAACTCAGAAGATTCAATTGATGTTGAAAATGGTATTAATACTTTTATTGAATGGATTAAAAATGGAAAAATTAAAATTCGAATGTGTGCTGATAAGAACGTTCATGCTAAGGTATATATTGTAAGAAATAAACAAGATATTGCTTCACTACAATATGGTAGTGTGATTACTGGATCATCAAATTTTTCATATAATGGTTTAGAGAAAAATATTGAATTTAATGTTGAACTAAAAAATAGAAATGAAATTGACTATTCATTAATGTTTTTTAATAATTTGTGGAGTAATTCAATTGAGATTACAGATCTTGTTAATGATATTATACAAAAAGAAACATGGATTAATGTTTCGATTACTCCATATAAAATGTTTTTAAAAACTTTATATTCATATTTTGAGGATGAAATTGGCGATAATAAAGTAGATATTGAATTACCAGATGATTTTATGAGATTGGAATACCAAGAGCATGCAGTTATTCAAGCTAAAAAAATTCTAGAAAAACATGGTGGCGTTTTTATAGCTGATGTTGTTGGATTAGGTAAAACTTATATTGCTGCAATGCTTGGAAAATATCTTGGTGCTAAAAAAAGATGTTTATTTATCGTTCCACCTGTTGTACAGGAATATTGGAAAAGTGTTCTAGAAGATTTTAATTATTCTCAAAGAGATAAGGTTGTTTCATTAGGAATTATTGATCAAGTTGCTAAATGGGATAATTTAGGAGAATTTGATTATGTATTTGTTGATGAGGCTCATAGATTTAGAAATTCGGAGACTAAAGAATTTGATTGCTTAAAACAAATTTGCTATGGTAAAGGCGTAATTTTAATTACTGCTACACCACAAAATAACTATATTACTGATATTGTTAATTTAATTTCTTTATTTCAAGATTTAAAACAATCATCTATAATTCCTGGTAATCCTGATTTGGATGGTTTTTTTAGAGGAATAAAAACAAATCTTACTATGAACAAAGGAACAAAAAATTACGCTAATGTATTAGAAGATGCAATGATTGAAATAAGAGATAAGGTTCTAAAGCAAATAATGGTTCGAAGAACAAGAACTGAAGTAATGAAGTATTATTCGGATGATTTGTCAAAACAAGGATTGAAATTTCCAATTTTACATGACCCTGAAAGGCAGACTTATATATATAATGAATCAATGGATGCTGCTTTTAATCAAACTATAGAGTTACTTTCAAAATTACATTATGCACGATATACACCATTATTGTATATTAAGCCTGAAAAACAAAAAGATTTATTAAAGGATAAAAAATCAGGCCAAGAAAATATAAAAGGTTTTATTAAAGCTTTATTAATAAAAAGGCTTGAGAGTTCTATATATGCTTTTAACAAAACTATAGATAAAATGGCAAAAAGTCATCATGATTTTATCAAACTATATCATGATGATAAAATTGTTATAGGTAATCTTTCAAGAAATAACAATTTTGATGCTGAATATCTAATGAATTTAGACGATGACGAATTTGAAACTTTAGTTTCTAATAGGGAATTAACAAAAATTGAAAAAGAAGATTTAACATCTAATTTTGAGAATGATTTAAATTTTGATATTTCAATCTTTGATTCTTTAAGAGAATTATGGTCAAAATTTGATATTAACCATGAAGATGCAAAATTTGATGAATTAGTAAATCTTGTTTCAAAAATAAAAAAGAAAAATACTAAAATTATTATATTCTCTGAAGCGAAGGATACTGTAGAATATCTTGAAAAGAGACTTAACAAACAATTTGATGGCGAGGTTATTTCATTTAGTGGAAGTGATTCGGATTCAAAAAAAGAATATATAAAACGAAATTTTGATCCAAAAGATAAAAATCAAATAAATGAGAAAAATATACTTATTACTACAGATGCTATGAGTGAAGGTATTAATCTTCACAGAGCCAATATTATTATTAATTATGATTTACCTTGGAATCCAACTAGAGTAATGCAACGTGTAGGACGTATTAATCGTGTTGGATCTAATTATGATGACTTATATGTGTACAATTATTTTCCAGCTGTTAATACTAGAAAACACCTATCATTAGAAGAAAGTATAAAAATAAAGATTCAAATGTTTCATTCTTTATTAGGTGAAGATTCTAAATATTTAACAAATGAAGAAAAAGTTGATCAACAAGCTTTTTTTGATATATTAATGATGAAAAATTTTAAATTTACTGATGAAGGCGAAGAATTTAATTTGAATGCTGTTAAAATGGAATATTTAAAGAAAATTAACGACGTAAAGAAAAATGATCCATTATTATTTGAAGAAATTAAATCATTACCTAACAAATTACGAATTGCTAGATTGTCTTCTGAAACAAAATTGGTTACATTCGTTAAAAAAGGTACTATTAAAGAATTTTTTTATACAGATGGGGAAAAAAGTGAAAATATTGATTTTGAAAAGGCTATGTCATTATTAAAGGCTGACGAGGAAAGTACTAAAGTTAATGTTCCAACTAATTATTATGACTATTTAAATTTAAATACTGATGCATTTAAAATTAAAGTCGAAAATTATTTTGATAATGGGTATAAAGCAAAAGGAACTCCTAAAAATTTAAAAAAAATTAATCAATATATGATGCTTATGCGTCATGGCAAACTTTCATATGAAAACGAGGATTTAATTAATCAAGTTCAAAAATTGATCGATGATGGAATATTAACCAACTATCTTTATAAAGAAATATTAAAATCTATTGATGAATTAGATAATAAGAATGATTTAAATTCTATAGCAAAATGTTTTGGTGATAATATTCCAAATGTATATTTTAAAGAAAGAAAAAAGTATATTATACGAGATTTATCAAATGAGAAAGAAGTTATTATTCTATCTGAATATTTTATTAAGGAGGAAAAATAATGAAAATTGAATCAATTTTAGGGTCAAGATACGAGAGAAATAATTACATTATTTTTTCAAGGGATTTACTAAAGGATATTAGACCGATTCAACATAATATAGAAATTTATTCTCAATTTCAAAATTATATTATTGATTGTGAATTTATTGCTGATTTTACTGATTCCAATAGAAAAAAAAATCGCAATACTATCGATAAAGATAGCTGAAGATAGCAATGCTAGAACAATTCAAAGAAATTTTGTTGCAAAATTGCTATCAAATGGTGAATTACAAGGATATGATGGGGCATTATGTGCATTTTATGATGAGATAAGATTTAATTGGAAATTAGCTTTAGTTACAATTGATTTTAATATTACTAGTAATGGAATTAAGGTTGAATTTCAACCTGCAAAAAGATTTTCATTTTTAGTTGGTGAAGGTGAACCTTCTAAAACTTATATTGGTCAATTAACCCCCCTTTATGAAATGGTTGAACCTCCAACATACGAATTAATTAAAGATGCTTTTAGCATTAGTAGAGTTACTAAAGATTTTTATAATGATTATTGTGATTGTTTTGAAAAAATTTCAAAATATTTAATTACATGTAGGTCTTTTATTGATGAATCAATTAGACTTCAATATGATGATGTAAAAAAATTTGCTATAACATTTACTAAGAAAACTTTAGGCCAGATTGTTTTTTTACATTTTATTCAAAAAAAAGGTTGGCTAGGAGTTAAGACAGGCCAAAATTGGGGGACAGGAGATAAAAATTTTATTTATAAATCTACAATAAATTATAGAGGTAATAATTATTTTAATGATGTTTTAGAACCATTGTTTTACGAAGCATTAAACAAAAAGCGTTTAGGAGATTTATATAATGGAGAAAAAATCCCGTTTTTAAATGGTGGATTGTTTTCTCCTGTTGAAAATTACAAATGGAAAGAAACTAATTTTAATATTCCTGATGAGATTTGGTTTAATGATAAAAAAACTGGTTTTTTAGATATATTAAATCAATATAATTTTACAGTAGATGAGTCAGACCCAACTGAACAAGATATCGCTGTTGATCCAGAAATGCTTGGAAAAATATTTGAATCACTATTGGATCCTGATGAAAGACATGATAATGGAGCACATTATACTCCTAGAGAAATAGTTCATTTCATGTGTATTGAATCACTAGCATATAATATTTCTGATAAATTCAATATTGATTTTTCAACTGTGAAAAATTATATTATTTATGGTAATGCTTTAGAAAATAAGCAAATCATTAGTGACAATGCAATGGAAATTTCATTGTATTTAAAAACAATTAGGATAGTTGATCCAGCTGTTGGTTCTGGTGCTTTTTTTGTGGGTATGCTTAATGAAATTTTAAAATTGAGAATTAATTTATCAGAATTGTCAAATGTTCCTTATTCAAAGTATGAAATTAAAAAAGATGCAATTCAAAATTCATTGTTTGGAGTGGATATTGAATATGATGCAATTGAAATAGCAAAATTAAGATTATGGCTTTCGTTAATTGTAGATCAAGAAGTAGAAGAAAATTCTTGTCCAAATCCTTTGCCGAATCTAGCATTTCAATTACGTGTTGGAAATTCATTAGTTGATGAATATCATGGTGTTAAACTTTGGGATGATTCTTTGTTTAAGAAAAAAATTAAGAAAAGTCAATATTCTGTGTATAATATCTTTAATGTGTTGGATTATTATACAATTATCAAAAATTTAAAAAAAGCAAAAGAAGCATTTTTTACAATTACTGATGAGAAAGATAAGAATCGTTTATTTAATGAAATTTCAAAATATCAATTAGAATTAATAAAAAATGTCCTTTATTACAAAGATGAAATGGATGTTTTTGATGAAGTTGAAGAAATGATAAAAAAACGTACGAAACCTTTCTTCTTATGGAAATTAGAATTTGATAAAGTATTTGACGAAGGTGGCTTTGATATTGTAATTGCTAATCCACCATATATTCAATTGCAAAATAATGGCGGAAAGCTTGCCAATGAATTAGAATCTCAAGGATTCAAGACTTTTTCTAGAATGGGAGATATTTATTGCCTTTTTTATGAACAAGCAATTAATTTGTTAAAGAAAAATGGTACTTTTGCTTTTATTACATCTAATAAATGGATGAGAGCTGGTTATGGTGAAAAATTACGCGGATTTTTAGCTGAATATACAAATCCAAGATTATTACTTGATTTTGGTGGAACAAAAATTTTTGAATCTGCAACTGTTGACGTTAATATTTTAATTGCATCAAATTCAAAAAATAATCATTATACTAAAACAGTTAATTTTGCTGATAATGGAACAGAAAATTTGAGCGTTTATATTGAGCAATTCATGTCATATAATAGTTATGAAAATAATAACATTTGGACTATAAATTCTAAAATTGAAAATTCAATAAAATCTAAAATTGAATCTCGAGGAAAAAAATTGTCAGAATGGGATATAAAAATTCTATATGGAGTTAAAACAGGTTTTAATGATGCATTTATTATTGATGAATTAACAAGAAACAAACTTATAACTGTTAATCAAAAAAATGATGAGATAATACGACCAATTATTCGTGGCAGAGATATTGACCGTTATCAGTATATTCAACCTAATCTTTTTATGATATGCACTTTTCCAAGCAAAAAATATAATATTAATGATTATCCAGAAGTTAGAGATTATTTATTATCGTTTGGTATTGAAAAGCTTGAACAAAGTGGGAAAACATACTTTATTGATGGAAAAACAGTAAAAGCTAGAAAAAAAACAAATAACAAATGGTTTGAAACTCAAGATAGTATTAATTATTCGGAGGAATTTTTTAAGCAGAAAATTGTATATCCTTGCATAATGACATCCGGGCCAGCTTTTGCATTAGATAATAACAAAAATTTTCTTCCTGCTCCTGGAAATATTATAACAGGAAATAATTTAAAATATTTATTAGGGCTTTTGTGTTCAAAAATATATTATTTTGCATTAAGAAAATATTATATGGGTGGCGGAATTGAAGGAGAATTGAAGACTAATAGATTGCTTCTTTTGCCAGTTCCGCCATATGAAAATAATGAACATGCTAAGAATATTGAGTCGTTAGTAAATTGTATTAATGCTAACAATATTGAACAAATCTCAGCAGAAATTGAATATGAAATAAAATTAATGCTTAATTTGAATGATGAAGAATATAATTTTATAATCAATAAGAAATATTAGATTATATTTAATATTTCATTAATTTCATCTGATGTAAAATTATAATAGTTAAATAATATTTTATCAATTTGACTATGAATAAATTGTAAATCATGATTATTTTTCATAATTGTATCAATGGTATTAATTAATACTTTATCAGTTGGTACTATTATCTCCTTGACATATTGATTGGAAAGTCTAAATCCACTTGCCCCATATTCATGTACGTTTTTTCTCATCCAATAATACACTAATGATGAATTTAAAAATCCTAACAAATAATTTGTTTTATCTTTTGTATCCGATAAAAAAGCCATACTATCTAAAACTACAGTTCCAGGTTTTGTTATACAAAAGGTATTTTTTTGGGTAATTCTTTGCCAAGCAATAACTTGACCATTAAATACGTCCCTTTAATTAAAGCACGAGCTATCGCAACTCTTTGTTTCTGCCCACCCGATAAGGCATCACCACTTTTATGCTGATATTTTCCCAAATCAACAAGTCGTAAAGCTTCATCGGTTCTTCTTTTTATTTCTTCTTCATCTTTAAATCCTGCAAGCTTCATAGAATTATGCATAATTTGACCAATTGAATAGTCATGCTCAAGATAATAGTTTTGGAAAATAAAACCAATTTTTTTATTTCGAATATTATCTCTATTTTTGTTAGTAATACGTTCTCCTTCAATAATAACCTCACCCTTGTCTTGGAGGTCAAGTCCACCAATAATATTTAAAAGGGTAGTTTTACCAGATCCTGATTTACCAAATATAGCCACAAGGCCTTTATCTGGCAAATTAAAGGAAACATCATTTAAAACACAATTTTTTCTTGTAAACCTAGAGCCAAAGGTTTTAGATAAATGCTTAACCTCTATCACTTTGAACCCCTCCTTAAAACCTGACTTATCTTACTTCTTGCTATACCCTTATTAAAACCATAAGCAACAAAAAGAATAATAAATAGTAATAAGCCTTCAATGAAAAAATAATTACCTACACTTATAAAAGGAAGTGCAAGATATTTAATTTTTGTTGCAATAAGAGAAATAATTGGAAGTAACACAAGTGTTGGCAAGTAAATTAAAACCATTTGCACATATAATGAAGCTTGTGATACCCTGCTAGATATACCAAGTGTTTTATAAATCGCAAAGTCTGAAAGATAGATTTTAATACTGCGCATAAATATTGCATATAAAACAACTGCAAGCAAAACACTTAAAAGTAATAAGCACCCATACCACATTAAATTCATTGCAAAGCTTTGTGATGCATTTAAAACATATACCTTACCATTTGATAGCATACCAATATAGTCATCAGGAAGTAGCTTAATTGCAGCATAAGCTATTTCATCAGATGCAAAATAAATAGCTGCTTGTTTAGAAGCTTTACTACTTGCAAAAATATTTTTATAATCATTAGAACTCATTCTAACAATAATACCACTGGTAGTTTTATCAGTTTCTGAATCATCAGAAATGACAAACATTTTAGTTGGTGCAATATCTAAAACAACATTCTGTTCCTTCACATTATAAAAACTAGAATTGACAAGTTTAATACTTCCGTCTTCAAGCGTGTCATCCTCTTCGAATGAATAAATAGTTGTTGTATTTGAGCCAATCCGCATTGTCGTATTAATCGCTTCAATTTTTTTACCATTATTTTCCATATCGTTATATGATAAATATAAGACTAATTCTGATTCAGCTTTACTTGATAAAACATTAATAGTTTTAATACCTGCTCCTGCACTGGTAATTTGAGAAGATATTTCATCATAATCAGCTATATAAGCCGAAGGAATAATCAGCAATCCCTCACCTTCATTTACATAATGATGAATAGGATCATAAATACATGTTATCTCATAGCTTTTATACATTGAATTCCTTTTAGGAATATTAATTTTAAATTCTGACATATCACGATTATACATAAAATAATTAGCCTTTGTTTTATAACATATTTCATCTAAGCTATCTAAAGATATGTTTTCATCCGTATTTGATATAATTACCTTTCCTTCAACCCCAACGTCATCTAAAGACGTTTTTAAAGGTATAACTAAATACTCAATCATTAGAGCCATAATAGCAAATAACGAGGCAGCAATACAGCATAAAGCTAAGCTCATTAAAGCTGTAAATTTAGGCCTTGATTTATAATTTAAAAAGCCAATTCTAAAGGTGTTTTTAATTTGTTGTTTAGGCGTTATATAAGGAACATTAATTTTAATATCTTGACTTGTAGGCTTTTCAATTACTTTATCTTCTTTAACAGAACCATCATATATTTCAACTCTTCTTGTAGCATATTTTTCAAAAAACTCCGGATTATGGGTTACAACAATAACAAGCTTATCCTTTGAAACCTCTTTAAGTAAGGCTGCAATTTCTCTTGATGCTTTTACATCAAGATTTCCCGTTGGCTCATCTGCTAAAATAATAGGAGAATCCTGCGCAAGAGCACGAGCAATAACCGTTCTTTGCTTCTCACCACCAGATAGTTTAGATCCACGCTGATGCATTTGATCTTTAAGCCCTACTCTTTTAATTAATTCACACGCTATTTTTCTTCTTTCTTTCTTTGACTCAATTCTTAAAAGCGCAAGTTCAACATTTTCTAAAACAGTTAGGTTTTCAATAATATTAAAATCCTGGAAAATCATAGCGATACTATTAGAGCGATATTTTTCCCAATCAGCATTAGAATAATGAGATGTTTCCTCTCCGTTAAAATAAAGTTCTCCTTCTTCATAGGAATCATTAGCCGCAATAACATTTAAAAGGGTTGACTTTCCACTTCCTGATTCACCCTCAATTGTAACAAATTCATTATAATCAAATTCAAGATTAATATTTCTAATACCAATTGTTAAAATATCATTTGAATTATATATCTTTCCAATATTTTTTAACTTTAATAGCATAGCCCCTCCTAGTTAGGCATACCTAACTCATAAATATATAAAAACTATTTTCTAACCATTTGCTTAATAAAATTTGTAAGTCCATTTCTACATTCATCACTTACTGCACATACCGCACTTATAGCATCATCTAAGGCTTGTTCTACTTTAGTATGACAATGAGCGATAAAATGATTAGCTATATAATCAACTAAAAGCTTATAATCATCGAACATTTTCTTACCTTCTTCAGTAAAAAGAATATTTTTATCATCCTTTTTTAATATATTCATTTTTTCAAATTTTTCTAAAGCCTGAAGCATACTAGGCTTAGAAACGCCAGCCTCTTTAGCAAGCATCGTCATTCTAACTATCTCATTATCTTTTCTTAACAGATCAAGCTTTATTAAGTAATTTAATTCTGACGATGTCATATACCATCCCTCCATAGTTAGGTAAGACTAACAGCAACCTTAAAAAAGAAGGTCGCTGACCTACGTGCATATTATATTACTAGAAATTGATGATGTCAATTAAAAAGTTTGTCTTTTCTAACTTTTATCAAACTAAAAGATACAAAACTTAATTTGTGCCTTGTTTTAATTGTTTAATTAAGCCTTTTAAAGAATAAAAGCCTCCTGTTATATATTCTTTATTAACAATATTAATAATTGAATATATAAAACTAAATCCTGCAAGTGAAGTTATAATTATCAAGCTTATAATGATTATTATTTTTTTCATTATATTAACCTCCTTAAGGCTAGTATAATGATAGATGAATTTCAAACAACCAATTAATGTTTACAATGAGGTAAATATTTGTTTACAAAGTGTTTTTTTGTTAATTTGCCACTGATATACTTATTTTATAATATTTACTGTGGCAAATTGACATTTTAAAGGTATTACTTTTTTATAAATACATTATTTAAAATTTTATTTTTTATGCTTATATATTAATAATATGGATGCAATAATACTAACTCAATAATAATTAAAACTACTTCCAAACTTATTTTAATTGTAGATGATACATTTGACGAGCCATTATTTATAATTAATAAAATTATAGCTAATAAAATTAAAAGAAATGCAACAACAATAAAAATAACTTAGAAGCGTTTTAAGGGGGTATGATTTTAAAAAAGTTTAATTTTCGCTTATAAAAGTGTTTTTTTGATAATGAGTATTTAATCATTCTTATAATAAAAGTAGGTTATAGAGCATTTTCAAGCATAAAAAAAGATAATCCTTTATTTGGGATTACCTTAATTTAAAAATAAATATTTGCAATATCAAGTAATGCTTTTTTTGACTTCTATGCAGTAAAACATACATATAAAAATATTTAGTTATCATAATACAAATTACAAATTATTGCTTCTTATAAATTTAGATAATGTATTTCTGTGAACTTTTAGTTTTTTAGCTATTTTTGTAAGTGAATATTTTTTTTGCCTTAACCTACATATTTTTTCTTCACAGCCAGATAATTTAACATGTGATGATTTTTTTCCTTTAGGGCGTCCAAGCACAATACCATCTGCTTTTCTTTTAGCTAAAGCTTCTTTAGTTCTTTGTGATATTAAATTTCTTTCAATTTCTGCAGAAAGCCCAAATGCAAATGCAAGCACTTTACTTTGTATATCATCACCAAGCCTATAGCCATCTTTAATTGTAACAACTATACATTCTTTTTGCATACATATGTTTAATATCTCCATAATCATAAATAGATTCCTGCCTAGTCTTGATAACTCCGCACAAATTATTAAGTCATCCTTTTGAACCTCATTTAGGAGCGATCCTAGTGCACGTTTAGAAAAATTTTTTGTTCCAGAAATTGTTTCCTCAATCCATTTATTTATTATCAAATTATTATTTTTGCAATAATTTTCAATTTCAAATCGTTGATTTTCAACGGTTTGTTTATCAGTACTCACTCTTATATAACCGAAATTCATATTTATACTCCTTGTTAAATTTTAAGGAGCGTTTATATTGAGCAAAATTTTAGTTATGCTTTTTTTTCAAATTCTGACAATTGGGTTATATTAAATAAAATAGAACAATCAATTAAAGATAAGATTAATAAAAAAGGGGTGGCGTTAAAAAACTGGGATTTAAATATATATCGTGGGGTATTAACTGGATATAACGAAGCTTTTATTATTGATGGAAGTATAGCCGAAACTTTCATTAATTCAAATTATAAAAACGCTGATATTATTCGACCAATTATTCGAGGCCGTGATATTAAACAGTATTCTTATAATCCTCCCAACCTATATTTAATAAATTTTCCATGTGGATTTACAAATAAAATTTGTTTTTCAAATAATAAAGAAAATGAAATGAGAACATTATATCCAGAAATATTTAATCATTTTGATAAATTTAAAAATAATAAATCATCCAAGTCAAAAGGGCTATTAAAAAGAGACGACCAAGGAGATTACTGGTGGGAACTGAGAAGTTGCGTTTATATGGACGAATATTATCCTAGCAGATGAGCCAACTGGAAATCTTGATGCGGAAAATACCGTTAAGGTAATGGATATTTTAAAGGAAATATCTAAAACAAGGCTTGTTGTGCTTGTAACGCATGAAACATCTTTGATTAATCGTTATGCTGATAGTCATATTGAGTTAATTGATGGTGTTCTTCAATCGGATACAACAGTCCTTGATGTAGAAGGCTATAAACTTGCAAGTGATAAAGACATGGATGTTCCGATGTTTTTACAAAGTGATACTAAGCATACAGGCCGTCTATTTAATATTAAAAATATTATTTATAATTTATTTCATAATGATGAGGAGAGGAAGGGCAATGCCTTTAAAAGATTATTCTTAGCATTCATGGCCGTGTTTATTGCCTTCTTTACTTTTATGCTTAATGAGGCAATTACAAGTAATTACGAGCATAAGTTAGTTGATTCTAATTCTGTATATACTAATTTAAATACTTACTCGGAATTATCAATGATTGATAAGAGCCTTTATAGCTCAATCGATTTTTTTGATTTGAATCAAAGAGATGGAGTATTCTCATATAGCAATGTTGAGTCAATTGCTTCTTTACATGAATCTTATTGTCCAAGGCCAATTGAGAAGGATAAAACATTTGATAATTTATATGGAAAGATGCCACAATCTGGTGAGGTTTTAATTTCGAGTGCTCTTGCAAATAGCTTGAAGCATGATTTAAGAATGAAGGAGCTTAATAGCAATGAGGCTATATTACAGCTTCGCTTTGATAACGATTATAAAATTGTAGGAATTATTCCGTCAGATGAAAATGAAGTATGGTTTAAAAAGGTTGATTATGTTAATTTCTTAGGAATATATAACAATTTAAAATTTGTTGATAATGAGCATTTATTCCTATCAGGAAGCTATAGTGATATGACTTATTCAGCTACTATTGCTCTTTATGAGGGAACAAAGCCTTTAGGTGATAATCAAATTGTCGTTGATATTGGAAGAAATTCTTTATATAAAATGATGAGTGATACATCAACGGCTGATTATTTAGCTGAAACAGCTAATAAGAAGCTCGTTAATAAATCAACTGCTATTTATGTTTTAAATAGTCAAATGTATGTTAAAAGCTTTAATATAACTCGTAAAACAATGGATACTGATATTGTTATTTATATAACAGAAGAGGCATTAAATAATATTTTTGTTTACTTAACGCCTAATATTGAGGTTTTAGGAAATGATACTAAAACAACTTATTATTTCGAGATTAAAACGGAAGGTGGTTCGCAGCTTGAGGGTCTTAATGCAAGATTAAAGGCGCGTGGTATTAATGGTGTTGATATTTCAGCAATTTATGAAAAAGCCGCCAAAGAAGAACTATCATCTTCGATGCAGACAGTTTATATGATGTTAATTGGTATTGTCCTAATTTTATGTATTTATTATTTTATTGAAATGTCTGAAAGCATTAAAAATAGTAAGGAATATGGTATTTATCGAGCCATTGGTGTTAATAAGAGTAACTTATTATTTAAAGAGGTTATTCGCGTATTTATTAAGAATATATCAATTTATTTTATAATTGATTTAATTGCGACTATTTTGTTTTCAATCTATTACGGGGTTGGAAACAAAGCATATGGAATATTTGATTTAATGTGTTTAGCAACATTCCTAGTAAGTGCTATTTTAATGGTACTTATATCATTAATTCCATATTTGTTTGTAATCACTAAAACACCAAGTCAAATTATTTCAAGATATGATATTTAAGGAGGAAAATAAAATGAAGAACAAAACAAAAGGTTTACTTGCTGGTATAATTTTAGGAATTTCTGCGGTTGGTCTTACTGCCTGTGGATATGCTACTGTTGGTAGTGAGTCTGGTCAGGTAGAACCAGCTGAAAAAGAAAAATATGTAACATTTAAGGTTCAGGATGAAAGCGGAAACTGGAAGGACTTAACTAGTAGAACTTTAATTACCGATGGTAAGGTTACTATTCCTGAGGCACCTAAGAAGGATTATTATACCTTCCGTGGTTGGTTTTTAGATACTAATTGGAACCAGGAATTTAAAAATGAAGATTTAAAGCAAAGCGTAACTGTATATGCTTATTATATCGCTGATGAGGTTAATATTGTTATTAATGGTGAATCTCAAGGTACAAGAGATTTAGCTGATGTTGTAAATGGTACATATAATCCTGGTGAAAATTTAACCTTTGATGGTTGGTATACTAACCCTGAATGTACAGTTAAATTTAATCCTAGTGATCCTGCTAAAACGCTATATGCTCAAAGTGTAGCTACAATTACATTTAATAATGGCTATGAAGATGTTTATTCTATAAATGTTAAACCAAGTAGTGTATATGCTAATCCTAGTACTACAAAGGCTCAAGATGAAGATGGTGTGGAGCTTGATGAAACAATTGAGGCTAAATATATTGTTAAATCATATATGTCTTCAGAAGATATCTTCTATGTTGATGAAGATGGAAATAATATTGATTTTTCAAATGCTATTATAAAAAATACAACTATAAAGGTATTATGGAAATCACCATTTTTAGGATATACGAAGAGCCCTAATAGTGAAGATTTGTATTGCTCAGGAACTTATGGAAGCTATAAAGCTTCTGATAGTGGTAAGGTAAAGGTTAATGAGGTCCCTGTTATTTCTATTCCATCTCGTATAACTGTAACTGATGATGATGGTAATAAGGTGGTTAAAAATGTTGTAGCTGCTTACATTCAGGAAACTAATACTTTTGATAGCACCAATCTAAAGAAGTTAATTGTTAATGAAGGTATTGGGTATATTCGAGGCTTTAATTCTAATTCGGGAGCTTCAACGGTTGAATCAATTGAACTTCCTTCAACTTTAAAAATTATTCAAGGATGCTTCAATAATATAACAGGCTTAACTAAAGATACAGTTAAAATCCCTAATGGTGTAGAAGCTATTTATGATTCATTCTGGAATAAATGTGACGGTAATTATCAAAATAGTGGTTTTAATATTGGCGTACCTTATGATTTTGATGTAGAGATCCCTGATAGTGTAAAGAGCCTATCTATGGTTCCTAGTAATTTTAAATTTAGTGCTAATTCATCATTTGTTAATGATGGTAAAATGATTTATCAAAATACACAAAAGGGTAAGGTATTAGTTTATTATGATCAAATCGAAAGTGGCGTAATGAATGTACCAGAGGGTGTAAATGGTATTCAGGTTGGAGCTTTTATCAATATGCAAGAGCTTAAAACATTAGTTTTACCTTCAACATTTAGTTTTATTAATTATAATTTAAATTTAAATGATTATAAGAATATTTATGTTTGGAATCAATCAGATTATTCTAATTATGAATGCTATTTATATACAACTGAACTTACAGAAAATGACTTTGCCTTTAATGCTAGAATGATTGTATCAACACTTCAAAATATGGATTATGTTGTATTCAATAGCTTAAATATCTCTGACGATGTATATCATGCAATTGGTGGTGATACAACAAGTTGGTCAGCATTGAATGGTGCATTTACATACGGTGATAATGAAGTATATAAGGATATTAAGGTTGTTAATGTATCACCAACTGAAACACCTATTGTAAAGGTAAGCTTAACAAATGTATTTACTGATAAGAAATATAGTGTAGCTATTGCTCGTACAAATAGTAAAGCTATTACTTTAGATGAAATTTTAACAGCTATTGATAATGAGTATAATTCTAGTTTATTAGCTTTAAAGAATGCTAGTCATTTAAGCACCTCATCTATTACTCAATTTGGTAAAAACTATGATTTGAATCAAACAATTACGAACAATAGATATTTAGATATAGCTTGTGAATTGACAAATTATCAAGGCTTTACTTATGAAGTTAATGGTAATGAAATTACAATTACAGGCTTTGATAAGAATACAGCTGTTGATTTAGGTGGAAATACTTATGGTGTTATTATTCCTTCAGAAATAGATGGTAAGAAGGTTACTAAAATAGCTGCAGATGCATTTAAAGATAATGGATTAATTAAGATTGTAAAGCTTGGGGCTAATATTAAGGAAATTGGTGATAATGCTTTCTTAGATTGTGCAAGCTTAGTTAAGGTTGACTTTAATGGCGCTTTACTTGAGACAATTGGTGCTCACGCCTTTGAAGGAACATCACTTTCGTCTTTAAGCTTTAGTGTAAAGAATTTAAAGGATGTTGGGGCTTATGCCTTTAAGATTGAAACTCTTGCAGAGTTTATTCCTGTAAATGGTGAAGAAGAAAGAAATGCTACAAATGTATCAGATGGTGAGTTCTATTTCTTACCAGAACAATTAATTAATGCTGCTCAAACTGCATATTATACAGGTTATGTTGCACTATTAAAACGTGTTTCTAAAACGACTTCAGAAGATAAAAATATCTACGATGTTGCATTATATGCTTATGCTGTAAAGAACAATTCAAATAATGTAAATATTGGAAATGTTGATGATAATAACATTATTAGAGTTGAAGTATTAGAAGGTTCCATTTCTTATACGACATCAGATAATAGGATTTATTTATATTCAGTTTCTAAGATTCATACTAATGCATTTACTGATTGTGTAACTGGAAGTAGAAAGATTTGCTATAGCCCTACAGGCTTAAGCATTACAACAAGTGTTTCTAAAGTTTCCGATTTAGTTGATGCTCTTCCAAATGTATTTGAGGAAAATTGGATTAATAACTATGAAACAGTAGCTACTTATAGAGTTAAAACTTGTTAGCATTTAACTATTAGAAAGGGGTTTTTTAAATGAAAAAAAATTCTTTTATAAAAATACTATTAATGTCAGGACTAGGAGCTTTAGCTCTTAGTTCCTGCACAAGTAATCAAAGTGATCCTATTGACGTTATAAAAGATCATTATGGAGATAAGCAATTTAAAATATCATTTTCTTCAGAAGGTCTTGAAAAGCCTCTTTCAGATATAATATATTCTGCAAATAATATTCCTAAGCTACCAACACCTAGTAAGGTTGGTTTTCGCTTTGCTGGTTGGTATTTTGACACGCAATATACTAAGCCTTATGAAACAGATTATTTATATACTAAAATGTGCGATGTCACATTATATGCTAAATGGGAAAAAGAGGAATTTATTAATAATGGTATTTATGAAATTGAATATAGTGCTAAGATTTTACCTAATACAATTGTAAAGGGTAGCCTAGCAGATGAATACGGATACCTTGAGTTTCCTAAGGATATTATTTCCGATGAAACCTATATTGAAAAAAATAATAATGGTGTTTTTTTAAGAATACAATATGATATGCGCTATCATTGTCCAACTCTAGATGATGATGGAAATCCTGGTATTCTAACATATACGGTAAGTGATACTGCAGGTCGTGTTTCTAGTACTGAAAGTATCATTGATAGAACTGGTACAATTCAAACTATTTACTATGATTTAGCCAATTTGAATATTGCCGATCCCATTATGCTTAATGTTGAATTTTATAATTGGAATGCCAATCTTAAAAACGAAGAAGATAGAAGTAAAACTAAGGTTGGTTATACCGTTGAATTTGATATAACAAGATTTATTGGTTATACAACATCCTTCGTTGATGCAAATGATCATTTAGAGGATGGTTATTATCTTGTAAAAACGCATTATGCTAATTTTAATAAGGCTGCGACTATGCTAGATATGTTTAATCCTGTTTATTCATATTTGATAGCTTCTGGTGGTCATTATAAGCTTGTTAAGCCAATGAATGCTTATAATTCGGATATTATTGGTGATTTAAAGGATCAAGATTATATTCATGTTAAAACAGGCTTTGCAAGAGATATTGCATATTTTAAATTTGATCAAAAAATAGTAGCCACTGATGATATGGTAGAAGAAGATAATTATGGAAAAACTGATTGGATTAGCTTCTTTAATGCTGAGTACTTTAGTGGACTTACTTATGAATTTCATGCAGATACAGGTAAGTATTATTATGTTTTTGATTTAGGTGATAAGGCTAATGTTGATTTATTCTTAGTTGGTGCTTCAACAGGAGCGATGACAGAGATGTTTAATATGGGTCCTACCTATAAGCGTCTTGTTATTGATTATAGCTCAATGGTAAAGCTATCTGATATTGATTATAAGCCACTTGAGGGTGATACATATTCAACATACCAAACGGAGGCCTATTATTTTAGTAGTGATTTAGCAAGCCTAAAGAATAATACTATTTATAATGCTGAAATGGATTATGATTTTGCAAATCGTTTGATTAATACCTTCTATTCATCAACTAGTGGAAATAATGTATCAGCTCTTCATAGTACAAGAATGACTATTACTCCAACAGCTAAAACAAACGAAGATACCATTTTAAATCAAAAAGGAAAGGTCTTCACCTTTATGGCAACATATGATTGCTACTGCTATGATGTAAAAAGTGGTTATCCACTTTATGGAGATTATATTGAGTGGCAAACCTTCAATTCTTTCTCTCAAAGAACAACGAAAAGATTGGAGCTTGGTTACGAAGCCTCAAAGAATGAAAAGATTAATCTTTATACTTTATTCAAGGATAAAATTTATCCTTCAATTGATGAAGGAAATTTAACCTACGAGGCCTACGCTTTAAAGGCTAATGGTGAGGCTGATTTTACTAAACCGATAGACTTATCAGTATCTAATAATGTATTTACCTATGATAAAGATATGGCATTGTATTTAAAGGGGAGTATATCAGGTGAGGTTAAATCAGGTCTTATTATGGTAAGAGCTAAAGAAAATCCAGCTATTGTGATTAATGATACCTATGAACACGAAAACGGCGATATAGAGGAAATTACTTGGAAATATAATAGTAGTCGTAATGTTTATGAAAGCAGTAAGACCTATTATAAGGGGGATGAGGCTCATATTCCAACTATTTTCTATGATTCTTATGGTAAGAGCTATAATTCTCATAATGCTTATAATTCGGAATCTGATACATATCATATGAACCAGGAGGATTTCAGTATTTATTCATTAAGTAATGGTATTTATACTAAACAAAGCTATAACTATGAGGATTGGAATGCTTCTACATTCCAAATGGCTAGTGATGTTTCAATTGTTTATTATCGTATGGTCGATAGATATGGCTATGTTACCTATTTAGCATTTGAATATAAGGGCGAAGAAAAAGGTAAATATAATGTTATTTTAAATGGAGAAAGTGTATGCTCTGGTACTTTATATTACTATTATGACTCTACAAGACAAAATCTTAATGTAAAGGATACAGAAGCCTTAGAGCTTACAGATGTTGATGCAGTATACGATTTAAAATATAAACTAGAGCTTGGCTATCAAACATTCGATTTAGCGCTTGTTAAATATAATGTTTATACAAGAGAAGCTTCTTATGAGGGCGTTGATAAGGAAGAGCTAAAAGCTATTTTAGCTAAAACTTCATACGCTTTAGTTGATTTTACATATCAATCAAATGCTGATACCTATACAAAGTGCTATGTTTATAATTTGAGAGTAAATGGAAAACCATTTAGTAAATATGAGGTTTTGCAAGCTGAGGCGTGGTTTACGAATACAAAATATCAATTATCACAATCTATTATAATGGACCTTGACGGTATAAATCTTTCGACTTCATCTATTTCCTTCCAAAAATATGTTGGTACAGTTTTAAGAAATACCGATTTGTCAGAGCTTAATTCGGAAGGTTATACCTATACCTTCTTAAAGGCTGGTAAATATCGTCTAATTTACAAGTTTGCATTCTATCAGGATGAAAATGAATCATATCCAATAAAGGATTATAATATTGGCTATGCTTATGAAAATAAGTATAGATATATTACAGTATCAAAAGATATTGATGTATATGCAATTGATGAAGAAATTAATGTTACATATATAACTGATGCTAAACATCCATTTAGATCAGATCTTGCATGTGTTACTATCAATGCAGATGGTACTCAAGCTTACCAAACTACATTTAAACAAACCGAAAATTCTTACGCTATTAATAGTACTTATTTTGAGAGCTCAAAGGACCATTTATGGAAATGGAGCTATTTAACTAAGGGTGGAAGTTATTCAGATTATGCTTCACCAGATGGATCTTTAGGCGCTTTAGGTGCAAAAAGAAATACAACTAATCCGATATTATATGCTAGATGGGATGAGGGTATTAAGGTAAGGGCTTATTATAATATAGATGGTACTAATCGTGAAATTGCGACTAAGACATATTATAAGAGTGGAACAACTTATACATTAGTTCTAGCTGATTTTGTCTTTACGGTTCCTATAGGATATACATTTACGGGTTGGGAATGTGATAAGCCAATCTTCTATACTGGTGCAGGCGAAAACAAAAAATATTTCTATCAAACTGATGCTTTATATGATACAAGCTTTGAAATTACTGAAAGCTGTGAAATTAAAGCGATTCTAAAAGGACCACTTACTGTTAAATATCAAAAATATGAAAATGGAACTTACATTGATTTAAGTATTGCTTATTCAACGGTTGTAGAAGGAAGTACTTTAGGTAATACTTTAACATCTACCCAATTATGGGCTTTAAAGCGTCAAGAACAAAATGAAGGCTTTAATCATTGGGCCATTTTAGTAAATGGTACTCTTAAAACGATTGATTTGGAAAATGAGGCTATTATTAAGGATTATCTAGAAAATGGCTTTGTAACGATTGTTGCTGTATATGGAGAGTGATTTTATGAAAAAGAAATTAATACTAGGCTGTGCTATCTTACTAATTACTCCTCTTCCATTGCTACATGCAGAAGAAGGATTAGAAGAGAACGTGTATTATAATTCATACTACACCATTGGAGGTACAAGCTCCATTGGTGCGGGAATGATTGAAAAGTATTTTGATTCTAATGCTTTAGTGGTTAATCAAGGTGATTTCTATTTTGTCTCAATTACGCTTCTTGATAATAATGCCTTAACTAATCTTTCTATTCCCGGAGATTATGAAAGAGGAGTTATAAAAGAAGATGTAGGTAAAAAAAGCACCTATACTGTAAGCTTAACAGGAAATGATATTAAAAGTCCTATTCCATTTACAGGTCGGGTTGATGCGATGAGAATGGATGTATCATTTAATATTAAGCTTAGTTTAGATAGTGTATCTAAAGAAGACAAAACACTTGATAGTGAAACCGAGTTTCCGGGTGTATATGTTCCAACTATTACTATTGATAGTGCAGGTGATGTATCTTCTGTTCAAAATGCTATTTATAAATTACCTGAGGCTAGTGCATCTCTTGGAGATGAAAAATGCGAGCTAGAAATAAAGGCTTTAGATCCTGAAGGAGAAGATGTTTTAATTGAAAACAATCAAATAACACTTTCTAAGCTTGGTGTTTATTCCATTATTTATAAAGCTAAAACTAGTAAGTATAAAACTAATTTAGGTAATGATTCTTATACAACAAAGGTAATTAAGGTTACATCTTTAAGTAAATCAAGTGATAGTGTTAAAATTGATGATCTAAATAATATTTTACCTAAGAATTATATTGTTCAGTCACAAACTATAACCTCTGGTAGTGAATATGACAGGATTGTTAAGCTTATGGAGGATTATAGCGAGCATTATGAGGCTATAAATATATCATTAATGGATTATGATGGAAGTGAAATTACCCTATCAGATAATATTAAATATTATCTTGAGGTATCACCATCATTTGATAGGAATAAGCTTGAGGTTTATTATTTAGATGGAGATAAGCTTATAAATGTAGCTTGTGATGGATATGGAAGATATGTAACATTTTCGTCAAATATGGTAGGTACATTTATAGTACTTGTACCAGGCATTACCTTCCACATGCCTATCTTGGATTATATTTTAATCGCCGCTGGCATCTTACTAGTTATAGTAGGAGCTGTAGTTGTAACAATTATTATTGTTAAAAAGAAAAAGTATAACAAAAGAATAATGACTAATTAATTGGAGTGTAAAGCTCCAATTTTTTACAAATAAAAAGATAAGCTTTAAAGTATGATAAAATAATAATGTAATAGGTAAAGGAATGGTACAATGTCTTTATATTTAAATAAAAATAATGATAAATTTAAAGAATATAAAAGTGCACGAATCTTTATAGATAAATCAAACTTAATTACAATTACTAATAGTAATATTAGTAAACCATCAA
>ERZ1106929.816-NODE-816-length-32007-cov-8.593922_pt1 | contig 32007 bp, 29 predicted proteins | sample MGYA00403662_ERZ1106929 | MGnify/ENA primary metagenome ERZ1106929 (study PRJEB35170, sample SAMEA104062442) | human gut metagenome | biome: human gut; feature: human-associated habitat; material: faeces | place: Denmark | collected 2013-02-20 ... | reverse complement strand
TGCGGGCAGTCCGGCGTCCTCTGTTTTTCCTATTTTTTTAAAATCCGCTTCAGCGCGGCCAGATCCAGGAGGTTCACCGTCTCGAATTTTCTCTTATAAAACACCGCCCAGTTGTTGAACACACAGGGCAGGGCCTTGGCCTTCTCCAGAGAGTCCACGGGATGGAAGGTCACCGGAGTTCCGGTCTCCTGGCAGTACGACCGGGCCAGCTCCACGCTCTGGAGGATATAGGGGCACTGGAAGTCATAGAAGATGGTCAGCTCCTCCCCCTCCACCCTTGGCTCCTTGACCTGGGGCGCAAACCGGGGGACCGTCCCGTCAAGGGACCGGGCCAGCAGGGTATACCCGTAATCGGTGGCGTCCGCCGTCTCAAATCCGAATTTCCGGGCGAAGGACTGGTCGGAGAGCCAGGCCTTCTGCTTGGCCGCCCCCAGCATGCACACCCCGGACCTGCCTCTCGCCCGGGCGTCAGCCAGACAATACTCCATCAGCGCCCGGCCGTACCCCTTCCCCTTCTCGCCGCCCAGCACCCACAGGCAGTAGATGTAGAGGTAGTTGTCCCCCAGAACCGGGACCCAGGCCGTCTCCAGGGGGGCGTACTCGATAAACACCGTGGCCTTCGCGTCCAGCTTCCGGAACACGTGTCCCTCCTTCAAGCGGTCGGAGAGCCACTGACGCTTGGCCTCCACCCCCGGGTGGGGCTTTTTGCTGCGGATGATGCAGCACAGGTGCTCCCGGTCCAGATTTTCCGGGGTCAAGTTGACAAACGCTCCCTCCATGGGCTCCACCCGCCTTTTCTATTACTCGTACAAATATTCTATCACACAGGGCGTTGGACCACAACCGCCTTATGAGGAAGCGGAGCCTCCTACCAGGCACCCCGCCGCGATGGCCGCCGCCAGCTTCGTCTGGTACTTCGGGTCCTGGAGCAGTCCCTCCTCCTCCGGGTTGGAGAGAAAGCCGCACTCCACCAGCACCGCCCGGTTGGGGATGTGGTTCATCAGGTACACCGTGTCCGGGATGGGCTTGCTCTCCCGGCTGTTGTCCGGCTGGAGACTCTCCCGGACCACCCCCTGGACGGCCTGGGCCAGCTCCTGAGAGCCCTGGGTGGGGGCATAAAAGACCTGGGTCCCCCGGTACCGGGACTGCTGGAACATATTCTGGTGGATGCTCAACAGGGTGGCCTCTGGGTATGACGACGCCGTACCGGCCCGGTTGTGCAGGTCGGACGCCTTCTTCTCCCGCAGGGAGACCGCCTCCGGGTCGTGGAGGGAGATGTCCTCGGTGCGGAGCATGAGGGCGGGCTCTCCGCAGAAGCCAAAAATTCCGTCCACCCGCCGGGCGATCTCCAGGTTGATCCGGCTCTCCGCCACCCCGCCCGGGGACACCGCGCCTCCATCCTCTCCCCCGTGGCCCGCGTCCACGATCCACCGCACCTCCAGCCCAGCGGGGGCCGGCGCGGCAGCGGACACGCTCTCCTCCAGCCGCCACAATCCTCCGCCTATCACCGCCCCCAGCGCCAGGACGCCCGCTGCAAGCCAACGCGTTCTCCCTCTCACAAGGCCCCACCTCACCTTCAGACTATGGTTCGCAGCGGCGGCATATGAAAAATATTTTTTCGTCTCTCCGCCGGTTTTTCCGGCGGTTTCCGCTTTTCTCCCCTCAAATCCCACCACATTCCGCCTCTCCCCTTCTCCTTTCCCTCCCCGCCGGGGACCGGACGGACGGACGGAACATAGAATGACGTGGAGGAGCCCTGAGCGCCCTCCGATCCCAACCAAGGAGGAATCCTGTCTTGAACAACGAAACCGGCAATTCCTGCCCGATGCCCTCCTGCCCGGACAACTACGGCACCATGCCCTCCTGCGCCGGGCTGGCGGTCCCCTATGTGCCCTTTCAGCAGACCGGCTCCAAGCAATATTCCCAGAATGACGCCCTCAGCAACGGGACCCTGTTTCCCGGCCTGAACCTGCCCTTCCATTTAAAGGTGGAGGGGAGCACCCTGCCCTCCACCCCCCTGGTGGAGCTCCAAGCCCTGGAGTTTGTGGTGCTGGAGCTGGGCACCTACCTGGACACCCACCCGGACGACACCGAGGCCTTTGAGCTCTTTAAGCAGTACTCCGCCATGGAGCAGAGCGCCAAGGCCGCCTACGAGGCCAAATTCGGCCCCATCACCAAGACCAGCGCCGCCGCCGGCAGCTCCTACCGCTGGCTTCAGGACCCGTGGCCCTGGAATTATGGGCAGAATGAGGTGAAATGAGATGTTTATTTATGAGAAAAAACTCCAGTTCCCGGTAAAGATCGCCACTCCTAACCCCAAGCTGGCCTCCTTTATCATCAGCCAGTACGGCGGCCCCGACGGCGAACTGGGGGCCTCCATGCGCTATCTGTCCCAGCGGTACTCCATGCCCTTCGCCGAGGCCAAGGGGCTGCTCACCGATATCGGCACCGAGGAGCTGGGCCACATGGAGATGGTGGCGGCCATCGTCCACCAGCTCACCAGAAATCTCAGCGATGAGGACGTGCGGAATAATTCCGCTTTCGCCCCCTACTTCGTGGACCACACCACCGGGGTCTACCCCACCGCCGCCTCCGGCTTCCCCTGGACCGCCGGCTCCATCCAGTCCACCGGCGATCCCATCGCCGATCTGACGGAGGACCTGGCAGCAGATGGTGCAATGGCGCATGGCCAACGTCCCATAAACCACAACAAATTCCCTGATTCCACTTTTTAGCGCGGAATCAGGGAATTTTTATTCGACATGCCACGGTTTCGGCCAGCGCCTGCAAGTCCTTCTCCTTCTGAACCGCATTTGCATTTCGGATCGCCGAACAGCATCGTCATGGATCGCTCCCCCAGGTCTGAATCGCTTTATCCGGCAAAAAAGCCTCGCCTTCCGGCACAGTTCCGAGTTTCAAACAGGACCCCGCACTCCTCCGCAGCATTCTATCCTCCCCCCTGCGGACCGAGGGTTAAGACAGAACATCCATCAGATACCGTCCTACTATGGAGACAACAAACATAAAGTGGTCATGATCTAAATCTAGAAAGGAGCATGCCCTTTATGAACCGACTTCCACTTCCCTCCCCACCATGCCGAAGCGTATTCCAGAAATCCGGGACGTCCCTGACATCGGAGCGATACACTAAGATCTGGATCCAGCTGATCAACCAGATGGAGCGTTCCAATTCCATCGCAGCAGGACTTCAGTAACGGCCGCAAAAGCGGTCTCCCGACAAACGCAGTTCGGGGGACCGCATTTTTGATAGGAGCGTTGACCATGTCCAAAGCCGCAATCTACTGCCGTCTATCTGAGGAGGACCGGAACAAGGTTTCCGCCGAGGACGACAGCGTGAGTATTCAAAACCAAAAGTCCATGCTCCTGCAATATGCCATGCAGCAGGGCTGGGAAGTATTTCACATTTACAGCGACGATGACTACACAGGTTCTGACCGAAACCGCCCGGAGTTTCGCCGCCTCTTAGCGGATGCTCAGGCACATAAATTTGATATCATCCTCTGCAAAACTCAGTCCCGCTTTACCCGTGAGCTGGAACTGGTAGAAAAATACATACACGGTCTTTTCCCGCTGTGGGGAATCCGTTTCGTCAGCATTGTAGACAATGCGGACACCGACAACAAGGGGAACAAAAAATCCCGCCAGATCAATGGTCTGGTAAACGAATGGTATCTGGAGGACATGTCCGACAATATCCGCAGCGTCCTCACCAATCGCCGGGAGCAGGGCTTTCATATTGGCGCTTTCGTCCTCTATGGATATCAGAAGGACCCGGCTCAGAAGGGCCATCTGATTATTGACCCAGAGGCCGCCGCAGTCGTGTGCCGGGTCTTTACCTTGTTTTCACAAGGATATGGAAAAACGGCCATCGCCCGAATTCTGAATGAGGATGGGATCCCCAATCCCACTGAGTATAAGCGCCGGAAAGGATTGCGGTACCAATCTCCCCCTGGAAAAACAGGAACGCTGTGGAAATATCCGGCGATCTCCCACATGCTGACCAATGAGATCTACATCGGCAACATGGTCCAGGGGCGATATGGCAGTGTATCTTATAAAAGCAAACAGAACAAGCCCCGTCCCAAAGATCAGTGGATTCGGGTCGAACATACTCACGAGGCAATCATCGGCCAGGAGCTATGGGAACGGGTCCAAGCATTGATACAAGAAAAGGCAAAGCCCTTTACAGGCGGTTCGATTGGGCTCTTTGCCAAAAAGGTGCGCTGCGCTAACTGCGGATACACCATGCGCTCCACGAAAAACCGCGGGCGGCACTATCTCCAGTGCTCCAACCGGCGCGTTTCAAAAGATGCCTGTACCGGCGCATTTATTTCCGTGGAAAAGCTGGAGCGCATCGTGGTCCAGGAGCTGAACCGGCTCTCCGCACAGTATTTGGATCAAGATGAACTGGAACGAAACCTGAATTTTTCCGGTTCTCTCCAGGCTCAGAAACGGAAAACTCTGGATCAGCGCTCCAAATATCAGACACAGCAGGAGGAGTTTCAAACAGGCCTTCGGGAGCTCTATCTGGATAAGGTGCGAGGAATTCTGTCCGAAGCGGATTTTCTCAGTCTCTCCCAGGACTTCTCCAAGGAAAAGGAGCTGCTCGAGGAAAAAATCGCGGAAACCAACCGTCGTCTGGAGGAACTGGACGTCCGGATTGCCGCCGGGGACAACCGACGGGAACTGGTCCAGCGTTACGCCAATCTGGAGCACCTGACCCGTGAAATGGTGGAGGCCCTCATTGACTATATTCTAGTGTGGAAACGCCGGCCTGGGGAGAGTGATCCGCCGGTTGAAATACATTGGAATTTTTAGGATCATGCTGTATACTGGTGAAAAAAAGATCAATCTTTCCTTTCACCAACTTTTTTGAGGGGGCTTTGATCCATATGGAATCGTATCTGGCGCATATAACGGAAGATGGCAGAAAACAGACCGTTCTTCAGCATCTGGAGTCCACTGCCTGGCGATGCAGCACGTCTGCGCGTGCGTTCTGTGCCGCAGACCAGGGAGAGCTGGCTGGACTGTCCCACGACTTAGGAAAGTATTCCAATGAGTTTCAAAATCGGCTTCTGCAACACGGCCCGAGGGTAGACCACGCTACCGCCGGGGCCTTTGAATGCTTTCGCTTGGGACAGCCCTATGCGGCGTTCGCAGTAGCCGGACATCACAGTGGTCTCCCTGATGGCGGAAGTCAAACGGACGCTCCGGATTCCAGTTCCTTTTTTGGCCGCATGAACCGTGCCCTTCAGGGCAGGCTGCCGGAATATGCTGCCTGGCAGTCTGAACTTACCCTGCCAGTTCCCCCCCTGCCAAGCGAAATAGAACCACAGATGGAGGGGATGTTCTTCACCCGTATGCTCTTCTCTTGTCTGGTGGACGCAGACTACTCCGATACAGCGGAATTTATGGCCAGCCGCCCCGGCACGGTATGCCCCAGCACATCCATGGATTCTTTGATGGCGCGGCTTCAGAACTACATCTCCGGATGGTTTCCGCCCAAAGGGGAACTGAATGTCCAGCGGTGCTCCATTTTAGAGAAGTGCATCAAGGAGGGAGAGCGCCGTGCCCCTGGCCTCTACACGCTGACCGTTCCAACTGGCGGAGGAAAGACTGTGGCCTCTCTGGCCTTTGCACTATCTCAAGCCAAAGCACAGGGACTTTCCCGTGTAATCTATGTGATCCCGTACACCTCCATCATCGAGCAGACCGCTCAAAAATTCCGCGAGATCCTGGGGGCGGACTGTGTTCTGGAGCACCACTCCGGCGTGCTCTATGACACGGATCAGGAAGCCACTCCTGAATCCTCCCGCCTGGCTCGTGCCACCGAGACCTGGGACATGCCGGTGATCGTGACCACAGCGGTGCAATTTTTTGAATCTCTCTTCTCCTGCCGTCCCTCTCAGTGCCGGAAACTCCACAATATCGCCCAAAGCGTCATTGTATTTGACGAGGCACAGATGCTGCCTCTCCCCTACCTGCGCCCCTGCGTCTGGGCCATTGCCCAATTGGTCAAACACTACCGGGCCTCCGCGGTTCTGTGCACCGCCACTCAGCCGGCACTGGTCCCCATTTTCCGGGAATTTGCTCCGGAGCTTCCGGTCACAGAGCTCTGCCCACCGGAGCAATTCCGGTGGGATGTATTCCGGCGCGTGACCTTCCGGCAAGCGGGGCGGATAACCTATGAGGAACTTGCCGCGCAGCTTCAGGAGCAGGATCAGGTCCTGTGCGTTGTTAACTCCCGAAAATCAGCCCAGGAGATTTTTCTGCGTCTGGAGGGCGAGGGGTGTTTCCATCTCTCCACCCTCATGTATCCCGCTCACCGCTGGGCTCAGTTGGAAGAGATCCGCCGCCGACTGGACAAGAGGCTTCCCTGCCGGGTGGTGTCCACCTCCCTGATTGAGGCCGGCGTGGATGTGGACTTCCCCGCCGTCTACCGGGAGGAGGCCGGGCTGGATTCCATCCTCCAGGCCGCCGGACGGTGCAACCGGGAGGGGAAAGGGCCTTTGGAAAACAGTATCGTCACCGTATTCCGGGGCGAGGGGAACACACCTCCCCTCTTTGCCACTGCCATCGGAGCCGGCCGAGAGGCTATGGCCCGCTATGAGGACATCACCTCCCCGGAGGCCGTCCACACCTATTTTTCAAATCTTCTGGACTTGAAGGGAACAGAAGCCCAGGACGCGCAGCACATTCTCCCTCTGATGCAGTCTGAACTGTTTCCCTTCCGCACGGTGTCCGAGCGGTTTCATTTGATCGACAGCCCCACCGTCACCGTTTACATTCCAAAAGAAGAGGGTGCCGAACTGATCGAGCGCCTGCGGAGCGGAGAACGTAGCCGAGACCTGTACCGCCGCCTGGGACAGTACGGAGTCTCCGTTTACGAGCAGCACTTCAACGCACTGGACCAGGCCGGAGATCTGGAGCGGCTGGAGGACAGCTCGGTCATCCTCTCCAACCTGGACCTCTATTCCGAGGATACCGGTTTGAGTTTAAAGGCGGACAGCGGGAAAGGATTGTTTATTTAATTCAAATATAGTATAATTTCTCTGCGCTATATTCAGCATTTTATCTAGCAGAAAGAAGGAAATGCCAATGATCCAATTGGAAGTCTGGGGAGACTATGCGCTCTTCACTCGTCCAGAGATGAAGGTTGAGCGGGTCAGCTACGACGTGATGACCCCCTCCGCCGCCCGGGGACTGATCGAGGCTATCTACTGGCACCCAGGGCTGCGGTGGGTCATCGACCAAATCCATGTGTGCGCCCCCATCCGTTTCACCAACCTGCGGCGCAACGAAGTAAAATCCAAAATCCCAGCCCGGACGGCACGCACCGTCATGGAAAAGGGGGAGGGACAGCTGTATCTGTGCACCTCGGACGACATCCAGCAGCGGGCCGCCCTGCTGCTGAGGGACGTACGCTATGTGATCGAGGCCCATTTTGAGATGACAGACCAGGCCGCTCAGGGGGACAACCCCGGAAAGTTTCAGGATATTGTGAAGCGCCGGATCAAGCGGGGGCAGTTCTACCATCAGCCCTGCTTCGGCTGCCGGGAATTTCCCGCCCAATTCCGGTGGTGTGAGGAGCTCCCCCCCTGCCCCGATGAGCTGAAGGACAGGACTCAAGACCTGGGCTGGATGCTCTACGACATGGACTATACCGACCCGGAAAATATTCGGCCCCTATTCTTCCGGGGCTCCCTCCAAAACGGAGTTCTGAACGTCCCGGACCGGAACAGCGGGGAGGTGCGGGGATGATCCTTCAGGCGCTGACCGAGTATTACCAGGCTCTGGAGCGGGAAGGAAAGATTGCCGCACCAGGCTGGAGCCCTGTAAAAGTCTCCTATGCCCTCTGTCTGGCAATGAACGGGACGTTGGAGCGCGTCGACTTTATGCAAACAGAACAGCCCAAGGGGAAAAAGATAGTCCTTGCACCCCAGAGTATTTCCCTCCCTGCTCCGGTCAAACGAACCGTGGGCGTGGCGGCTAACTTTCTGTGTGACAACTCCAGCTATTTTTTAGGGATCGACAACAAGGGCAAGCCCCAGCGAACATTGGAATGTTTCTCCGCCTGCAAGGCGCTTCACGAGAAACTGCTGGAGCATGTGGATTCTCCAGCGGCCCAGGCGGTCTTGGCATTTTTTCGCACCTGGGAACCCAAAAAGGCATGGGAACATCCGGCCCTCCAAGAGCATTTGGATGGTATTCTCTCCGGCGGAAATCTCATTTTCCGTACAGCGGAAGGTTTCGTCCATAGCGATCCCGCAATCCGTCAGACGTGGGAAACTTATTATAACTCCGCCGGAGACGGCCCCCAGGGCCTCTGCCTTGTCACCGGCGAGGTGGGCCCCATCGAAAATATCCATCCCTCCATCAAAAACGTGGCAGGCGCCCAATCCAGCGGCGCGGCTCTGGTATCCTTCAACGCCCCGGCATTCTGTTCCTATGGCAAGGAACAGAATTTGAATGCTCCCACCGGAAAATTTGCCGCCTTCGCCTATACCACTGCCCTGAACCACCTGTTGTCCGACCGGGACCACGTGTTCCGCATCGGAGACGCCACTGTGGTCTGCTGGGCCAGAAACGCGAAACCGGCCTACGCCGCCCTGTTTGGAGGGGCTGCCTTCGGCGCCGCCGTCCCCTCCTACACGGAAAACGACCTGCGTGGAATGGTAAAAAGCCTCTGTTCCGGACAGCCGGTGACCTATGAGGCGGACAAGCTGGACCCCGGCATGGACTTCTATGTCCTGGGCCTCTCCCCCAACGCCGCCCGGCTGTCGGTGCGGTTCTTCCTGCATAACACGTTTGGCGGCTTTCTGCGCAACATCCAGGCCCACTACGACCGGTTGGAGATCGTCCGGCCCGCCTATGACAAATTTGAGACGCTGCCGCTCTGGAAGCTGCTGAGCGAGACGGTCAATCAGAACTCCAGAGACAAATCCCCCGCCCCCGATCTGGCCGGCGAGGTCCTGCGGGCCGTCCTGATGAACACCCGCTATCCCGCCACGCTGCTCAACGGCGTGACTTTACGCATCCGGGCGGAGCGGGAGATCACCCGAGGGAGAGCGGCTGTTTTAAAAGCCTATTATCGGAAGCTGCAGGAGACAATCAAACGAGAAAATCCCGACATACCGGAGGAGGTCTTACAAGTGTCTCTCAATCCTAATACGAACAATATTCCATACACGCTGGGACGGCTCTTCTCCGTCCTGGAGGCAATTCAGGAGTCCGCCAATCCAGGCGTCAACGCTACCATCAAAGATAAATATTTCAATTCTGCGGCCGCCACTCCGGCTGTCATCTTTCCGGTGCTGACCAATCTGGCGCAGAAGCATTTGAAAAAGCTGAGCAGCTCTAATCGTGGACTTTCTATTTCCTATGAGAAACAGCTCACAGAATTGTTTTCCAAATTTGATGGAACAGAGTATCCCGCCCGGATGAATCTGCCCCAGCAGGGCTCGTTCCAGCTTGGTTACTACCACCAGACCCAGGCCCGTTATCAGAAAAAGGAGGAAAAAGAACATGTCTGATCCCATCAAAAACCGCTATGAATTCGTGATTTTGTTCGACGTGGAAAACGGCAATCCCAACGGGGACCCGGACGCGGGCAATATGCCCCGAGTGGACCCGGAGACCGGTCTTGGCATTGTCACCGACGTGTGTCTGAAGCGGAAGATCCGCAACTATGTGGAGACCGTGAAGGAGGACAGCACCGGCTACCGCATCTATGTTAAAGACGGCGTGCCCCTGAACCGCAGCGATGCTGAGGCTTACGCTGCTCTGGACGTGGATGAGAAATCGGTCAAGGAGAAGAAAAAAAGCGATCCAGACCTGGATCGAAAAATCCGGGACTGGATGTGCGCCAACTTCTACGATATCCGCACCTTCGGCGCAGTTATGACCACCTTCGTGAAAGCGGCCCTGAACTGCGGTCAGGTGCGTGGTCCGGTACAGCTGGGATTTGCCCGCAGCGTGGAGCCCATCGTTCCTCAGGAAGTCACCATTACGCGTGTGGCCATCACAACTGAGGCTGACGCGGAAAAGAAGGGAACAGAAATGGGACGCAAGTATATCGTCCCCTATGGTCTCTACCGTTGTGAAGGGTATATCTCCGCCAATCTGGCCCGAAAGACCACCGGTTTTTCTGAAGAGGACCTGTCCCTTCTGTGGGAAGCTATTTTGAACATGTTTGAACACGACCACTCCGCCGCCCGTGGGAAAATGGCTGTCCGGAACCTGATCGTATTCAAGCATGACAGCGAATTGGGCAATGCCCCTGCCTGGAAACTGTTCGAGGCGGTCCATGTGGATCGAAAGGATTCAGATGTTACTGCTCCGGCACGCTCCTATCAGGACTATATCGTGTCAGTGGACGAGTCCGCTCTGCCTTCCGGCGTCACATGTGTGCAGATGGGGTGACCTACTGTGAGGAGGACCTCCTCCCTCTTTCCGGCCTTCAACATTTTGCTTTCTGCCGCCGCCAATGGGCTTTGATTCACCTGGAACAGCAGTGGCAGGAAAACCTGCGCACCGTGGAGGGAACCCTGCTCCATCAGCGGGCTCACGACGCCTCTCTCCGAGAGCGCCGGGGCGACCTGCTGGTCCTCCGCAGCCTGTCGATCGTTTCCCATACACTGGGTCTGTCCGGTCAGTGCGACGTAGTGGAGTTCCATGCCTCACCGGAGGGCATCCCGCTCCATGGGGAGGAGGGCCTCTGGCTTCCCTTCCCCGTGGAGTATAAACGCGGCCGTCCCAAAGCCCACCAGGCGGACGAACTCCAGCTTTGCGCCCAGGCCATGTGCCTGGAAGAGATGCTCTGCTGTTCGATTCCCGAAGGAGCGCTCTTTTATGGTGAACCGCGGCGGCGCACAACGGTCACCTTTTCACCAGAACTGCGGGAGCGTGTCCGGTCTTACTCAGACGAGATGCACCAGCTTTACCGCCGGGGGCATACGCCGAAAGCAAAGCCCAGTAAATCCTGTAACGCCTGCTCTTTAAAGGATCTTTGCCTGCCCCAGCTGCCCCGGCGCGGCTCTGTGTCCAACTACCTGAAGAAGGCCATGGAGGAGTCGATATGAAACATCTTTTGAACACCCTTTTTGTCACCAGTGAGGATATCTATCTCTCCTTGGATGGGGAAAATGTGGTGGCAAACCGGGATCGGCAGGAAATCGCCCGATATCCTCTCCACACATTGGACGGGATCATATCGTTTTCCTATCCCGGGGCCTCCCCCGCTCTGATGGGCGCCTGCGCAAAGCGGGATATCTCTCTGGCGTTTTGTACCCCCCGAGGCCGTTTTTTGGCCCGCGTTGCCGGAGCAAGCTCTGGGAACGTATTGCTTCGCCGCACTCAGTACCGAATTGCAGATGATCCAGGGCCGTGTTGCCGTATCGCCCGTAATATGATTTTGGGGAAGATATATAATGCCCGCTGGAGCATTGAGCGGACCCGGCGCGACCATGGGCTTCGGTTGGATGCGGACCGTTTTTCCTCTGTTTCTTCTAAGATGAAAGTGCTTCTTCCACAAGTTGCGGAAGAAGCCTCTTTAGACAATTTACGCGGATTAGAAGGTGCAGGAGCCACACTTTATTTCAGTGTGTTTGACCAGATGATTTTAGGCGAAAAGCCTCTCTTTCAGTTTTCCGGTCGGAACCGCCGCCCACCTCAGGACCCAATCAACGCGCTCCTCTCCTTTGCTTATAGCCTGCTGACCCACGACTGTGCCTCCGCTCTGGAGAGTGTGGGCCTGGATTCCTATGTAGGCTTTCTCCACCGTGACCGCCCCGGACGCACCTCTCTGGCATTAGATCTCATGGAAGAACTACGTCCCTGTATGGCGGACCGGTTCGTCCTGACGCTCGTCAATAACCGTGTCGTGGGCAACTCAGACTTTGATATTCGAGAAAATGGTGCTGTCTTTCTAAATGACACGGGCCGCCGGACTTTTTTGAAGCATTGGCAGACTCGAAAACAAGAGATACTGACCCATCCATATTTGCATGAAAAACTTCCCTGGGGATTGGTTCCCTATATTCAAGCGCTTCTTCTGGCGCGCTGTCTCCGAGGAGATCTGGATTCCTATCCGCCTTTTTTGTGGAAGTGAGGTTCTGGAATGCTGGTCTTGATTACCTATGATGTCAACACGGAAGATTCCGCTGGGCGGAAACGGCTGCGGCAGATTGCCAAGCAATGTGTAAACTACGGGCAGCGGGTCCAAAATTCTGTCTTTGAATGTCTACTGGACTCGGCCCAGTGTAAATTGCTCCAGGCAAAGCTATGTGCGATCATGGACCCGGAAAAGGACAGCCTTCGGTTTTATTACTTAGGGAAACGCTATGAAAATAAAATCGAACACTTCGGCCGTAAACAGACGTACCTGCCAGAGGAACCTATGATTCTTTAACTGTGCGAATAGGAAGCGCACACTGACTTCTCACTCGGTTCGCACTTGAAAAGCAGGATAAACATACCTGTCTTTATTAAAAATCCCATTTTGTGATTATTTTTATTTTGATTTTATAAGTATCTTTTTCAAAAATTAGAAAATCTATCCAAAATGCCCCGCAGCATTTTGGATAGATTTGCAGTCGCTCCCCTCACGGGGAGCGTGGATTGAAATCGGCAGCGTTTGATGCACGCCGCAGCAGGTAGTCCGTCGCTCCCCTCACGGGGAGCGTGGATTGAAATATCTCCGACCTGGAGGCCTACCGCCGGGCGGTGAGTCGCTCCCCTCACGGGGAGCGTGGATTGAAATTTTTGAGGAGGCGGCGGTATGAATACACAAGCAAACGTCGCTCCCCTCACGGGGAGCGTGGATTGAAATTCACAAACCAGATAGAGGTGAGCGCGTCCCGCAGTCGTCGCTCCCCTCACGGGGAGCGTGGATTGAAATGTCCTTGGTGAGATGGAGAATCTGGGCTGGGCGGGTCGCTCCCCTCACGGGGAGCGTGGATTGAAATTCCCCATGCCCGGCCGGGCGGCCAGGATGTACAGTCGCTCCCCTCACGGGGAGCGTGGATTGAAATAGCAGCGCCAGGCCCCAGGACAGGGCCGCCGCGTCGCTCCCCTCACGGGGAGCGTGGATTGAAATATCTCCTTTTCTACATGCCCTGTCCAATTATTAAGGTCGCTCCCCTCACGGGGAGCGTGGATTGAAATTGGGTGGTGGTCTCCACGGACTGGGCAAGCAGCCGTCGCTCCCCTCACGGGGAGCGTGGATTGAAATGGTACCCCCTCCCCGTGATTTTACGGGGAGGGTCCGTCGCTCCCCTCACGGGGAGCGTGGATTGAAATATGGTAGGGGTAAAGCCGAGATAGCGCTCCCCAGTCGCTCCCCTCACGGGGAGCGTGGATTGAAATAGCTTTGGCAGCAGGGCGGCATGGATGGGTATGTGTCGCTCCCCTCACGGGGAGCGTGGATTGAAATTTGGGGTTCTCCTCCTCCCAGCACATGGCCGCCGCGGTCGCTCCCCTCACGGGGAGCGTGGATTGAAATGGTGATTTTGGACGAGCACGGGAAAGGAGAAAAGGTCGCTCCCCTCACGGGGAGCGTGGATTGAAATTGGATCACGGAGCAGAAAACCGGGAAGCGGCGTCGTCGCTCCCCTCACGGGGAGCGTGGATTGAAATATTTGTCGGCATACTCCTCCTTCCATAATTTCTCGTCGCTCCCCTCACGGGGAGCGTGGATTGAAATCGTTAAGATTCAGGGGGAGGTGGACCAGGATGTACGTCGCTCCCCTCACGGGGAGCGTGGATTGAAATTGGTTGACCGAGCAAAAGACCGGTAAGCGGCGGCGGTCGCTCCCCTCACGGGGAGCGTGGATTGAAATTGCTTTGTGCCGACGAAAAAGTGCAAAAAAAAAGTCGCTCCCCTCACGGGGAGCGTGGATTGAAATGGTCTGGAGCACGGGAGCAGGGTGGAGCTGATCCAGTCGCTCCCCTCACGGGGAGCGTGGATTGAAATTCACCATTGGGCGGTGTCTCATTGAGGCAAAAGGTCGCTCCCCTCACGGGGAGCGTGGATTGAAATTGGAGTCTTTAACTCTTTATTCTTTTCCGGCTCGGTCGCTCCCCTCACGGGGAGCGTGGATTGAAATAGCATGACGCGGCAGTTACGGCAGTAACCGTGGTCGCTCCCCTCACGGGGAGCGTGGATTGAAATTACGAGAGGTTTAGCCTGGAAGCGCCCTTTACTTTGGTCGCTCCCCTCACGGGGAGCGTGGATTGAAATTTTTGTGTCCCCCACATATTGTGCAAAGGCCCAAGTCGCTCCCCTCACGGGGAGCGTGGATTGAAATCATTAGTTCACCTCCTCTCTGTGTCCATTAAACCGTCGCTCCCCTCACGGGGAGCGTGGATTGAAATCTGTTGAGGTTCGCGCTAAGTTTGGTCATGATTGTCGCTCCCCTCACGGGGAGCGTGGATTGAAATACCTGGACAAGTATTCCAGGCAAAAATAGGGACAGTCGCTCCCCTCACGGGGAGCGTGGATTGAAATTGCGGCAAACGGAAGGCCTTGGCGGCCCGCTTAAGTCGCTCCCCTCACGGGGAGCGTGGATTGAAATCTGGATCCGGAGCAATCCATTCAAGCCGGGGCGTAGTCGCTCCCCTCACGGGGAGCGTGGATTGAAATCTGGGCCAGGGGCAGCTCCTCCTGGGAGACACGTCGCTCCCCTCACGGGGAGCGTGGATTGAAATTCCACGGTTTTCTCCAGGGTGTCCAGCCGCGCCGTCGCTCCCCTCACGGGGAGCGTGGATTGAAATTGGCCGAACTGATCGTGGACCAGCTCGGGCTCCGGTCGCTCCCCTCACGGGGAGCGTGGATTGAAATCGAAAAAAGTCAAACGGCACCATCTACCCTTGCGCGGTCGCTCCCCTCACGGGGAGCGTGGATTGAAATTGCGGCAACCGGAACGCCTTGGCGGCCCGCTTAAGTCGCTCCCCTCACGGGGAGCGTGGATTGAAATATATTCTGCTGGCGGTGATTGCCGCTCTGGTGAGTCGCTCCCCTCACGGGGAGCGTGGATTGAAATGTAAGGCCCGCGCGGTCATCGTCAACGGGTACATCGTCGCTCCCCTCACGGGGAGCGTGGATTGAAATCGAGACCATCAGCAATGGGGGCACCGCCTCCGTGTCGCTCCCCTCACGGGGAGCGTGGATTGAAATAGGAGACCAAAGCCAAGACGCCGGACAAGAAGGAGTCGCTCCCCTCACGGGGAGCGTGGATTGAAATTTTTTGCATGATCTCGGCGCACTTGCCCTCAAAGTCGCTCCCCTCACGGGGAGCGTGGATTGAAATGCCAGCTCGGACAAATCAAACCCCTGGGACACTAGTCGCTCCCCTCACGGGGAGCGTGGATTGAAATCTGTGAGGTAGATGTACAGATACACCCGCTCAAAGTCGCTCCCCTCACGGGGAGCGTGGATTGAAATGGGGACTACACCGTCCGGGTGGACGAGAGCGTGAGTCGCTCCCCTCACGGGGAGCGTGGATTGAAATCCAAAAGATTGTGGCGAATATTCAGGCCGCCGCTCGTCGCTCCCCTCACGGGGAGCGTGGATTGAAATATGGGAGAGAATACGGAGTCTGCTTGGATTCCTACGTCGCTCCCCTCACGGGGAGCGTGGATTGAAATGGTGAGATACTTGGCCAGCTCCCGCAGATAGTGGTCGCTCCCCTCACGGGGAGCGTGGATTGAAATAGCTTCATGCACTTGCCCAGCACCTCGCCGGTCTTCAGATACTCATAGGTGGGCATTTCAAACAAGACCGGCTTGAGGACATGGTAGTTGATTTTTCCATCCTCAGTCAGTACGCTTTCCTCCGCGTAAGTCGCAGTGATCTTGCAGATGAAGTTCTCAAAGCCCGGGGTCTCATAGGTGTCATCCACCGTGCAGGTCATGGCCACGGGAGCCTCGTTGATGATGGGCGCGCCGCCCTCCCCGATCGTGTAGGCAAACACCTGGCTCTTGTCCTCCTTGTTTCCGCTGACACAGCCCACATGGTCAGCTTTTTTCAGCATGGCCTCGTCAACGATGTTGATCGACAGGGCCTTGTTCTCCCGAATGCCCTTATTGCTGTAATGGGGAACCGCCATGCTGACCATCACCCGGTCATGCCCGATGATGCCCAGATGGCCAACCAGGGTCCAGTTGGGCTTGCCGTCTACTATTGTCCCCACAATGACCAGAGGCGTGGGGTACAGGGCCAATACAGAGCCAACATTCTTCTTCATAACAGATACCGCCTCTCTCCGGTCACACGCCGGGTTTTACATACATAATGTCATCCGGGAACTGCTCCATGGACTTCTGCCAGTCCTCCATGGGGATGTCCTGGATGGACACCGACACGAACTTGGGGTCGATTCCCAGCTCGCCCACCAGAAATTCCTGCGTCTTCTTGGCCAGGGCCAACTTGGTCTCCTCGTCCCGTCCCGGGATCATGGTGATTGCTACATGCGGCATACTCGCCGCCTCCTTTCTATTTCAGGTCCAGCTCATCCAGCCAGGCCGCCACTTCGCTCTGTGCGTCCCCGAGGTTACGCTCGGTGAAGGAGATCCCATCCAGAGTCGAAGCTCCTGCCGCGCTCTCCTCCAGTGCGGACAGGCTTCTGCCAAAGCCGCCGCTGGCACTGGTATTAAAGGGGATCAGCGTCTTTCCGTCCCAGTCATAGGACTCCAGGAAGGTATAGACCGCCATGGGCGCGTCGCTCCACCAGTTGGGGGAGATTCAGAGCACACTCCCAAACCGCCCCTCTAATTTGACACCTACATTGTAGAATGAGAAACTTGGAATGTCTAATGCTTATATTGGATTTAGAGAAATACGTATTTTGCATGATATTGCTTGTGTGGAAAGTACAGGCTGTTTCCATTCGCCTATACGGTATAAATTCAATTTTTGCATGTTTCTCTATTTGAAAAAGGCATTTCACATTTCTTGTATAAGGTCGTATGCTTTGATCGAAAACTGCGATAGAAACGGTAGTGGACAACGCCGTTTCACACCGCACTTGGTTAAAATGAATTCAATTTTGGAACGGAGGCTATCTATGAAATACACACAACTGGGCAATTCTGATTTGCGAGTGTCCCGAATCTGCATGGGATGCATGGGCTTTGGCGACGCCTCCAACGGCCAGCACAGCTGGACAATTAACGAGGAACACTCCCGGGAGATCATCCAGCGGGGGTTGGAACTTGGCGTCAACTTCTTCGATACTGCCATCGGTTATCAGAACGGCACCAGCGAGCAGTACCTGGGCCGGGCCCTGCGGGACTTTGCCAAGCGGGACGAGGTGGTGGTGGCCACCAAGTTTCTCCCCCGCACCAACGAAGAGATCGAGGCAGGTATTTCCGGACAAGCGCACATTCGCCGCCTGCTGGAGAAGAGTCTGCAGAACCTGGGGATGGACCATGTAGACCTGTACATCTACCACATGTGGGACTACCAGACCCCCCTCTATGACATCATGGACGGCCTGAACCAGATGGTAAAGGAGGGCAAGACATGCCACATCGGTATTTCAAACTGCTTTGCCTGGCAACTGTGCAAGGCAAACGCCCTGGCGGAGCGGGAGGGCTTTGCCAAGTTCGTGTCGGTACAGAGCCACTACAACCTGATCTTCCGGGAGGAGGAGCGGGAGATGGCCCCCTTCTGTCGGGAGGAGAACATCGCCATGACGCCTTACAGCGCTCTGGCCGGTGGCCGCCTCTCCAAACACCCCGGCGAGACCTCCAAGCGGCTTCAGGAGGACAGTTACGCCCAGATGAAGTACGGTGGCATGGCAACTCAGGATGCCCCCATTATCCAGCGGGTGGCGGAGCTGGCCGACCGGCACGGCGTGTCCATGACTGAGATCTCCCTGGCCTGGCTGCTCACAAAGGTGACGGCTCCGGTGGTGGGGGCCACCAAGCTCCACCACATCGAGGGGGCGGCCAAGGCGGTGGACCTGGAACTGACGGCGGAGGAGTGCGCCTACCTGGAGGAGCCCTATGTCCCCCATCCTCTGGTAGGCGTGATGGCCCAGAACACGCCGGCCACGGCGCAGGAGAGCCACGTCTGGTCCACCGGAAATCAGAAAATTTGAGGCAGAACAGATCCGCCGGGTTCAGCTGAACTGCTCCAGAATAACGGATATTAGACAAAATACTCCCCCTGATGTAGAGAAATAGATACATCATGGGGAGTATTGCTATCATCCAGGCAAAGCAAGGGGAACGATATCTTTCCATGATCCGAACAAATCATTGACCGGTACATGCACTTATATAACCTCAAGCGCATCCAGTTCACATTGTGGAGCAGATAGTAGTCAAAGTAGTCCACGCCGCACCGCTCCAGCTGCTGGTTGAAGATCTCCTCCGCTTCTTCCTCCTTGGTGATGGCAAAGGTGGGCAGTTTGGAGGCCAGCACGAAGCTGTCTCGGGGATGACGGCTGACGAGACACCTTTTTACCGCTGTTTCGCTGGCTCCGTTGTGATAGGTCCAGCTGGTGTCAAAGTAGGTGAAACCGGCCGCCAGGAATCGGTCCACCATCTGGCTGACCTGCTCAAAGTCGATATCTGTGGCCTCCGGGGAGCGCTGGGGCAGGCGCATCATACCGAACCCGAGTTTGCTGCTGCTCATCAATACCTCCTCCTTACACAGAGCCGGCGTCCACGAACATCTCTGCCACATTGGGGGCATAGTGGTCGATGAACTGGCTGCGGCCCAGATCCATGGCCTGAAGCTGTTCCATCTCCCCGTCGGTCAAATGGAAGCCAAACAGGTCAAAATTCTCCGCCATACGCTCCCGGTGGGTGGACTTTGGAATCACCACTACGCCGGACTGCATCAAGAACCGAAGATCGACCTGGGCCGCCGTCTTGCCGTACCGCTCCCCGATCTCCGTCATCGTAGGATCGGTGAAGAGCCCGTTCCTCCCCTGGGCCAGCGGAGACCATGCCATAAGCTGGGTGCCGTGTTTCTCCAGATAGGGGCGGATCACCCGCTGCTGCTGGAACACATGGACCTCCAGCTGATTCACCATGGGCGCGATATCCACGAAGCCGCACAGGTCAATAAAACGATCCGGCATGAAGTTGGACACGCCAATGGCCCGGAGCTTCCCCGCCCGATAGGCCTCCTCTAAGGCGCGCCAGGTACCATAGTAGTCGTTGAAGGGCTGGTGGACGAGCATCAGGTCGATATAGGCGGTCCGGAGTTTCTTCAGGGACGCGTCAATGGAGGCAGCGGCCTTTTCATAGCCCCCGTTGCTGATCCAGACCTTGTCCGTCAGGAACAGCTCTTCCCGGGGAATGCCGCACTGGGCGACCGCCTCCCCCACGCCCTCCTCGTTGAAATACCCCTGGGCCGTGTCGATGCTCCGGTAGCCCACCGACAGGGCCTCCAGGACGCAGCGCTTCGTGTCCTCCGCCGGGATCTGATAGGTACCGTATCCCAGCATGGGAATCTGGACCCCATTTCGCAAAGTTGTATATTCCATTGTCGATGCCTCCTATTTTGATTTGGATGGCTCTATTTTAGCGCCCTTTCCCTTGACAGGGAATGACCAGAAATGCTACATTCTATATACTAAAAGTAAACAGGCAGAGGGAGGTGCGTCTCATGCTCAGCCAGCAGCTGCAGGTATTTTTACAGGTAGCGGACTGCGGCAGTTTCACCAAAGCCGCCAAGCGGCTCCTGGTCACGCCCGCGTCGGTGATGAAGCACATCAACACCCTGGAGAGCCGCCTGGGTGTGACGCTGTTCAAACGGGATAAGAGGGGGGTTGTGCTGACCGCGGCGGGGCAGTCACTGTACCAGGACGGTAAAAAGATGGCGGCGTTGGCAGATCATGCGGCGGCTAAAGCCAAACGTGCGGAGCAGGATGAGGGAATTGTCATCCGGGTGGGCTCGTCCCTTCTGAACCCCAGCAAGGTATTGACCGACCTGTGGGCGCCGCTCCGCGCCACCTACCCCCAGTACAAGTTCCATATCGTGCCCTATACGGATACTAAGGAGGAGCGGTTTGCCGTCATTGCGGCGCTGGGAGAAACCTTTGACCTGCTGGTGGGCACCTTCGACTCCAAGACCATCCGCTCCCGGGCCAACTACCTGATCCTGGGGGGCTACCGCCTCTGTGTGGCCGTGCCCGAGGGCCACCCGCTAGCGGCAAAGAAGATGCTCTCCATCCAGGACCTGCACGGGGAGCGCCTGGTCAAGGTCAAGCGCGGGGAGACGGAGCGGTTAGACCACTTTCAGGATGTCCTTCAGCTGACCCATCCCCAAATCATTGTGGAGGAGGCCGATTACTACTACGACCTGGACACCTTCAACGCCTGTGAGCAGAACGGCACCCTGCTGCTGACTTTGGACGCCTGGGCGGAGATCCATCCCTCCCTGATCACACTGCCGGTGGAGTGGGACTACACGGTTCCCTATGGCATTTTGTACGCAAAGGAGCCGTCCCCGGAGGTATCCCGGTTTCTTCAGATCCTGAAGGATTCTCTGCCGGGATAAGCGCGGGAGACGGCGATGAAAAGAGGGAAAACCGGAAGAGCGCATTTTTACGCTCTTCCGGTTTTCGTTGCAATTGCAGAATCTTGACAGCGGCGTAGTACGCCCAGAAAAATTAAAGTAAAGCGGGCTTGTGTAACCTTGGTAGCAGACAGGGGCGGACGGAGCAGTTAGAATGATCCATGCAATACACCGTTTCGTCCGTGCAGAGACCGGCCAGGGCTGGTAGATCCGTGATGGTCAGCCTGCCCCGCGTGGTGGTAAGGACCCCCATCCGCCGCAGTTCGGTCAGTTCCCGCGTGATATGGACCCGGCTGATTCCAAGGATGTCCGCAAGGTCCTCCTGGGTCATTTCGATGACCAGGCCGGAGTTTGCCGGCTGGTTCATGGTCAGCAGGTACAGCAGGTTGCACAGCTTGACCCGGGAGGAGTTGAACTCCTGGTGCACCGTCTCAAAGAGAAAACGGTTGACGTACATGGCGTACCAGTTGACCACCTGTTCAGCCAGGGCGGAATTGGATTCAAACATGGCCTGGAATTGCGGGATCGTAAACTCCAGCACATGGATCTCCGACAGTGCTGTTGTGGTCAGAGACAGCTCGATCCGGAAATCCGTGGTGTGGTAGCCCGGGAACACCGTCCCGGGGCCGTGAAAGCTGATGATCCTGCGCCGGCCGGTCTCATGCTCCGCAAAATGCACCGCCGCACCGGAGAGAAATTGGCCGCTGCATGGATCTCTGATCTTGACCTTTCTGAAGAAGACAGCGGTCAGCAGACACCGCCTGATGAGGAAGAACAGCCGGAGGATCAAGCCATGCCGAATCTGAGCATCTCCGTGGGTGGACAGACCTTTACTGCCACTCTGCAGGACAACAGTGGAACCGGCTTCGGGACGAGCTGGAGCGTTACTACAAAGACTTCCCCAGAGAACACCTGCCCCTCTCCCAGCAGAAGGAGTTCAAAGCCATCAAGAACATGGTCATCCGGGAGGCGGAGCGGCTCCGGCTGGGTACGTTTACCTTTGAGGATGCCCGCATGAGAGACGAAGTGGATGAGGACCAGGATGCGGTGTACTTCGCCTGGGACTCCGACTGGCAGATGGCCGAAATCTACCAGAGTGCCAAGGAAGTGCTGGAGGAGTACGAAAATCCAGAGGAGGAAAAAGCGGAGCAGGTGCGGGTGCTGGAGCAGCTCTGGCAGAGAGGTTTCACCCTGGCCGCCTATCAGCTGGGCAAGTGCTGGCGGGACGGGCGGGGCGTTCTCCCCGATGACCAGCAGGCAGAGCTGTGGTTCCGGCGGGCGGCGGACGCGGGATATGACTTTGCTCAGTACGCACTGGGAAAGTTCCTGCAAAGCCAAAAGAGAACGGATGAGGCGGTATCCTGGTATGGAAAAGCGGCGGCGCAGGATATGGCAAAACGCAGGCCGTCCGGCGACGGCATGGTACGAAAGCGGGAGGACGGCCGCTGGGAGGGCCGTATCGTGGTGGGCCACAAGCAAAACGGAGAGCCCATCTTCCGGTATGTCCTGGCCAAAACCCAGAAGGAACTGCTGGACAAGCTCCACCGGGACCTGGAGGCCTTTCAGGATGTGGAGCTCACCGAGGACAGCCGCATGACCCTGGGCGAGTGGCTGGACCGGTGGATGGAGGACTACGGCGCGGCCACCCTGCGGCCCAACACCCTGCGCAGCTACGAGCAGTTCATTCGGTGCTACATCAAGCCCTATCTGGGAAGCAAGATTGTCTCCCGGGTGACCCGCATGGACATCCAGAAGCTGTATCGAAAGCTGAAACACGAGGGCCGTGTTCATGAACACCCGGAGCACGGGCACGAGCTGTCGGACACCATGGTGCTCCGCATCCACGCCATGCTCCACCGGTGCCTGAAGGACGCGGAGGCGGCCCATGTGATCGCCCGGAATCCCACCGACGGGGCCGTGGTGCCCAAGGCCAGCTACCGGCCCAAGCAGATCCTCACGAAGGAGCAGATGGACACCTTCCTGACGGCGGTGGACCGCAACGAGATCTGGCGGGACTTCTTCTACACGGAGCTGACCACCGGTCTCCGCCGGGGCGAGATCTGCGGCCTCATGTGGCAGGACTTCGACGAGAAGGCCGGGACGCTGAAGATCCTTCGGTCGGTGAACGTCCCCAAGGCCGGAGAGCTGGAGATCGGCGAGACGAAGACCAGCCAGGGCCGGCGGACCATCCGCCTGCCGCCCAGCACCGTCCAGCGGCTGCGGGAGCGGAAACAGCACGCCGTCAGCCAGTGGATCTTCCCGGACCCCCTGGCTCCGGAGAAACCGGTGCGCCCCAGCGCCGCCTATTACTGGATGAAGCGGATCTTAAGAGAGGCGGGGCTGCCTGCGATCCGATTCCACGATTTACGGCACACTTTCGCTACCCACGCCCTCACCAGCGGCGTGGATGCCAAGACCCTGTCCGGCATCCTGGGCCACACCAACGCCAGCTTCACCCTGGACACCTACACCCATGTGACGCCGGACATGCAGCAGGAGGCCAGCCACATCGTGGGCGGCTTTCTGGAAGATCTCCTGGGGAAAGGCCTGAAACCGTGGCAGAAAAGCAGGACGGAAGGAGGTGCCTGCCATGGCTAAGCGCCGGAAAAAGGGCGATGGCTCCGTCCGCCAGCGGAAGGACGGCCGCTGGGAGGGCCGGGTGGTCATCGGTTACGATGAGAAGGGTCTGCCCAGGACGAAAAACGTCCTGGCCAAGACGAAACGGGAGTGCCAGGAGAAACTGAAGCAGCTCCGGGAAACGGTGACCGGTCCCAGGACGGAGAAGGTCCGGCCGGAGATGCCCTTCGGGGAGTGGCTGGACTTCTGGTATCAGAACTACGTCAAGCCCCAAATCCGCCCCACCACCCAGGCCAACTATGAGGCAAAAATCTATCAGCATATCATCCCGGAGCTGGGAAGGATTCCTCTGAACCAGCTGGCCCAGAAGGACCTTCAGCAGTTCTATGCCCGGATGAAAACGGGCGGGCGGCTCATCCGCACAGAGCAGTTCGGCAAGGGACTGTCCGACTCCATGGTGCGCGGCCTCCACGCTGCCTGCCGGTCCGCTTTGGAGAAGGCAGTGCAGGAGGAGCTGATTCGCACCAACCCGGCGGTGGGCTGCAAGCTGCCGCCCAAGCGGGGCCGGGAGATGCAGGTTCTGGGCCGGGAGGAACTCCAGCGGTTCCTTATCCAGGCCCAGGCGGAGGGATACTTTGAGCTGTTCCTTCTGGACTTATGTACCGGCCTGCGGCGGGGCGAACTGCTGGCCCTCCAGTGGGACGACCTGGACTTCAAGACCGGGGCCCTGACCGTGAACAAGCAGGTCTACGAGGTGAAGGGGCGGCTCCAGGTGAGCGTCCCCAAGACCCGCGCCTCCATCCGCAGACTGGTCCTGCCGCCCGGCGTGGTGGAGGTGTTGCGGCAGTACCGGGAGAGGGTGGACTCCCGGTGGATCTTCCCCTCGCCGGTCAAAGAGGACATGCCCATGACGCCGGGCGCGGTGCGACGGCGGCTCCAGATCATTCTGGAGCGGGCCGGGTGTAAGAGAATCAGATTTCACGATCTGCGGCACACTTTCGCTACCCTGTCCCTGGAGAGCGGCATGGATGTGAAGACCCTCTCCGCCATGCTGGGCCATGTGTCGGCGGCCACCACCCTGGACATCTACACCCATGTCACCGGGGATATGCAGAGCGAAGCGGCGGCCAAGATCGACCGGGGTCTGGGCAACGAGGTGCGGGAGGAATCCGCACAGACAGAGCAAAGCCCGGCCGCAGACTTCCAGCCGGTGCTGGGGCGAAAGCGAAAGTCGGGTTCCGGGTGTATCACCCAGATCAATGACCACCTGTTCGAAGGCCGCTACTCCCCGGTGTGGCCGGATGGTACGCGGCACAGCAAAAATGTCTATGCCAAGACCCGGAAGGAGTGCGAGAAGAAACTGAACGCGCTCATTCAAGAGATGCAGGCGGAACGACGGGCCCTGATCGATCAGGCGCGGGGTATCACCCCGCCAGACAAGCTTACCAAAACCCAGAAGAAGATCTGGACGTACATGAGGTTCCACCCCGATGTGACCAGCTTCCGAGCCATCGCCCAAGGCGCCGGGGTGACGAGGCACACAGCGGCAAAATGGTATGAGATGATGCGGGGGATGCTGGGGCGGGCGGCGTAAAATGCGGAAGAGGCTGGTATCACATTTGGATACCAGTCTCTTCCTGTGATCCAGATGGTCCGCTGCTCAGACCAATGTATCGTCCAGCAGGAAGTCCAAGACTCCAATATTAAGAACGCCGTTGTCATCGTACCAACGTTTCCGGATGTCGTGCCGGACGATGATCTTCGGAAAAGAGTCCCCCGTCAGGGAGAGCGGTTTGTTTTCCGTGACAGACTTTTCCTCCGTCCCAAGAGCGTAGGCGGATTGGATATAAGTCTTTTTTCCGCCGGAAGCAGCAATGAAGTCGATCTCCCGGGCCACCGGGGTCAGCTTCCCTTTGGCATTTCGCTCGTTGCTGTACACGATCCCAATGTCCACTGCACACTCCCGCACCATCAGCTCATTGAAAATGATGTTCTCCATGATGTGGGTCATCTCCTGCTGGCGGAAGCCGATGCGGGCATTCCGCAGGCCGATGTCCTCACAGTAATATTTGTTGGGGTAATCGAAATAGTTTTTCCCCTTGACATCCCAGCGCTTGCACTCAGTAAAAAGGAACGCGTCCGCCAAGTGATCCATATACGCTTTCACAGTGTTGGGGGAAACCGTATTCTCGCCGCTCCGCTTCTGCTTGGAGTTGATGGTGTCCGCCACCCTGGTGGGGTTGGTCAGCGATCCCACTGAGGAGCAGAGCAGGTCCAGAATATCCGAAAGCACATCCTCCCGTTTGACCTTCTTGCGCTCCACAATGTCCTTCAAATAAACTTCGGAGAAGAGAGAACTCAGGTACTGCATTTTCGCCGCGTCAGTGGGCCGGGACAAGATCAGCGGCATCCCGCCGTAGAAGGCGTAATTTTCAAATGCGTCCTCCTTGTCCCCGCCCACAGCGGAGTAATACTCCGCAAAGCTGAGCGGATGCACCCGAATTTCGTCGCTGCGCCCCCGGAACTCGGTGAGGATGTCTGAGGAGAGCATCCGGGAGTTGCTTCCGGTCACATAGATGTCCAGATTGGACAGGGACTTCAAATCGTTGAGCGTATCGTAGAAGGTGATCTTCTTCCCGTCCGGGTTATAGGGATTCGGCACTTCGTCCGACATCTGGATCTCGTCTACGAAAAGATAGAATTGCCCCCTCTGATTTTCAACGATCTCCCGGACACGGTTTGCAAGCTCCAGCGGGTTCCGGTACCGGATATCACGGGTCAGATCCAACTCAAAGGAGAGAATGTGATCTGCCGGAACGCCTTCCCCTAACAGATAAGTGCGGAACAGATTGCGGAGGAGATAGGACTTCCCGCAGCGGCGGATGCCGGTGATGACCTTCACCTGTCCATCCCACATGAAGGATATGAGCTTGTTCAGATAGCGGTCCCGTTTGATCTCCATAGCATCACACCTCACTGAAAACTTTTCAGATTTATCATACTACTTTTCAATGGAAATTATACAGCTGCTTGCGCACTGTGGCAAGTGATTTATGCGGAGGTTCTTGTGATTATGTGCAAATTAGGCCGCGATCTCTGCTGCGTACAGACATTTTTCTCGAGTAATCGCTATATGAGAGAGTTAATAAGTCTATTTGCGCTTGTCCTATTAAGAAATAAAATGCCCATCTAGGGGATCGGTTTAATCTCCTCTTTAAAGGTGTCGGAATCGTTTGCTTCTGGCGCCTTGTTCTTGCAGGAACCTTACTATTCATGCTATAATAACAAAAACATTAGAGAGGGTTGATTTGCTGTGGCGGATTTCAAATTGTTCTCAATTAGTCATGAGGTTACAGAATTATCGCCCTCTCAAGTTGCATTGGAACGTGAACTGCAGACCCTACTCGAAAAAAACATGATGATCTTTTTCGGGGTAACGTTCCTGAAATCGGAATACCGAATCACCAACGGCCGAATGGACAGCATCGGAATCGACGAAAACAACTGCCCCGTCATTTTTGAATACAAGCGGAGCGTCAACGAAAACGTGATCAACCAAGGACTGTTCTACCTGGACTGGCTCCTAGATCACAAGGCAGATTTCAAGCTACTCGTTATGGAAGAACTGGGAATAGAGAAGGCTGAGCAAATCGACTGGAGTATGCCATGCGTGATTTGCATCGCAAGCGACTTTACCAAGTTTGATGAACACGCTGTCAACCAAATGCAAAGAAATATTAAGCTGGTGAAATATCGGAAGTACGGCAATGAGTTGATCGCCTTCGAATTTTTGAATGCGCCTCAAGTTCAGCCCGTTCTTGAAGAAGCGCCAGTCACCATCAAGAAGGCCAAATCTGATAAATCGTTCCAACAGCACCTAGAAGAAACCAGTGGTCATTTTCGCACTCTGTATTTCTCTATCCGTGATTATATTCTGTCTTTGGGTGACGACATTGCGGAAAACCAGCTTAAGCTTTATGTTGCTTTCAAAAAAGTTCGGAATATTGTCTGTGTGGAAGTCTATCAAAATTACATCCTGCTCCACCTTCGTCTGGATCCGGATACCGTGAAACTCGAAGCCGGAAAGATCGAAGATATGCGAGATAAGGGCCATTGGGGAACTGGCGATCTCCGAGTTTTCATTAGAAACGGCGAGGACTTCGATCGGATTAAGCCTCTGCTGGATCGGGCCTATAATGAGAACTGATGAAAATAGCAGCGGTACAGGACGGCCTGTATCGCTGCTACTTTTGTGGGGAATATCTATCAAACTGCAATCTGACAACCGCCGAAATCGCATGAACACCATGATAATTTACCATAAATATACCAAATCGTTCGCAGCAGCAGTTTTCAGTGGTTTAAAAAAACGTATGATGTCCTATACGAATCTTCCCCAAATTCGGCTGGTGATATATGGATCCTATGTATGGATGGCCTAACTGCTGACAAATCACTGCGCCCTTGCGCAGGGCCATGCCCAACAAAATGTGGAGCGGCAGATTCGCTCGTTCGAAAACCACAGCCATGCGATCGTAAAGGTCCGCTGGCTCTATCAAGCAAAGGGCCACCTGTTTATGGCTGAAAACATCGACGACATTATCTACTTTGCGGACCCGCAAACGGGCGATTGTGATGTAAGCTGGTACTTCCAACAAATCGACCCGAATTTCGTGAAGATCATGCGAACAGACTATGTGAGATTCACCGACCTGGTGCGGCAATGCTGTGGATAGCTGCGCCAATGGCCGCCGAGACATTTTCTGCGGCTCAAGATCTGACACGCTATATTCAAAGAAAACGCCCTCTGAAATCTGCGATTTCAGAGGGCGTTTGGTCCGAGTGACTGGAGTCGAACCAGCCTGACCTTGGTCCCAAACCAAGTGCCTAACCGATAGGCTACACCCGGTTATGAAATTTTCCAACTGTGGTCAAATATGGGGTCAGCGCCGGTTTTTGACCAGTTCCCGGCGTGGGGCAAACCCCCGTCAGCCTTAGCGTCCCAGAGCTTTCCAGGATTTTAGGAAAGAGCGGCTCGAACGCCGGCCTCACACTCCCAAACCACCCGCGCTACCAACTGCGCTAATCCCGGATATTCGATTTTCCTGCATAATACCATGCGGAGAAGGAAAAAGCAAGTTTTTCGTGTCTGTGGGCGGCGCTGTGGTCAAGCCCGTTTTTTCGGAAGTTTTTCAACTGATGGATTCCCACCGCGAACTACTGTCCCAAAGACTTCCGGGATTTCGATTTCGGGAGAATGGATGGGTCATCTATCCTCCCAAAGCAAGCGCGCTACCAACTGCGCTACACCCGGTTATGGAATTGTTTTATCTGTGGTCTTTCATGTGGTCTTAGCCGTTTTTTGACCAACGGCTTTGCAGAAATAGTTCCCGCTTCTGATGGTGTCCCAGCGGTTTGTGAGGTTGGGCTTTTTCCCTCATGGATGGGCGGGATACGCTCCCAAATCACGCGTGCTGCCAACTACGCTACATTTGGTCATAGATATTTCTCCCGCCCGGGGGCGTTCTTCCCCACATACGTGCGGCAATATACTCTGCGATCCGCCGCGTTGGCACTCTGGCACCATCTTTTACTGGATCGAGGACAGCACGATGGGTTCATTTTATACCTCTCTATTTTACCTGTTTCTCCGCCAAAGTCAAGTCTATTCGCTTCCGGCCGGTATGTCGGAAAGGCCGCCCGGAGGCTATGGGGCCTCCGGACGGCTTGACCAGGTCTCTTCACTTGGAAACGCAGAGTCGATTGTTCTCCACGGTAAGCTTGGCGGTGTCACCGGCCTTGAGGGTGCCGTCCAGCATCTTCTCGGCCACGGCGTCTTCCACCTTGCTCTGGATGGCTCGGCGCAGGGGACGGGCCCCGTACTTGGGATCAAAGCCCTCCTTAGCCAGCTCTGCCACAGCCTCGTCGCTGGCATCCAGATGGATGCCCATGGTCTCCATCCGGGTGGAGACGGTCTTCAGCATCCGCCGGGCCACTTCCCGGATGTCCTCCTCCGTCAGGGGGCGGAATACGATGATATCGTCGATTCGGTTTAGGAACTCCGGGCGGAAGGTCTGACGCAGCTCCGCCATCACCTGCTCCCGGGCGGTCTCGAACTTCTTTTCAGCGTCAGGATCGGAGTCCCGCTCCTCGGCGGAAAAGCCCAGCTTGCTGCCCATGGCAGTGAGGCTGCGGGCACCGATGTTGCTGGTCATGACGATGACGGTGTTCTTGAAGTCCACCGTCCTGCCCTGAGAGTCGGTGATCCGGCCGTCATCCAGAAGCTGCAGCAGGATGTTCCACACATCCTCGTGGGCCTTTTCGATCTCGTCAAACAGTACCACGGAGTAGGGCTTGCGCCGCACCTTCTCCGTCAGCTGACCGCCCTCCTCGTGGCCCACATAGCCCGGCGGGGAGCCAATCAGACGGGACACCGTGTGCCGCTCCATATACTCAGACATATCGATCCGGATCATGGCGTTCTCATCGCCGAACATGGCCTCTGCCAGGGACTTGCACAGCTCCGTCTTTCCCACGCCGGTGGGGCCCAGGAACAGGAAGGAGCCGATGGGGCGCTTCGGATCCTTCAGACCCACACGGCCCCGACGGATGGCCCGGGCCACGGCCTTTACGGCTTCGTCCTGACCCACTACCCGCTCGTGGAGGGTGTCCTCCATGTGCAGCAGGCGGGTGCCCTCATCCTCCGTCAGACGGGTGACGGGGATACCGGTCCAGCCGGCCACCACGGCGGCAATGTCGTCAGCGTTCACCGGGCGGTGCTGGGTGTTGTTCTTGCGGCGCTTCTCCCGCTCCATCTCCACCTGCTCCTGGTAGTCCTTCTCAATGTCCCGCAGCTTGGCCGCGGTCTCATAGTCCTGCTTCTCGATGGCAGCCTCCTTGTCCTTGGCCAGGGCGGCGATCTTCTCCTCCAGGCTCTTCAGCTCCGGGGAGATCTCCTCCGTTTCCATCCGCACCCGGCTGGCAGCCTCGTCCATCAGGTCGATGGCCTTGTCCGGCAGGAACCGGTCGTTGATATACCGGGCGGAGAGCTTCACGGCGGCCTCCAGGGCCTCGTCGGTGATCTGGAGGCTGTGGTGCTTCTCGTACTTCTCCCGCAGGCCCTTCAGGATCTCCAGAGACGCCTCCTGGCTGGGCTCACCCACCTGCACCGGCTGGAACCGGCGCTCCAGGGCGGCGTCCTTCTCGATATACTTCCGGTACTCGTTCAGGGTGGTGGCGCCGATCACCTGGATCTCGCCCCGGCCTAGAGCCGGCTTGATGATGTTGGCGGCGTCCACGGCGCCCTCGGCGCTGCCGGCGCCCACGATGGTGTGGAGCTCGTCGATGAAGAGGATCACATTGCCGGACTTCCTGACCTCCTCCAGCAGCTTCTTAATCCGCTCCTCAAACTCGCCCCGGTACTTGGTGCCCGCCACCATGCCGCTGAGGTCCAGGGACAAAAGGCGCTTGTCCAGCATCTCGTCGGGTACGTCGCCCATAACGATCTTCCGGGCCAGACCCTCAGCGATGGCGGTTTTGCCCACACCGGGCTCACCGATCAGGCAGGGGTTGTTCTTGGTGCGGCGGGAGAGAATCTGGATCACCCGCTGGATCTCCCCGTCCCGGCCGATGACCGGGTCCAGCTTGCCGGCCCGAGCGTCGGCGGTCAGGTCCCGGGTGAACTCCTTCAGGGTCTTGTTCTTGCCGTTATCCTCCTTTGCGGGGCTGGTGCCGGAGCGGCCGGGATCGGCGGCCTGACTCCGGGGCATCTCACCCAGCTTCTGCATCAGGGCTGTGTACAGGTGACGGGCATCCACGCCAGCGGTGCGCAGGATGCGGACGGCCATATTGTTGCCTTCCCGCAGGATGCCCGCCAGCAGGTGCTCCGTGCCCACGTAGTTGTAGCCGCCCCGCATGGAGTCCTCCATGGCCAGCTCCACCACCCGCTTGGCGCGGGGGGTGAGGCCCTGGGCGGGATTGCTGCCGGGCAGACCGGCACCCACGCTCTTCTTGATGATCTCCACGATCATGTCATCGGTGAGGCCCGCCTCCGTCAGAACGGTGTGGGCCACGCCCTCCTCTTCCCGGATCAGGCCCAGCAGCAGGTGCTCCGTGCCCACGTAGCCGTGGCCCAGCTCACCGGCTGCCTCCTGGGAAAGCCGCAGGGCCTCCTCCGCCCTGGGCGAAAATTTGTTCTCATTCATAGTGTCTTACCTTCCTTTCCATGGGAAAGTCCCGTTTACTTGTTTTCCTTCTGCTCCTTGTGAGCGGCCTCCAGAGACCTGATCTGGTCCCGCAGCTCCGCCGCCCGCTCAAAGTTCTCCTGGTGCACAGCCTTCTTCATCTCCAGCTTCAGCGCGTTCATCTGGCGCAGATAGGCAAAGCGGCTCTGGTCCTCCTGGCCTACCAGGTCGTCCTTCTTTTCCTGCTTTGCCTCCTGCTGCTGGACAGGAGAGGCGCTCAGGGCCGGCATCTCGGCGAAGAAGTCGTCAAAGGGGTCCTCCAGCATCTTCATTCTCCGCCCCAGCAGGCTGGGCATGGGAGAGAAGAAATCGTCGAAGAAATCGTTTCCAAAGAGGCTGTTCCCGAAGAAGCTTTGCATCATCCGCTGGCTCTGGGCACCCAGCCGCTGGGTATAGCCCAGCTTTTCCGCGCAGTCGCTGCACAGGTGCTTCTCTTCCACATGGCCGTTCACGTTGCTCCGATACACAAAGGTAACTTCATTCTTACCACAATTTTCGCATTTCATAAATCAATTCCTCCTATCATCTGGAAACTGTGCGTGCTTATTGAAACATTTTTCCCCGCTGCCCGGGTCCCGGCTACACCTGCAGGATCAGCACCTGCTTCATGATGTCCGCCCGGACGGTGTCCCG
>ERZ1106929.807-NODE-807-length-32165-cov-40.309592_pt1 | contig 32165 bp, 29 predicted proteins | sample MGYA00403662_ERZ1106929 | MGnify/ENA primary metagenome ERZ1106929 (study PRJEB35170, sample SAMEA104062442) | human gut metagenome | biome: human gut; feature: human-associated habitat; material: faeces | place: Denmark | collected 2013-02-20 ... | reverse complement strand
GCCGTGCCGCAGCCGCCGGAGCGGTGCTTAAGCCGTCAGGCGGGAATTATGCGGTATTGCCTTTGTTTTCTTTTCTATCTTTATAGCCAAAAAGGCATCACCGGATGAAAAGTCCGGCGGTGCCTTTTTGCTTATCAGGTCATCAATGTCCGCGCTTTCCCACAGCACGTTACGCCTTGTTTTCCGCTTTTCCACGCGCAAACATCTTTTTCAACACCTTCGCGCACGGCTTTTCAATCAACAGCGTAATGAGCGCCGCCCCCAGCAGGGACAGCCCAAAGCACAGCAGGGTATATTGCAGCTGCCACGGCTGTTCCCCTGCCCGGTTCGGTTCCGCGCTGACGGACGGTGGAACGCCCAGCCGTTTCAGGTGAACGGCCAGGTTCTGGTGCAGCAGGTAGTAGTTCATCGAAACCGCCGCCAGCCAGCCCATCACCCGGTTGCCCATCAAAAAGCGTAGCGGGCGCGCCGCAAACGGCAGGGTGAGCAGGATTCCCGCAACGGCCAGCCCCAGCAGCGGGCGGCGCATCATCTGCCCGGCCTGCAAAGCCGCCTGGCTGCTCTCCCCTGCCTGCACCCGGAAAATGCGCAGCATCCCCCAGGTGGAAAGCACGCACAGCAGCGTTGCGATCCCCTGCCATGCCATCGCTTTGCGTTTTTCCGCTGCCGGGTAGCACTGCACCAGCCAGACATACAGCAGTGCCGCCCCCATGCCCAGCGCGTATATGTCCAAAAAGTTTGCCAGCTGGTTGACCACCATATTGTATTCATCCAGCCGCCAGACGCACCACCCGCGGAAGGCGAACGTCCCCGCTGCCATTGTCATCAGAGTGCCAAGGGGATTTTTCATCGCCCACCGCGCCAGCAGCGGGAAGATCAAATACGCCTGCATCTCGATTGCAATGGTCCAGGAAGCCACCCCGATGGGGGTTGCAATATAGGTTGCCGGGTTAAACGTCTGGGTAAAGGTCAGGTGCATCACAACATCCCGCACCATATCGGAGCTGTTGTAGTACAGGTGCCAGGGCAGCGCCACGGCAAACAGCAGCGCCAGCGTGACAAAATAATAGCTGGGCACAATGCGCATGATGCGGCGCTGGTAAAACTGTTTTGTGTTCGGTACCGCCTCTCCCAGCAGCATGGCACGGGCATAGGGCAGGAACAGCAAAAAGCCAGAAAGCAAAATCGTTCCGTCCACTGGCATATACCCGGCGCGCAGCAGATAATCCAGAGAGTAACTGCCAATGCTCGGCGTCAGCCAGGATTGCTGCCAAAAGTGGTACCAGCTGACGATAAACACCAGCAGCACCCGCAGGCCGTTCAGTTCCGGTATTTTATAACAGTTCGGGCGGTATGGCTCCATGCCATCATCCCCCTCATTCCCACAAAATTTTCTTTACGCCAACGCGCAGGTTGACCAGTCTGTCCCAGGGGCCGTTGCGCTGCAGCATCATCAGCAGGCTGCTGCGGGTTGCAGGGTCGTTGGTGAACAGGGTTCCCAGCTTGCCATCCCAGCCATATTCCCCCAGGTGCAGCGGCACCGGGCTTTCCTCCGGGGCAACGCAGACACTCATCAAATGGCCATAGCTCATACCAAGGCGCATGGTATCCTGCCCCACAAAAATCTTGCGTTGCTCTGCGTTCAGCAGCGGCTCCGCCATCGCCTGCACCGTTTCCGGTTTCAGCAGGCGGCAGCCGTTCCATTCGCCGCCGTTCATCAGCATGGTGGCAAAGTGGGCATAATCGTCAATGGTCGAAACCATGCCTGCCCCTCCGGAAAGGAACTCCGGCAGGCTTTTCATGTTCATCTGGATGCCAAGGTAGTTCACCACATCGGGCACCGCTGCGCCGGAATTGAAATCATACGCTTGGGCAAACCGGCCACGCTTGGCTTCCGGCACATAAAAATCCGTATCCACCATCTCCAGCGGGTCCAGCAGGTTCTGCTTCAAAAAATCGCGGTAGTTCATCCCGCTGGCGGCTTCCACCGCTGCGGCCAGGATATCCGCGCTGACGCCATACCGCCAGCCCTTGCCGGGGCGGTACAGCAGCGGCAGCTTCGCCATTTCGGCAATCACCTGACGCGTGGTACGCTGCCCGCCTTTGGTAAAGGATTCCGAAATTTCATCATACAGCCTGCCCAGCCCTGCCGACTGTACCGAATCGTTATCATTGTAGCCATACCCGGAGGTCATGCAGAGCAGCTGCCTGATTGTCAGGTTCGTATGCTCGGCATCCCCGAACTCCGGCAGATAGGCTGCCACCGGGGCGTCCAGGTCCAGTTTGCCGTCCTCCCATAGCTTCATCACCGCAAAGGCCGTGATGGGCTTGCTCATCGAAAACACCCGGCAGATGGTATCCCGCGCAAAGGGGATGCCCCGTTCCCGGTCCGCCATGCCCGCCTGTGCATAAGCCAGCTGTTTGCCATCCCGTAGGTAGAGCGCGCTGACACCGATAAAATCCCCCTGCCGGACCACTTGATCCAACAGGGCTTGCAATGCCTGTTCCTTTTCCATTGTTCTGCATCCCTTTCGCAGTTTCACTTTCCGCCAGTGTAGCACGAATTCTTTCTCTCTGCAATCCTGTTTTTGCCCGTTTGGCGTTGACGTACCGCCCGGCAGATGGTATACTGGCAGCACTATAAACCAACTTATCAAGTTAAGTAATGGGTTTGTTTTGCATAAACAGGAGGCCCGCTATGTCATATATTTCAAAGATTGACCTTTCCACAGCCCCGCAGGAGGTCCGCGCCGCGGTAGATAACCACCTGGCCCAGGGCTACCAGCTGACCAACGAAAAGCTGACCCTGCTGCATAATGTAACGGCGTTCCATACGCTGGAAGAAAGCTCCTATGAGCTGGACCGTGAGCTGCAGCGGCTGATCGGCAAGCGCGCCGCAGATTTTTATGAGTACGCCATTTCGCTGCAAAATGACTGCCTGGTATGCAGCGCCTATTTTTCCCGCCTGCTGGAAAAGAACCATATTGACTTTGCCACCTTTGATTTTACCGATGATGAGCGCCTGCTGATCGAATATGGCCGCGCCATTGCCCGTGACCCCAAGCATGTGCCGGAGGACCTGATGCGCCTGATGCAGCAAACCTTTACTGAAGAGCAGCTTGTGGTAATTACCACAATGGGTGTTTTTATGATTGCCAACAACTATTTTAATGACATCCTGAACGTGGACCCCGCACCGGTGCAGGAATAATTCCAGCGCCAGCACGTATATGAATTTCAGAAAATCAAAATCATTATTTAGAATTTAAGGAGGTATAGATTATGATGCTCCAAAATGTCAATATTGCTCTTTCTGTTGTCTTGTGTGGATGCCTATTGTCTGGATGCAACAATTCCACTACATCAGCATCTTCCTCGGTCTCGTCCCCCTCCACGTCTGATTACGAAAGCAGTTCAGCCGCAACGAGCAATCTCGATTCCTATGAAGACGAAGAGCCTACGTCTGCGGTGCCTTCATCTACTCAGCCTCCAACCGAGGAACCAAACACACCCGATTCTTCAGAACCAAGCGCTTCTCCTGCGCAGCCGGAACAGGAATATACCGACCTTTCCTTTTTGAGCGAGGAACAAAGGCAACTGTATACAAATGCCTACGATGCCAGTTTCGGTTTATACGGTGAAGGTGCCAATCTCATGGATAAGTGGGGCTATAAAGTAGTTACCGATGGAAGCGATTCTGTACCGTTTATAGAAGACCATTACACACTGTACAATGTTTCTTTCGATGAATTTTCGGAGCGCATTCATAGTATATTTACCGATAACTGCTTGACCTCCACCGATTATGCCATAAAATTCAAGAACTACAATGGTAGGGTTGCCGTTCACTTTTCTCTTCATAACGAAATGGTCGCAGGAATGACTATTTATGTTCAAGAACAGTACCCAGACACTTACCGCTTAGTCAAAAATACCCCTGAGAAAGTCGAATTCACCTTGATTTCTCACTATGACCGCGATGGCTCGGTAGAAAACCCGTTAGAGGTATACATTATCGAATACCCTATCCGCATGGTGAAAACTGATTATGGTTGGCGGATTGACGATTTTCATACAAGCAGATACGGCTAACATCAAAACGGGGCGGCCGTTTTTCCAGCCGCCCCGTTATTGAATTATTGGTTATTATAGCAATTTTCAAAAATAAGGCGAATAGCCGCAGGAATGGAACCAGCCTGAGCAGTCAGAAGGCGAAACTGTCTGAAAAGCACATTGTATCGCGTTCGGAAGAGCATCCATGGTCCGTGTTCTTGACTTCTTCCGATTTACAACCGGTAGCACCTACGCAAATAGCCACGCTCAATGCAATTGCCGCAATATGCTTTTTCTTTAATCGCATAAAAATCTTCCAAGCTTCTATTCCCTAGGCCGAACGTATTAGTTACGCAGTGCTTTTTCACGCACTTCCGGTGTAACTGCTTTCAGAAGATTATAGAGGTCAATAATATCGGTGATTGCCTGCCGGTCCTGCACCGTCCATGTGTAATCAAACTTGCTATAATCCGTTCCCTCGAAACGCATGATAACGGTATCGGCACTCAAAAGGTTTCGCAACCATTCGACTTCACTGTCTTCCATTTCAAAGGTGGCCCATGCAAACCATTTACCAAGCTCTTTGTCGTATCCATAATCGGAGTTATCATAATCGCAAATGTAAGTGTACTTATAATCTCCACCGCGCAGAATGATGTCATCGATATCCAGCTCGGAAGAGCCCATGTAAGTAAAATCTTCCCAGAAAACAATAGTGTTCCCCTTGTCCCAGATATAAAGGTTGGGGCCAATGCCACACGTCTTGCGCTTATCGATGCTGTCATCATGCGGGGTTGTAATCGCCCAGCAGTCTTCTACTGCATCGTAGTTGACATTGCACTTTGCAAGTGCATCCTGAATACCAAGAATCTGCTGTGCTTCTGCCAGCACACCAAAATTGGTGACAGCAGCTTTTCCTGCATCATCCAACTGGTTATAGGCATCCAAAGCGGCCACGATTGCCGCGCGTCTGCTGCGCGTGACAGTGCCGATCTGGCTGATCAGTGCTTCTACCTGCTCCGGGGTCACAGCACTATTCTGCTGCGCGAGCACCGCAAAGGGAACGTCCCCGGCGGGGCTGGCGGCCAGCGCGGGTAACGCAGTGCCTGCCATCAGTGCTGCCACAATTGTGCCTGCCGCAATAACTTTGCATTTTTCCAAAATTTTCATTTGATTTTCCTCTTTTCTCTTGACTTTGGCTTATAGCTGTTGTAGCATAAAATTATAGATACAACAAAAAGGAGTGTTTTGGCATGATGACAAATGAAGAGATCCTTGCTATCCTGCGGCAGTACCCTGATCTGGTCCCCGAGGTTCTGGCCATCCTGACCGAAGCCCCTGCCAAAACAGATCTGCCATTTGTCGGCTGATTCACTCCGGCTTTGCCCGGGAGCGCAGCAGCGTTTCCACCGCATTGCGCTACTCTGGCGTTGCGCTGTTAAGCAACTCCACAATTTCCTGCATCTGTTTGTCGAGCTCGCCCATCCCGGCGGGCTCTTTTTTTGTGCCCATAAGCTCTTCAACGGTAATGCCAAAGTAGTCCGCAATTTTTTTGCGGCTGGACATTCTGGGTAAAGCGCCGTTTTTCCAGCTTGTCAGCATAGAGTTTGAAAAAACAAGTTCTTCTGCAACAGCAGCAGGGTTTTTTCCCCCACACCGTCCTGTTGATCAGGTGTCAATGCACGGGCACCGGGTGCAAAAAGCAGAGGGTCGCGCGTACCTTCCAATCTGCTTTCCGCCCTAAATCCAAAAATATTGCCAAGAGTAAAACGTACCCACAATATTATTTTACACCATCTTGTATGGCTTGGCAATGTTTTTTGGGGGGAGTCGAAACACCCCTCCCTGCCTCTGGCCCGCGCGGAGCGCAAGCCATTTGACCGAAAGATAAAAACTGCCCCGCGCCACCAGCGCGAAACCCCACTTAAAGAAAAAATCAGCCCTGCTGCAACAGCAATCGGACCGACCCCGCGCCCGGAAAAATAAAAAACAAAAACCCCCGCACCGGGGTCCCGGTACAGGGGTTTTGTTCGTCAGTCAAACTGCGATCAAGCGTTCTTGTTTGCACGCTTTGCCATACGGCTGATCTTGCGGCTAGCGGTGTTCTTTTTGATGACACCCTTAGCGCGAGCCTTGTCGATCGCGGAAACAGCAGCCAGGACGGTTGCGTCCTTGTCAGCGGCATTCGCATCGATGGCAGCGTCTGCCTTCTTGACGACTGTTTTCAGGTTGGTCTTAATGGCCTTGTTGTGAGCCTGCTCTGCAACAGCCTGCACGACGCGGTCCTTCTGAGATTTGATGTTAGGCATTCGTTCCACCTCCTTGGCTACCTATAACAGCGCACCTTATGATACCATATTTGCCGTTCCAGCGCAAGCATTTTTTCGATTTTTGTTTCAAAAAGTTTTGATTTTCCCATACTTTTTGTGCTGCAAGGCCCCAAAAACGGCTTTTTGGCGAAAAATGGAACAGAAATGAGGGAAAACGATGCGCTTGACCGATATGGCGGACGAGCTGTATGCCGCGGCGGCAGACCTGCCCGGCGGCGTCCGCACAGCCACGGCGCGGCGGGGCGGCGTGACGGTGACGCGGGTGGAAATCGCCCGGGAGGGCCTCGAAAAGCCCCGTGGTCGGTACGTCACGCTGGAAGTGCCCAGCGTCAGCGTGCTGGATGAGCGGGACGCCGAAGTCATCGAGCAGGCGGCGGAGGAGCTGCGGGCGCTTGTGCCGCCGGAAGGGCCAGTGCTGGTGCTGGGCGTGGGCAACCGCAGGGTCACAGCCGACGCCCTCGGGCCGAGGACGACCCAGAAAATTTTCGTCACGATGGGGGCGGGCCGCCCGCCGGTGCAGGGCATCCGCCCCGTGGCAGCGGTCGCCCCGGGGGTCTCGGCCTCCACCGGTCTGAGCTTACAGCAGCTGGCCGGGGCGCTGGTGAGGGAGGTGAGGCCCACGGCCCTCATCTGCGTGGACAGCCTCTGTTCTTCTGAGCCGCAGCGGCTGGGCCGGACGCTGCAATTTTCCGACGCCGGCCTCTGCCCCGCCCAGCCCGGCAGCACCCGACATCTGGACACGGCCCGGCTGGGCCTGCCGGTCATCGCGGCGGGCATCCCGACCCTGATGGCGGCACAGGAGGGCAAAGACCTCGTCGTGACGCCCCGGGAGCTGGACAGTGTCATCGCCCACGGGGCTGCGCTGCTGGGCGCGGCTATCAACCGGGCCTTGCAGCCGAGGCTCAGCATCGCCCAGCTCTGCTGGCTGGCGGGATAAAACCGGGGCATCCATCATATTGTAAAGACAAAGCAGAAGGGGAGGGGGAAGTCTATGCGCTGCAGAGAGGCCGGGCAGAGCCGGATGCTGCCGTTTCTGGGCGCTGCGGCCCTTTTTGCGGCCCTGACCATCACGGCCCACAGCCTTGTGCTGGGGCTGGCAGCGATCATCGCCGGGCCTGTCCCGGCGGCACAGACCGCCCTTTCAATGAGCCGGAAGGCTGTCGCCAGCGGGGCGCAGGAGGCGGCGTCTGCCGCCGAAGCCGCCCCGGAAAGCGCTGTATCTGCCTCTTCACAGCCCGAAGCCGCCGCTCCGGCGGGAGGCATCGAGGGCTACCTTGTGGAGCTTCTGGGCGAGGACGCCCGGCCTGAGAACGCGGGCGCTGTCCTCGAAAAAAACTACCCGCAGGGCAGCGGCGGAAAGTATGTCCCCTGTGGCGCGGGCAGCATCAAAAATAACACCCGCCAGAGCGTGGCGGACATCGCGGCGGAAATAGAAAATCCGCTGCCCTTCGGGGTCGAAAAGGACAGCCCCGACCCACAGATCCTCATCATGCACACCCACGCCACCGAGGACTACCGTCTCTCGGCAGGGCTGTGGTATTCGCCCGGCGACGGTGCACGCACGACCGACACGAACCTCAATATGTGCGCCGTAGGCCGTGTGATGGCCGACACCCTCAATGCCGCCGGGCTGAACACCCTCCACGACGAGACCCTGAACGACTACCCCAGCTACACCGGCAGCTATGCGAACAGCCGGGCCGTCGTCCAGCGGTACTTGGCCCAGTACCCCAGCATCAAAGTAGTGCTGGACGTCCACCGGGACGCCATCGAGACGGAGGGCGGCTCCCGGATGGCCCCCGTCTGCACCGTGGACGGGCGGCAGGCGGCGCAGGTCATGATCATCTGCGGCTGCGACAACGGCGGCAGCGTCCAGCTGCCAGACTGGCGGCAGAACCTCCGCTTTGCCGCCGCGTGGGAGCGCAGCATGGAGGGAATGTACCCCGGCTTCACCCGGCCTGTGCTGTTCAGCTACCGCTTCTATAATCAGGATCTGACCACCGGCAGCCTCCTCATCGAGATCGGAGGCCATGGCAATAACCTGAATGAGGCCCTCTACGCCGGGCAGCTGGCCGCAAATGGCCTCGTGCAGGCCCTGCTGGGGCCGGATGCTTGACGAAACGGCGGCAAAGTGCTATATTTTAAAAAGTAAATGCAATGAGCGGGAAAAGTAGCGCATCACAATGCCACAGAGAGCGCGGCAGAGCTGGGAGCCGTGCGCGGACGGTGCGTGAACGAACACCCGGGAGCAGCAGGCTGAACAGGGCGCGGTCTTATCCGACCGAGCGCCGCCAGTAGGTGCGCCGCAGGCCCAGCGTTAACGGGGCAGCGCTTTTACCATGAGCGCGTGAGCGACCGGACACTTCCGGTAATTCAGGTGGCACCGCGGACATTACAAGACAGCTTGTTCGCCCTGAACTTTCAGGGCAAAGCTGTCTTTTTCTTTTGGCTTACCTTCGAGCCGTCCCGGCGCTGTCTGGCGGGTCTTTTTGCCGCCATGCTTTGCTTATCTCGCTTGAAATACACCAAGTATTCCTGCGCTCAATAAGCTTTGCCTGACAACAAAAATCCTGTGCCAGCCCGCGTCTTGACGACTCTCAGGCAAGCCGGAAACCATCTCTTTTGTAAAATCGATAAGGAGAAAAACTATGGAACGCACTGAGATCGTTTCGCTGTACAAGAACACCCCCGCCGACGGTACGGTCGTCACCGTATGCGGCTGGGCAAAGAACATCCGCGACTCCAAGAACATCGGCTTCATCGCCCTGTCGGACGGCGGCTGCTTCAAGACCCTGCAGGTCGTGCTGGAAGCCGGCAAGCTGGCAAACTACGATGAGGTCGTCCACACCGGCCTGTACAGCAGCCTGCGCGTCGTGGGCCGCATCGTGCTGACCCCGCAGGCAAAGCAGCCCTTCGAGCTGAACGCCGACAGCGTGGAAATTCTGGGCGACTGCCCCGCCGACGAGTACCCGCTGCAGAAAAAGAAGATGAGCATGGAGTATCTGCGCACCATGCCCACCCTGCGCCCCCGCACCAACACCTTCAACGCTGCTTTCCGCGTCCGCAGCGTGGCGGCGTATGCCATCCATAAGTTCTTTCAGGAGAACGGCTTTGTCTACGCCCACTCCCCGCTGCTGACCGCTTCCGACTGCGAGGGCGCCGGCGAGATGTTCCGCGTCACCACCCTCGACCTCGACAACGTCCCCAAGAACGAGGACGGCACCGTCGATTACACCAAGGACTTCTTTGAAAAACCGGTCAACCTGACCGTTTCCGGCCAGCTGGAGGCCGAGGCCATGGCCATGGCCTTCGGCAAGGTGTACACCTTCGGCCCTACTTTCCGCGCCGAGAAGAGCTTCACCACCCGCCACGCCGCCGAGTTCTGGATGATCGAGCCGGAGATGGCCTTCTGCGACCTGAACGGCTACATGGATACCGCCGAGGCCATGACCAAGTACGTCATCCGCTATGTGCTGGACAACTGCCCCGATGAGATGGCCTTCTTCAACCAGTTCATCGACAAGGGCCTCATCGAGCGCCTCGAGCTGGTGGCAGGCAGCGAGTTCGGCCGCATCAGCTACACCGAGGCCATCGAGATTTTGAAGAAGAACAACAAGAAGTTCCAGTTCCCCGTGGAGTGGGGCGTGGACATCCAGACCGAGCACGAGCGCTACCTGACCGAGGTGGTGTTCAAGAAGCCCGTCTTCGTCACCGACTACCCGAAGGAGATCAAGAGCTTCTACATGAAGCAGAACGCCGACGGCAAGACCGTGGCCGCAGCCGATATGCTGGTGCCCGGCATCGGTGAGCTGATTGGCGGCAGCCAGCGCGAGGAGGACTACGACAAGCTCGTGACCCGTATGGACGAGCTGGGTCTGGACAAGTCCAGCTACGACTGGTATCTGAACCTCCGCAAGTTCGGCGGCGTGGAGCACGCAGGCTATGGTCTGGGCTTCGAGCGGATGATCATGTACCTCACGGGCATCCAGAACATCCGTGACGTGCTGCCCTTCCCCCGCACGGCTTACGGATTCTAAGATAGAGCATACTATGACCGGACTGCTGCCTTTCGCAGCGGCCCGGTTTTTGGTTGGCGGGCTTGCCCTCTCAGTCACCTTCGGTGACAGCTCTCCCAGAGGGAGAGCCTTCTGCCTCTCCCTTTGGGAGAGGTGGCGCGGCGATAGCCGCGACGGAGAGGGCAAGCCGCCTTCGCATTTTCAACAAGGAGGCCCAAACAAGTGGAAAACATCGCCCCGGCCCTGCTGGAATGGTTTTACCGGAACCAGCGCATCCTGCCCTTCCGTACCGACCCCAGCCCTTACCATGTCTGGCTGAGCGAGATCATGCTGCAGCAGACCCGCGTCTCGGCGGCGCTGCCGTATTACGAGCGCTTTCTGGCGGCGCTGCCGGACATCCCGGCGCTGGCGGCCTGCGAGGAAGAAAAGCTGCACAAGCTCTGGGAGGGTCTGGGCTACTACAGCCGGGTGCGCAACCTCCAGAAAGCCGCCCGCATCGTCTGCGAGGAGTACGGCGGCGAGCTTCCGGCTGACTACGACGCTCTCCGCGCCCTGCCCGGCATCGGGGACTACACGGCGGGAGCCATCGCGTCCATCAGCTTCGGGCTGGCCGTGCCTGCCGTGGACGGAAATGTGTTGCGGGCGTTTTCCAGATTGTATAATGACCCGGGCGTTATTACAGAACCGGGGGTAAAAAAGGCCTTTACAGCCCGGGTCATGGAGCATCAGCCCCCGGAAAAGGCGGGCGACTACAATCAGGCCCTGATGGAACTGGGGGCGCTGGTCTGCCTGCCGAACGGTGCGCCGCTGTGCGGACAATGCCCGCTGGCAGCGCTGTGCGCTGCCCGGGCGGCAGGCACGATGCTGGAGCTGCCCCGCAAGGCCGCGCCCAAGGCCCGGCGGGTGGAGCCGGTGACGGTGGTGCTGGCCGAGGATGCCGAGGGGCGGTTCCTCTTACAGCAGCGGCCCGGGAAGGGCCTGCTGGCCGGGCTGTGGCAGCCCCTTTTATGGGAGGGCGAGGCCCTCAGCGCCGGGGAAGTGCTCGCCCGTCTGGAAGAGCTGGGCCTCGGCTGTGCGGATGCCGAAGCCCTGCCGGAGGCAAAGCACATCTTCAGCCACATCGAGTGGCGGATGAAGGGATATGCCGTCCGCGTCGGCACAGTTTATGCCCCGGCAGGCTGCGTCTGGGCCAGCCGGGAACAGATGCAGGACGAATACACCCTGCCCGGCGCATTCAAGGCCTACAGAAAGCGGATGGGGCTCTGAAAAAGCAAAATTTTGCCTTTTTGGTTGTAATTTTCGCGCAGTACGGGTATAATAGTTGCAGAATAGACCGAGTCTGTGCCGCGGAATGACCGCTGAGAATGGCTGGACCGCTGGTTCGACCAAAAAGGAGTGTGCTGAACCTATGAAGAATTCTTGTCTGATCGCTGTTGCCGCAACGCTGGCCGCTGTAGCGGGTGCGCTGACCGCTGTGGCTATTTATCTGCGCCGCCGGGAGAAGGAGCTGGACGAGTACGAGCGCCTGCTGTTCGGCGAGGATACCGCCGCCCCCGCTGAGGAAGAGCCTGCCGAGGCCGAAGAAGAGGCAGCTCCCGCTGAGGATACTGCCGAATAACGCGGGCCGAAACAGAACAAAACACCAGAGGGCGCACCGGCAGTCTGTAACAGGGCTGTGGCGGTGCGCCCTTTTTGATTGCTATAACAGGAAAGCGGGCTTGCCCTCTCCGTCTGCTCCCGCTGGTCGCATCCACCTTTCCCAAAGGGAGAGGCAGAAGTTTACCGGCGGGCCAAAGGCTCTCCCCTTGGGAGAGCTGGCGCGTAAGCGCCTGAGAGGGCAAGCCCGTTATAGGAGGAACGCAAATGAAGCGACTTTTATTATGGCTCATCGGCGTGGCGCTGGGCGTCGCGGCGCTGCTGGCGGCGGTGATGAGCGTGAGCTACTCGTTCACCTCGGAGGGAGCGAAGCCTGCCTCTGCGGTGCAGTTCGCCGGGCAGGAGCTGGAACCCAACGGCTGGTGCTGGCAGGTGCCGCTGCTGGGCGGTCAGCTGGACAAGGTATTCGCCAGCCCCCGCACCCTCACGGTGCAGAAGCTGGGCGTCCTCTACGACGCCCATCCGGCTTTCACCCTGCCCGACTGGTTCAGCTACGGCCCTCTGACCATCACCGACAGCGCGGGCAATGTGGTCTTCACGGGCACAGTGCCCGCCTACGAGGACTTCCTCTTCCCGGCCAACGGAGACTACAAAGCCGAGCTGACGCTCTGGCGGATGCCGGAGACGATGCTGGCCACCCAGTTCGAGGGCGGCAGCACCGGCCAGCTCCGGCGAAATCCCCGGCTGGAGAAGCCCGCAAAGCCCACAGGCTGGTACTATTACTCCTTCCGGTTCACCTTGCAGGCCAGCGCCGGAGTGGAGCTTTCTGCCGACCGGGTGGAGCAGGGCGGCACGATAGCGGCGGCCTTCACCGGCATGGTGGGCGACACCGCCCCTGCCGTGGAAACAGACCTCGGCAGCGTGCAGGCCGTCCGCTTGGGCAGCGGGTGGCGTGCCTACATCCCGGCGGCCTACAACGCCTCCGCCGGTGCCCACGAAGTGACCTTTACGGTGGGCGGCGAGACGGTGACGAAGAACATCACCGTCATCCCGAAGGATTTCGGCACCGTCGAGGTGGAGGCCGGGCCGGAGGCCTCCGAGGAGGCCAACGCCGAGTTCCGCAACATCGTCTGGCCTCTCTACGAGCAGCCCGCCCGCGAAAAGCTGTGGAGCGGCGGCTTCGTCTGCCCGGCGGAGAACTACATGACCCTCGTGGATTTCGGGCAGGTGAAAGTCACCGGCGGCAAGCAGGGCAGTAAGTCCAACTCCACGAAACTCTACACCATCCCGGGCGAACCCTGCCGCGCCCCGGCGGCGGGCGTCGTGGTGCTGGCGAAATATCTCGCCCTCACCGGAAACACCGTCGTCATCGACCACGGCTGCGGGCTGCGCAGCTACCTCTACGGGCTGGACGCCCTTTCGGTCAGCGCTGGCCAGAGCGTCGAGCGGGGGCAGGCTGTGGGCGCGCTGGGCGAGGAGATGACGATGGATTTCAAGCTCGGCAGCAAGAGCGTGAACCCGTGGCCCCTGTTCCAGACCAGCGGGGGGCTGTTCTGGAAAGAGAACGGGTGAAGAAAATACAAAAGGGACTGCTGCAGCGCAGCAGTCCCTTTTGTTATAGAAAAGCTTCAGGAGATGGCGTCCACGTCCCACTTCATCTGGACGGCGTCGGCGCCCTCCAGCGTGATGTGGAGCGCACCGGCGTTGTCGATGGCCTGCTCGGGCGTCCGTGCACCGCACAGGACGTGCAGGCCGGGGATCATCCGGGCCGTCAGGGCGATGACCAGCTGCGCCTTGGTGCAGTGGTACTTCTCGCAGAGGTCGCCCCAGCTGTCCAGCAGGTGGATGGCCTGTGCCCGGCGGGCAGGCTGGAAGCAGGGGTTCGTGTTCCGGGTGCTGCCCTCGGGATAGGTGGTGTCCATCGTCACCTTGCCGGTGAGCAGGCCCTGCTCCAAGGGAGAGTAGGCCTGAATGGACACGCCCAGCTCCTTGCAGGTGGGCAGCAGCTGCTTTTCGATGCGGCGGGTCAACAGGCTGTACTTCTCCTGAATGACGTCCAGCTGGCCGTACTTGCAGTAGCCGCGGATGAGGTCGGCGGTGGTGTTGGATGCACCGATGGCCCGGATCTTGCCCTGCTCTTTGAGCTTCATCATGGCTTCGACAGTCTCTTCCAGCGGGAAGATGGAGAGGTCCGGCGTCTGCCAGTGGGTGTACAGCACGTCCAGATGGTCGGTGCCGAGGCGGCGCAGGCTGTCTTCCACATCCTCGATGATGCTCTTGGCGGAGAGGTCGCGGTAGGTCTGCACACCATCCACGACCTTGTGGAGAACAGGGCTTTCGTGCCGCCACTCGAGGCCGCACTTGGTGGAGAGGATGACCTTGTCCCGGTCGATGTGGCGCAAAGCCTCGCCCACCACCTCTTCGCTGTGGTAAAGGCCGTAGATGGGGGCAGTGTCGATCCAGACGATGCCCTGCTCCACGGCAGTCTCGATGGCCTTTACCGACAGGGCATCGTCATTGTCGCCCCACCAGCGTCCGCCGCCGATGGCCCATGTGCCCAGCCCCAGAAAGGGGGCAGAAAGGCCGCTTTTGCCAATATTACGTTTTTCCATAGATCCATTACCTTCTTTGCCAGCGGTGCCCCCGAGAGAGGACTGCTGGGACTCATTGTTGTATTTCTAATGTATTCCAAAAAGAGCTGCCGCGCAGGTGCTCTGCACAGCAGCTCTTGGAAACCTGTAACTTAAATATTGCCAAATTCGCTCAGCTTTAACGTCTCATTGTGCGTCTCGGCCCAGCGGATGGCCCAATCGGAGGTGAACAGGAGCAGGCGGTTGCCCTTCATGTCCTCCACGGCCTTGGTGTCACTGGTGAGGTCGAGGTCGCGCAGGACGTAGGTGTCGGGGTCGTTCTGGATCCAGCGCAGCTGCTCAAAGGGGAGCTGCTGCATCCGGATCTCCACGTTGTACTCGGTGTTCAGACGGTACTCCAGCACTTCCAGCTGCAGCACGCCCACGACGCCGACCACGACTTCCTCCATGCCGCCGCCCACTTCGCGGAAGATCTGGATAGCGCCCTCCTGAGCGATCTGCTCCATGCCCTTCACGAACTGCTTGCGCTTCATGGTGTCCTTCTGCTCGATGCGGGCAAAGTGCTCGGGAGAGAAGGTGGGGATACCGGCGAACTCGACCTTCTTCTTGCCGGTGCACAGGGTGTCGCCGATGGAGAAGATGCCCGGGTCGAACAGGCCGATGATGTCGCCTGCATAGGCCTCGTCCACGATGGCGCGGTCCTGCGCCATCAGCTGGGTGCCGGTGGCCAGCTTGATGTTCTTGCCCTCCTGCACATGGTAGGCTTCCATGCCGCGCTCGAACTTGCCCGAGCAGATGCGCATAAAGGCGATGCGGTCGCGGTGTGCCTTGTTCATGTTGGCCTGGATCTTAAAGATGAAGGCGGAGAACTCGTCGCGGCAGGGGTCAACGGCCTCGCCGGTCAGGCTGTCCACGCGGGCCAGCGGGGTGGGGGTGAGGCGGAGGAAGTTTTCGAGGAAGGGCTCGACGCCGAAGTTGGTCAGCGCAGAACCGAAGAAGACGGGACTCAGCTCGCCGCGCAGCACCCGGTCGAGGTCAAATTCCTCGGCAGCGCCGTCCAGCAGCTCGATCTCGTCCACAAGCTGCTGGTGCAGGTAGGGGGTCAGCAGCTCGTCCAGTGCGGCATCGCCCAGCTCGGCCTCGGTCTCCTCGACCTTCTTGACGCCGTTGGCGCGGCCGTCGCTGGAGAAAGCCAGTACCTTGCGGGTGTTGCGGTCGAACACGCCCTTGAACTCCTTGCCGCAGCCGATGGGCCAGTTCATGGGGTAGGTCTTGATGCCGAGGATCTCTTCGATGTTCTCCATCAGCTCGAAGGGGTCGCGGGCCTCGCGGTCCATCTTGTTGATGAAGGTGAAGATGGGGATGTGGCGCAGGGTGCAGACCTTGAACAGCTTGATGGTCTGGGCCTCGACGCCCTTGGCGGCGTCGATGACCATGACCGCCGAGTCGGCTGCCATCAGGGTGCGGTAGGTATCCTCCGAGAAGTCCTGATGGCCCGGGGTGTCCAGAATATTGACGCACTTTCCGGCGTAGTTGAACTGCAGGACAGAGGAGGTGACGGAGATGCCGCGCTGCTTCTCAATGTCCATCCAGTCGGACACGGCGTGCTTGGCGCTCTGCTTGCCCTTGACAGAGCCGGCCTGATTGATGGCTCCGCCGTACAGCAGCAGCTTTTCGGTCAGCGTCGTTTTGCCGGCGTCGGGATGGCTGATGATCGCAAACGTCCGGCGGCGCTCGATTTCTTCACGATTTGTCATATAAGTTTCGTTCTCCTGAGATGCGGCCCTGAGGAGGGCCGGGTGGATGTATAAACAAAGAAATGTTTTGTTTTACATAGGAAATCTCCTGCTGAAAACCTCTCCGTCACGCCTGCGGCGTGCCACCTCCCCTATCGAGGGGAGGCCTTGGCATACCGCAAAGTTTCGTCTTCAACTGGAAACTTTCCCTCTTCGCCAGAGGCTCCCCTACAAGGGGAGCTGGCGAGGAGCCTGCGACGAGACTGAGAGGTTGTACGAAGGACAGCCTGCCCGTGCACCGCCGCAAAGCCCCCGCAGCTCTACCCGACGAGTTTCCTCTTATTATGTACAACTTTTTCGAAATGTGATATACTATAAATCAAGTGGTTTATCCAGAAATGAACGAAAAGAACAGGTGAAACAATGGCAACAGATCTCGCACAACAATTCTGCGCTTTGCGTGATACCTATATCGAAAAGCAGTTCGGACGGCTGAACGAGATGCAGCGGCAGGCGGTGTTCACCACCGACGGCCCGCTCCTCATCCTCGCGGGGGCAGGCAGCGGCAAGACCACTGTGCTGGTCAACCGCATCGCCAACCTCATCCGCTTCGGCTCGGCCCACGGCTCGAAATGGACGCCCCGGGAGGTCACGGAGGAGGACGTGAAGGCCCTGCGCACCGCCATCATGACCGGCACCGACGCCCCGGTGTGGCTGGACGGGATGCTCCGCCAGAACGCCGTCCGCAGCTGGAACGTCATGGCCATCACCTTCACCAACAAGGCCGCCGGAGAGCTGAAAGAGCGCCTGCGCCGGATGCTGGGCGGGGAAGAGGGGGACGAGGTCTTCGCCTCCACCTTCCACTCCGCCTGCGTGCGCATCCTCCGCCGCTGGGCCGAGGAGATCGGCTACCCTCGCAGCTTCACCATCTACGACACCGACGACGCCCAGCGGGTCATGAAGACGGTGTACAAGGAGCTGAGCGTGGACGACAAGTTCTTCCCCATCAAGAGCGCCATCAACCAGATGAGCCGCTGGAAAGACCAGCTCATCAGCCCCGAAGAGGCCCTGCGCACCCCCGCCCGGGACACCAAGGGCGCCCTCGCGGCCAAGGTCTACGCCGCCTACGAGCGGAAGCTCAAAGAAGCTGGTGCTTTCGATTTCGACGACCTCATCTACCAGACGGTCATCCTGCTGTCGGAGCACGAGGACGTCCGCGAGTTCTACCAGAACAAGTACAAATACCTGCTGGTGGACGAGTATCAGGACACCAGCGTGGCCCAGTTCCGCCTCGTCAGTCTCCTCACCGGCCCGGAGAAGAACATCTGCGTCGTGGGCGACGACGACCAGAGCATCTACCGCTTCCGGGGCGCGACCATCGAAAACATCCTCAACTTCGAGCGCATCTATAAGGGCACCAAGACCATCCGCCTCGAGCAGAACTACCGCTCTACCTCCAATATCCTGAACGCCGCCAACTGCGTCATCCAGCACAACACCGAGCGGAAGGGCAAGACCCTCTGGACCAAGAACGGCGAGGGCGACAAGGTGCAGGTCTACACCGCCGAGAACGAGCAGGATGAGGCCATGCACATCGCCGACGTCATCGGCCAGCACCTCAAGGCGGGCGGCCATCTGGCCGACCACGCCATCCTCTACCGGATGAACGCCCAGTCGGCCCCCATCGAAAGCTATTTCACCCGCGCCGGCATCCCCCACAAGATCGTGGGCGGCCAGCGCTTCAACGACCGCAAGGAGGTCAAGGACATCCACTCCTATATGTCCATCGTGGCCAACCCCCGGGACGACGTCCGCCTCCGCCGCATCATCAACGAGCCTGCGCGCAAAATCGGCGCAACGACTGTCGAGGTCATCGCCGACCTCGCGGCCCAGCAGAGCGTGAGTATGCTGGACGTCATCTCGCAGGCCGACCAGTACGCCAAGCTCAGCCGCGCCATCGCGCCGCTGTATAAATTCTGGGACATCTGCCAGAAATTGCAGGAGTCGCTGGAAACAAAGACGCTGGACGAGTTCGCCGCCGATGTCATCGAGCTGACGGGCTACCGTGCCATGCTGGAGGCCGACGCCGCCAAGGGCCATGAGGACGCCGCCGACCGCCTGCAGAACCTCGGCCAGCTGGTCAACAACGTCAAGAGCTACTGCGACCAGCACGGGGAGGAGGCCTCCCTGGAGGGCTACTTGGAGGACATCGCCCTCATCAGCGACATCGACAGCTACAACGAGAGCGCCGATCAGGTGGTGCTCATGACCATCCACTCCGCCAAGGGCCTCGAGTTCCCCTATGTATTCCTCATTGGCATGGAAGAGGGGGTCTTCCCCAGTGAAATGAGCAAGTATTCCGAGGCCGACCTCGAGGAGGAGCGCCGCTTGGCCTATGTCGGCATCACCCGCGCCAAGAAGGAGCTGTACATCTCCAACAGCGTCACCCGGATGCTCTATGGCCGCACCCAGCGCAACGAGCCGAGCCGCTTCCTCCGGGAGATCGAGCCGGAGTACCTCGAGGAGACCCGCAGCCCGGTGCTGGAGCAGCGCTCCCGTCTGGGCGGCTGGGGCAGCGACACCGTCCCGGGCGGCGCGTCGGGCTACTCCGGCCCCTCCGGCTGGGGGCGTTCGGCCTCCGGCCGCGGCGGCTACCTTAATCAGGAATACAACGCCCCTTCGTCCGGAAACCGCGGCTTCGGCGCGGACTATGCGGGCCGGGGCAGTACCGCGTCGGGCTATGGCAGCAGCTCCGGCCCGTCCGGCTTCGGCAGCGGCTATGGCCGCCCGACGGCCCCCAAAGCGCCGGCCCGGCCCGCAGGCGGCGGCGTAAGCCCGGCTCCTGCGCCCCGTCCCGCCTCCACCGGCCCCAAGCACTACGAGCCGGGCGACATCGTGGAGCACAAGGTCTTTGGCCGGGGCGAGGTGCTGAAGGTCAAGCCCGCCGCAGGCGACCAGATCGTAGAGATCCGCTTCGAGAAGGTGGGCGTGAAGAAGACCATGGCAAACTATGCGCCCCTTGTGAAGATAACGACGGAGGAATGAGAAAAAATGATGACTGTCCGATTGATCGCACACACGCCGGAGCCGGAGAAGGTGGTGGCGGCGGCGGCGAAGCTCTGCTACTCCGACGCCCACATCACCGACCTTCTGGATGGGCTGGATGAGGAAAAGACCGCCCGCTTCCTGACCATGCTCAGCGACGTGGGCCACGCCAGCCCCATCGAGCACGCCAGCTTTACCTTCGGCATCGAGGGGGTGAGCCGCACTCTGCTGGCCCAGATCACCCGCCACCGCATCGCGTCCTTCAGTGTCCAGAGCCAGCGGTACGTCCGTCTGGACGATTTCCGCTACGTCATCCCGCCCGAGATCGAGGCCATCCCCGAGGCAAAGGCGGCTTTCCTCGAGAGCATGGACGAGGATGCCAAGCGCTACCTCGACCTTGTGAAGAAGCTGGAAGAGGGCCACACCGCCCGCCTGATGGCCGAGGGCCTGCCCGAAAAGCAGGCCCGGGCCAAGGCCTCCAAGCAGGCCAACGAGGACGCCCGCTTCGTCCTGCCCAACGCCTGTGAGACCAAGATGGTCGTGACCATGAACGCCCGCAGCCTCCAGAATTTCTTCCACCTCCGCTGCTGCAGCCGCGCCCAGTGGGAGATCCGGCAGCTGGCCGAGGAGATGCTGCGGCTGGTCTACCCGGTGGCACCCCATCTCTTCCGCACCGCTGGCCCGGCCTGCGTCTCCGGCCCCTGCCCGGAGGGCAGGATGTGCTGCGGCCGCACCGCTGAGGTCCGCGCCCGGTACGCCGCGCTGAAAGGGGAGAGGGCAGAATGAGCAAGGGAAAGCTTCTCGTCCTCGAGGGTCTGGACGGCTCCGGAAAGGCCACGCAGGCAAAGCTTCTGGCCGCCCATCTGGCCGGGAGCGGCCGCAGGGTGATGGAGATCACCTTCCCGGACTACGAGAGCGATTCCAGCGCGCTGGTAAAGATGTACCTCTCCGGCCAGTTCGGCAGCAGGCCCGACGACGTCAACCCCTACGCCGCGTCCAGCTTCTACGCCGTGGACCGGTACGCCAGCTATAAGACCAAATGGGGCAGCTTCTATGAGGCGGGCGGCATCGTCATCGCCGACCGCTACACCACGTCGAACGCCGTCCACCAGTGCTCCAAGCTCCCGCCCGACCAGTGGGACGGCTTCCTCCGCTGGGCCTTCGAATATGAGTACCAGCTTTTAGGCCTGCCCGCGCCGGACGCCGTCGTTTACTTACAGGTAGACCCCGCCGTGAGCCAGAAGCTCATGACCGGCCGCTACCACGGCGACGAGAGCAGGAAGGACGTCCACGAAAAGGACACCGAATATCTGGCCCGCAGCCGCCGCGCCGCCGAGTACTGCGCGGAGCATCTGGGCTGGGCCACCGTCCACTGCACGGTGGACGGGGCCATGCGCACCATCGAGGACATTCAGGCCGAGGTGCAGGCGCTGGCCGGAAACGTGCTCGGATAACCGCGAAAAAGGGAGGGATACTATCGATGTATCGTTTGATGCAGCCGTCTGAAGAGGCGGCAGTCGTGGCGCTGTGGCAGGCAGAGCGGGGCGACAGCGCCGCCTTTGCCAAGACCGCTCTGGAACAGTTCGCCGGGGTGGAGAATGTCTATGTCGCCGAGGAGAACGGACGGCTCGAGGCCGCTGCGCTGGCCGTGCCGGTCACCCTCAGGGGCCGCAGCGGCAGCTATCTTTATGGCCTGTGCGGGAAGGGCGAGCTGCTCCTCGCGGGCCTCGTGGACTATCTCTGCGCCCAGCAGAAGCTGCGGGGGGCGGGCTTCACGGTGGCTGTGCCGCAGGGGCAGGAGCAGGCCGCTCTGCTGGAAAGCAAGGGCTTCCGCTGGGCCTTCCCCCTCCGCTGCCTGCCCCGGGAGGTGTCCCGCAACCTGTGGAGTCAGGCCGAGTTCGACTCCGTCACCGCCCGCAAGCTCTGTGAGCTGCGGGAGCGCTTCTGCCCCGACACCGTCCAGCTCCCGCCGGAGCGGATGGCCGTCGTGCTGGGCGACCTCTACGCCCGGGGTGCCACCATCGTGTCCAGCGGGAAGGGCTACGGCGTCTATTTCCGCCGGGAGGACACCCTCTACTTTGTGGAGATGATGGCCGAGGACGACCGCTCTGCCGAGGTGCTGATGGAAGCCGCCCGGGAGAAGGAGGTCATCGTGGAGCGCGCCGTCATCACGGTGGGCGCGGCCCAGAACCTCTTCCTCGGCGAGGGCAGACGGCAGGATTACGGTATGATCCGGTTCGACGCCGAACCCTTCGACGTGGAAGAGAGCTATATGCGGCTGATGATGGAGAGCTGAACGGACGATAAAGGAGTGCGTATGGCACAACAAGGAAAGAAGAAAAAAGGCGGAGCAGCGAAAGTTATATTAGCTGTGCTGCTGGTCGTGATCCTGACGGCGGGCGGCTGTCTGCTGGCCGCGAAGAAAGAAATAAACGGCAGCGCGTCTGCCCAGAGTGCGGTGAGCGTGAGCATCCCGCAGGGCAGCGGCGTGGCCGCCATCGCCAACCGCCTCAAGGAGGCGGGCGTCATCCGGTACCCCCACCTCTTCCGCTGGTATGTGGGCCGACAGGGCGCGGCAGCGAAGCTCCAATACGGAGAGTTCGAGCTTGCTCCCGGCAGCTCCTACGATGCCATCATCGCGGCCCTCTCTGCCTACGCGCAGGCCGACAGCGTCCGGCTGACCTTCCCCGAGGGCACGACGGCCATCGCCATCGCCCGGAAGATGGAGGACGCGGGCTTGTGCAGCGCCGAGGACTTCCTTGCGGAGGCCAACACCGGCGATTTCAGCTCGTACCGGTTCTGGCAGTACGTCCCGGACGACAAGGACGCCCCCGACCGCTTCCTCAAGTGTGAGGGCTATCTTTTCCCGGACACCTACGACTTTTTGAAGGACGATACCGTCCATCATTATGTGGAGACGTTCTATGCCCACTTCGATAAGCAGATCACCGACGAGATGTATGCGGCGATGGAAGAGCAGGGGATGACCCTGCCCGAGGTGGTGACGCTGGCGTCCTTCGTGCAGGAGGAGGCGGGCAACGCGCAGGACGACAACGTGGCGCAGGTGTTCCGCAACCGTCTGGCCGAGGGTTCGCCCTACCCCAAGCTCCAGAGCAACACCTCCAGCTACGTCCAGAGTGACGCCGACAACAACTATCTCTGGAACTGGGTCGCGCCCTATTACGGCGGCTGGGACAGCATCCCGGAGAACATCCGGACGGCCTACGACACCTACACCTGCACCGGCCTGCCTGCCGGACCCATCTCCAACCCCGGCATCGCGGCCCTCCGTGCCGCCCTCGCCCCCCAGCCCAACAAGGAGGCAGAGGACGCCTATTTCTTCGTCACCGACCGCAAGGGGAACTACTACTACGCCCGCACCTACGCAGACCATCAGAAAAACTGCGATGCGGCGGCGAAAGTCAATAAAAGCTTAACGTAAAAGAGGAATATCATGTTACAGATACCGGAACTTCTGGCCCCGGCGGGCGACCTCGAGCGCCTGCGGTACGCCATCAACTACGGCGCGGACGCCGTCTACTGCGCCCTGCCCGAGTTCGGGATGCGCTCTGCACCCACCAACTTCACCCCCGAGCAGCTGACAGAGGGCGTCATCTACGCCCACGCCCGGGGCCGCAAGGTCTACCTGACCATGAACACCCTGCCCACCAATGAGGAGGCCGACCGCCTGCCGCAGGCCATCAAGGACGCGGCTGCCGCCGGTGTGGACGCCTTCATCGTGGCCGACCTCGGCGTTCTGGACGCCTGCAAGACCTTTGCGCCCGACATCGACGTCCATATGTCCACCCAGACCGGCATCACCAACTGGGCCGCAGCCCGCGCCGCCTACAACATGGGCGCGAAGCGGGTGGTGCTGGCCCGTGAGATGACCTTACAGGACATCGCCACCCTCCGGGACAAGACCCCGCCGGAGCTGGAGATCGAAGCCTTCGTCCACGGTGCCATGTGCATGAGCGTGTCGGGCCGCTGCCTGCTCTCCAACTACATGGCGGGCCGCGACGCCAACCGGGGCCAGTGCGCCCAGCCCTGCCGCTGGAAGTATTATCTCAGCGAGGAGACCCGCCCAGGCCAGCTCTACGAGATCGGCGAGAACGAGGACGGCAGCTACATCCTGAACGCCAACGACCTGTGCACCGCCCCCTTCCTCGACCTCATCTGCAAGGCGGGCGTGGACAGCCTGAAGATCGAAGGCCGCGCCAAGACCTTCTACTACGTCGCCAGCGTGACTGCCGCCTACCGCCGCGCCCTTGACCAGTATCTGGCCGACCCCATGAACGAGAACTTCGAGCTGCCGGAGGAGGTGCTGGCCGAGCTGACCCGCACCAGCCACCGCCACTATTCTCCGGGCTTCTACTTTGGCCGGGAGCAGGCCCGTCAGGCCACCGACAGCGCCACCTACATCCGCGAGTGGGAGTTCGTGGGCACCGTGGACGGCTGGGAGAACGGCGTCGCCAGCTGCCAGCAGCGGGGCAAGTGGAGCCTCGGCGACACGCTGGAGGCCCTCTGCCCGGATGGCCGCAGCATCCCGCTGACCCCCGCGTGGATCAAAAATGAGGCCGGTGAGCTGGTGGAGTCCACCCCCCACGCCATGGAGCACTACACCATCCCCACCCCCGAGCTGCCGCCCCTGAGCCTGCTGCGGCGGAAGGTTTGAGGGATACTGCAAACACAACGGATGTACGAAAGCAACAGAAAAAGAGGGTCTGCTATGAGCAGTGTGGTAAGCAGCAAGATAACCGGAAAAGAATATCCGCTTTCCAAGATATTCAGCTCGGATTTTGAGTATCATATCCCGGGCTACCAGCGCCCTTATGCATGGACGGAAGATGAAACGGGCGCGCTGTTCGATGATTTATATGGATTTTTCCAGACAGAGAACACAGAAAATTTCTTTCTGGGTAGCATCGTCCTTATCAAGGATGAACAGAACCGCTATGCTGATGTCATCGATGGACAGCAGCGCCTGACGACACTGTCCATCCTGTTTGCAGTTCTCGCCGACACATTTGACAACGAAGACTATAAGATGGACTGCAAAAAATATTTGCAGGAAAAGGGCAATGTATTGGAGGGCATCGAGGCCCAGCCGAGATTATTCCTCAAGGAAAAAGACCAGCCGTTTTTCCATAAGTACATCCAGAATATTCAGCTGGACGCATTGGGGCAGCTGGATCCGGCGGTGTTGGACACCGAGGCAAAGCTGCATATCCAGAAAAACTGCGCTGTGCTTCGCAAGAGTTTTGCTGAAATGTTCAGCAATGACGATGATCGGCTAAGATTTACACAGTTTTTGCTGACCCGTTGCTATCTGGTGGTCGTTTCGACGCCGAGTCAGGAATCCGCGTTCCGTATTTTTACGGTCATGAACAGCAGGGGACTCGACTTATTGCCGACAGACATCATCAAATCGACTGTTATTGGAAGTCTTCCCAAAGAAAAACAGCAGGGCTACACGGAAAAATGGGAAGGGCTGGAGGAGTTGACAGGACGTGACGGGTTCAATGAAGTGTTTACTCACACCCGTACTATATTTGTAAAGGAACGCCAGAAAAAGACCCTTCGGGAAGAGTTTGAAGAGTACGTGTTAAAGACGGTATCCCCGGAACAGCTGATCGATGACTATCTTGTACCCTATACGAATGCCTACGTTCAGCTGAAAAATTGCGAGTTCACTGCTACGCATCATGCAGACGAGGTAAACGGGCTGCTTTTCTGGCTGAACAAGACCAATAACTCCGACTGGATGCCACCTGCTATCAAATTTCTCGCAGAGCACCCGAATGATTCGGAATACGTTCTCTGGTTTATCCGAAAGCTGGAAAGGCTGGCATCTTATCTACTGGTGACCGCGCAGGATGTCAACCACCGCGTAGACCGGTATAAATGGCTTCTGGTGGAAATGGAAAGTCGGCCTGACAGCACGCTGGCTGATCCACTGAGAAACATTGAGCTTACTGACTGGGAAAAAGAACAATTCCAGCAGACACTGGATGGCGAAATTTATACGATGACCGCACAGCGCCGTAACTACATCATCCAGCGGCTGGACTCTTTCATGAGTGACGGTGGGGCATCGTATAATCAGAAGCTGTTTACCATCGAGCATGTCCTGCCGCAGCATCCTCCTGTCCATGGCAGTTGGCTGGAACTCTGGCCGGATGAGCAGGAGCGTAAATATTGGCTCAACCGCATCGCAAATCTTGTGCCGCTGACCCGGCAGAGAAATTCTGCGGCACAGAATTATGGCTTCGCGACCAAGAAGGAAAAATATTTCCAGTCAAAAGGCGGCACGAGTTCCTATGTTCTCACGACGCAGGTCATCAATGAGCCTGTATGGACGCCGGATGTTGTGAAAAAGCGGCAGGCGATGCTGAGCGACGTGTTTGCAGAAAAGTGGGAGTTGAATCCTTCCCGGCAAAGTGGGACGGACGAAGGTCTGTTTTTGCTGGCTGGTCGCGGGAGCAGCGCTATGGGGCATCCTATCGATAAAGACTGTTTTCTGGTATTGAAGGGCAGCCGCATTGCCCCAGATGTGACGAGTGGATTGCCGCAGAACTATGTGGAACAGAGAAAAACTCTGCTAGGGATCGGTATAATACAGAATAACGTATTTGCCGAGGACAATGTATTCACCAGTGCCTCTGCTGCGGCATCTATTATACTTGGCCGTTCGTCCAATGGCCGCAGAGAATGGGCGAAGCTTGATGGCCGCACGCTGGCACAATCTGGACATTAAAAATCACATCATAACGTAAAAGCGCCCCCGTCAGTGTATGGCTGACGGGGGCGCTTTGATCAGTAGGAGATCATTCCGGCTTGACCTGCAGCTCCTGCTCACAGTAGATGCAGCGATACTTGCCGTTGGAGCTGAGCTCGAAGATCTGGTCGCACTCTTCCTCGATGGAGGAGATGCAGCGGGGGTTCTTGCACCGCACGATGTTGACCAGACGCTTGGGGGGCTGGGGCTTTTCCTTCTTGATGGCCCGGCCATTTTCGATGACGGTCACGCTGATGTCGGGGTCGAGATAGGCCAGCACGTCGAGGTTGAGCCAAGAGGCATCGCCCTCCACCTTGATGATGTCCTTCCGGCCCGATGCAGCCTTGTGGCTGCGGGCGTTCTGAATGAGGGCCACACTGGAGGTGCGGTTGCCCTTGATGCCCAGCAGGTCCATCAGGCCGATGGCCGTGCCTGCCTTGATATGGTCGATAACAATACCGTTCTGAATCTCATCAATGTTCAGCATTTCAGTTGTCCTCCTTGTCTGCTTTGGGGTCCTTGAGGCCCAGCAGTGTCATGATAAGTGCCATCCGGACGTAGACACCGTTCTGCACCTGCTCGAAGTAGGCGGCGCGGGGGTCGTCGTCCACGTCCAGCGCGATCTCGTTGACGCGGGGCAGGGGATGCAGCACCGCCATGTCGGGCTTGGCGAGGGCCATCTTGTCCTTGGTGAGGATGTAGCTGTTCTTCAGGCGGATGTAGTCCTCCTCGTTGAAGAAGCGCTCCTTCTGGACGCGGGTCATGTAGAGGATGTCCAGCTCGGGCATGGATTCCTCAAGGCTGCGGGTCTCCTTGTAGGGAATGTGGTTGGCCTCGAGGACGTCGGTGATGATGTAGTCGGGCACGCGCAGCTCCTCAGGGCTGATGAGGACGAAGCGGATGTTCTCGCAGCGTGCCATCGTCTTGATGAGGGAGTGGACGGTGCGGCCGAACTTCAGGTCGCCGCACAGGCCGATGGTCAGGTCGTGGAGACGGCCCTTGCGGCGGCGGATGGTCATCAGGTCGGTCATGGTCTGGGTGGGGTGCTGGTGTCCGCCGTCGCCTGCGTTGATGACAGGGATGCGGGAGTACCGGCTGGCCCGCAGCGGTGCGCCCTCCTTGGGGTGGCGCATGGCCACGATGTCGGCGTAGCAGGACACGACGCGGATGGTGTCGGCCACGCTCTCGCCCTTGGATGCGCTGGACACGTTCTCACTGGGGAAGCCAAGGACATGGCCGCCGAGGTTCAGCATCGCGGCCTCAAAGGAGAGACGGGTGCGGGTGGACGGCTCGTAGAACAGGGTGGCCAGCTTTTTGTGGGCGGCCACATCCTGATAAGCGGCCGGGTCGGCGCAGATGTGGTCGGCCAAATCCAGCAGAGAGGTGATCTCCTGCTGGCTGAGATCCAACGGATCGATCAGATGACGCATATTGTTTTGTTTCCCTCCGTCAAAGAAGCTTTCGAAGAATCGAGAAGTCGAAGAAATTCGTGTAGTAGCTCAGCGAACGCATGACGGGATGGCAGAGCCGGTTGTAGCAGATCTCATCCAGCAGCAGCATGGCCTCGCCGGGGGCCAGACGCATGGCGGCGCGGATGGATTCGTCCCCGCAGCTGGCCTTGAGGTGGGCCACATTGGAAGCCACCTGCTGGCGGCACTCCCGCTCCAAGACCTCGAATACGTCGCCCGACAGATCGATGCGGGTGAAGTCCCGGCTGCCGAAGAGGGCGCGGGGCAGGTAGTCGATGGAGTAGATGACGGGGGTGGTGTCGGCGAGGATGCGCTTCTTGATGCAGATCACCTCGTCGCCCGGCTCGATGGCAAGCTCCCGGGCCAGCTCTTCGTTGGCACGGACGGGATAGATCTGGATGCCGTCGGCGTGGGGGTAGCTGCCAAAGCTGCGGATGAGCGGGTAATACTCCAGCTTCTGGTCCAAGCGGCTGCGCAGGCCCAGCACGCTCCGGTTGACCACCGTGCCGATGCCGCGCACCCGCTCGATGTAGCCCGCACGCTCCATTTCACTCAGTGCGTCTCGGATGACGGTGCGGCTGACGCCGAGTTCGGCGGCAAGGTCCACCTCCGCAGGCAGACGGTCGGCCTGTGCATAGCGGCCGGTGCGCAGTTCCTCCAGCAAGGCGCTGACGATGCGGTCGCTGATGACAGCGCCGCCCAAGCGGCTGGAAGGGGATAAGCTGGGATCTCTCATGGTTCGTTTCCTCCGGTACACGGGCAGGGCGGCCCTGCCTGGACTTCAGAAAAAGCCCTGCCCGGGCACAAGGATGCCCGGCAGAAACTTTTTCTACAAATATTATAACATAAATTGACAATGTTTCAAACGGCATTTATACTGGAATCGACCGGAAAGTATGATTTTATTTTGGAGGGATAGAGCAAGAATGGAAGTTCTTCTGCACAAAGGGTGCGGCAGGCCCGAAAGCCGCACCATGACCCTGCGCCCCGCCGGGCCGGAGGATGCCGCCGCCTTCTACGCTTTGCAGAACGAGGTGCGGGCCGGGATGCCCCATCCGGAGCAGTTCGTGCCCGACACGCTGGAAAATATCGCCCGCTACCTGCGGGACGACCTGTGCATCGGCGGCTGGGACGGCGGGCGGCTGGGGGCCTACTTCATCCTGCGCTACTGCGGGCAGGACGAGCACAACTATGCCGCCTTCATGGGCATCCCCAGACCCGCGTGGGACGGCTGGGCCAACGCGGACAGCGCCATCGTCCATCCCGACTACCGGGGCAACGGCCTGCAGCGGAAGCTGCTGGAAGCAGCCCTGACCCGGCTCCGCCCCGGCATCGTGGGCATCGGGGCGACCGTCAGCCCCGACAACCAGTACAGCCTCCGCAACGCCCTCGCCTGCGGCTTCGAGATCGTCTGCCGCCGGGAGATGTACGGCGGCTATGACCGGTATCTGCTGGCGAAGACCCTGAAGTAAAAAAGCCCAGAGGCGTTCCGGTGTGCCAATGGCTCTCCCTTTGGGAGAGCTGGCGCGGAGCGCCTGAGAGGGCAAGGATGCCGTAAAAAAACAAAAAACACAGCGATAAGATGGCTCTGAAAAAGCCAATGCTTATCGCTGTGTTGCTGTTTTATGGGGACGAAGCCTGCCCTCTCGGTCATGCCGCCTTCGTCAGGGAGATCTCCTGCTTCATCTTATGCCGCACCACCAGCAGGCAGCCGAGGTGCACCAGCGCCGTCAGGATCCAGCTGATGGGGTAGCTGAGATAGAGGGTGGTGGTCGAGCGGAACAGCTGGAAGATGGTGGCGATCCAGACCAGACGGAGCAGGCAGCTGCCCACGAAGCTGACCACCATCGGCAGGACGGAGTAGCCCCGGCCGCGCAGACAGCTGGCCAGCACGTCCATGCAGCCGCAGAGCAGGTAGGTGGTGCAGATGATGTGCATACGGGCCAGACCGGCCGCGATCACGGCCTCGTCGGAGGAGTAGAAGTGGAGCAGCTGTTCGCCCAGCAGGGAGGCACCACCGCCCAGCACGAGGCCGGTGACGGCGGCGCAGAGCAGACAGTTGCGCATGACGCGGTCGAGGTTGTCGTAGCGGCGTGCGCCCATGTTCTGGCTGGTGAAGGTGACGGCGGCCTGCGCGAAGGCGTTCATGGCCGTGTAGACGAAGCCCTCGAGGTTGGAGGCGGCCGAGTTGCCCGCCACGATGGTGGAGCCGAAGGAGTTGACCGCCGACTGGATGACGACATTGGAGAGGCTGAACACGGTGCTCTGCAAGCCGGCGGGCAGGCCGATGCGCAGGATCTGGCCCAGCGCCCCCGCGTGGAAGCCCAGATGGCCGAGGTCGAGGTGGAGCGGGCCTTTCTCCTTCACCAGCAGGGCCGTGACCATGCAGGCGGAAACGGTCTGGCTGATGATGGTGGCCAGCGCGACGCCCGCCACGCTCATGGAGAAGAGGATGACGAAGACGAGATTCAGCACCACATTGATGGCGCCCGCCACGGCCAGACAGAACAGAGGCCGCTTGGTGTCGCCCACGGCACGCAGCAGTGCCGAGCTGAAGTTGTACAGCATGGTCATGGGCATCCCGATGAAGTAGATCTTGAGGTAGAGGGTGGACAGGTCGATGACGTCCTCGGGGCAGCTCATCAGCTCCAGCAGGCCCCGGGCCGCGAAGATGCCCACCACGGCCAGAAAGAGGCCGCTCACGAGGCCCAGCGTCACCGACGTCTGGACGGTGGTGTGGACGCCCTCTTCGTCCTTTGCGCCGAAGCAGCGGGCCGCGACGACGTTCGCGCCCAGCGACAGGCCCACGAACAGGTTGACCAGCAGGTTGATGAGTGCGCCGTTGGAGCCCACGGCCGCCAGCGCCGTGCTGCCCGCAAAACGGCCCACGACCACCACGTCAGCCGCATTGAACAGCAGCTGCAGGATGCTGGATGCCGCCAGCGGCAGGGAAAACAGGATGATCTTTTGCAGCATGGGGCCGCTGGTCAGATCGCCGGTCCGGGAATTTTGTGTCATGGAAATACTCTGCCTCCTCGAAGATCAGAAGATCACTCACGAAAAAACGCGCCGTCCAACAGCGGACGACGCAGATATATCTATATTATAATACAGGCTTGTGTAAAATACAAGCAAAAAACAGGTAAATTCGAGTCGTTTCCGTACAAAAAAGCACCCCCGCAGATGCAGGGGTGCCATTGCGAAACAGAAGCTTACTTCTGGGTCTTCATGTAGATGTGGTGAGGCAGACCGGCGATGTACAGCGGGGTCAGCTCAGCCTGAATGAGAGGCCGTGCGTAAGCGAGGAAATCTTCGGTCATCTGGGTATGATTCTCGTTCATCCAGCTCAGCGGCACCTTCTTCTCGAGGTTTGCCACTTCGCTGATGGGGTGCAGCTCGGTGGTGCACTGGTAGGGGCTGTTGGAGATGCGCTTCAGGGCCACCATCTGGCCGGTGACGCCCTCAAAAGCAGCCTTGGCGGCAGCACCGCCGACCTGATAGGCCTCGGTGATGTCGGTGCGGCTGGTCAGGTGTCCGGCGCAGCGCTGCAGGGTGGAAAGCTCGATGCAGCGGGTCTTGGTGTCCAGATTGCGGGCCACCACGTTGGCCAGATAGCGGGCGGTGCCGGTCAGGGCCTTGTGGCCGAAGGCATCCACTGCGTGGACGTCATCTGCCAGCTCGCAGACGTAGCGGCCATCCTCCAGCTTGACGCCCTCCGACACAGCGATGACGATGCTGGGCTTCTTCTCCTGCATCGTCCGCACCTTCTCGACGAAGTGCTCCACGTTGAAGGGGACTTCCGGCAGGCAGATCATATCCACGCCCTCGCAGTCGTCGCTCTTGGCCAGCGCGGCGGCGGCGGTCAGCCAGCCGGCGTTGCGGCCCATGATCTCCACGACGGTGACGTACTTGGTGCCGTAGACGGTGGCGTCACGGATGATCTCCTTCATCACCACGCCGATGTACTTGGCCGCAGAGCCGTAACCGGGGGTGTGATCCGTGACCATCAGGTCGTTGTCGATGGTCTTGGGCACGCCCATGAAGCGGATGTCGCTCTGGATGCGCTCGCCGTACTCCGCCAGCTTGCCGATGGTGTCCATCGAGTCGTTGCCGCCGATGTAGAAGAAGTAGCCGATGTTCAGCTTCTCGAGGATGGCGAACAGCTTCTTGTACACAGTCTCGTCGGTGTGCCAGTCGGGCAGCTTGTAGCGGCAGCTGCCGAGGAAGCTGGAGGGGGTGCGCTTGAGCAGCTCGATGTCAAGGTCATCGGTCAGCAGGGTGGACAGGTCAACGACCCGCTCCTCCAGAAGACCGGCCACGCCGTTGCACATACCGTAGACGATGTCTGCGCCACGGCTTTTGCAGCTCTCGAACACGCCCGCCAGACTTGCGTTGATGACAGAGGTGGGGCCGCCGGATTGGCCAACGATTGCATTTTTACCCATGATGATTTCTCCTTTTTTGTTTTTCTGTTTCGGCATTATTTTATCGCAAGGCAAGAAATTAGTGCAACAGTCAAACAGCATATTTGCGATATGCAATTCAACGCTG
>ERZ1106929.802-NODE-802-length-32354-cov-59.221864_pt1 | contig 32354 bp, 29 predicted proteins | sample MGYA00403662_ERZ1106929 | MGnify/ENA primary metagenome ERZ1106929 (study PRJEB35170, sample SAMEA104062442) | human gut metagenome | biome: human gut; feature: human-associated habitat; material: faeces | place: Denmark | collected 2013-02-20 ... | reverse complement strand
TCAGACCTCACGGTCTGGGCGATTTTTCTGTCAGGGGAGTTTTTTTACAGCCCCTCAAGGAATAGAGACAGATGTTATTTATGTGTCGCTTGGTATTGAATTGTGATATTAAAGAAAAGGAAATACATGATAATTTACTTCCAGGATTATCATATGGAGAACTATGAGAAGAAGTGAAAAAAATTTCCCTTTGGGAGAGAGTGAAGTATATGAAACTTTGAGAAAAATGTGGAAATCAGGATGGTTGGATGAATATTCGGAAAAACATTTTTTAATCCGGTTATTAAATGGGGATGATTTAGTTAGAAGAATGTTTAATCATAATAAATGTACATTTGATGGTGTGATTGGATATAATGCGGACACTTTTTTGATAAACTTTAATTTTAGAATAAAAGAAATGATTAAATATTTTGGAGAGAAAGAAATAGTAGGTTTTATTAGAAATCAATTGAGTGCTGGGAAAAAACATTATAACCAAAATATGTTTTTTCAGGCTTTGTCTGAAATAGAGATAATAAGATATTTTTTAGCATTTGTAAATTCTTTTGAAAAAAAGTGTGAATATGAACCGCATGTGCAAGGTTCAAAATGCAATCCAGAAGCTAGTATAGAATATAAGGATGGGACTCTTGTTAATATAGAAGTTAAAACTCCAGAATTTACTGATCAGCTTCATAAATTTGACAGATATATGCCATTAATTTTGTTGAATGATGAGGGGAGATATGAATTTGAAAATGTTTGTAAAAAAGTAGGGGCATATGCTATAATGCCAAGAGTTATGAAATTAAAACAATTTTTAAATTCGGCAGCTACAAAATTTGAAGAAATCAAAGATGGAAAAATGGTATATAATATTTTGTTTATTAATTGGTCCTATACGGAAAGCTGACTTGAAAAAGTAAATTCCAGTGCAAAGGTAAATTCCACCGTGTTTTAAAATTCCTTGAATTTATTAAATTTTATGAGGTTAAATTTGGAGAAAACTGGTATAATTATACCAACTTCCCATAAAACATCTTAATTTCAGGTAAAAAATGCAAAAAATTTTGTGTTAAGTTAATGTGGCAAATATCGTTGAGAGTATGTTATAGTATTCATGACGGTTGAGATCCTTTTTATAGATTTTTGGTTTGGCGATTAAAATTCTATAATACTCAACCGTTTTTGTATAGTAGTAGGTGTCATATCAATTGTAACCCTACAGTTGCGGGATGCGTAGGTGTGGAATAAGATTGACACAATGCACAAACAAGCGTAAAATTAAAGAGAAAGTTTATACAAAAGCACAAATGAAAAAGAAAATTGGAAGAGGATAGGAACTCTGAAGTTTAGTAGGAGTAGGGCAGGCAGGTCGGATGACCTGCCTGTTCGCTTGTAGAACAAAACATTGTTGATTTTTATGTGAGGAGTCTTGCGGTTGCGCGAATCGCGCAACTTGGGTTTAGGGATGAAGATGTTTTTTGATACAATATATAATATTTGAGAGCAAATATCAGCTATTTAGAGGAGAATGTGAATATTCTTGTGCGATGAAATCGCACTTCCGGAAAATTGGAAATCAGATGTCCGGAAGTGGAAATCATCTATGCGAGTTTACTCGCGTAATGTTTTATCTAGACCGTATACCTCTCGCATCGATCTGTCATGTTCAGGATCAATGCTTGTGATGTTGATCTGATAGCTGTCATGTGCAATACGGTCAATGATTGCATCAGCCAGAGGACTTGCTTCTCCTCCAAGTTGATCATACCATTCTTCAAATACATACTGAGAGCAGAAGATGGTGGATGATTTCTTACGTCTGCGATGAAGAAGTTCAAAGATATCTTTCTGCTCTGTATCTGTTGGTTTGAGAAGCATCCATTCATCTAGAATGAGAAGTACCGGATTGGAATATTTTGCCATAACTTTACGGTAGTTCCCTTCAGTTCGTGCAATGTCCAGATCCATGAGTAAGTCTGGCATACGGACATACCTGGTGTTGTAATACTGCTTGCAGGCTTCCATGCCAAATGCACATGCCATGTATGTTTTACCACAGCCTGTTGCACCGGTAATAAAAAGATTCCGGTGTTCAGATATATATTCGCAGGTAGCAAGTCTGTTTATAAGATCTTTGTTCAGCCTGCGTCCGGAAGTATAGTTGATATCCATTATACTTGCTTCCGGCTGGTCGAATCCTGCATTACGGATAAGTCGTTTTTGACGGTTATTCTTGCGGTTGCTGTATTCGATATCTACCAGCATTCCTAAACGGTCTTCAAAAGGAACTTCCTTAAATTTAGGATCGTCAAGCTGGTTGCGGAATGCATCTGCCATAGTGGTGAGACGCATTTCAATAAGTTTATCTATTGTACTCTGGTTTGTCATATGTGATTACCTCCGATAGTAGTCGGCACCTCTTGTGATGCCGTGTGCTTTATGTGGGGTCTTGGAGCCAGAAGATTCTGGTTCCGCTTTTACAGAACCCGTTACAAGGATGTTTTTGATACTCTTGTAACTGGGCGAAGCTGTATAGGATAATGCCTTTTTACAGGCGGCTTCAAGCAAAGCTTCTGAGTATTTGTCAGTAAGCTTCAGAAGTCCCATACAACTCCTATAAGTCTGTTGTTCCACACGCTTGGAGGTCAATATTGCATTGACCACAGTGTACGTATTTATGCCAATCCGTTCAGCCCATTTGCGGAAGCGGTCGCCATTCCATTCCAGATACTTCTGGTGGTCTTCAGGCATATGTTCCGTAATGGTGCTGTACTGCCCAGGGCGTCCTTTCAGACGGTGGTGGGAAGCAATGCGGTTATGGTTGTAAAAAATTTCAATGGTGGTATCTGTTACCTTTACATCAACTATCTTTTTGATGTATTCATATGGAACTGAGTATAGCATTCCATCCACAGATATGTGATAATTGAACTGGACGGTGGCTGTCTTCCAGTCACTCAGTTCAAAGCGGGTAGCAGGTAATGGCGAAAGTAACGGCTTTTCATCTTCAAGGAATAAGTCCAACCGGCTGCCCTCTTTCTTTTGAAAGAGCCTTCGATTGAATTGTTCCAGTTTTTCTCTGATTGCACGGTTTAATTCGGCAAGAGAAAAGAACTGCTCATTTCGGAGTGCTGCTGTTATCCATGTGGAAATATTTCCTACTGCTCCTTCAACATTCGGCTTATCCTTGGGTGTCCTGACACGTGCAGGGATGATAGCTGTGCCATAGTGCTCAGCCATTTCCTGATAGGTTTCATTGATCTGCTGGTCTTTCCATCCACCATTGTGAACAACTGCTGTCTTGCAGTTATCCGGTACGAGAATTCTGGCGATACCGCCAAAGAACTCGTACATATGGACATGAGCAATGATCCATGATTTCTGCTTCATATCCAGAAAGGCTTCTACATACGCATACTGGCTGTAAGTCATTACACCTACGAATATGTAAGCCTTTAGGATTTCACCGGTATCCGGGTCAATGATTGTTGCAGGATCCCCTGCCCAGTCAACTTCGACCTGCTCACCGGGTTTACGGTTGATGTGCATGGTAGCACGTCGTTTCTGCTCATCATGCTGGATGTGATAGCAGAATTGAGAATACATGAGCGGATCATCGCCGTTGGCACGGCAGTCCTCCATGTATTCAGTCCACAAAAGCTTTTTACTGACTCCGTTGCGGAGCAGTTCTTTGTGGATGTAGTCGTAGTCAGGCATACGCTTGTTTTGTGATGCTGAACTATCCTTGGAAAACATAAGCCTTTGAAGTTCAACATCCGTCATGGATTCATCAAGTGGCCAGGAAAGTTTTAATTCTCTGGCACGCTTTTGAACTTTGACTACAGTTTTCTGTGCAACACCACAGCTTGCCATGATGTTACGTTGAGAGAAGCCCAATCCGGTAAGTCGGATGATTTCTCGATATTTGGTCATAATCGTGACCTCCTTGTAATGAATTTACACCATAGGGTGCATATTTTCATTATAAGGAATTAGAAATAAAATGATTTCCTGCTTAGCAGAATCGTGATTTCCAATAAAACGGAATAGTGATTTCCATACACCGGACAGGCGATGGATTTCACCCCGGATTATTCAGAATGAGAATATGGAAATACAAACAGTGTTTGAAGTATCAGCCATTGCAAGTGTAATTGGAACGATCATATCTTTTATCATGTTTCGCAAATCAATAAAATTAAAGTACATAACCAAGGAACGGAAAGAGTGGAGATGTGCTATCCGAGAAATAGTTGAAAAGCTTGAAAACTGTGTATATGATGATAGAAACAAGATACTAGTATTATTAAAAACCAGAATTAATGCTTATGGTATCAATAGTAAAAATAAATTGGCAGATAGTCATATATGGGAGATTATTCACAAGATAGAACAGTGTAAGAAGGAAGAATTCCCTATATTAAAAGAAAAACTAATAGAATATTTGTCACTATTGTTAAAGTACGATTGGGAACGATCTAAAAAAGAGGTATATGGTGAGCCGAGGCTTGCTTTAGCTTATTTAATGGATATTTTTGCTACTGGATTTTGGGGATATGGATTATATATCTTAAGTGGTGATAATCTGCAAAATGCTATGCCTGATATTTGTTTGATTATTTTTTTACTTATTTTTGGATATGTAATGGTGAAGATGGCAAAGACAGTGCGGGGAGAGAATATATCGATAGATATAATTTTAATGGCTTCTATCATTAGTTTGGGGGGTGAAATTACACATCAAGAAGATTTATACAGTAATAGGTATTTACTTGTCGGTACAGTTTTAGCGTTTCTTGCAAGTTGTATACAGTTTATGGAGGAATTAAAAATTTATATGGAGAAAAAGATATATCAGAAATCTGTTGAGAATATTCAGAACAATGGTTTGAAAATAAAAAATAATATATCAAGAGAAGACGAAGTTTCAACACAAAGTCAGCAAGACACTTTTAAATTTACTTTGAAAAAAGAATTTAGAGTGTATGAAAAAATGTGCGTAGAGGTAGATAAAAAATATGAAGCCAAGAGAAATATATTTCACTTCATACGAGGGACTAATAGAAATCAGAGCGATAAAAAGCATGTAAAAGGTATAACGTTTACCAATTATTCAGAATGGGAAGATTATGTTTCGAATAAGTTAAAGAGAAAAAAGGATGAATTAAAGGAACTGTATATTTATGTGAAGAAAAAACAAAAAGTGATTGAACAATCGACGGAATTTTGCAAAAGTATTGCGGTGCCATTATATATGACTCAAATTGCTATTGCTGTAGCTGTTTTTGAGAGTGCGAGTATAAACAGCGAATATGCGTTTTGGACTTTGAACATTGTAGCTTTACTTCTATTAGTTGTATTGGCTTGGATTTTTTATACCAATAATAAGAAAATTAATTTTTATCAAGATATTACGGAAATAATTAAAAAGTTGCTTGAGGATAGCATATGAAAAATATGACAGGGAATTGTCTTGAGGGGATAAAGTATGAATGATGACATTTTAAATCGTTTTATAGAAAAATTGGTGACCCAGAATATAGATGAGGATATATTTAGGGAGAATATAAATGTGTTCTCTAGATTTTTAGGTTATTCAAATTCAGATTATAAATATAACGCGACATACCTTAGCCAATATATAGATGATTTTTTGAAGATGAGTCATATGCTTAAAAGAAAAGATGAAATATACAATAAAATTTTTGATTCTTTAATGGCGTTAGGATATAGATTTGAAATATTGATAGACCAAGTTTATTGGGGCAGCTATTTAGATAAAACAGAAAAAGGTTATTTGGGAATGGATCAAGAAAGAATACTTGATCACAAGATTGAGTTGAAAATGATATTTGTTTCGTCTGGAAAAGAATATATTTTTAGAAAGAAATATGACAAATTTGATGACGAGAAGTTGATAATTGACGTTAAAAAGGATGTAAAAGCATATATAAGATTAAAAAGAATCAGGAGCTTCCTGTATACTTTAAAGAGTAAAGGGAATTGACCAAAAAGAATACCTCAAGTAAATTTAGATTATTACTGACCGGCCAGTTAGTAAAATCTAAAAACACAAGAGGTATTCAAGATGAATATTAAAGCAAGAAGAACAAAAAACAAGTAAATGTAGAAAATCAGGCAATTAATCTTTTGTCAAAAGAAGAACTGAACAAGAAAATAGAGGTTGTTCGAAGTTTTGTTCGATAGCTCAGTTGTTGTCAAATATCCGATATTTTAAACTCGAAAAGCCAAAAACAGGTATGCCAAAAAGACAGATGCCGTCCATCTGCCCAAAAGAAGGATATTCAGTTGCAGAACTTACCGATATCCAAAATGAATTGCGCTGATTCCACGGAGAGGCCGTTGAAACTGCCGGAATCTGTCTTTCACTGCGTGGACATATTTCATCATCAGCCGGATAATATCGATGTGCCTGCTGGAATCCCTGCGCATGAAGAACTTTCTGGCTGTTTTTAATGCTGAAGAAAAGTCAAGTTCATAGAGATACTTGTTGCTGCCATCCCGTTTCTTTTTCCGGTTTTCTTCTGCCGCTTCGTTTGCGATAAAAATGCCGAAATTGTACAGAATCAGGCGGGAATAGATTTCCTGTTTTAGAAATTCCGGCTGTTTTGAATGAAAGTACAGAAGCCCGGCCGCATGTTTGAGATAGCGGAAAGAAATTTCAATGCCCCATCGCCAGTGATAGCATTCCTGGATATCGTCCAGTGTAAATGAGAAGGGAAGGTTGGTAATGAGATATTCATATGTATTCTCAGCAGTTTTGATCTTAACAACGCGAAACTGCAGGAAATAAAGATGACTGTGGTTTTTCCTGAGAAGCTCATAAAAATGAGGGGTATTTTTACTGGGATTGATGTAGCGGTAAACATCTGACTGGCTTTTCATAATATTTGTGGCTTTATCCGTAAAAAAGCGCTTTATCGTAACATCGAATTCTTCAAGATCATCTGGAAGCTCAGATGCATAATAAGAAAGAATACTTTTCGGGGAAGATGGCGATTTTACACGGAAAACGTAACCCAGGTTTTTGAGCTCACAGTGGAACAGGAGATCATAGGATTCGTAACCGCGGTCTGCAGTTATAATATATTTTTGCGGGTCATCGGGTGTGAAATGATCCAGCATGGAGTGGAGCGCTTCACGCTCATCCGGCTGTTGTCCGGGCTGTATGACGACATCAAGGAAGGCTTTGCTGATAACATCAACAAAACCATTTAAGTGCATGTGGTTGTAACCTTTATAGTCGATAAGCCGGGGCTTATTATAGTCCTCGATAATATCAGAATTGGTAGCATAGACAACGTGGCACCCATCGCAGGCGAGAATACAATGGTCTTTGAATTTGTCCGTAGTGGATGGAAAAGAAGAAGAGAATTCCGAAAAAAGGTATTCAAAAGCAGAGAGGGAAATCTGTCTGCGGCGCTGGCAGAAAGCAGACTGTGAAGGGATAAGGTCAGGGTCCAGGTCAAAGTAATCCATGATCTCATCATTCGTGCTGCCTTTCCCCATGCTTATGATCAGACGCATGGTATCATAAAAAGATAGTTTCCCAAGATGCTGGCGTGTAAAATCGTGGCCAGGATTTTTGGAAAAGAGCCAGTGATGTTCAGCCATGGATAAGATGATAGAATTCAATTTTTCTTTTACATTCGATGGATAATAGTTTATAATAAAAATGTGCTTTCTTAGTTTTATTAGGGAGAAATCAATTCCCTTTATAAAAGAGGAGATTGCACATTTTTTTATTGCTCATGTAATGGAGGTCGGGTCATTTTGTTGGATGATATTATGGATAATGAAAAGTATACAATCGCGCAAAAACTATACGAATTTTATGTGATGAATGACAAGTATCTAGCTGTTCAGATGCCGGATGGACGTTATATTCCAAAAAGAATTACGTGTACACCATTACTCATTTATGACATGCTGAATAAAGGGGCTTCTTTTGGCATGTATCAGCAACAGTATAGAAGATCATGGATCAAGTGGATATGCCTGGATTTTGATTGCAAAGAGGGTGGTCAGCTGGAAGGGTTAGTAGAAAAGTATGTTATTCCAGCTGCGAAACGATTGGAACAGCTTGGAATCCATTATTTGGCAGAGTTTTCAGGACGAAGAGGTGTGCATCTTTGGATTCACACCAAGGGAATGATTACAAAATCCCAAGGGTATAGCATGATCGAAGAATTGACAGGGGCATATCGACTGAAATTATCTGCAGATACAAAGTATGGTTTGGATATTTTCCCGGCAGTTGCTGGAGGGGGAATGAAATTAGGGAAACAGGTAAAACTTCCTTTGTCAGTGCATCGTAAAGGTGGACGCTCTTTTTTTATTCCAGATGTTATTAATGTGAAAGTAGATGATTGGATACATTTGCCTGAACAGTTGGATTTTTGGAAAATACAGGATGATATTTTGGAAACCTATATACCAAATGATTTGGAATATCTTTGGAAATGCCTGAATATATCGCCAGAGAAAGAAGAATCAGACAAGGGGCTTTTATACAAGAAAGAGTATTTGGTTGCAAACAGGATGTTTTCTTTAGAAGAGATCCGAAGTTGTTGTAAAGAAAGTTCTGTTTTATATGTTATTATGAAACGTGCAGAAGAAGGTAATTTGAAATATTTGGATCGCCTCGTATTAGTTGGATGCTTTCGCAATTTTTCTAATGGTGCATTATTGTGGGATATTTTGAAACAACAGCATAATTTTAAAGAAGATATTACACGACAATATTTAGATAAATTAAAGAACCGGTATTATCCGATTACAATGAGATATTTGTATGATCTGTATGGACAAAAACTGGAAGAAAATATTGATCCGCAGATTACTTTGGCAGAATACATTGCGGATAGATTAGATATTTCGATTGAAAAAATCCAGCAGAAAGAGGTTTTGTCTCAGAAAAAGGTAGAGAAGGATATAAAATATTTTCAAATGATACAAAAAAAAGAACTTCAATATATGAAATATGATGATGAGGTTTTATCGGTAGATGATTATCTGGAATTATCTGGATTGTGTCAATTTGATTTGTTGAGTATTAAAAGACAATTTGAAGCGGTTATAGAAGGGAATATTACGGAGCACGATTTACCTGTCAAATATACTATGTATGAGAGAATGGAGGAAGGGAAGAATGAACCGCGAATACTGGTATCTTTATGTCCGTATGATCGAGTACTTACGACAGCATTAATCTATGAACTTATTGAAAACATGGGACAGAGATTTCATTCGTATAGCTATAACCTGAATTATTTTTATGAGGCAGGTTCTGTTTTTATGCCTTGGTACGACTCCTGGAAAAGGTTCCAACAAGACGTTGAAAATTATTTGTTCTTAGATTTTTTTAGTGAAAATGGAATTATTAAGCTGGATCTGACAAAGTTTTACGACTCAATTTATATTCATGCGTTGTTTCGGCAGATACAGGAACAGGGAAATCAAACAGAAAATGAAGAAAAGAAAAAACGAATAGATGCAATATTACGTTATCTTGGGAATTACACAGAAAAGTTAATGTTACAGATGAAAGGAAATATTCGAGGTGTGCCACAGGGACCGGCATATGCCAGAGTGTTTGCAGAACTTTTTTTGACGGCGGTGTTGGATTCGTTTTGCAGAAAATATCATTATACTACGGAAACGTGTAGAATCATGCGATATGTGGATGATATGTTCATTGTTTATCGTGGGATAGACGGAAATCAATTATTAAATCGATTTTCAGAATATATTTTTGCCAGAGGATTGGAAATAAATAGGAGTAAGACCTTAATCTATGAATGCATTGGTGATATGTCGGAGAGGGAAAAAGAAAGCCTTTTTGAGAATGGTGCTGCAAATTATGAGATGAAAAGTATTCAGGGAATGGAATTGGAGGATGAGGAATTACAACAAGAAAATATACGTCTGTTTGAGAAGTATCTTCATCGAAAAGGAAGCTGGAGTATTAAAGATGCAAATTTTATTTTGAACAGATATCTGGATCCGATATTTGTGGATGAATATTTAAACAAGTATGCGATAACGCTTGTAAAGCAGAAGGTTGGAAGAGGAAGTATTTACAAGCGGTTATACGAAGAATTGTTTAAAAGAGACGAGTGGCTTGAAAAATTTTTTGCTATGGAACTATATCGTCAGATTCCACAGAATACGGTTAATTTTAAGAATTTTATGAGTGTGTGTTATTTTAGTGTGTCTAGAATTAAAATATTGAATGCTCATATAAAAGATAACTTTGTAGAATGGCTAAATATTATCTCGGAAGGGTGTATGGGGGAGAAAGGAACCGTAGGTGCAATTATTGGACTGATGGGAGGCAAGTATGAACTCAAGCATTGGAATTGATAAACGTTACAAGGAAATGAGAGGATTGGCTTTTCATCGGGTTAGTCAGCAAGAGGTTCTTTCTTTAATCGATGAAATTAATCAAATAGAAGCGTCTTTGCGACAAAGTGAAATCGAAAAGTTATCTGAAATACTTATTATGGAATTACAGTGGTTTCATGATTGGGAAAAAGTAAAAAGGGATACAGATTTTAGCAAAAAAATTTCAGAATGTATTGAGATGATGGCGGTAACAGAATATTCTGCTAAAAATGCGTACAAAGAGAGTTTATATTTCCTTCGTGGATTGAGGGAAAAAGGCGGCGCGGAAAAGACATCTGATATTGTTCAAAGTTATTGGAAATTTCAGGATATATTGCCAACGATAAAAGGTATATTTTTGTTGGAAAATACAGATGGAACTAAAGTGTACCCGGTTTATGAATTGGTAATTGGATTGGCACAGGATTTTAAAAAGGACAATGAACATCTTGTGGAATTGGCGATTGCATTACAGCTTTTTGAAAAAATAAGCAGCTATGTAGAGATTAATGAACAAAAGGCAGTGCGTAAGGCAATTTTAGAAATTGCGCAAGAACATGGAATTGCATTTCTGGAAAAACTTGTTAATAATGGAGAAATTATCTCTTGTCCGCAGGATTATCGATATAATGGGACACTGGTAGTGCAGTGTGAGCGGGATATTATTATCAGAAATATTCATAGAGAGTATTTTGAAGGTCTGGTTGCGGAGGAAGATATTTTATCTGAGGAGCGATTAGCTTGGTATATCGTTGTAAAGCTTGCACCTGATGAAGAAACAATAACGTTGGAAGAAGTGTTTTTGAAGGGAACACAAAATGAAAAGCTCACATTACTCAAATTAATGGAAGAAGAGGCTTCCTATAATTTATTTTCTGCTCCTTATATTGTCAGAAACAGTAAGGATCATAGAGTGCTTAGATTACTTAATCCGGCAGCTTCGCATGATAAGGCAATCGTATGTAATAACACAAAGGAAGAAAATGAAAAGGATGGTTTCCTTAAAATGTTACGTATGGGAATACAAAACCTTAGAGGCTGTTGGCTGTTTAAAGATGACTGCGATGTATTGACAGTTGATTTCTATGCAGCTTTTTATTTAGAAGTAGTAAAGAATCAATGGAAGTTTTGCGTGGATTTGGACAACCATAAAAATCAATTTTATCAGGAATGCCTGATGGACCGCTATTTGACAGAGACCCTTCAGGAGGCTTCTATGGAAGACGCAGGAATGGTTGTGGAGAAGTTATATGCTTTTATAAATCAGTATTTCAATTTTGAGCAGGTTGATGAGCATACGCTAATGAACGGGGATTTATTGGCTTTTCCGTGGATTGGTACAGTGGCAGAACAGATAGGAAAGTTTTATTCTGAGAAACATATAAGATTGCAGCTTTGGGGAGAAAGTGCAACTCAGTGGAAATATACAAAAGCAATCTTTCAATCGAAATCTAAAAAGTGGGAAGTCGATGGACGTCAGGTTCGCAAGTCAGATTTCCTGGATCTGGATTTACAGAAGATAACCGAGCACGGAGGAAACGTTCCACAGAGAGATATTGATGTTTTTGTAAATTCAGAAGATCAATCAATTGTTTATTATGAAGATTTACGGAAAAGCAAAGGCAAGGTTAGATTCTTAGAGGAGCTAGTCGATGAGCAGGTTATGCGATATGATGAGCGTCAACGATATTTTGGGAAAAATATGAAGAGAATGCTTCGGATTTTGGTGGCTAATAGGCTTAAAAAGGAAGTATTTGATTGCTTTCAATGTAGAGATGAAACAAAGGAAATGGTTTGCTTATACAAACTTTGTTGGCATTTTCAGGTTTTTGGAATTACGGAAGAGGTAATAGATTCTTTCTGGAAACTAATGTTAGAGGAACATTATTTAGGAATGGTAGAAGATACAGATGCAATTAATACATATTTTGAAAAAATGCAGCAGCTTGCAGTAGAGGTGGGAACTCTTGTGATTGCAAAAGAAAGTAGTGGTAATGATTCTACATTGCAATATTTGTTTGAGGAATATAAACATAATGAGAATAGTGGTCGATGTGTTCTAAGCCTGGCTTTTGATTCAGGTAAAGTGAATAAGGAACTGAAAAAAGCCGGAAATCAAATTTTGTGGCGAGGCAGTCCATTAAAAAAAATTGTTTTCATGGTCGATAATCTGATGCATGGTTCTAGCTTGGAAAGTTTGTTAAAGTACCATATCAGGGGAATGAATAATGATCGAAGAGACTATTTGAATCTTGAAATTCCTGTGAGTCAAATGTTGCAGGAATTTCCGGATTTAGAGATAGAAGTTCATGTTATGTTTGGATTTAAGGATTGTGTTGAAAAAATTCAGCAAGCGTATTCGGTAAACATCGTGATTCATAATGAGATTTCTTCTGATTTTTGTTCGGATAAAACCACCAATGATTTAGTGGAAAAATTATATGGCGAAAGTAAACCAGAAGGGATTTGTTGTGTGTTTCGTTATAACAATCAACCTTTTAAGATGGTATTTCCAGATTATGTTTGTGAGTGTAATAAGAGGACAGGATTGTTTTATCGACACAATGAGGAAAAGTAATCTTGCCTTTTATATGCTATAGTAGACAAATTGATATAATTGACAAAGAAGGCTGAAATTGATACATTGATTATGGACATTCGGGAGTGTATTAGCAAATGTGAACCTTTAGTTGGTTTTCGCAGTCTCAACAATACTGTAGATTATTGGGGAAGTTTACCTCGGAAAGTAGGCGATAGTGATGGCAATGAAAAAATTACCTCTTGGTATAGAAAATTTTGAAGAAATCAGGACAGAAGATTTCTATTACATTGACAAATCCATGCTTATTGCAGATCTGCTTAACGGATGGGGAAAAGTCAATCTGTTCACACGTCCACGCAGATTTGGAAAAACCCTGAATATGAGTATGTTAAAGTCCTTTTTTGAGATTGGAACTAATCCGCAGCTTTTTGATGGACTTGCCATTTCAAAAGAGACGAAGCTTTGTGAAGCGTATATGGGGAAGTTCCCAGTTTTGTTTATAAGCCTAAAGGGAGTAGAGGGACTGACATATCAAGATGCAGAGCGCGGTTTAGCTAATATTATTATTAAAGAAGCCAAGCGATTTCGTTTTTTGAAGGATAGTACCATTTTATCGGAAGACGAGAAGGAAGATTGCAAAGACCTGATTAATGGTAGCTTTGAAAAGTATGGTTTGCAACAGGCTTTGCTTACATTAACCAATCTTCTATGCAGCTATTATGGAAGGAAGGTCATCCTTTTAATCGATGAATATGACGTTCCACTGGACAAAGCCTTTCAGAATGGATACTACAGGGAGATGCTGGATTTGGTTCGCTCAATGTTTCATGCAGCACTGAAAACCAATGACAGTCTTTATTTCGCTGTGATGACCGGATGCCTTCGTGTGTCAAAGGAGAGCATTTTCACAGGCTTAAACAATTTGAAGGTGCATTCCATATCCGATGAACAGTTCGATGAATACTTTGGATTTACCCATGGAGAAGTAGAGACACTTCTAAAAGAATATGGGATTGAATCACATCAGGCAGAGTTTAAAGAATGGTACGATGGATATCGTTTTGGTGAGCAGGATGTATACTGCCCTTGGGATGTACTCAACTATGCTTACGACCTGATAAATTCTACGAAAGCACAGCCAAAAGCATATTGGCTTAATACCAGTGGCAACGACAAAATTCGCAGACTGATTGAAAAATCGAACACTGTGGCAGCGCAGATGGAAATTGAGAACCTCATTGACGGTCAGACGATTCACAAGGAGATTAACGATCAACTCACACATGCAGAAATTGATCAGGACATTCAAAATTTGTGGAGTCTGCTTTATATGACGGGGTATCTCACAATGGTAGGTATTCCGAATGGAAATTGCTATGAATTGACAATTCCCAATAAAGAAGTGCGTCAGATATTTATACAGCAGGTCATGAAATGGTTTCATGAAAACCTCTCATTGGATGCAGCTTTGACTGAGCTTTATACGGCTTTTGAAGCAGGAGATGCCGCGAAAATTGAGCAGATTTTAAACCAGAAGCTGCTTGATGCGATAAGTTATCACGATGATCATGAATCCTTCTATCACGGATTCTTAATGGCATTATTGTCTTCCTGTGAGACATGGTATGCTACCTCAAACCTAGAATCTGGAAAAGGGAGAAGCGATATTCTGGTGGAGCGAAAAGACCGAAAGTCAGGCTTTATTGTGGAGGTAAAACACACGGCAGATGAGAGGAAGCTGGACGAAAAGTCAGAGGAAGCTGTGCAGCAGATTATTGACAAAAAGTATGTAGCACCATTGAAACGTTATAAAGTCCAGAACATCTGGCTGTATGGAATTGCATTCTGTGACAAGGAGTGCCGTGTCCTTGCCAAACGCTGTGAATAATATCAAGACATGACAAATAGCTGACAAAATCCCGCACGGTGGTTTGTTTTCCTGGAACCTGCGCCATTATAATGAAAAACACTATAGATTATTTGACAAAATGCAAATTGTCAATTTGATAAAATAGTATTGTGCTGGAAAATGAGAAGGCGTATGATAAAAATATAAGACATGTTTAAAGCGGAGGAAAAGATAAGGAGGCAATTGATGAAAACAATCAAAAAAACAATTCTAAGTTTTACACTTGTATTTTTTATGATGATTTTGCCAGTCGGTGACAGTGCCGGCATGGTAACGGCACAGGCACAGACAATGGTCTATGTGACGCCAACCGGCAGTAAATACCATACCCACAAATGCGGGCGGGGAAATTTTTATCAGACGACACTTTCCAATGCATTGGCACGCGGTCTGACACCGTGCAAGAAGTGTTTTGGCTCATCGGGCGGATATTCGCAGACGCGGAAATCTTCCACGACAACCACGAAGAAGACAACGAAGAAAAAGAACACCAGACCGAAGATAAGTCCGCTGTCGATCAGCAGTACAAAGATTGTGCTTGTAAAAGGACAGAGCAGGAAACTTACGGTAAAGGGTGGTGCAGGAATCGTTTCCTGGGGCAGCAGTAATACAGCGGTGGCTGGTGTCTCCGCCGGAAAAGTGGTCGCAAAAGGAAAAGGCAAAGCAACCATTACGGTAAAGAAGGGAACGCAGAAGAAATCCTGTCAGGTGACAGTAGAAACGCCGGAACTGAATAAGACAGCAGTGGAGATGGACGTGGAAGATACGGTTTCTCTGGATCTGAAGGGATGCAGTCATGACGTGGAATGGACATCTTCTGATGACGATATATGCGAGGTAGAGGATGGCATACTGATACCGTATAGCAGCGGTACGGTTACAGTCAAAGCAAAAGTACATGGTATGGTGTGGAAATGCAAGGTTGTTATCACAGACAGCACAGAGGATGACTGGAACGATGATTTGGATGATGATTCGGATGATGATTCGGAAAATGCCGATGACGGATATATGGATGACGAAGTGGACGCTGCTGCATAAACCAGTTGACAGATTCCTTTCGGAAGTATAATTATAAAAAACAAAGGGCGATGTTGTTCAGACACTGCCCTTTGTTTATTCTGGGGAACTTACAATAACAAGATATCTTGATGGACAATTACCTTCAGTTAAATATGTCGTTGTGATTCCAAAGGTATATTGGTATAATAAAGGTACTATAAGAAAGAGAATGTAAAAATGAAGAAAAGAATAATAACCTACCGCCAGAAAATAGATTCACTCTTAGCCAATGCGGACAATATCTCTCCGGAACAATGGAACGCAATTCTGCAGGAACACCTGACACAGATTGTTTTTTTCCAACATGAGAGGCTGGTACATCTGATCGTGACAGTTACATTTGCGATTCTGACAATGATTTCAATTGTGGCGGCGCTTATGATCTGCAATCCGTTGTTGTATGCGTTGACGTTATTGTTTCTGGTGTTGTTGTTTCCGTATATTATGCACTACTATCCGCTGGAGAATGAGGTGCAGAAGATATAAGTAGGAGAAAATCCATGGAATATATAAGAGTGACGAAAGAAAATATTGAAAACGAGCATATCTGCTGTGCGATTTCAAGCAACAAGGATATACAGGCAATATCAAAGAAAAACTGGCTGAAAGAGCGATTTGATGATGGATTGGTATTTCTCAAGAGTATAGAGCGTGGAAAATGCTTTATCGAGTATATTCCGGCAGAAAATGCATGGAATCCAATCAATGCAGATGGCTATATGTATATTGACTGTCTGTGGGTGGCTAGTTCTTTCAAGGGCAATGGTTATTCGAATGATTTACTGAATGCCTGTATAGAAGACAGCAAAGAGAAGGAGAAAAAGGGAATTTGTATCCTGTCAGCCACTAAGAAAAAGCCTTTTCTGGCAGATCCGAAGTTCCTCAAGTATAAGGAATTTACAGTCTGCGATGAAGCGGATAATGGTATTCAGCTCTGGTATCTGCCTTTTTCTTTGGATGCGGCTAAGCCTGAATTTAAGGAGTGTGCGAAGCATCCACACATTGAGCAGACAGGCTATGTATTGTACTATACCAATCAATGTCCGTTTAATGCAAAGTATGTTCCGGTGCTTCTTGAAGTTGCCAGGGAAAGAGCGGTTCCGTTTCAGGCAAACAGACTGGAAACGAAAGAAGAAGCACAGAATGCTCCGACACCGGTTACAACCTATGCATTGTTTTATAATGGAGAATATCTTACGAATGAGCAGATGAATGATAAAAGATTTATAAAGCTTCTGGATGGGATGGAAAAATAAATGAGCAAATTCGAACTCTACTCTCCGTAGGTTGAGGATATTCATACGCTGAAATAGAATGGTGTGGCAAAAATACTATTTGGGTAGTACGAGGGGATTGGAATGGACAATATGACAGCAAAGGTAAGCTGTTTTGCAAGGGCTTATCATTATAATAATAACAGCATTCGCATTTTTACAGATGATATTGCGGAAAAACTGCTTGGAGAGGATTACAATCAGATAGCAAAGAGTATGTCTGATGGGATAGACTTTTTCTGCCCTGGATTTGAAGGGACGAGGGAGGAAGGATTAAGGCTCATTCTGGACAGACAATTATCACCATCTGTTTTAGGAAGAAGTGTATTTTGTGAGAGCAAATTAGCATATGCAATAGCGAATGGTTGTAAACAGTATGGACAACAGGTAGACTATATGTATGGAGAAGCACTTTATAAGCCTGAAATGAAAGAAGAATACCATATACTTATCTGCAAGATGCGTTTGGGGAAGCCGGTGCAGGCGAATGGGTGTCTTTCATACCGGGATCTTGGTATCTGGCAGGAACACTTGTTCTTGCGCATCATGCCGAAATTTGTTATACTGTCGTCACAACATAGGGAAGCAGAAACGGTAGGCGGTTTGCCCTCACGAAGGAGGGTTTTTAGCCATGATTACATATTCAGAATTGTTTCAATTTTGTTTATTGCTCGTTGCTGTCATCAGTCTGGTAATTCAGATTGGACATAAAAAATAACCGCCCCTCGCCAAAGATGCGGTTATTTATGTAACTGTTCATAGGCAAACTGTCTATGGCTTCCCTTGTTGTCTTTATTATAGAAAAAGAAGGCGAAAAAGTCAAGGAGCAGTTAGGATGCGTTTCCCTAGCTTAAAAGCCGTAGACATTAAGTGATAAACATGATACATTTATGGAGAAGAGAGACATATAATCTTCTCCATATTTTTTTGGAGAAAATTATATGGGTAAAATAAATATGCAGGATTTCGCAAGATTCTAATGATTAAGAAAGTGCATGATGTGCTTATATATCAGAGAACATACCATAAAGACATTGCGACTCGGTTTTCTCCGAGAGAAGGATTTGAGGATCTGGTATTTACTTCTAAGACGAACAATCCTATCAATGCAGCTAACATCAAAGATTCTAGCAATTATATTGTAGATCGGATTAAAATCCCAAGCAGCTTGATCAGAATGCCACTGCGCCCACAGCTAGGTAGCCCAGATAATAAAAATAGTTTCGCAAACGCCTAATAACAGCATCAGTAAAAGGAGGAATCGACGAATGAGACAACGAAAAATGAAACAACGGAAATCAAAACAAAGCAAATCATTAGCAAAAATCCTGACCCTGGGGATTGCCGCAGCTATGGTCGTGTCATCCATGAGTGCACCTGGTGGATTGCTCGCGCCGGAAACGGTATACGCGGACGACAACACCGGGGCGGCAGAGTCCGGAGATCAGGGCACAGAGCCACAGGAGAAACCACTTCCGTTTGATGTGGTCATAGTACCAAACGATAGCGCTACCGTATATGTTATGCAGGTGACAAATCTGGCAGAAACTGATACGGTGAGCTATCAGTATAGTATCAATGGCACAGATTATTACCCATTGCAGGAGCTTCAGACGAAAGAGAAGTTTGGTGCGCGTCAGATGGTTGATCTTCACGTCAAAGCGGTTGGATCAGATAATAATATTTTGTCAGCTGGCAATTGTAAGATTGAAACTCCGAGAGACAGCGACGTTCCGACGATCTCCGGTACTGACAAGTTTTCGGACCGCACGGAGGTGACGATCACAACGCCCCCCGGTGCAATCGTTTATTACACAACAGATGATACAGTGCCAACAAAGGGATCGCAGCAGTACAAAACACCGATTACGCTGACAGAGACGACTACGATCAAGGCGATTGCGATAGAAGATGGTCATATCATGAGTGATGTGGTCGGAAGGGTATTTGCGAAAGAATCATCCGGCGGCAGCAGTTCGGATGGGGGCACTTCCGGTGGAAGCAGCTCCGGTGGAAGCAGTTCCGGCAGTAGCTCGGGCAGTGGCAGCAGCTCATCAGGCAGTTCCACCGACAGCGGATCTGAAACTGCTCCGCCACAGGAGGATAACAAGGACAAGACTACGACTAAGACTAAGACCGAAACCAGAGAAGATGGTACAGTTGTGACCACGACTGAAATCCGGGCAGAGGACGGTTCCATACAGATCAGAACCGAGATCAGAAATGAAAAGACAGGAATGAATATCGTGGTCAATGTATCGAAGAATGCCAAAGGGAAGATCACTTCAGCTACCGCAGAAATTCTTGATAGAGGTTTTGGCAATGTGAAGATCTCCGGGGAAGCACTTTCAGAGATCGTAAAGGCAGCAGGCACGAAGAAGGTAAAGACCACGATCAAGATGCTCACGAAAAACGACTGGGTCATCCGGGAAGTGACGGTCAATGTAAATACGCTTCTGAAAAGAACCGTGAGACCTAAAAAAATGAAGATCATCGAGATAGATCCAGAAACAGGTGAGAAGCTTGTAGTCAGTAAAATGCCTTTCAGGGTAGCGGCAGATGGAAGCGTTGAACTGGATCATAATGAGCTGGGTCACGGAACCTATGAGTTAGTGACAGCCGATGAGGAAGAAGCACTCACGAAACAAATACTGCGGTCGATCAAAGCCACGAAACAATCAGCCAGCATCCGCGAGAAGCAGGGGACGTACTTTTGGTTTAAGAAAGGGGTAAACTGGGACAATGTTGATAAAGTGACTTTTTCGGTTCTCAATCCGGATGTGGCGCGCGTTAGCTCAAATGGCAGGATCACGGGGCTGAAGCCCGGAAAGACAGTCGTCAAGGCGGTTGTCAGACTGCAAAACGGTCAGTCAAAGGTCATAAGAATGACCGTAACCGTAAATGAGAAGAAGTAACAGTTGTTGGAAATACGTTACTGGAATGAGGCACGATTAAACAGTAATGGGAGGTCGGTGTCTGGCTGACAATCCCCCCCTGGGGCTTGTGGTTTTTCAGTTCTATGGTAAAGTAGGTACAGAAAAAACGAAGTCTCAGGGGGGGATTTTTATGCACATGGCAGATGCGCTGGTCACTCCGGCTGTGGCAGGTACGATGTATGCTTGCCCGGCGGCAGTGCTCGTATTTATCTATGAGGCGAGAACGGAATTATTATACGGAAGTGATGTGACACAGGCAGAGGCCGGAAAGCTGTCATTTAAAAAGATATTGGTCGTGTTGGCGCTCGCAGCAGTTGTGATCGGCGGTGGATTGTCATTGATGGCATCTGAATACCCGGATGGACTGGAATGGTCGATGGAGCAGGTCACAGGTACGGCTGAACTGGAAGCAGACGGAGATGCGTATGAGACAGCGGCAGCTGTATATCAAAAATTTTGGAGATCTGGTAAACACAGCGGCCCCTATACATGTGAAGCAGGACTCACTGGTACACAATGTGCTTGCCAAATTTGTCACCATGCCGGGTGAAAAGGAAGAGTACACAGCAAGAGGTTCCGTGCTTATGGGCGGTGTGAAGCTGCACCAGAGCTTTGCTGCAACCGGATATAGTGACAAGACCAGATATTTTCAGGATTTTGGGTCTAGGATTTACTTTATGGAGAAGCACGAGGAAAAAATTTCAGACTAGATGTCAATGTTAAAGCAGTGCATTATCTCACCAAGAGCGTGGTCAAAAAGATGGAAAAGCAGTACGGCGGTTATATCCTAAATGTGGCAAGCTCAGCAGGAATGCTTCCGGCAGGACCATTTATGACGACCTATTACGCTACAAAGGCGTATGCAGCCAGCTTTACAAGAGCAGTAGAGAGGAATGTCTGACTTTACAAATAAACGATCGTTTACTATAATTGAAATGTAAACGGTCGTTTATTTTATGGAACAGGAGGTTTGTGCATGTCAAAAACTACAAAGGAAGATATATTGATTGTTGCATTACATTTATTTGCGAGAGATGGATATGAAGCAGTTTCTGTCAGTCAGATTGCGGGTGAGCTTGGCATGACAAAAGGTGCATTGTATAGGCATTATGAGAGTAAGAGAGATATTTTTGAACATATTGTAAAAAGGATGGAGCAGGGGGATGGCGAACAGGCAGAATCACATGATATGCCTGCTGATAAAAAGGAAAATGAACCTGAACAGTATGAAGAGATTTCTGCGGACAATTTCATGGAATACAGTAAATCTATGTTTTCGTATTGGACAGAAAATGATTTTGCATCGTCATTTCGAAAGATGCTTACGTTAGAGCAGTTTCGGAATGAGGAGATGCAGGCATTGTATCAGCAGTATCTTGTGTCCGGTCCGGCAGAATACGTGAAAGATATGTTCGAGAGCATTGGTGTTGTGGAGGCAGATAAAAAAGCAACCATGTTTTATTCCATCATGTTTTTCTACTATAGTCTGTATGATGGAGCAAAGGATAAAAAAAGAATAAAAGAGCAGTTTGAAAAAAGTATTAGTAACATTATATAAAGAAATGGAGAAAAGGAAAATGAAGGAAAATATTATCATTCGATTGGAAAGAGAAAATGAATACCATGAGGTAGAAAATCTGGTAAGGGAGAGTTTCTGGAATGTGTATCGCCCAGGCTGTCTGGAGCATTATGTACTCCATCAGCTTCGCAACGATCCGGCATTTGTTCCAGAATTGGATTTTGTCATGACATTAGATGGACAGCTGATTGGACAGAACATGTTTATGAAGGCTGTGATTGCAGTCGATGATGGCAGAAGTATGCGAAATGAATTTCCGATTAAAAAACTGGCACTTATATTAGTTGGAGCAGCTACGCTGCCGGAACTGTTTGATTCCATAAAATTGCAATACAAGCTTGTACTGAGTTTCTTTCATCTTGAAGATGCAGGGATGGTACTTGTGCAGGGAGCAAAGGATATTGGTGATGTAAAAAATACGGATGGACTGGATAGAGCATACGAATTAGGACTTTCTATTGGATGATTTAGAGGGGCGAATGACAATGAGTAAAAGAACAAGACAGTGTATAAGGTGAACTAATATGAGAATGGAAACGGAAAGGCTTTATTTATATCCAATTAGTAACGATGAGATGAGCTGTCTGATTGAAAAGGAAGCGGACGCAGAAATGAAGCAGGCGTATACCGAAATGTTGGAGGGTGCCTTATGGAACCTGACAACAGAATATGGTATGCAGTCTGGAACATGGAATTAAAAAATGTTCCGGGAACGATTGTCGGCGATTTCTGCTTCAAGGGTCTTGGAAAAGATGGCGTAGTGGAAATCGGATATGGATTAAGGAAAGAATTTAGACATCAGGGGTATATGGTAGAAACTGTAAAAGTAATTACGGAATGCCTCTGATTTTTCATGCGCAACCTGGTGGGACTTTTGGCGGAGTGTTACGATAAGCACTTCGCCATTTTTATTTTGATTAAGAACAGTCATCTTTTTATGTATAATCGCACAATTAGAACGAAAAAAGCCTCATGATCATGTGCGAAAATGAAAGTAAAACTTATTAGACGATATAAGGTATAAACTCATCATTTGAAAGAATATTAGCTATTTATAGCATCCGTTTTAATAAAGCTATTCGACTAGGAAACAGTTGTTATATCGGCTAAAAAGTGTGATAAATAGGTAAAAAACGATAGTGTTTTTGCCGATAGTGTGATATACTAGTCAGTAGATTAGTATGTTTTGGATTTAATTTATAATGGATGGGGGATGGCAGATGAAATACCTTTTAGTTGCTGATATAGCAAAAAAATGGAATATGTCAGAACGCAGTGTTAGAAATTACTGTGCAAAGGGGCGTGTGAACGGCGCGTTTCTTACTGGTAAGACATGGAACATTCCAGAAAACGCAGAGAAACCGGAGCGCACCAATAAGAAAAAAGAAGAACCGATTACGCTGCTAGATATTCTAAAAGAGCAGAAGACCAGTAAATATACTGGTGGGATTTATCATAAGACACAGATTGACTTGACCTATAACTCTAACCATATGGAAGGCAGCCGCTTGACACACGATCAAACCAGATATATCTTTGAAACCAATACTATTGGCGTAGAAAAAGAAGTACTGAATGTGGATGATGTGATCGAAACGGCAAATCACTTCCGTTGCATTGACATGATTATTGATCATGCAAAAGCGACTTTGACGGAGAAGTTCATCAAAGAAATTCACTTGGTTTTGAAGAATGGCACCAGTGATTCCAGAAAAGATTGGTTTGCTGTTGGCGATTATAAGAAACTTCCGAATGAAGTCGGCGGCATGGATACCGCCCTTCCGGAAGAAGTTGCCGATAAAATGAAGGCATTGTTAACGGAATACAACGCCAAAGAAGAAAAGGCCTTTGCGGATATTCTTGACTTCCATGTGAAGTTTGAGCGAATTCATCCGTTCCAGGATGGTAATGGACGCGTGGGCAGATTGATTATGTTTAAGGAGTGTCTGAAATACAATATTGTTCCGTTCATTATTGAGGATAATTTGAAGCTGTTCTATTATCGTGGATTGAAGGAATGGAACAACGAAAAAGGTTATCTGACCGATACCTGTCTGACAGCACAAGATAAGTATAAGGCGTATTTGGATTATTTTAGGATTGAATATTAAACGAGCTAATTTCCAGACTATATAATAGGTAAAATGACTTTTGGGAAAAGGCAAACAAAGAATTAAGTTATAAATGGAGAAAGCGGATATGAATGACAAAAAAGGCGTAATATACATTCTCACAAATCCTTCTTTTCCGGATTATGTGAAAATAGGATATGCAGATGATATAGATAAACGATTGAAACAATTGAAAGATGACAAATTTTAATACCATTATCGACGATATATTTCCACTGGTAGATAAAACGGAATATATCAATGCATTGGCTTCCTATCAGCTTTTGATTATTGATGATCTTGGAGTGGAACGAAATTCAGAATATGCATTAGGAATTATTTTCAGTGTCATAGACCGCAGAATCCGTTCGGGACGACCTTTGATCATAGCGACAAATCTTCCGTTGAGTCAAATAAAAAGCGAGACCATGTTGGATAAAAGGCGTATGGCATTATTGGAGAAATTAGATCTTGCAGTAGATAAAGATGCCAGTGATATGTGCGGTAGAGTTGGACTTGGGACAAGCAATATTACAGCACATTGGGGTCTGCCCCCGTTAATCATGGAAAATACGAAAACTGCTTTGTAATAAGGTGGGACTGCTTGAGAAGTTATCAATAATTTCTTAAGAATTAGAGCGCAAATCTTAAAGATATCTTTCTTTTTCTAACACAGGGTGTTCATATTCCTTTGCTAATCTATTATTATCGTAAACAACGACAAAATGTTAAAACTTAGGAAGGGAAAGGATATGAAACAGATAAACAGAGCAGCAGCGCAGATCACGCTTCTGGCAGCAGCGATCCTGATGATCGGATACGGTGCGATGCGCGGGGAGGCAGCCACGGTACTCTCAAAGGCAATCAAATTATGTCTGGAGTGTGTTGGAATTGGATAAGAAAAAACATAAAATATCACAGTTTCTGGCGCACTTTCGGGGATGGATTCAGGCCGTGGCAACGATTCTTACCAATATCCATCTGCCGAACTTCTTTAAAGGAGAGATTTACAGAGGGGATGCAAAGACCGTCTGTGTACCGGGACTGAATTGCTATTCCTGTCCGGCTGCATCCGGGGCGTGCCCGATCGGTGCCTTGCAGGCAGTCATTGGCTCATCCAAGTTTAAATTTTCGTATTATATTACAGGATTTTTAATTCTGTTAGGCGTACTGCTCGGACGATTTATCTGTGGATTTCTGTGTCCGTTCGGTTGGTTCCAGGAGCTGCTGCATAAGATACCGTTTAAGAAATTTTCAACGAAAAAGCTTAAGCCGCTTCGTTATATAAAATATGGCGTGTTGTTGATTTTTGTTATTTTACTACCCCTTCTGGTGACAAATTCACTGGGAATGGGAAATCCGTTTTTCTGTAAATATCTTTGCCCGCAGGGAGTGCTGGAGGGAGCGATTCCGCTTTCGATTGCCAATGCAAGTATCAGAGCGGCCCTTGGCAAACTGTTTACATGGAAATTCGGTATACTTATTACTTTTGTAATCCTAAGCCTTATGTTTTACCGCCCATTCTGTAAATGGATATGTCCGCTGGGCGCAATCTATGCGCTTTGCAATAAGGTATCTTTTCTGCAGATGAAGGTGGATGAGGATAAATGTGTATCCTGCGGCAAATGTGAGAGAGCCTGCAAGATGGACGTGGATGTCACAAAGCATCCGAACCATACGGAATGTATCCGCTGTGGCATGTGTATAAAGGAATGCCCGACGGAAGCAATTCACTATCAATATGGATTTGGAACAGGTAAAACAAATTTGAAAGAGAATAAAGGAGAATAAAATGAAGAAATTAACAGTGATGCTGCTTATTGCAGCGATGGTACTCGGAGTAAGTGCGTGCGGAAATTCTGCTAACAAGGGAAATACAGCAACAGAGTCGCAGATGTCAACGCAGGAAGCAGAAGATCTGGATGCAAAGATTAATGAATTGACACAGAAAGAGAACAGTATTCTTGAAAACCATAAGGCTTTATGGGAGAAGGTATTTAACAGCATTGACAAATCAACTGTCGAGGATGCGACAGCTACGAATTACGGAGATTTTCTGGCAAACTCTTTAGACAAAATTAAGGATAAGTTTACTGATGATGAACTCAAGTCTTTGAAGGAAGATGTTGAAGAAATCAAAAAGCTTGAGGATGAGCTTCAGCCACTTCTTGAGAAGCAGAGTGCGAATGCATCAAATAAGGATTCCGGCAAAGAGGGAGCAAGCGTATTTCCGGAGTTTAAGGCAAAGGATCTGGATGGAAATGACGTGGACAGCAGCATCATTTCAAAGAATGCGGTCACGGTTTTGAATTTTTGGTTTAATGGATGTTCTCCATGCGTACAGGAGCTTCCGGAACTGAATAAATTAAATGAGGAGCTGAAGGAAAAAGGCGGACAGGTAATTGGTATCAATACAGATTCTCTTGACGGAAATGAGGATGGAATTGCTGAAGCTAAGAGTATTTTAGAGAAGCAGGGTGCAAAATATACGAATCTTTCCCTTGATTCCAACAGTGAAGCCGGAAAATATGCAACAAGCATTATGGCCTTCCCGACTACAATCGTGCTTGACCGTAACGGAAATATTATCGGAGAGCCGATCATGGGCGGTATTGATAATGACGAGTCATATAAGCAGCTGATGAAGACGATCGATCAGATACTGGCGGCTGATAAGAAGTAGATAAGTTACTGTTCACACCTAACGGTGTTACCAGCAACGATTACAGCCCATTTAAAATGCCTCTACGAGGCAGGGGCTGTAATCACTCAATAATTAATACTATGGCGCATAGCTTGACAGCGTGGTGTCAAGCTTGCGTCTGAACAGTAACGAACAGATAGATTAAAGGGTGGTAAAAATATTTTAGGAATTGATAAATTGAATTCTGTCTGATACAATTGCTCATGGGTGCTACCATAACGGTAGGCGGTTAGTCCTTCGGCAGAGGGACTGTGACCCTCTGATTACATAGAAACCCGTAAGGGAATCCAAGGAAAGGAGGGCTAAGCCATATGAGTATTGTTGACTTTATTGCAGTAGTAAGCTTCGGCTTAACCTGCTTTGGAATCGGATATTCCTTTGGTAAGGATAATAACAAGACACAAAAATGGCCGCCCACGTCTGGTAAACTAAGCGGCATTTTTGTCAAACTAATTTACTTGGGCTAACCGTCTATCGGTAGCACCCTTTCTATAATTATACTAACACTATATAACTAATATGTCAAAGAATTTATTTCGCTTGGAAAAAACATAAATAAAAGGAGTCTGACCCCATTAAAAGGTGCTGATAGGAAAATAAAATTGTTTTTTGTGCGTCTGTATAAAAAGAGGCTGCCATATAAGATTTATTTCGTAAGAATGTGAAGGTTGAGGACAAGGCTGTGGTTACTGGCAATGCGCGTGTACAGAACGCCAGAAAGGAGATTATCCGGGAAGAAAATGAGAAGGCGCAGACGGAATGATTCTGTAATTCCGTCACTTCATGGGAGATAAACGTTATAGTAAATTTATAGTGAATAGAGAAACACGATAGCGTAGTAAGCAATAATTTCAGATGATCCAGGTTTGATCAGAGAGGAGAAGAATATGAACAACTATTGTATGATCCAGAACTCCAAAACGTTTGCATTTTCCGCAGAGAATCCAACCGGTGTACGCGCAGGTGGTTCCCAGGGCGGTGACTGCACCAAGCTTCGTCCGACCGTGACGATTCCTGCAGGGGAAACCGTAACTCTGGTAGATGCTGCAGGACCGGGTGTGATCCAGCATATGTGGTTTACCGGATATGTTGGGCACCATTTTATCATCCGTATGTATTGGGATGATCAGGAATATCCGTCTGTGGAAGCTCCGCTCTCTGCATTCTTTGGATGTGCCTATGATGAAAATTTCGTGGACCGGGATGGCAAATATCCGGTGTTGAATTCTGCCATGATGCTGGTAGCTCCTGGTCGCGGCTATAACAGCTATTTTGAGATGCCGTTCCATAAGAGAGCTCGGATCACGATGGAAAACCGTGGTGACAAGGATGAAAATCTCTATTATATTATCACCGGAGCTTATCAGGAGATTCCGGCGGAGGCTGGTTATTTCCATGCCACCTATCGCCAAGAGCACCCGGTTCAGAAGGGTCGTACCTACACAATCGTTGACGGAATCGAAGGCAGGGGACAATTTGTCGGTGTGACTCTGGCAACTGGTATGAATGGCAACAATACCTGTTGGGTAGAAGGCGAAGCCCGCATGTATCTGGACGATGATCCGTATCCGTCTATCCACTATACCGGAACTGAAGACTACTTCGGCGGTTCCTATGGATTTGGAAATGACATCATCATCAAGAGCTATCAGACTTTCAGCGGCTTATATACCGGCATGTATGCAATCTATGGAGACAACCGGGAATTCTATAACGGACAGCAGAGATTCCTGCTGTATCATTTCCATATTGCAGACCCGATCCGTTTTGAGAATAAGTTTCGTATGACACTCGACAACATGGGCTGGACCGGACCGCGTTACGATGATTACACCAGTGTTGCTTATTGGTATCAGACCCTGCCGTCCGCACCGCTGATGCCACTGCCGACAGATGCAGAGATGTGTATGAGATAATAGAACCAGATTGGAGATGTCAGATAGATTGGTTTTAACCTTGCGACACGTCGCATCGGTTATATCGGACTGACATCAGAGATTTACCGGAAAGGATAGAGGTATTATGTTACTGGAAGAGAAGTTTTTGGAATTTCATCGTTATGCCAGCAGCCACAATCTGCCGCTGGAAGCTATCAGTGTCGGAGATGAGAACAAGGTACTCTGTGAGATGCACTACGCAGCAAATGCACCGAGAAATATTTATTCACATACCAAGAGTTTTACGGTAACAGCAGTTGGACTCGCAATGGAAGAGGGAAAACTAAGCCTGGAAGATCATGTGGCGGAAGTGTTTAAAGATAAACTTCCTTCAAATCCGGATCCAAATCTGGAGAAGATTCAGTTGAAACATCTGCTCTGCATGTCCAGTGGCTTTGGTAAGGCACTTCTGATGAATGCGGACAGACGTCCGGGCGTCGGCGCACCGGATTATGAGAAATATATGATGGCACAGCCGGTTCCTGTGGAGCCAGGCAGTGCATTCTGCTATTCCTCTGCCGACAGTATTCTGGCTGCTCATATGGTAGAACGGGCCGTTGGCAAGCGGATGGGAGAGTATCTGTATGAGAAGGTATTCCAGCCCCTTGATATGGGATGGCCGCTCTGGGAGCATGATCCACAGGGACATCCGAATGGCGGCGGAGGTATGTATCTGACTTGTACCGAGATGATGAAACTGGGACAGCTCTATCTGGCTGAGGGTAACTGGAAGGGCGAGCAGATTGTCAGCAGGGACTGGGTGCAGGAGGTGTCCACCCCGAAATTTACCTTCGAGCCATCTGCAGATCTCTGGCATGTAGGATATGGCTATCAGTTTTGGATCAGTCCATATCCAGGATCCTATCGTGCTGATGGCGCATTCGGACAGATTACAACGATTCTCCCAGAGAAGGGATTGGTTGTTTCCATCCAATGTCCGGAGCGAGGTAATTTCGATCAGGTGAAACGTGCGCTGCATGAACATTTTCTGATGGAATTGTAAGAATAGACTTGCAACAATATGCTATAATTTGCCCAGAAACCGTACTTTTGGCTGCAAAATAAAAATAGCAGAATATAAGAATAAATTACAATGGGGATGTGATAGAGGGAGAGGATCAGCTGGGCTGGTCCTTTTTCAGTGGAGTTAAACTTGTCTGAGTAATATGCTACAAACAAGTTTGTGGACTGAAAAAACCAAAATAAAAGTGCCGAAAATACAAGACGCAAAACATTAAGCAAACGCAATAATTAAACGCAAAATATCGAATTGATTTGACTTTTTGCGTTTTACTGAGGTATAATTTGCGTAAGATGAGGAATAATATTGCGAATGACAGGAGCTGATATATATATGAAAACTTGTAAAGAAAAGGCTTTAGAGTGGAATGTTTCTCCACGTTCCGTAAATGATATGTGCAAAAAAGGAAGAATACAGGGTGCAATAAAAGAAAAAGGATCTTGGTTAATTCCAGACGACTCTCCAAAGCCAATGGATGGAAGAGTGTCTAATGGAAAATACATCAAGAAAAATATGGTTGCGAAAGCAGAAGTTAAATCATTACCAATCGGCATCTCTGACTATGTTCGTGCGCAGGAAGAATATTACTATGTCGACAAGACGTTATTAATCAAAGAATTCTTGGATCAAAAGCCATTGGTATCTTTGTTTACAAGACCAAGGAGATTCGGAAAGACCTTGAATATGGATATGCTCAGAGTGTTCTTTGAAATATCAGATAAGAATACTAGTAAGTATTTTGTCGATAAAAATATTTGGCAATGTGGAGAAGAGTATCGTTCACATCAAGGAAAATATCCAGTCATATTCTTAACTTTTAAGGATGTTAAATTTGATACTTGGGACGCAACAATAGATAAAATAAGGGGACTACTTCAAGAAGAGTATGGAAGACATCAAGAGCTACTAAATAGTGATAAGCTCTCACAATATGAGAAGGAGTATTTTACAAAGATTATTAGCGCTACAGCTAATGAAGTGGAGCTTACTTCTTCGCTAGAAAGACTATCTAAAATGCTTGCTTCACATTATGATAAGGCTCCAGTAATCATTATTGATGAATATGATACTCCGATTCAAGAGGGATACTCTAAGGATTTCTACTATGAAATTATTGGATTCATGAGAAATTTCTTTTCAGGAGCATTTAAGGATAATAAGAATTTATCCTATGGTTTCCTAACAGGAATTTTGCGTATTGCTCAGGAAAGTATCTTTAGTGGTCTAAATAATTTAACAGTGAACTCCGTAATGGATGAAGAATACGATAGCTTTTTTGGATTTACAGAATCTGAAGTGAAAGCAATGCTCAGTTACTATGGAGTATCAGATAAAGAGGAGGAACTTAAAGACTGGTACGATGGATATTTGTTTGGTAGCGAAGAAATATATAATCCATGGTCTGTAATCAACTATATTTCCAAGGGATGCCTTCCTCAAGCATATTGGGTAAATACAGGAAAAAATGAAATCCTTGATGATGTACTAAGAGTGGCTACAGATGATATTACAGAAAGATTATATGACCTTTTGCAAGGAGAAAGAGTAGTTGCAAGAATTGATCAAAATGTGGTGTATAGATCGCTTGCGGAGGATCCAGCAAATATTTATAGCTTATTGTTGGTTGCTGGCTATTTGAAAACTCCTAAAAAGGAACTGCAAGCAGATGGTTCATATTTATGTGAAGTATCAATTCCAAATAGAGAGATTGCAGCTGTATATAAGAGTGAAATCTTGTCACATTTCTTGCAAACTGGAGCAATTACAAGGACTACAGCAAATAAGATTGCAGAAAGTCTTTATGCCAATGATTACAAGAAGTTGCAGAGCGCTATTGGGGAATATATGGATAAATCAATTAGCTTCTTCGATGGTGGAGCTGAAGGATTTTATCATGGTTTGATGCTAGGATTAATAGCATTAATGGATAATCAGTATAAGATTAAATCGAACCGAGAATCTGGAGATGGCAGATTTGATGTTTCTTTAATTCCAAGAGAAAAAAGGTATCCTGGTATTATTTTGGAATTAAAGTGGAAAGAAAAATTAAGCGATGTTGAGCTTGAAAAATGGTCTAATGAAGCATTAAAGCAAATTGGTGAGTTGCGATACGATTCTGAAATGAAAGAGGATGGAATTACGGAAATCTTGAAGTTTGGAATTGCTTTTTCGGGGAAGAAAGTATGTGTAAGAACTGAGTAGAACAAGAATTTAGTGCAAAGGAGGCGATAGTATGTTTCCAACAATTAATAAAAAAGAAACAGGTGTTAATCTTCGAAGAATTATGGATATGAGAGGAGTAAAACCAAAAGATATTCAAGAATATTTAGGGTTTGGATGTGTGCAGAGTGTTTATCGATGGTTGGATGGCGTTAGTATGCCAACAGTCGATAATCTGTATGCAATTAGCAAAATGCTTCAAGTTCCTATGGATTCAATTGTTTGCGGAAATGCTGGAAGAACAAAAAGTCAAATGGATGCATGTCTTACGGATCAGGAGAGAAGAGTTTATACCTACTATAAGAAAATGAGAGAATTAAATGCAGCATAATTTTTGAATTACAAGTTCAATGACATTACATGAATCCTCCCTTATCGGGACAAAGAAAATGCGTAGACTGGCAGAAGATAACAGAGGAAGATTTGCGGTATTCAGCGGAAACAGGTATCTGATTATCCGCCCGCAGTTTGAAAAATTTATCAGTGCTTCTTCGGAGATATAATTCCGTTTGTCTGCCGAAAGTAGTTGATATTATCAGCGTTCAGAGTGATATATAGTATGACCTCGAAAACCTGTGAAAACAGCCACTTTTGGCAGAAAGGAAGTACTTTTATGGCAAGACCAAGTTTAGCAGAAAAGGATATTTTAAATCCTTCTGAGGCA
>ERZ1106929.797-NODE-797-length-32457-cov-15.955620_pt1 | contig 32457 bp, 28 predicted proteins | sample MGYA00403662_ERZ1106929 | MGnify/ENA primary metagenome ERZ1106929 (study PRJEB35170, sample SAMEA104062442) | human gut metagenome | biome: human gut; feature: human-associated habitat; material: faeces | place: Denmark | collected 2013-02-20 ... | reverse complement strand
GTATGCCAGCCGCCGCTTCAGCTGCTTTTCCCGGTAGGCCAGCATGGACCCCACAAAAACGGTGACCAGCGCCAGTGTCAGCAGCACATACTGGGGCCAGGTGCCCGCCAGGAACTCCGGCCCGAACATGTAGTAGGTCACCCGGATCACCGCGATGATGCCGCCCTTGGTGATGACGCCGGAGAGCACGGCGGAGGCCGGCGCCGGTGCCACCGGGTGGGCCGCCGGCAGCCAGGACTGCATGGGCATCATGCCCGCCTTGGCGCCGAAGCCCACGATCATCAGGCAGTACACCACCAGCAGCATGGGCCGGTGCTCCGCCGCCCGGGCCAGGTCGATGGCCCCGCCGGGCTGGAAGTCCGGCACGGTCAGGTAATAGGCGATGAAGAAATAGCCCGCCAGTGCCATGCCGGCGCCGAACACCGAGTAGCCCAGGTACTTGAAGCCCGCGCGCCGCGCTGCCGGCGTGGCGTTGTGCAGTACCAGCGGCACCGTGATCAGGGACATCATCTCAAAGAACATGTACATGGTCACGAAATTGGCTGCCTGGGCAAGGCCCATCAGGACACCCAGCGTCATGGTGTAAAAGCCCATGAACTGGTTGCCGCGCCCGGTGTGGCGGATATAGGGCTTGGTGAAGATCACCACCGGTGCCCAGATGCACACCACCAGCACCATGAAGAATTTGGACAGCCAGTCGCTGTTCAGCACCAGGCCCAAGTCCCCCTGGATGGTCAGCAGCCACAGCCGCTGCGTGGGCATCGTGCAGTTTGCCAGCACCAGCACGGCGGTGGTCACGATCAGTGTCACCACCAGCCAGTCTCGGTATATTTCATTTTTCTGCCGGAACACAAAGATCCCGCCGATCAGCGGCACCAGGATAGGCAGCAGCAACAGCATGGGCGTACTCCCTTACAAACACAAACAAACTCAGATCAGCCGGACACCCGCCTCGATCACATCGGTGATGGGGTGGTAGAAAATGCCCAGCACAAAGATCGCAGCGACCAGGAGGATATCCGCCGCCGTGAAGGCCTGGTCAAAGGCCAGTTCCCCTGCGTGGACATCAGCCAGAACTGCCGCCTCGTCCTCCGCCGGCGGCTTCACCCAGATGGCCAGCAGCGCCGGCACGTAGTACAGGGCGTTCAGCACAGTGGACAGGGCGATGGTCAGCAGCGTCATGGCCGTCATGCCGGTGGGCAGGGACGCGTTGGCGAAATACAGCTTGGAGACGAAACCGCCGAACAGCGGGATACCGATCATGGACAGGGCCCCCACCGTAAAGCCGAGACCCGCCCCCACGTCCCGGTAGGCACTGCCCCGCAGATTTTTCAGGCTCTTGTGGTGGCCGCTGACAGCAGAGAGCCTGCCGGCGCACAGGAACAGCAGCGGCTTGCAGCAGGCGTGGACCAGGATGTGGAAGCAGGAGGCCACCAGCCCCTCTACGGTCCCCAGTCCGATCCCCATGAAGATGTACCCGATCTGCGCCACGGAGGAATAGGCCAGCATCCGTTTGATGTGGCTTTCCCGCATGGCGGCCAGGGACCCGAAGATCATTCCCAGCACGCCGAAGGCCAGGATCACATCGGCAGCTCCCAGCTCCACGATCAGCTCCAGGGAGAACACCCGCAGGATCATCAGCAGCAACAGCACGATATATCCCTTCAGCACCAGGCCGGACAGGATCGCGGAGGACGCCGTGGTGGCACCGCCGTGAGCGTCCGGCAGCCACAGATGGAAGGGGAACATGGCGCTTTTGACGCCCAGCCCCGCTGTGATGAGGCCGACCGACACTGTCAGCGGGATCGCATAGTCTCCGGTGACCTTCAGCCCCTCCACCGCCTCCGACAGGGACGGCATCAGCAGATAGCCGGTGATGCTGTTCAGGACCGTCAGCCCGATCAGAAACAGGCCGGACCCCACCAGGCTCATAAAGAGATACCGGATGGTGGCGATCAGGTTGGGGCCGTTGTCCTTGGCCATCACCAGGGCGCAGGCGGCGATCGTGCTGATCTCGATGAACACATACCCGGTGAAGGCGTCATTGGTATAGGTCAGCGCCAGCAAAGACGCCAGGATCATATTGACCATGACGAAATAGAGCCTCTGCTTTTGCGGCGGGATATCCTGAAAGAGATCCCGCCGTCCTCCAGCCAGGGAGGTCCCCATCACCAGGGAAAACACGGTGGTCAGCAGCGCCTGCAGCGGCCCGCACTTGATGGCGTTGCCGTAGGGGGCGAGAAAGCGGCCCATGGTATACGTAAAGCTCAGATTTCCCAGGTAGGTGTACTCCAGCACGAACGCATTCAGCACTGCAGAGGCCGCACAGACTCCGATGGTGACCCAGTATGCGGCCCGGCCGCTGCGGATGGTGGCCGTGAGGATGCCTGCCAAAATGGCCAGGAAGATGGAGAAGAAGGGAAAATTCTCTATAAACGGCCGCATCAGTCGTCCTCCTTCTTCGCCCGGTCCAGCAGCTCCCGCATCTCGATCGTGCCGTAGCGGCGGTAGATCCGCTGGATCAAAGCCAGGGAGAACGCCGTGATGGAGACGGACACCACGATGCCGGTCAGCACCAGGCCGCTGGGAATGGGATTGATGTACAGCGGATCAAAGCCGCGATCCCCCACGATGGGCGCCACGCCTCCCTCGATATAGCCCAGAGAGGCCAGCAGCATGAAGATGGCGGAGTCCATGATATTGAATCCGATCACCTTCCGCAGGAGGTTCTGCTGCAGCATCAGGTTCGTAAAGCCGATCCCGAACAGGATGACCGCCGTGACTGCGTACCGGTTCTGGATGATATCCGACAGCATCTCACTCCTCCTCTCTCAGATCTCGCCCCGGGAAAACAGGGCATAAAAGCCATACATGGTGCAGGCCACCACCAGTCCCACCGCCAGGTCGATCAGCAGGATCATGCCGGCCAGATGGTTCGGCAGCCCATTGGCCCCGATGAAGATATAGATCCCGTACAGCACCGCGTACAGCATCAGGCCAAACGTCCGCACCACGCTGTAGGTCCGCCGGTTCATGAACCGCTGTGTGCGCTGCACGCCAAAGGCGGCGGAAAACAGGATCACACCTGCGCCCAGGATCGTCCCGCCGGAAAATCCGCCTCCGGGAGAGGTCTCTCCGTTCAGCAGCACATAGATGGCGAACAGGAAGATGAACGGGGTCAGCACCTTGGCCACCTGCTGCAGGATCAGGTCCGCATGCTCCCGCGCGCCGGCCTCCTCCCGCTCCAGCTGGTGCAGCTCCCGGCCGGTGGTGTTCTTTTCATCCCGCAGCAGCAGGATCATCACTGCAGCCACGGCCAGAAACAGCACACAGCTCTCTCCCAGGGTGTCAAAGCCCCGGTAGCCGATGATCATGGCCGTCACGACGTTCTCTGAGCCGGTCTCCTCCGCGCCGTGCTCCAGATACCGCTCGGACACCTCGTTGTTGATGGGGTTGTCCTCGTCACCGAAGCCGGGCATGTTCATGACCGTCGTCAGCAGGATCGCCGCCATGACCACGCAGATCACGGTGGCCGCGATGGGATACCAGTTGAAGAATTTCCGCAGCCGGTCCTTTTCCCGCCGCTCGAACTCCTCCTCTGTCGGGCGGAAGTCCCGGTGGGGCCTCCGCTCCATCACCAGCAGCGTCCGGTCCGGCGGCTCCCGGTCACCGTCCACCCAGGCCGCAAAGCGCTGCAGCCAGCCGGATGTCTCGTCGATCTTCTTACTCATCGTGCGTCCCCTTCAGTGCATGCACCTTTTTCAGAGTCAGGAAGAAGAGGATGCTGGTGACGCCGGCGCCCACAGCCGCCTCCGTGATGGCCAGATCCGGACTCTGCAGCAGGCTCCACAGCACGGCCATCATCAGGGAAAAGGCCATGTAGACGATCACCGCCGCCAGCAGCCGCTTGCACAGCGGCGCCGCAACGGCGCAGACGATCAGTCCGATCAGCAGGATGTATTCCAGTACGATCATCGCTCCTCCACCTCACATTCCTTATGGATATCCGGGACCGTCGCCACTTCCATCTCCGCCACCAGGTGGCTGGCCACAGGGCTGGTCAGCCACAGGAACACGAAGATCAGCAGCGTCTTTGCCGCAGACAGGGACCAGCCGTGCAGCAGCATCAGACCGATCAGCACGCAGAAGATCCCAAGGGAATCCCCCACTGCGGCCGCGTGCATCCGGTTGAGCACATAGTCAAACCGGAACAGCCCCAGGACAGCAGAGAAAAACACGAACAGGCCGAACAGGAAGAAGGCCAGCCCCGCTCCCGTCGCAAGATGCTCAATCATGGGCAGTTCCCTCCTGCTTCTCCTCCCGCCGCTTGTTTTTCTGGCGGCTCATCACCAGCTGGAACGCCACCACCACGGACAAAAAGCTCAGCAGGGCGAACACCAGGGCGATGTCCACCAGATAGTCCGCCCGCAGCCGGACGGACAGCACCATCAGTTCCGCGATCACCAGCGTGCCGATCACGTTCACCGCCACGATGCGGTCTGTGAACCGGGGCCCCAGGACCGCGCGCACCAGCGTGGCCAGGATCAGCAGGGCCAGCACCACAGCGCCGATATTCAAGATCCAGGTCGTCACCGTCTCCATTGGGTGCCCTCCATCTTCTCCAGCTGCTGCTGGAACGCGGTGTCCTCGATCCCCTCCGCCAGCGGCGCATCCAAGGCATGCACCAGCAGCCGTCCGTCCTGGGACCGCACGGTGATGGTCCCCGCCGTCAGTGTGATGGAATCCGACAGCATCGCCTTGTGCCGGTCCGTCTGCAGGGGCGTCCGGAACCACACCAGCTTGGGCGTGATCTTCTTCGGATGGATAAACCACAGCTTTTCCTTACCTTTCAGATAATAGTCCAGCGGCTGATGCTGATCATACTTATCCCCCAGATAATTTCTGGAAGCACTGATCCTGTCCATCACCATTTCCGCAATATATTTACGGGGCATGGGCACACCATTGATGATATGCTCATCTCCCGGTGCATAATCTACCCAGTACTCAAAATGATGTTTGTTGCGCCCTTTATGATGAAGCCAGGATTTTGATATTCCTGTATCTTCTCTTTCTGCATTGTTGGGACTTCTGTCTCCCTGATAGTATTTACATCCAACCAGAAATTCCACAGGTGCATATTTGGACAGGTCATGAAGCAGTCCCTGTTTATACATACCAGCCCGGAAACAGTAATGCATAACCAACAGCTTATGTCTGGTTATTGTTTTAAAGTGCAGCCACGGATGCATCTTTCTTCTCCTCCTCTACAGCCATCAGCACCACGATCGTACGCGGTGTGACCTTCAGCTTTTTACTATAAGTTTCCTGTTCCTGCTCCAGGAAACCATTCTCTTTCACAGCACTGGTATCAATCACTTTCTTCCATTTTCTGTATCCTGCCAGATTAGGAAGCGCAAAAATACAATCTTCCCAGTGAAAGTTATATGCAACGTATATGGAAGCATCCTCGCTGCCGTCTGCCCGGTGCGCATAGGCGCCACAATACATAATTCCAAGCAGTCTGGATGTGTTCTCAGAATTCATATACCATGCGCGTTCTCCATGAAGGGAAACATCCGGCAGTCCCCTAGTCTGATAATCCACTCCGTACATTTCTCCTGGAACATGAAGAATCGGATGTTCTTTCCGGAAAGCAATGGCATTCTTTACAAACTGAAACAGGGATTCATTTTTCTTCAGTGCTTTCCAGTCAATCCATCCAACCTGATTATCCTGACAATAGGCATTATTATTTCCGTTCTGTGAATTTCCAAACTCATCCCCGCCATAGATCATAGGAACACCCTGACTGAGCAACACCATAAGAAAAGCATTTCTGATCTGACGTTCTCTCATCTGTCTGATCTGCAGCCTTCTGCTTGGCCCTTCCACGCCACAGTTCCAGGAATAATTATAACTACTGCCATCGTGATTATTCTCCTGATTTGCTTCATTATGTCTGTAATTATAGGTCACCATATCATTCATGGTAAAGCCATCCTGACAGGCCATATAATTAATGACTGCATAGATATTTGGATTCCTTCTGATATGGTAAGCAGCCGCTGAGACCATATCCTCGTCACTTTTCAGAAAACGGCGCATATCCTGCAAAAATCCCGGATTATACTGTGCAATACATTTGTCTTCCGGTTTCTTCTTTTTCCGGATCTGGCTCTCATCAAAATCGTGAAACATCAGCCGGGTATCACTTAAAACCCCGTCATGCATCAGCAATTTGGCAGAAACTCCCTCACCCAATACATGAAATCCGTCTACATGATAGTAAAGCTTCCAGAACTGCAATGCCCTGAGTGCTGTCACAGGATTACATTCTCGTGGAAAATACATTTCCATGATACAGGCAATTCCGGCCTGATGCAGTTTTTTAATGAATGTTTTAAACTCTTTCTCCGGATCATCTGTTGCACAGTAAGATCTCTTGGGTGCAAAATAATAGCCATACATATATCCCCAGAAATTAACACGTCCCTGTGTATGCTTCTCAGATACCATTTTCTCAGATTCAGAATTCTTACAGGTACCGCTTTCCATAAATTCATATGCAGGCATCAGTTCAATTGTATTGATACCAAGCTCTTTCCAGTACGGGATCATTTCCTCCAGTGCCTGAAAAGTTCCCTTTGTACCGGTTATCGTCCGATTCGCTTTTGTATATCCGCGCACATGCAGTTTATAAAGGATCATTTCGTGATATGGAATAGCCGGATTTTTGTCGTTCTCCCAGTCAAAAACTTCTTTTTTAAGAAATCCTCCCCTGACTTTGTGCGGATTCGTACTCACCTCTGCACCAAAGCGTTCCCGTCCCAGAATCCTGTACGCACAGGGATCAGTATACACCTTTCCATTTATCAGAAAATTGTACTCGTACTCTTTCAGATTAAAATCCGGAATATACATTGCATATACATTTCCGGTTCTGTTTTCTTCTGTAAAAGGAATCTCCACATAAGGTTTTGCTGATCTCTTTTTGTAGAGAATCAGAGATGCTCTGCTGTCTTCCGGTACCTCAACTGCAAAGTTACAGCCATCTGCCAACGGATTTGCACCAGGCACAAGAGCCAGCCCCTTTTCTGTTTTCATCTTTCTGCTCTCAGCCATCTCTTTCTCTCCTTCATATTTTTTCTTGTTGCTCATTATACTTTTCAGAAACACTATACAACGCTATAATGTAATCTGAAGTTCTACCGGACAATGATCGGAACCCATAATTTCAGAATGGATTTCTGCGCCTTCAAGCTTATCCTTCAACTGTGGAGACGTGATAAAATAGTCAATTCTCCACCCTGCATTCTTCTCTCTTGCTTTAAATCTGTAAGACCACCAGGAATATCTGCCCTCTACATCCGGATAAAAATAACGGAATGTATCGATAAATCCACTCTCCAGCACCTTACCAAAGCATGCTCTCTCTTCATCTGTAAATCCGGCATTTTTCCGGTTGGTCTTAGGATTCTTCAGGTCGATCTCCTGATGTGCCACATTGAAATCCCCGCAGCAGATCACAGGCTTACTTTCCTGCAATTTCAACAAGTATGCCAGAAAATCCTCTTCCCAGTGCATACGGTATTCCAGTCTGCGCAGTTCACTCTGGGAATTTGGTGTATATACAGTCACCAGATAAAATTTTTCATATTCCAGGGTGATCACACGTCCTTCTTTGTCATGTTCCTCAATTCCAATTCCATACGCCACAGACAGTGGCTCTTTCTTTGTAAAAACAGCAGTTCCGGAATATCCCCGTCTGTTGGCATAATTCCAGTACTGATAATATCCCGGAAGTTCCAGCTTCACCTGCCCCTGCTGGCATTTCGTTTCCTGCAGGCAGAAAATATCCGCATCAAGTGCTGCAAAGCTCTCTTCAAACCCTTTGCCAATGCATGCACGTATACCATTTACATTCCATGAGATTAATTTCATAATCAACTGATCCCCTTTGTTTTCTTATTAGCCCTGTTCAGCATTTTCTAACGATTCTCCCCTGAACGCTTCTGGTCTATTATAGCACGTTTCATGACTGTAAAAAACCTCTTTTTCTCCGGTTTCTGCTCATTGCATTTTTTTCCGGTTTCTGCTACAATGAACTGACATCAGATAAACATAGTCCCTGATAAATAAGAAAGAATGAGGAATATAAAATGAGTGACGAATTTACAGCTGGCGGATGTAACCCGAGTGACTGCGCTTCCTGCGGTGGTGGATGCAGTTCAGCCGGCGGATGCGATCCTGTTGAAAACCACAAGACAATCACCCTTACCATGGAAGACGATACAGAGGTAGAATGTGCGATCCTCACCGTTTTCCCGGTAGATGCGAAGGAATATATCGCACTTCTCCCACTTGATGAGAACGGTCAGAATGAAAGCGGCGAGGTTTACCTCTACGCATTTGCCCGTACTGAGAGCGGTGATCCGATGCTTTCCAACATCGAAAGCGACGAAGAATATGCAAAAGCTGCAGTTGCTTTTGACACAGTTCTCCAGAATGCAAAAGATTCTATGGATAAGATTGACTAATCTGTTAAAGAATTTCATATGTAAGACTAAAATAAGAACCATCATCATTTCATAAAATGTGTGATGGTTCTTATTTTTTATCTTATAGCCATTCCATAACATAATGCAATCAAGACAGTTCAGCAGAGTGCGAGTTTCCTTCTATAGCCCTCTTCGTAAATTATGTATATAAGAGGATTACTATACAGAATTTCGTCGCAAACTGCCATAAATACTACTATGAATAAAGGTTATATATCATAAACACTGCGCACTTTCAGTCCATCCGGCTTTCCATCGAGTATCTTCACTCTGTATTCTCCTGCATTCATGTCAAAATAATTATCTTCAAGAATCAGGTCATCATTCTCATTCCGGATTTCCACACTCTTTGCATATGCTTCTGCCTTAACAACTATCTCATCTCCGTCTACGCGCACAGCCAGTCCGGGATTCAGATAGTGGAAGTATTTCGGATAGGAAAAAATCACAGTTCCCTGAGAAATAATCTGATCATTTTCCCATGCCTCATAACTTACATATTCATTAAAACAGTCAATCTGGGGAAGTTCGACCTTATCCATCCATACAGCAGACAATGCCGGTACTTCCAGCCACTGTTCTTCCTCCCTCAGAATTGTGGCATCTGTCTTTCGCACTGCCCATTTCACCAGAACCCTGTGAGCATCCAGAGTTTCATTGGTCACATTCAGACGGATGGATTTTTCAAATTCAAAATGCTGACGGTTCATATCCGCTTCCACTGTCATCCAGCTCTGTTCTTCACAGGAAAGCATTACAGGCGCAAAGAATCTCTTCGCATAATAATGAAGCGCTTTCCAGCGTCCGTAATAATCAATGGATGACCAGGAAATAACCGGCCAACAGTCATTTAACTGCCAGTAGATTGCACCCATACAACGTCCCCGGTTTCTGCGGTAATGCTCGACTCCATATCGGATTCCATCTGCCTGGAGAAGCTGAGATACATAAACAAAATCGCTGAAGTTCTCAGGATAACGGTATGCTGCCTGCATGTATTTGGCAATTTTTCCATTTCCTCCGTAATTTCTCTGATGTTTCTCCATCACATAAGAAAATGGATTCAATTCTTTCGCATCATCTGTTACTGTTTCAAGCGTTTTTACAGACGGGAATGACTGAAAACCAAACTCAGATGCATATCTGAAGAAATATTTACGATATTCTGAAAATGGCTTATTGCCATGCCATACTTCCCAGTAATGCACATCTCCACGGTTCGGATCATTGGGTTCATCAAAGGAACCGCCTGATGACGGGCTTGCAGGCCAGTAGAAGGTATCCGGGTCGTATTCGCTGAGAACTTCCGGAATAATGCGCTCATACATAAACAGATAATCTCTCATTTCTGTCGGCTTTGTCACCCAGGTGCCCTGCTTTACAAACATTTCCATCTCATTGTTTCCGCACCACAGGGCAAGGGATGCATGATGACGGAGACGTTTGATATTATCAATAAATTCCTGACGGATATTTGCCTCAAACTCCGGTGTCAATTCATAGACAGAGCATGCAAACATAAAGTCCTGCCATACCATCAGCCCCAGTTCATCACAGAGATCAAAGAACCAGTCCTCAGGATAATAGCCGCCGCCCCAGACACGTACTGTATTAAAGTTCGCTCTCTTGCACTGAAGAAGTAATTCTCTGGTACGTTCTCTGGATGTTCTCTGCAGAAGATTGTCCTCAGGGATATAGTCAGCGCCCATGGCAAAGACCTGATAACCGTTTACTTCATGAGCAAAGCTCTCGCCCCACTGGTCTTTCTCTCTATGCATGGTCAGCGCACGGAGACCGATTTTTCTGCACCAGGTGTCTACAATCTTATCTCCGGCTTTCAGGTCTACCTGCACCTGATATAACGGCTGTTCTCCCAGTCCATTTGGCCACCAGAGCTGCGGATTTTCAATCTCCATTTCATCCGGACAGTCATCCCATATGGTTTTTGTTCCATTCGGTGCAGTTACAGTCACCTGATATTCCAGTGCCTGTGCACCTTCATACCCATCTGCTTCGCTCTCTTCCTCATCAACAGTCTCCACATCTACTTCCGGAACCAGCAGGACTTTGCCATCCTTATGTACCTGACGGATATACACGCTGTCCAGTCTGGCAGTTTCAATTCCCAGAAGTGTTACAGGACGGAAGATACCTCCATCCGGCAGACATGCACCCCAGTCCCAGCCGCACATATAGTGAGCTTTGCGCAGATGCATAAATCCCTCAATTGTGTCTTCATTTCCCCTGTTTTTATATTTCTTAAATGCCTCTGCCATGAACCTCAACGGAGAGCGAATGATAACGCGTAAGGTATTTTTGCCGTTTTCAAGCAGCTCTCCTACCGGGAATTCCCAGATTCTGTGCATGTTATCAACTTTTCCAAGACAACATCCATTCAGATAGATGTCCGCAATCGTATCAATCCCGTCAAATCTCAGGATCACTTCCTGACAATCTTTAAACTGCGCTTCTTCATAATTAAATACCGTTCTGTATTCATAATCCTCCTCCATCAGTGCTTTCGCCTGATATTCATTATCCCCAAAGAACGGATCCGGCATCTTTCCGGTCTTAAGAAGTGCCGCATAAATATCCCCCGGAATCTGTGCCGGAATCCAGTCCAGTTGTCTGATATTGCACAACTGCCAGTTTTCATGAAGCTGTAATTTTATCATTTGTCTTATCCCTCTTTGATTATTTTTTACATATGTTTGCATTCAACTATATATAATATCATACTGCCCTTTTCTAAATCAACTCTGCAAAAGAAATCATTACTGTTCACTCCGTTCACAGTAACCCGTTTACAGTAACAGGAAATCTTTTGCTTGACATTCCCGGAAATTCTATGCACAATAAAGGGAACAGAAACTATGATGTATGGAGTATATAGAAATGAAAGAAAAGTTATATACCATTCCACTTAATGATGCGGTAAATGCCAGTGACGAGTGTCCTTTCTGTTTTATTGAGCGGGAACTGGAACAGAACTCGCTGGATTTTGTACTGGGTAACAGTTCTTCTTATATGGAAAGTGACATCCGGGATCAGACGGATAAGGCGGGATTTTGCAGGGTACATATGAAAAAAATGTTTGATTATGGGAATACTCTTGGGAATGCATTGATTCTTCAGACTCATTATCATAAACTTCGGGAAGAGATGAGAAAGCAGTTTGATTCTTTTTCACCCGGAAAAACCTCGGTCCTCGCACGTTTCCGCCGTTCAGATTCCAGCGCAGATAAGAATCCGATTGCTGCATGGACTGCTTTTAAGGATTGCAGCTGTTTTATCTGTCAGAATATTGAGGATACATTTAAACGGTATGTGGAAACTTTTTTCTGGCTGTATCGGCAGGATAATGAATTTAAAAATAAAATTCTGCGCAGTAAAGGCTTTTGTCTGCATCACTTCGGAATTCTGTGCAATGGTGCAGATAAATATCTGAATGATAAAGAAAAGGCTGAGTTTTATCCTGCCATGTTCAGGCTGATGGATGAAAACTTCCAGCGTATGGAAGAAGATCTGGTATGGCTGTCAGATAAGTTTGATTACAGAAATAAGGATGCTGACTGGAAAAACTCCAAAGATGCGCTCCAGCGTGGAATGCAGAAACTTCGCAGCGGATACCCGGCAGATCCGGTGCATAAGGCAAAATAAAAAATTCTCTCTTAACATTTATGAACCAATATACTTCATGATCATTTGTTAAGAGAGAATTTTTTATTACATTACAACTCCATCAATTTCTATATCAGCATCCACATCCTGAGTATAGTCGATATCTTCATATCGGAATCCAAACATATGATAGAAATCTTCCCAGTAACCATCAATATCGCAATATTCCTTTACAGTGTCTGTAGTAACCGCTTTCCAGCATTTTTTTACTTCTTCCTGAATCTCCGGCGTCAGTTCGTAATCATCCATACGAATGAAACCATTCTCATCTGTCTGGAAGCCTGTTGGTGTGTAGAGTTTCTGTGTAAATAGTCTGGCAATCTGCTGAATGCAGTTTTCATGATTTCCGGCTTTCTTCATTACTTTATAGAGGATTGCAAAATACAGCGGCACAACCGGAATTGCTGCACTTGCCTGAGTTACAAGGCCTTTATTTACTGATATTACCGCACAGACATCCGGGTGTGCCTGGTTGATCTCAGACATTGTTTTCTGTAAATGCTGTTTTGCAGTTCCGATGGTTCCGTGATAGTAAATTGGATAAGTAAGTTCCGGTCCGATATAGGAATATGCTACGGTTACTGCATTCTCAGTCAGTACATCTGCTGCTTTCAGCGCATCAATCCAGTCTGCCCAGTCTTCACCGCCCATAACTTTGACTGTGCTTAAAACCTCTTCTTCAGTAGCCGGTTCTACTGTTTTCTCTGTAATCTCATTGTTTCGCAGATCAAGACTCTTTTCTGTGAAAGCCTCACCTGTAGTCTTCAGGCAGGAGGACCAGATTTTTCCTTCAGAATCCGTACGTCTTGGCGCTGCCAGACTGTAAACTACCAGATCCACCTTTCCCAGATCTTTTTTGATCAGCTCAATTGCTTTATCTTTTATTTCTTTTGAAAAAGCATCTCCGTTGACAGTCTTGGCATAGGCACCTTTTTCTGCTGCCAGGCGATGAAATTCCGCAGTGTTGTACCACCCCGGTGTCGCTGTTCTTCTGCCATTTGCCTGACGTTCAAACATAACCCCAAGGGTGTCCGCACCACAGTTTTCCAGTGCGCAGATACGGGATGCCAGGCCGTAGCCTGTAGAACATCCGATGATCAGTGCTTTTTTTGTTCCGTTTACCATTCCCTGTTTACAGGCGTAATCTGCCTGGTTGCGCACACTCTCTGCACATCCCTGCGGATGTGCGGTTGTGCAGATATATTCTCTTACTTTTGGCTCGATGATCATAACTTTTCTCCCTGAATTTATTTCTTTGCCTGATATTTTTTAGTCAAGCGGATAAAATCATCCGCTTCGTTACTTGTTCATAATAGAATAACTGCTCCGCAGTATATACGCTTGAATTGTATGTATTGCAAATATTTTGAATCTCAAAATATTATAACAAAGAAAAAGCAGAACGTAAAGTAAAAATCTCAGATTCTTCCCTATGTTCTACTTTTTTTACATTCTGACTCTGATTTCATCTATAAACTTTGTGAAATATGCTCCGCCAGAACATTACATTACTTTTACCCACTATTTCGCAGTAGTACTTCCAAATCCACCATTGCGGATTTCTGTAGCATCATCATCTACCGTGATTCCGTACTCTACAAAGATTCCCTGCATGAATCCTGTATCTGCCGGGATTGTCAGAGTTTTGTTTTCATTGGAATCATTTGTGATCTTTGAAAAAATGTGGCCTTCGTTATCTGAATAGAAATAATCACTGTCAATGATACCAACTGTATTGTTCAGCTGAAGACGGTATTTAAATCCCAGTCCGCTTCTCGGATAACATTTCAGCACCCATTCCGGCTGCATTTCTACCCGGATGCCTGTAGGAATCTTCACTGTCTCACCCGGTTTCAGAGTAAATTCAGCAGGTGCAAAGAAATCATAGCCTGCGCTGCCTGCTGTTGCCCGCTTTGGCAGACGGATGGCTTCGTATACTTTCTCTGCTTCTTCCTGAGACTGTGCAAACGTATCCATCCAGTCTGCTGTAAAGCGTTCTTTACTTACTTTGTGAAATTTTGCGATTCGTTTCATCTGTTTTTCCTCCTGTCTGGTCATGCAAAGCTAACACACCTGCTTCGCAGTACACTCATAGCTGAATATTTGACTGATTCAGTAAAAAAGCAGTTCAGGTACACCTGACGCATACTTGAACTGCCTGTATATTTCTTATTTATGCAATACGACTTTTCCTTCATGAAGAGTTTTGGGAACATCGATCACTCTCTGATTGCTGGAACCTTTCCATTTCAGGGAAAGTTCTTTCTTGTCCACCTCAAATTCACCGTCTACGCAGACATCCAGATAACGCACAATCTCTTCTTTGCAGATCTCCTCCCAGAGGAAACCTGTATAAAGCCAGATTGTTTTACCAGGATATCTCTTTCTGATCTCCTTCGCAAAGGCTGTTACCTCAGTGATATTTGCCGGGTGCAGTGGATCTCCACCTGAAAAGGTAATTCCGCTCACATAATCTTTATCCAGTTCCGCAAAAATCTCCTTGCGTTCTGCCTCACCGAAAGGCAGTCCGCCGTTTGGATCCCAGGTGACAGGATTCTGGCACTCCGGACAGCAGTGATTGCATCCTGCCACCCAGAGCACTACACGAAGTCCGTCGCCATTAAGCATATCGTCCTTGGTAATATTGTGATATCTCATAATTTTTTACGCTTCTTCCGGTACGTCCTTCATGCTGAAGCTGATTCTTCCCATCTTGTCTTTGCCAAGGCAGACAACCTTAACTTTATCACCAAGTGTGAGAACATCCTCAACACGATTGATTCTTTCTTTACAGATCTTGGAAATGTGTACCATTCCCTCTTTACCCGGTGCAAATTCAACGAATGCACCAAACTCTTTGATGCTGACAACTTTACCTGTAAAGATCTGTCCTGCTTCAAAATCAGTTGCAATGATCTTAACCATGTTAGCTGCCTCATCCATGCTCTTCTGATCGACTCCACAGATAGATACCGCACCTTCGTCTGTGATATCGATCTTAACACCTGTACGCTCGATGATCGTATTGATAGTCTTTCCTCTCTGACCTACAACATCACCGATCTTCTGAGGATCGATCTGGATCTGAATGATCTTCGGAGCATATTCGCCTACAGATGTACGTGGAGCTGCAATACATTTCTCCATAACTTCTGTCAGGATATATTCTCTTGCTTCTTTTGTACGTCTGATTGCTTCTTCTACGATCGGTCTTGTCAGTCCATGGATCTTGATATCCATCTGGATTGCTGTGATACCGTCATGAGTTCCGGCTACCTTGAAGTCCATATCTCCGAAGAAGTCTTCAAGTCCCTGGATATCTGTGAGAACAATGTAATCATCATCTGTATCGCCTGTTACCAGACCACAGGAAATACCTGCTACCGGTTTTTTGATCGGTACACCGGCTGCCATCAGAGACATTGTGGATGCACAGATACTTGCCTGAGAAGTAGAACCATTGGATTCAAATGTCTCAGATACAGTACGGATCGCATATGGGAATTCCTCTTCGCTTGGAAGTACAGGAACTAATGCTCTCTCAGCAAGTGCACCATGTCCGATCTCACGACGTCCCGGTCCTCTGGATGGTTTTGTCTCACCTACAGAGTAGGACGGGAAATTGTAGTGATGCATATATCTCTTTGAAGTTTCAAATTCGTCAAGTCCGTCAAGCTTCTGTGCTTCTGCAAGAGGAGCCAGAGTTGTGATGGTACAGATCTGTGTCTGTCCACGTGTGAACATAGCAGAACCATGTACTCTGGGGATAATATCTGTCTCTGCTGCCAGAGGACGGATCTGAGTAATGGCACGACCATCCGGACGTTTGTGGTCTTTTAAGATCATCTTGCGGACAGTCTTCTTCTGGTACTGATATACAGCCTCGCCCAGAACTGCAAGCCACTCTTCCTTGTCAGCAAAAGCTTCTTTCAGTTTCTCTGTTACCTGACGGATATTTTCTTCTCTTGTCTGTTTATCGTCAGAGAATACGGCAACTTCCATTTCTGCCGGAGGTACGATTTCTTTGATCGCTGCGAAGAGTTCTTCCGGAACTGCACATGATTCGTAGCTGTGTTTCGGTTTTCCGCATTCTTCTACGATCTTATCGATAAATTTGATGATCTCCTGGTTTACTTCATGAGCTTTATAGATAGCTTCGATCATCTTGTCTTCCGGAACTTCTTTTGCGCCGGCTTCGATCATGATTACTTTCTCTCTTGTGGAAGCTACTGTAAGCTGAAGGTCAGATACATCTTTCTGTGCCATGGTAGGGTTGATGATATATTCACCATTGATCAGACCAACCTGTGTGGTAGCACATGGACCATCAAACGGAATATCGGAAATGCAGGTTGCAATAGAGGAACCAAGCATAGCCGGAATCTCCGGATTACACTGCGGATCAACGGACATAACCATGTTTACCAGTGTTACGTCATTTCTGTAATCCTTCGGAAACAGAGGACGCATCGGTCTGTCAATTACGCGGGAAGTAAGGATTGCATGCTCGCTTGCTTTTCCTTCCCTCTTGTTAAATCCTCCGGGGATTTTGCCTACTGCATACATTTTCTCTTCATATTCAACGCTTAACGGGAAGAAATCGATTCCTTCTCTTGGCTCTTTGGATGCTGTTGCTGTAGATAAAACTGTAGTATCACCATAGTGCATTAATGCTGCACCGTTTGCCTGTTTTGCAACGCGGTTGATATCTACTGTCAAGGTTCTTCCGGCTAATTCCATGGAATAACTTTTGTACATATGTTCATTCTCCTTTTTTCATAATTCTGTTGTCATTTTCTGTTACCGTTCACTGCATGTCCGGTAACTACTTTATTCTTTTCAAATTTGTCTGTTCCGTCTGCTGACAATCTTGTCCATCAACGTTCAGACTTTTTATGAAATTGTCACATTAAAACAGGAGTCCGAAACAACTGAAAAAACTACTTTTCAGGCAAATATATCTGCCTGTTTTGTTACTTTCATATACAAAATAATCTTTTCAGTAGTCTCGGAAATAACTCCTGTCATGTTTCGCAGCTTCTGAATATGCAGATGCAGTCGAAACAACAAGCCACCGCAATCCTGAAAAACACCATATTTTACAGAACTGCCATATACATAAAAAGGGAGGCGGATGGAAATCCGCCCCCTTCCGCATACTAAAAGGCTATTATTTTCTTAAGCCTAATTTTTCAATCAGTGCACGGTATCTTTCGATGTCTGTTTTCTTCAGGTAAGCTAACAGTCCACGTCTCTGACCTACCATTTTCAGAAGACCACGTCTGGAGTGATGATCTTTATGGTTGCTCTGTAAATGCTCTGTAAGTTCCTGAATTCTTGCTGTAAGAACTGCTACCTGTACTTCCGGTGATCCTGTATCGCCTTCAGTTCTTGCATATTCTTTCATGATCGCTGCTTTCTTTTCTTTTGAAATCATTGTGATTTCCTCCTGTATTCTATAATTATTATTGATTGACCGCCACACATTAAGAGATGGTCGGAGCGTCCGGTCCCTGAACATGGGCTAAATTCACCTTGGTTAGTATAGCACATTGATTCTGGCGTGTAAACCTCTTTTTTACAAAGTTTCAAAATATTCCTGTCCCTTCACAGCATCCCTCTCCAGCTGTGCCTTCAGTGCCTCCAGCGAAGAAAACTTCTGTTCAGGTCTGAGGAATTTTTTGAAATCCACCTTGCAGTATTCCCCATACAGATCTTCATTGCAGTCAAACAGATATGTTTCCACACCAATAAACTTCTCGCCGCCAACAGTAGGCTTATGACCTACATTGGTAATTCCCTGATAACTTCTGTCTCTGAAATGGGATACTGTGATATAAACCCCGTTTGGAGGCATCAGTTTCTCTACCGGAGGGATCAGGTTGGTGGTCGGAAGCAGATATTTATGTCCCATTCCACGTCCATGTTCAACGATTCCTTCTACTGAGAAATCTGTTCCCATAAGGAAACGGAATTTTTCCATATTCCCTCTGTTCAGTTCTTCCCTGACAAAGGTACTACTAATCTTACGGCGTCCGTCCATTTCTTTTGGCAGGACTTCCGTATGAAATCCATATTTCTTTCCGAACTCTTTGAGCATGGCAGGAGTTCCTTTCCGCTCATAGCCAAAACGGAAATCCTCTCCAACTGCCACATAGGAAACCTGCAGATCTCCTATCAGTATTTCTTTTATAAAATTCTCTGCTTTCATGTGCCGTATTTTCTCTGTGAGCGGACATTCCAACAGTATATCCACTCCCATTTCTTTCAATATACGACATCTCTCTTCCTTTGTGAGGATTGTTCTTGAGGCAGTTCCAAGCGCAAGTACAACCGCCTGTGCACCTTCCTGTTTCTGCTCAATAATTTTCTCAACCAGTTTCTGATGTCCGCGGTGTATGCCGTCAAACTTCCCAAGTGTTACCGCACTGTGTGAAATTCTGGGAAAATCATTCTCAATCCTTAAATATTCCATCATGTCTCCTAAAACATTTTTACAGGGAAATACCTGTTTCTTTTCTCGTCCCACTGGTAAACTCCGGCAAAACTGCCTTCACTGCTGCACATACGGATCCATCCGTTTTTCTCCTGTGCATCGACCAGTGCCTGTACAAGAGGATTTCCATTAGCCAGAAGTCTGTCCCCTTCTTTTGTACAGCATACCCTTGGATACTCTGCAAGAATCTCCTCAATACCGAGGATTTTACTCTCTATGATTCCTTTCTGCACTGCCTCTTCTGTCTGCGCCAGGGTAATGGCATCATCCAGTGTAAATCTGCCCACCTTTGTCCGCAAAAGACTTTCCATGGCAGCTCCACAGCCCAGCTTTTCCCCTATATCATGGCACAGAGTACGGATATAGGTTCCCTTGCTGCAGGTCACACGAAAACGCACCAGCGGAAAACTGATATCCAGAATTTCTATCTCATAAAAATGTACAGGTCTTGGTTTACGCTCCACAGTCTTGCCCTCTCTGGCAAGTTCATAGAGTTTCTTTCCATTGACCTTCAGTGCTGAATACATTGGCGGCACCTGCATATAGTCTCCCACAAAAGAACTGACCACTGTGCAAATCTCTTCTTCTGTAACGGAAAGCTCTGTAGTCTGTGAGAGAACAGTTCCGCTCATATCCTGGGTATCCGTAACAACACCCAGACGCATCACTGCCTCATAGGTTTTCTCTTTATCTGTGATCATATCCACCAGACGGGTTGCTTTTCCCAGAGCCACCGGGAGCACTCCTTCTGCATCCGGATCAAGAGTTCCGGTATGTCCGATTTTCTTCATATGAAGGATTCCCCGAAGCTTTGCCACCACATCATGGGAAGTGAATCCTTTTTCCTTACAGATTACAATTACTCCATCCATCAGACTTCCTGCTCCTGAAACTGTTTGCAGATCTGTTCTGTCACATTGTTGATCACATCATACACAGAACCCTGAAGATCACATCCTGCTGCTCTCATATGACCGCCGCCGCCAAAATATACTGCAATCTTGCTTACATCCACATTTCCGTTGGAACGCAGGGAAACTTTGAAAGACTGAGTTTCCACTTCATAGATAAACATGGCAACTTCCACTCCCGCTGTAAGACGAAGCTGACTGACGATACCATCCAGATCCTTGCCATCCACACCATAGAACTCCATGTCTCTTTTTTTAAGATATCCGATAATACATTTTCCATCCAGAAGCAGGATACTCTCTGCAAGAACACGCCCCATTACCTGATTCTGCACATAAGTTTTCTGATAGAAAGATTCGTCAATGATCTTACTGAAATTGAATCCTGTCTTCATCAGTTCCCCGGCAATACGCATGGTCTCCGGTGAAGTTGAAGAGTACTGAAATACCCCTGTGTCATGAACCATTCCCGTATAGATCGGCACTGCAATGGTACGGACCACTTTCTCAGGATCAAAAAGCCCATAGAGAACTTCACAGGCAGAGCTTACCTCTCCCCTGATATGATTCACCTGTGCAAATCCGGAGTTACTGATATGATGATCAATACATGCTGTTCTTTTTGCAGTGTCAAAGTATGGACCTGCAATGGCAAGTCTGTCTCTTGCACTTACATCACAGGTAACAAAAAGGTCATACTCTTTGTCACCGTCCAGCTCTGTTTTAATCTCATCCATACAGTCAATATGTCCGAAAACAGGTTTGGGATTATCCAGGTACACATCTGCCTGAATTTCCGGATAATAGGTTTTTACATATAAATATAACGCCATACAGGAACCAACGCAGTCACCATCCGGACGGATATGTCCGCCGATTCCCATTGTTTTCACACCTTCCAGTATTTCCGCAATATTTTCCATGTTCTCATCCTCTTTTAATTCTCATCCTGCTCCTCATCCTGTCTGTGGGAGTTGCTGTCTTTCTTGGTAACATCATCAATAAGCTTTGACATATTTACACCATACTCAATAGATTCGTCCAGGATAAAACGGATCTCCGGTGTATTTCTCAGGTTTAAATTACGCGCCAGCTGGCGTCTGATGTAGCCTTCTGCACTGTTCAGACCTTTGATCGTCGCTTCCTTTGCTTCTTTTTCACCCAGCACACTGATATATGCTCTGCAGGTTTTCAGATCAGGAGCCACTTCTACAGCCATGACAGAAGTCATCGGATGAATACGCGGGTCCTTGATCTCGTTGCGGATAATGGTGCTGAGTTCCTTCTGGACTTCCCCATTGATCCGGGTATTCTTAATACTGTTTTTTCTCATTTTAAGTTTTACTCCTATATATCCAGCAATTCTGTTAAATACTGTGAGCAATCCGGATCATCAACTATCCCGGTCACATTATTCTCTGAATTACCACAATCAAGTCAAGGTGCGCACCACACTGTACCTGACACTATGAACCGCGCACCTTACCTTTATAAACCATTACTATCTCGGTACTTCTACCATGATATAAGCTTCTACTTTATCTTCCTCTTTCACATCGTTAAATCCGTCAAATACAAGGCCACATTCGTATCCTGCCTTAACTTCCTTAACATCGTCTTTGAATCTCTTCAGGGATGCAAGCTCACCTTCAAATACCTGCTCGCCTTCTCTGGAAATACGAACCTTGCAATTTCTCTGGAAAATACCATCCAGAATGTAGCTTCCTGCAATCGTACCAACGCCGGATGCCTTGAACAGCTGACGCACTTCCGCATGACCGATAACTTTTTCCTCAAATACAGGATCAAGCATACCCTTCATGGCAGCTTCTACATCCTCAATTGCCTGATAAATAACTCTGTACAGACGAAGATCCACACCTTCCTGTTCAGCAAGCTGTTTTGCGGTTGCATCCGGACGGACATTAAAGCCGATAATGATCGCATTTGATGTAGCCGCAAGACTTACGTCAGACTCATTGATCGCACCAACACCGCCATGGATCACCTTTACAACCACTTCTTCGTTGGAAAGTTTGGTCAGACTCTGTTTTACAGCTTCCACAGATCCCTGTACATCTGCTTTGACAATGAGCGGAAGTTCCTTCAGATCGCTTGCCTGAATCTGATCAAAGAGATTATCCAGAGATAATTTGCCCTTAGTCTCCTCAAGAAGACGGTTCTTGTTCTCAGATACAAATGCACCTGCAAAGTTCTTGGCTTCCTTATCACTGTCAAATGCAAGAAGAATTTCACCTGCATTCGGCACATCACCAAGTCCCAGGATTTCTACAGGAGTAGAAGGACCTGCTTCTTTAATCCTGCGTCCCTTATCATCCATCATGGCACGAACCTTACCATTGCATGCTCCTGCTGCAATAAAGTCTCCCACATGAAGAGTACCTTTCTGGACAAGGATCGTGGCAACCGGACCTTTACCTTTATCAAGCTGAGCCTCGATTACAAGACCTCTTGCGGAACGGTTCGGGTTTGCCTTTAATTCACATACCTCGGCTGTAAGAAGGATCATCTCAAGAAGAGTATCGATTCCCTCTCCTGTATGTGCGGATACAGGAACAAAAATCGTACTTCCGCCCCAGTCTTCCGGGATCAGTTCATATTCAGAAAGTTCCTGTTTTACACGCTCAATATTAGCACTTGGCTTATCAATCTTGTTGATTGCAACTATGATCTCAACGCCTGCCGCCTTCGCATGGCTGATAGCCTCTACTGTCTGAGGCATCACACCATCATCAGCTGCTACAACCAGAACTGCAATATCTGTGGAGTTTGCACCACGCATACGCATAGCTGTGAAAGCTTCATGTCCAGGTGTATCCAGGAATGTGATCTTCTGTCCGTTAACCTCTACTACAGAAGCACCGATGTGCTGTGTGATACCGCCTGCCTCTCCACGTGTTACATTTGTTTTACGGATTGCATCCAGAAGGGATGTTTTACCATGGTCGACGTGGCCCATAACACAGACTACAGGTGGTCTTGAAACCATATCTTTTTCGTCTTCTTCATCCTCTTTGAGGAGTTCTTCAATAACGTCTACCTTCTCTTCCGGTTCTGCAATGATATCGTATTCCAGAGCAATCTCCTGAGCTTTCTCAAAATCGATCTCATGGTTTACAGTAACCATCATACCCTGCATAAAGAGCTTCTTCACAATTACTGACGGCTGCATTTTCATAGCTTCTGCCAGTTCGCGGATCGTCATCTTCTCCGGAAGTGTGATTTCCTTAACCTCAGGTTTCTTCTCTTCCTGTTTTGGCTGCGGAGCCGGTTTCTGCAGAGCTTTCGGGATTCTGGAATTCTTATTGAATCCACCCTGATTTGGTCTGCGTCCGCCACTCTGTGTCTTATCAAAATCTTTTTTCTTGTTTTTGTTCTCTCTGTCTCTTTCTCTCTTGCTGTCTTTGGAAGTCTTTGTCAGTTCCGGTGCAAATGCCATATCGTCATTCTTTCTTGTATTCTGGCGCTGTCCCTGACGTCCCTGACTGCCACCGAAGCGTCCGTCACGTCCTTCACTTCTGTTTCCGTCCGGACGACCCTGGCCATTGCCCTGCGGTCTTCCTCCCTGACGGTTTCCATCTCCCTGTGGTCTTCCCTGTCCGAAACGTCCTCCCTGACGATTTCCATCACCCTGGAATCTTCCGCCCGGACGGCCCTGACCATCGCCCTGGGATCTTCCCTGTCCGAAACGTCCTCCCTGGCGGTTATCTCCCTGGGATCTTCCCTCGCCCTGAGGTCTTCCCTGACGGTTTCCATCGCCCTGGTTTCTTCCCTGGCCAAAACGTCCTCCCTGGCGGTTATCTCCCTGGGATCTTCCTTCACCCTGAGGTCTTCCCTGACGGTTCTGTCCGTCCGGTCTTCTGTTGCCTGTACCTGGGCGGTCATTATTATTTCTTCTTGGTCTGTCACCGTCTGTTCTTGAACTGTCGGAATTTCTTCCTTCTGCATTTCTTGGTGAACCTGTTCTCTCGCCTTCAGCTTTCACAGGTTTCTTTCTTGTTTTTCCTCCGTCACTTGCATTCTGTGCATGAAAAACGCGGATAATATTTTTTTTCTTTTTAGGTGTTTCAGTTTTATCTCCTTCTGATTTTGCTGTTACAACCTTTTCTTCTGTCTTGGGAGTCTCCAATTTCGCAATATGCTCCTTTCCCCTGTTATTATTGTCTTTTCTGAATCTATTCTTTACTTCCGAAACCGCAGGCTCATCCACCATACTCATATGGCTTCTCACATCAACGCCTTTTGATTTCAGAAACTCGATCACTTCTCTGTTCTGTCGTCCAAGCTCTCTGGCCAGCTCATGTACTCTTAATTTTGACAATCGCTATACCTCCTTCATGATTGCTTTCGCAAAGTTCTCATCCTGGACAGCCAGACAGGCGCGGTACTCCTTTCCCATTGCTCTGCCTAAGCTCTCTTTATCTGAGAAGAAGAAAATCGGAACTTCATAAAAACTGCACATATTCCTGAATTTCTTCTTTGTATTCTCGGAGGCATCCTCAGCAACGATCACAAGCAGTCCTTTTCCGGTCTTTACAGATTTCTCTGTGGAAAATTCTCCGCTTACGGTCTTGCCTGCTTTGGTAGCCAGCCCTATCAGCGACAGTACTCTGTTATTTTTCAATATCTTCCAGCTCCTTCTTAAGTCGTTCGTATACCTCATCCGGAACCGCAGTTTTCAGTGAACGCTCAAGTCCATGATTTTTAATCGCTTTATCCAGACATTCTCTGGAAAGACACAGATATGCGCCTCTGCCGTTTTTCTTACCGGTAGTATCAAGCACGATCTCATCTTCTGTAGTCTTAAGAACTCTGAGCATCTCTTTCTTGCTTTTCATTTCCCTGCAGCCGGTACACTGGCGCATGGGAATCTTATTCTTCGTCTTCATTCTCTCCTGCTTCCTGAGCCTGTGGCTCTTCTTCTACAGGAACTTCCTCTGAAACTTCTTCTGCTTCGGTTTCTTCTGTCAGGGAATCTTCTGCTGAAGTTTCCTCTGCTGATGCCTCAGCTGCATCTTCTGCAGTCTCGTCATCATCATAATCATAGAAATCACCGGCTTCTTTTGCCTGAGTCTCACTCTTGATGTCAATCTTAAATCCTGTAAGTCTTGCAGCAAGACGTGCATTCTGACCTTCTTTACCGATTGCAAGGGACAGCTGATAATCAGGAACAACTACCAGAGCTGTCTTCTCATCAGGATCTGCCATAACTGCGATAACCTTTGCAGGGCTCAATGCATTCTCGATCAGGATTGCAGGATTCTCATCCCAGTTGATGATATCGATCTTCTCACCGCGAAGTTCCTCAACTACTGCATTGACACGTGCACCGTTCATACCTACGCATGCACCAACTGCATCTACATCCGGATCGTTGCTCCATACAGCGATCTTTGTACGGGAACCGGCCTCACGTGCGATGCTCTTGATCTCAACAGTTCCGTCTTTTACTTCTGCAACTTCTGACTCAAAGAGACGTTTCACAAGTCCCGGATGAGTTCTGGATACCAGAATACGAGGTCCCTTCGGGGTATCCTTGACTTCAAGAATATACACCTTTATTCTCTCTGTCGGCTGGAAGGTTTCCCCTTTCACCTGTTCATTCTCACTTAATACTGCATCTGCCTTACCAAGATTGATGCTTACATTCTTGCCCATCACACGCTGTACAATACCGGTTACTACTTCTTTTTCTTTTCCATAGTATTCATCATACAGCACTTTACGTTCTTCCTCACGGATTTTCTGCAGGATAACGTTCTTTGCATTCTGTGTCGCAATACGTCCGAATTCCTTAGACTGAATCGGAACCTGTATCATGCCTCCGATCTCAGCTCTTGATGTGATCTTCAAAGCATCTGCCAGAGAAATCTCCATTGCAGGATCCTCTACGTATTCTACGATACTCCTGTCTGCATACACTGAAAAATCGCAGGTTTCCGGATCAATAGTTACATGTACATTGTCAGCTTTTCCAAAATGGTTCTTGCAGGCCTGGATCAGAGACTGCTCAATTGCCTCAAGCAGAGTATCTTTGCTGATACTCTTTTCCTTTTCAAGGATATCCAGTGCCTCCCTTAACTCTCTGCTCATTTTTTTCTTATCCTCCCGAATTAACTAAAACTCTATTGCGAGGCGTATCAGGGCTGTGTCTTTCTTATCAAAAACACGCTCGGTTCCATCCTCATCGATTGTCACACTGTTACTATCATATGCGGTCAAAATCCCGCAGAACTCTTTTTGCTTCTCGATTGGCCGATAGGTACGGATTTCCACCAGTTTTCCCATGTTTCTCTCAAAGTCTTTGTCTTTCTTCAGCGGTCTGTCCAGTCCCGGTGAACTGATCTCCATGATATAACTGTCTTCAATAAAATCATTCTCATCCAGTTTGTCACTGAAAGCTCTGCTGACTGTCTCACAGTCATTTACTGTAATTCCGCCTGGTTTGTCAATGTATCCTCTCAGATACCAGTTTCCTGCTTCCTTTACATATTCTACATCAACCAGTTCAAAGCCGTTAAGTTCTACGATCGGTGCCAGAAGTTCCTCTGCGCGCTTTTCATACTCTTCCCGTCTGCTCATTTTCCCACCTGCCTTTCCATGCAACAAATAAGAGTGGGCTCACGCCCACTCCTTTGTCAACAAGTTCTAATTTAGATGTATTGTAACACCAATTTCCGGCAATTGCAAGGCTTTTCCTGCAAAAACCTTGATTTTAGCGGATTTGTTGGTTTTATATACGTGGTTTTGTTCCTTTACTGTCCCGTTTGGACAGTTTTATCCTGTTGAGAACATAGGGTTTATCATGATAAGTAATGGTATATTCCTGGCGGCTTTCCAGAAGATATGCATGATCCAGCTTATCTCCTTCTGCCAGTTTCATTCCACGTACCCCGATAGATGTTTTCTTCATAGCAGAAATATCCTGTTTCTGAAATCTTAAGAAATATCCGCCTTCACTCTGGAATACCACCTGTTCCATTTCATCCGCAGAACCCACAAAGATCAGAGAATCCTCTTCAGCAAGTTTCGTAGACACGATCGTTCTCTTCGCCACATCAAACTCTGCACCACTCACCAGCTTGCACATGGATGCAGCAGTGACAAACAGAAGTGTATTTTCTTTTACAGATGCCAGTGGTGCTACATAGAGCATACGTTCCTGTGCACTGTCATAATTGCTCAGATTATCCGCCGGTGTCCCCTTATCCCTGAAACGAACCAGCGGAATATCTGCCACCTTGATACTGTGCATCTTTCCATTATCTGTAAAGATACAGATCTTATCTGTATTCATACAGTTAAACACATATTTGTTCTCTGCATTGGCAGCTTCTTTATTTCTCTCATATGCAGACTTATCAATGGTCCGCATATATCCGAAGCGGTCCATGAGGAAGGTGACTTCCATCTCCTCCATCTTCTTTTCCTCATAGACAACTTCTTCTGCATTCTCGATCACTGTGCGGCGTTTCGTACCGTATTCTTTCTTGATCTGATCCAGTTCTTTCATGATCACTTCTGCCATGGAATCATAATTATTCAGGATATCTTCATAAATGGCAATGTTCTTCATTGTTTCTGCATAGTCTGCCTGAAGTGCCTCGATCTCCAGACCGATCAGTTTGTACAGACGCATATCCAGGATCGCAGCTGCCTGTTTTTCTGAGAAATGCAGCTTCTGCGCAGCTTTCTCGCTTGATTTGCTCTTGAACCTGATTCCTTCTGTCACACCGTCAATCAGGCATTTCTTTACCTGTTCTCTGTTCTTGCTTCCTCGCAGGATCTCGATGATCAGGTCGATCACATCACATGCCTTGATCAGACCTTCCTGGATTTCTTTCTTCTCCTGCTCTTTATTCAGAAGTGTGGTGTACTTTCTGGTCGTGACATCGAATACGAAATCTACGTGATGCTCGATCACCTGCTTCAGACTCAGAGTCTCCGGTCTGCCATCCGCAACTGCCAGCATATTCACGCCAAAAGTATCTTCCAACTTTGTCTTCTTGTAGAGCATATTTGTAAGATTCTCTACATCTGCGTCACGCTTCAGGTCAAGAACAATACGGATTCCCTCTTTGGAAGACTGGTTGGAGATATCCACGATATCTGTTGTCTTCTTGTTTTCCACAAGAGACGCAATATCATTCAGGAATTTTCCGATATTTGCACCGATCATTGTGTAAGGAATCTCTGTGATCACAAGCTGCTGTCTGCCGCCTTTGAGCTTCACTGTCTCCACTTTACCTCTGACACGGAGCTTCCCTGTTCCTGTCTCGTAAATCCTGAGCAGGTCATCTTTATTTACTACCAGACCACCTGTCGGAAAGTCCGGTCCCTTGAGATAGCGCATCAGCCCTTTGACACTGATGTCGTTATTCTTCATATATGCTTTTACAGCATCTACCACTTCACCCAGATTGTGAGGCGGAATACTGGTTGCCATACCGACTGCAATACCGTCTGCTCCGTTTACCAGCAGATTCGGTATTCTGACAGGAAGTACCACAGGTTCCTTCTCTGTCTCATCAAAGTTCGGCATAAAATCTACTACATTCTTATCCAGATCTTCGAGGAAAACATCCTGTGTCAGTTTCTCCAGTCTGGCTTCTGTATATCGCATGGCCGCTGCACCGTCGCCCTCGATGGAACCGAAGTTTCCATGTCCGTCAACCAGTGTTTTGCCTTTCTTAAAATCCTGAGCCATTACCACAAGTGCTTCGTAGATCGAACTGTCACCATGGGGGTGATATTTACCCATGGTGTCACCTACGATACGGGCACATTTTCTGTATGGTCTGTCATAACGGATACCCAGTTCATACATATCATACAGAGTTCTTCTCTGTACAGGCTTCAATCCGTCACGCACATCCGGCAGGGCTCTGGAGATAATAACACTCATGGCATAATCTATATAGGATTTCTGCATGACCTCCGCATAGTCGGTAGGAATCACATTCTCCTGTTTTGTTTCCATTTAATTTCTTTCCTCCATCTCAGACACATATCCATGTATCTGTCTTAATTTCCATATGACACTCCGGCGAAATCAGATGTCCAGTTCTGCATCCTGTGCATGCTCATAGATAAATTTCTTTCTCGGCGGGACATCGCTTCCCATCAGAATCTCCGTCACGCTTGATGCAAGTCTCGCATCTTCAATCTCCACCCGCTTCATCATTCTAGTTTCCGGATTCAGAGTCGTCTCCCAGAGCTGCTCCGCATCCATCTCGCCCAGACCTTTATATCTCTGAAGAGTAAAGCTTCCCGGTTTATGGGCACGTCTGTATCTCTCCAGTGCCTTATCATCGTACAGGTATTCCTCCTGCCCCTTCTTAGGCATGACTTTATATAATGGCGGCATGGCAATATACACATGTCCCTCAGTGATCAGATCCGGCATGAAACGGTAGAATAAAGTCAGGAGCAGTGTGGAAATATGCGCCCCATCCACATCGGCATCAGCCATGATCACAATCTTGTCGTAACGAAGCTTCGTAATATCAAAGTCATTTCCGTATCCTTCGGAGAATCCACATCCAAATGCATTGATCATGGTCTTGATCTCCGCATTGGCAAGCACTTTATCAATGGTTGCCTTCTCCACATTCAGGATCTTGCCTCTGATAGGAAGGATTGCCTGATAATTACGGTTACGGGCAGTCTTTGCGGAACCTCCCGCAGAATCTCCCTCTACGATAAAGATCTCACACTGGGAAGGATCCTTCTTCTCGCAGTTTGCCAGCTTTCCGTTAGAATCAAAGGAATATTTCTGCTTTGTCAGAAGATTCGTCTTCGCCCTCTCCTCTGTTTTACGAATCTTTGCTGCTTTCTCTGCGCAGGAAAGGATGGTCTTAAGAGTCTCCAGATTTCTGTCAAAATAAAGTACCATCTGCTCTCCTACAACCTTTCCGGTTGCGCGTGATGCATCCTGATTATCCAGCTTTGTCTTGGTCTGTCCCTCGAAACGAGGTTCCGGATGCTTGATGGAAACAACTGCTGTCATTCCGTTACGGATATCTGCACCTGTGAAGTTCGGATCCTTGTCTTTAAGAACACCAATCTCTCTCGCATAAGTATTCATGACTGTAGTAAATGTAGTCTTAAATCCGGTCAGATGAGTACCGCCCTCTGCATTGTAAATGTTATTACAGAAGCCCAGTACATTCTCACGAAATTCATTGGTAAACTGGAATGCCACCTCTACCTGAATGCCGTCTGCTTCCCCTTTCAGGTAAACCGGATCATGCAGGACTTCTGCACTGTGGTTCAGATCCTTGATAAATCCAATGATACCGTCCGGCTCATGATAGGTAATATCCTCGACCTCTGCACCTCTTTTATCCTCAAAATGAATGGTCAGTTCCGGATTCAGATATGCAGTCTCATGAAGTCTGCTCTTTACTTCTGTTGCAGAAAATCTTGTCTTTTCAAAAATCTCCGGGTCTGGCAGGAAATTAATACTGGTCCCTGTCTGTCTGGTCCTTCCCAGTTTAGGCAAAAGTCCATCTTCCAGTTCCAGAGTGGGGATTCCCCTCTCATAATGATCATGATGTACATATCCGTCACGGCTGATCTTAATATCAAGATATGTAGACAGAGCATTGACAACAGAAGAACCTACTCCGTGAAGCCCTCCGCTTGTCTTGTAAGCGGAATTGTCAAATTTACCGCCTGCATGAAGTGTAGTAAATACCAGTCTCTCTGCCGATACTCCTTTCTCGTGCATGTCTACCGGGATTCCTCGTCCGTTGTCTGTTACTGTACAGGAACCATCTTTCTCCAGAACTACATGGATCAGACTGCAGTATCCTGCCAGATGTTCATCTACTGCGTTATCTACAATCTCATAAATGAGATGATTTAATCCTTTTCGTGAAACACTTCCGATGTACATTCCCGGACGCTTACGAACCGCCTCCAGACCTTCCAGGACAGAGATGCTCCCTGCATCATAGGTGTTTTTCTTTGCCATGTCTGTTACATTTCCTTTCTTTCTATCAACCGGATTGCTTACTGTAAATCCGGGAATGATTTTTTGCATTGCAAACACTTGTTCGTATTATAACCCAGTTTTTATTCTTTTTCAAGTGCGAACTTTCCCTTGTCAACGGAATAAAACACAAAAAATAATCAGAACCGAAATTCTGATCCTTTTCTGACTGTAAGCCTGTTCTGTTATAATTTGAGTGCATTTATCTTATCATTGGTTTTTTCAGCTGTCAACTGTTTCATTTGCCTACAAGGCTGTTTGGCATTATCTTTACAGTAGAAATATCTGTAAGAAACAGAAGCTATTTCTTTGTCTTGATTTTCTTAATTGCGGAGTATGGACTGCAAACTCTGGATTTAAGGAAGAACAAGAAAATAATCGCCCAAAATGGACTTGATAAATAGCCATAGATGCTGTATAGTAAAAAATGTAAACGATAATCTATACTTTCTTATAAATGATTTTTCAGGCAATATCTGCCACTGATTCCAAAGATAAAAATACATAATTTTAAAGAAATTAAGTGTTCAATAAAACTCGTCAAAATGTTATAATATAAGTACAAAAAGGAGTGTTATATGAATAATACGATTTTTGATGATGTATTCCGTACAATGATTGAGAAGATGCCATACCTGGCAGTGCCGCTGATCAATGAGGTATTCCATACATCATACCCGGAAGATGTGAAGATCACACAGCTTCGCAATGAACATCAGCAGGAGGATGGAGAGATCATTACAGACTCCTGTCTGCTGATTGGAAGGAAAATGTACCATATCGAGTGTCAGAGTACAGACGACATGACAATGGTAATAAGGATGATCGAATATGATTTTGCAATTGGCATAGAACATGCAGAGAAGCAGGGACGCAGATACCGGATAGAATTTCCAAAGTCCTGCGTACTGTTTCTGAGAAGTTCGGAGAATACACCGGATTATCTGGAAACAGATGTAGTTTTTCCGGATGGAAATACATATTTATATTCCATACCTGCTATAAAAATGGCTGATTATACAAAAGACAGCATCTTTGAAAAAAACCTGTTAATGCTGTTGCCATTTTATATTATGAGATACGAGAAAAAAGGACATGATTTTAATAACAATCCGGAATTATTCCAGATGCTTTTAAACGAATATGAAGAGATCAGGGTAAATCTGGAAAAGGAACTGACGGAGACAGGTAAATCGGAACTGTATACAGATTTGACAAAGCTAATTGTAAAGATTGCGGATTATATCTTCCGTAAGGAAGAAGATGTCCGGAAAGGAATAGGTGATATTATGGGAGGAAAAGTTCTGGAACTGGAATCTGAAAGACTTAAAGCTGAGGGACGTACAGAAGGAGAAGCAATCGGGCAGATTCAGGGAGAAACTCGACTTGGAAGCCTGATTACTCGATTACTTCAGGAGAAGAGAACTGAAGAAATCCCGATTGTATCAACAGACGCCAAAAGACGTGAGCAGTTATATAAAGAATACAATCTCTAAGAAAAATGGCAGGAGAAAAGGCAGATACCTTTCCTCCTGTTGTCGTCATATATGTTTTATTTTTGATTTTTATTGGCAAATTACAAGTTGATTTTTCAGGCAGATTTCATTCAAAATCCTGTAAGAAACAGAAGCTATTTCTTTGTCTTGAATTTCTTCATTGTGGAGTATGGACTGTAAACTCTGGATTTGTCTTTGGATGTTTGGTTCCATGCCCGTATGGTCACATACCAGGTACCCTTCTTTACGTTTGTAAAGGTTACAGTTACGGTATTTTTGCCTTCTGTACGTTTCA
>ERZ1106929.794-NODE-794-length-32513-cov-6.844784_pt1 | contig 32513 bp, 30 predicted proteins | sample MGYA00403662_ERZ1106929 | MGnify/ENA primary metagenome ERZ1106929 (study PRJEB35170, sample SAMEA104062442) | human gut metagenome | biome: human gut; feature: human-associated habitat; material: faeces | place: Denmark | collected 2013-02-20 ... | reverse complement strand
GCGGCCAGGTGAACTACAGCGCTGCCAAAGCCGGAATTATCGGCGCAACAAAAGCACTGGCTATCGAACTCGCGAAGCGCAAAATCACCGTCAATTTAATTTGGGCCAATGTTTTGGAGTCATTCTTTTCTTGGCTGTGCTGAAAAAGAAGCAGGGGCTGCACCATAATCGGTGCAGCCCCTGTAATATGTATGCGGTCGGGTGGGCGGTCAGCCTACCTGCGAACCAGGTTTCACTTCATCGAGTGTGGTGGTCACGCGGAGTGAACCGTCGGCATCGACGGCACTTAGAATCATGCCTTGGCTCTCGATGCCCATCATCGTGCGTGGCGCGAAGTTGGCCACGAAGAGCACATCCTTGCCCACAAGCTGTTCGGGCTCGTAGTAAGCGGCGATGCCGCTGAGGATGGTGCGGTCGGTCTCCACCATGCCGGGGGTGCTGACCAGGCCCATGTTGCGGATGGCCTGCTCCGGCGTCTTGCCGCAGATGCCGTCCGTGGACTGGAGCACCACATCGCTCATGGCCAGTTGGGCACACATGATGGCGGCGTTGGTGGCAGTAGCCAGCTTCAGGGCGCAGCCGATCTTGCCGCCGTCGCAGATCATACCGGTGAGGTTGCCGCTCATGTTGATGATGGCCTTGCCGATCTGCTCATCGCTGCCGCCCATCAGCCACACCATGGACGCGGCGGAGGCGGTGGCGGCAGAGACGCCGCAGCCGCAGGTGGCAGACAGCTTGCCGGTGAAGATCTTGATATACACGTTCAGGGTGTGGGAAAAGGCCAGCGCCTTTTCCAGCTGCTCCTTGGAGGAGCCCAGGTGCTTGGCCAGCTCCACCACAGGGATGATGGCAGTGATGCCGTGGTTGCCGCTGCCGGCGCTGCTCATAACGGCGTAGGGGCAGCCGCTCATGCGGCCCTCGGCGCTGCTGGCCACCCGCAGCATGGTGTTGGCCGCGAAGCTGTCGCCCAGCAGGTCTGCCTTCTTCAGGGCCGTGGCGATGCCAACGCCCAGGGTGTGCTCCAGGCCGAAGTCGGCCAGCTTCTCATTCATATCCATGCCATCCAGCATGAAGGCCAGCTCCTCCTCACTGCACTGGTCCACCAGGGCGCAGATCTCCGCCACAGTCATGGGAGCCAGCCGCTCATGGAGCTCATCCTGTCCACCGGCCGCATACTCCTTCTTCACCAGCACGTCATTGTTCCGCACAGTGAGAATGATGTTGGAGTGGGTGCCCCGGATCTCGCTGATTCCAATACCGGCGGTGGTAATCACCTCTGCTCGGGCATACAGCTGCGTCTCCTCCTGCTTGATCATCACCACCACATGGCGACCCTCCACCAGCCGGATGGCCTCGTCGCTGACGGCGGGGGTGATGTCCTCCAGCAGCTGGAGGCTCTTCTCCGGGTTGTGCAAGCAGGCGCCCAGAGCGGCGGCGTACTTCAGCCCCACCCGGGAGAAGCCGGGGATGCCCACGCTCATGCCGTTCTTATAGATGCCGGGGTTGACTTCCACCTTGATGGAGACGATGTCTCCGCCGATGGCATGGCTGGCGTCAGCGGTGGCCAGGGCCACGCACACCGGCTCCGTGCATCCCAGAGCGGGGACGACCTCCTGCCGCAGCAGGGTCAGCAGTTCTTCTTTCGTAATCATGAGGGAAGCTCCTTTCTGTATCCAGGCGAATCTCCAATGGCCCGCAACATATTCAACCTGATAAGATAAGCAAATTTCGTGCCAACTGCCTCCCCCGTGAATTTCCTGAAAAAACAGCCTCTCCCCCTTGTAAAGGAGAGCGAATTATGGGAAAATGGTCAAAGTAAATGGTTAATTGGGAGGTGAGCTGCGTGGAAAAAAAGGCAATCTCCATCATTGCGCTGGACCCCAGAGCTGCCCGCTCCTATGGGCGGGATGTGGAGGGCCTGTTCGGAGAGGTGGCGGATGTCTCGGTGTTTTCCGTCATGGACGGGAGCGCCATGGGCATGCTGCCCCATGCGGATCTGTTCGCCGCCTCCACGGACGCCTTTGGGTCGCCGGAAGAGCTGGCCCGCCACGTGCCTATCGACAGTCAGACCATGGCGGTGCAGGCCTCCTTCCGCTGGCAGGAGCTGCGGCGGCTGAAGGAACTGCCCGCCGGCAGCCGGGTGCTGTTTGTCAACATGACGGAGACCATGGCCCGGGAGGCCATCGCCCAGCTGGAGCAGTTCGGCATCACCCACGTCCATTGGATTCCCTTCTATCCCGGGGCAGAGCTGCCGGGGGATGTGCACATCGCAGTGACACCGGACGAGATGCGCTATGTGCCGGAGGAGATCGAGACCAAAATCGACGTGGGACAGCGGGCCTGCACCTCCGGCATGATGATCGAGATCGCCCTGCGGCTGGGGCTGGAGCATCTGCTGGAGACAGAAAAGTTCCAGACCTATTTCCAATCGATTGCAACCAGCAATTACAGCTTTGACCAGATGTTCGCCCGCTCCATCCGGCTGGAGAGCCAATTCCATATTTTAATGGAGACGCTGGAGGACGGCGTGGTGGGCGTCAACGAACGGGGCGAGGTCTTCGCCTGCAACCGCCATGCGGAGGAAATCACCCGTACCAGCGCCGACTTGGTGATGGGCAAGCCGGCCTCTCAGGTCTTCCCCTATCTCCCCTTCTCGAAATGTTTACAGGAGCGGGAGCGGCTGCCTGCCAAAATCATCCGCCTCAACGGCATCAACGTCAGCGCGGAGGTGGTGCCGGTGATGCGGCAGCGGGCCTGCATCGGCGCGTTTGCCATCCTGCAGCGGTTCAACGACGTGGAGGCCCGGCAGAGCCAGCTGCGCAACCAGCTGCTTCACAAGGGCTACCGCGCCAAGTACGGCTTTGAGGATGTGATCGGGGAGTCGGATGCCATCCAGAAGGCCAAGGAGGTGCTGCGGCGGATGGCTGTCAGCGAGAGCCCCATCCTGCTGATCGGCGAGACCGGCACCGGCAAGGAGCTGTTCGCCCACGCGGTCCACCGGGCCTCCCGGCGGCGGAACGGGCCCTTCGTGGCCATCAACGTGGCGGCCTTCCCGGAAAACCTGCTGGAGAGCGAGCTCTTCGGCTATGAGGAGGGGGCCTTCACCGGCGCCAAAAAGGGCGGCCGCCTGGGCCTGCTTGAGATCTCCCACCAGGGCACGCTGTTTCTGGACGAGGTGGAGGGCATGAGTCCGGCTCTTCAGGTCAAGCTGCTCCGGGTCCTGCAGGAACGGGAGATCATGCGGGTGGGCGGCACCTCCATCATTCCCATCGACGTGCGGATCGTGGCCGCCACCAACGAGTCTCTGGAGCGGAAGGTGGCGGAGGGCACCTTCCGCCGGGATCTGTATTACCGTCTCAGCACCCTGCCCATCGTCATCCCGCCCCTGTCGGAGCGGGGGGACGATCTGTTCCTGATCCTGGAGCAGTTCCAAAAGGAGCTGGGCGGCAGCTTCCGCCTGACGCCTCAGGTGCGGGGCTTTCTGAAATCCTACTCCTGGCCGGGCAACATCCGGGAGCTGCGGAACGTAGTGGAGTACTTTCTCTACACCGGCCACGATCCCATCACCATGGAGGACCTGCCCCCCACCGTGTTCCACAGAGCCCCGCAGGCGCCGATCCGGCAGTTGCCGGAGACGCCGCAGCAGCCTTCTTCTGATGTGTTCCGCTTTGTGCTGGAACAGCTGTATCAGGCCTCAGAGGCCCGACAGCCCATCGGCCGGGAGCGGCTGCTGCAGCTGGCGCGGGATGCTTTTGTCCCCACTTCCCAACAGGAAATCCGAAGCATTCTGGCCCAGATGGCAGACCAGGGACTGGTCCGGGTCAGCCGGGGGAGGGGCGGCAGCCAGCTGACGCCGGAGGGCCGGCAGCTATACGAAACTGGTCGAATTTGATATTTAGATCAACCAATAAAACCATTTGAAAGCAAATTTGAGAAAACCGGTACCAAAATACGGCTCCGGGCGGGTTTGGCTTATCTGCCAACCCCGCCCGGAGATTTTTGGTTAGAATTTCCGATTGTCTCCTCTGTTTTAAATTCTTTTTCCGTTTCCTCGGTAATTCCCGCTTTTTTGGCATATATTTTGCTATATAACAAAGCATCAGCGCACAAGAACGCCGCAGAAAGGATGGATACCAATGACCTACCAGTTTGACGCGGTGGTGGACCGCTCCGGGAACCACTCCGCCAAGTATGACGAGCGGAAGAAGAAATTCGGCACAGAGAACGTGATCCCCCTGTGGATCGCGGACATGGACTTCAAGACCGCCCAGCCCATCATCGACGCCCTGAAGGCCCGGGCCGAGGAGGGCATCTGGGGCTATACCGCCCGGCCGGACAGCTATTTTGAGGCCATTCGGGGCTGGCAGAAGCGCCGCAACGGCTGGGATATCGACCAGTCCCTCATGAGCTTCAGCCTGGGCGTGGTGCAGACCCTGTCCGCCTGCGTGAAGCTGTTCACCCCGGAGGGTGGCAGCGTCCTGATTCAGACGCCGGTGTACTCCGAGTTCTATGATATGACCGAGGCATGGAACCGCAAGGTTCTGGAGAATCAGTTCGTGGAGAAGGACGGCAAGTGGACCGTTGACTGGGCAGACTTTGAGGAGAAACTGAAGCAGGCGGACCTGTTCCTGCTGTGCTCCCCCCACAACCCCCTGGGCCATGTCTGGACGGAAGAGGAGCTGCGCCGGATGATGGAACTGTGCCTGAAGCATCACGTGCTGGTGGTCTCCGACGAGATCCACTCCGACCTGATCTTCCACGGCAAAAAGCACATCCCCACTGCCACCCTGTCCCCCGAGATCGCCGCCAACGTCATCACCGGCATCTCTGGCACCAAGACCTTCAACCTGGCCGGCCTGCAGGCCAGCACAGTGGTGTTCCCCAACGCGCACAAAAAGGAGGTCTTTGACAAGTTCTGGATGAACATGGATATCCACCGGAACAACGCCTTCTCCCTCACCGCCATGGAGGCGGCCTTCAACCAGGGCGATGAGTGGCTGGACCAGCTGCTTCCCTATCTCTCCGCCAACTTTGACTATGTGGTGGACTACTGTGAAAAGCGCATCCCTAAGATCAAGACCTATGCCCCCGACGCCACCTATCTGATGTGGCTGGACTGCCGGGAGCTGGGCATGGGCAATGAGGCGCTCCACGACTTCATGATCCGGAAGGCCAAGCTGGGCCTCAACGACGGCTGCTCCTTCGGCCGGAGCCTCAATGGCTTCATGCGCCTGAACGCCGCCTGCCCCCGCGCCACTTTGGAACAGGCCATGCGCCAGCTGGAGGCCGCTGTCAACAGCCTGTAATCCCCAGCAAGAGCGCGCAGAGAAATAAGGGAAAAGGAGAAAGAACATGGCAACCATTCAAAAGAAGAGCTTCTGGCAGCAGTACGGAGGCCTGATTCTGATTCTGGGCGGCATCGCCATCGGCGCCCTGATCGGCGCTTTCGCGCCCTCTGTGGGTACCACCATCAAGCCCATCGGCGATATCTTCCTGAATCTGCTGTTCACCATTGTGGTTCCTCTGGTGTTTGTGTCCATCGCCTCCGCAGTGGGCAGCATGGCCAACATGAAGCGCCTGGGCCGGATCCTGGGTTCCACCGTCGGCACCTTCATCTTCACCGGCCTGATCGCAGCGGCCTGCGTGCTGACCTGGGTCAACCTGTTCAGCCCCTCCGCAGGCGCCTCCATCCAGCTGACCACCGGCGAGGTAGGCGAGGCCCAGAGCGCAGGCGAGCTGCTGGTCAGTTCCCTGACTGTGTCCGATTTCTCCGACCTGTGGGATAAGTCCAACATGCTGCCCCTAATCATTTTCGCCATCATCTTCGGCTTCTGCGTGTCCGCCTGCGGCGGCGACGAGAGCCCTATGGGCAAGCTGCTGAACAACCTGAATGACATCATCATGAAGTTCGTGGGCGTCATCATGTTCATCGCTCCCATCGGCTTGGGCGCCTACTTTGCCAACCTGGTTGCCACCTATGGTCCAGAGATCGTGGGTGACTACGGCCGGTCCATGCTGGTCTACTATCCCCTGTGCCTGCTCTATGCGGTGATCTTCTTCCCGCTATATGCCTTCCTGGCCGGCGGCAAGCTGGGCGTCCGGATGATGATCCAGAACATCTTCCCGCCTGCCATCACAGCCTTTGCCACCCAGTCCTCCGCCGCCACCATTCCGGTCAACAAGGAGGCCTGTGACAACATCGGCGTGCCCAAGGACGTCAGCGACCTGGTGCTGCCCATGGGCTGCACCATGCACATGGACGGCTCCGTCCTCAGTTCCATCGTGAAGATCGCCTTCCTGTACGGCGTCTTCGGCAAGGACTTCGTCGGCGCGGAGACCTATGCCATGGCCATCGTTGTGGCCATTCTCTCCGCCTTTGTGCTCTCCGGCGCTCCCGGCGGCGGCCTGGTGGGCGAGATGCTGATTGTCAGCATGTTCAACTTCCCCGCCGAGGCATTCCCCATCATCGCCACCCTGGGCTTCATCTTCGACCCTGCCGCCACCTGCCTGAACTCCTCCGGCGACACCATCGCCTCCATGATCGTCACCCGTCTGGTGGAGGGCAAGGACTGGCTCGTGAAGGCTGTGGCCGCCAAGAAGGAGACCGCCTGATTCCATCGCTTTCCAGATTGATTTTATCAGCTATCCAATTTTAGAAAAGGAGTTTTTCACATGAACGTCATTGAAACCAAGAATGCCCCCGGCGCCATCGGCCCCTATTCCCAGGGCTACGCCTTTGGAGATCTGGTCATCACCTCCGGTCAGATCCCGGTGGACCCCGCCACGGGCACTACCCCCGAAGGTATCTCCGCCCAGGCGGAGCAGAGCTGCAAAAACGTGGGCGCCATCTTGGAGGCTGCCGGTTCCGGCTTTGACAAAGTTGTCAAGACCACCTGCTTCCTGGCGGATATGGGCGACTTCGCCGCCTTCAACGAGGTGTACGCCAGGTATTTCACCTCCAAGCCCGCCCGCAGCTGCGTGGCCGTGCGGGAGCTGCCCAAGGGCGTGCTCTGCGAGATCGAAGCCATCGCGCTGAAGTAACGGAGGTATCAGATGAAAGTCACTGTCATTGGAAGCCACCTGTGCCCCGACACCCTGTACGCCCTGAACCGCCTGTCCGAGGTCAAGGCGGAGATCGAGTTCAAGAATCTCTCCGCCAGCCTGCCGGACCTGAAGGCCTATCTGGCCCTGCGGGACAGCGATCCCCACTATGAGGCCGTCAAGAAAAACGGCGGCATCGGCATCCCCGCCTTTGTCCTGGAGGACGGCACCGTCACGCTGGATCTCGGGGACGTGCTGAAATAAAGCGATCACAAAGCCCGGCGGGGGACCTGAAAGGTCCCCCGCCGGGTTTCTGCTGTTCTTCAAACCTCCGTGACGGCTCCTGTACCGCCCTCCTCCATCTGCCGCAGGGCCGCCAGGGTGCCCAGAGTGGTGCCCAGCTGGGTCAGCAGGATCGCCGTGCGGGACAGCTCCTCCGTGGTCATGCATTTTGCCATGGCCACCGCTGTGGCGTAGACTCCTGTGCTCCAATCATAGGCATCCATCCCTCGGCCCCCTCCCTGGTGAACAGTGTATGAGGCGGCGAGGGATTTCTTGACGGGGGCGGCGTGTCATTTCTCCAGCAAAGAGGTCAGATACGCCGTCTCTGTCCGCAGGTCCGCAGAGCCGGTGTACCAAAGGGTAAGAACCTGTTTTCCCTGCCGGAGCACGGCGAATTGTTCAGGACTTCCGATTCCGTCCGCCTCCTCTGCCCACCAGAAGCCGTCCAGAGCCGGGGCCTCTATTGGGTCCAGCGGCAGTTCCGGCCGGCTGTCCAGAAAGCCGGCCCGGTTCTCCGTCAGCTCTGCCGTCAAGGTCTGGGCCAATCCGGCTGTCAGCATACGGTAATACGCGGTCTGGAGAAAAGCCTGCTCCCCGTCGGGCAGCACCGCAGACTGGCGGGCAGCGTACATCTCCGGCGCGATGGGAAGGGATTTTTCCTGCACCTCTGTCCGCAAAGGCTCCAGGCCGTCCAGGGCTGTCAGGTCCGCCAGAACCATCTGCACCGGCGGACGTTCCCCCGCTTCATAAACCGTCCGCGCCGCATGGTCCCAACCAGAGGGATTGCCGTCCAGATTCTGAATGCTGACCACCAGATTCAGCACAGATATGACCAGTGCAGCGCCCCACGCCAGCTGTCCCAGCCGCAGCTGACGGCGGTATAGCTTGGGCCTCTCCAGCGGGACGCCCGCCGTCAGAGTCTTCCACAGCCGCCAGGTGTTCCGGGCATCCAGCCAGAGCTGCATCCCCAAGATGGTCAGCAGCGCCGCAGCCACCAGCGGCGCGGCTACAAAGCCCAGCCAGCTGGCGTTTCTCAGGATGTTCTCCAGAGAAGCAGCCGAAAGCGCCACCGCCAGGATGAAATACGCCGTCATTACCAGCCAGATCAGCCCGCCCCCCACTGTGCGGAAGATCATCCGCCGCTTTAAGTATCGGTATCCCTCTCCCTGGACCACCGGGTCCGTGTCCAGCTCCGGGGCATTCGGGTCATCGCACCGCCAGACCCAGAAGGGCCCCAGCTGCCCCACCAGCCGCCAGCCCATGCTCCGGTATGCCTCCACCCGCTCCGGGTCCAAAGCCTCTTTCCACCTTTGGAGGGGCTGGAGCCGGAAGCGGCACTCCCACGGTTCGTCCAGCAACAGGTCCACCCGGCTGCCCGTGAAGCAGACGGGGTTCTCCCCCTTGCGGGCCAGGTCCTCCAGCCAGGTCTCCACCGCCGCCACGTCGTAGATGCTGATGGGGCAGCTCTTCCGATAGGAGCTCTGCCCATGTCTGTTTTCAGCGCCCATTCTCCTCTCCCCCTCTCCGCTGATCTACTGAAATTTCATCAGGACGGCAGCGTACCGCTCCGCCAGATCTATCGTTGGCTCCGTGGTGCCTGTGGAGATGCTCCACACCTGATCCCCCAGCCGGACCACTAGGAACCAATACCCGTAGTCGTCGCGAGTGGACACCCAGGTCTCGTCCAGTCCGGGGATCTGCCAGGCCATGATGGGCCAGCCTTTCTCCTGGTAGTCCGCCAAGATGCCGTCTACCAGATCGTCCGCCAGCCAGGGGAAACGGAGGCGGTAGTAGCGGTTCTCCGTCTCCCAGTCGCCCATGCCCTCAAAGGTCCACCACTGGTCTGTGGTAAGCCAGTTGTCCCAGTGGATGGCCTGGACCTCCTGCAATCCCTTTTCCGTGATATATGGGACCGGCTCGTCAAAGGTCTCCGCCGGTTCAAAGGGCCGCGATCTGGGGTCCGCCATATCGGCGCAGAGTGATGCGATGTAAATTCCCCACAGCAGCATGATCGCCAGGGACAATCCGCAGGCCAGCCGGTAAGGCCGCCTGTGGCACACGGGTACTCCCGCCCGCAGAGGCCGCAGATACCGTCGTAGAGACCACCACTGCCGGAACGCCGCCAATGCGAGTGCCAGCAGAAAGCCCCAATAGGCGGCCTCCCGCCACAGTGGCTTCCACTCCTGCACACTCCATACGAGAAGGGTTCTCTCTGTCAGAAGCGTCTGTACCGCCAGCACCGCCAGAAGCGCCGTGACCGCGGCCCAGAACTGCGTCACCTTTTGCTGGCGGCGGAACAGCCGGTCATATGCCTGGGCCTCTGTCTCCGGGTCCGTGTGGAGTTCCGGCGCATCGGGATCATCGCATCGCCACAGGTGCACGGACTTGCCGGAGGTGTCCACATACTCCCAGCCCATAGACCGGTAGGCCGCCAGGCGCTCTGGGTCCGGGCAGCTCTCCTTTACTGGGGCAGGTTCCAGTCGGTAGCGAACAGCCTTTGGCTCCCCCTTCTCAAAGACCGCCAGGAAGAAAATACCGGGAACCGAGACGGCAAACCACCCCCGGGCGGCCTGGTCCTCCATCCGGGCCTGCTGGGCGGCTACGTCGTAAATGTTCATGGGCATCAGCTTCAGCATGGCGTTTCCCCTCTTTTTCTATTGAAACTCCGCCAGGACGGCGACGAAGTCGTCCAGGTGGTCCATCAGGTCCCGGTCTGTCCGCACCCGCTCCATCAGCACCGCCCGCCCCATCCGGCCGATGAAGCATCGGTTTTTACCCGTGTCGATCACCACCGCTTGGTCAAAGCGGCTGTCCGCCACCTCCCGGACCTCTACCACGGACCAAGTGTCCAAGAAATTCGCTAAGCGTTCCCGATACAGGGCCTCCGCCAGGAAGGTGAACCGCACCCGGTCGAAACCGGCCCACAGGGACGCTTTAAAATCCCAGCGGAACTGGCTGACCTCCCGGTGATCCGTCAGCAGACTCCGTCTCTCCCGGTAAACAGATGAATCCATGTGCAGGGCGGCGGCCTCCGGGGCCACTGCCTCCATGGAGACATAGGGCAAGGGCTCCGGCGCGTCGGACAAGGGCATCTCCTGCTGGCTGCCGAATACAGATACGGCAAGTGCAGCCACCAGTCCGCAAATCCCCCAGGAGACGAGATTCTGCCGCCTCCGCCGCCGTAACGATGCATCCAGGTCCTCAGTATCCGGCGCCATCCCCGCCTCCAGCTGGCGGCGCATCCGCTGAACGCCCCGCAGCGCCCGCAGATTGCCGCAGAGCCACTCCAGGGCACAGACCACCGCAAGCAGCCACACAGCCCACATCCCTTTCAGGAACACATCCACCGGCTGGCCGCTCTCCCAGAGGCTGCGAAACTGCAAGATCGTCCAGACAACAATCAGCACCATGGAGATCAGCCTATGTCGCCGGAACAGCCGCAGCTGCCTCTCCCAGGTCAGACACAGGGCAGAGGGATCTGTAAACAGCTCCGGCGCCTGTGGGTCCGCGCAGGCATAGACCCGATAGTCCCCCAGGACGCCGGCAGGCTCCCACCCCATTTCCCGGTAAGTCTCCTCCCGCTCACATTGGGCGTCATAGGTCTCTGTCCGCAGGGGCTCCAACCGATACCGGAGCTTCCTGGGCTCCGCCGGCTCAAACTTTCCGCTGCCATAGCGAGAAAACGACACCGGCCGCCAGCCCTGGACAGCTTTTTCCTCCAGCCACCGCTCCAGAAGGGCGGTATCCCAATAGGCCTCCGGCATGACAAAACGCTTTTTCACGGTGCCTCCTCTCTCATCCCCGGCAGCAGCCGCTCCGACGCCAGCTCCTCCCGCTCGCCATCGGCCACGCAGAGGCGCAGGCGGGAGAGCTCCTGCCGGAACAGGGCCCGGCCCCGGTCCGTGATGGCGTAGGTCCGCTTCCGCCCCTCCACCGCCGCCTCCCGGATCAAGCCCTCCTCCTGAAATTTTGCCAGAATCGTGTACAGCGTCCCTGGCCCCAGGGGTACCCGACCGGCGGTGGCGTCATCCACATACCGGACAATCTCCGTGCCGCACCGCTCCTGCCGCAGCAGGCTCAACAGCACATAGAACATGCTCTCCGTCAGGACTTTCAGCGGCTCCCTGGCCATGGTATCCCCCCTAATATCGAAACACGATACTTTCTGGGTTCACTATAATATCGTTGCACGATATTGTCAAGCTGTCTGTTCGCTTCCAGCTCTGGAATGTTTTGAGGGTTGCAGCCCGCCCCCTCCCTCCTGTATGCTCTTGTACAGCAGCGACAAACCAGAAAGGACGAATTTTCCCCATGAAACGAAAACTTCTCTGCGGCCTGCTGGCCGCCCTTACCCTGACCTGCGCCACCGTCAAGGCGGCCCCCAGCCGGGTGGTACCCGTCCAGGTGGACGGCACCGTTCTGAGTCAGGGCGTCAACTACCTGCAGAGCGGCGTGACCTATGTTCCCCTCCGGGGACTGCTGGATGCCTTCGGCGGCTGGAGCGTCTGGTGGGACAGCAGCCGAAAGGTGGCTGCCGCCGCCTCCGGCAGCCAGTCCGTCACCGCAAACCCGTCCCGAAATACCGTGACGGTCAACGGCCGTACATACAGCGGCAAGGTCTTTGTGGAGCGTGGCCGGACCTACATCCCCCTGCGGACTCTGGCCACCGCCCTGGGCGGCAGCGTGGCCTGGGATCCCCAGCTGGGCGGCGCGGCGGTGACCTCTCCCGGCGCGGATCACAACGCCATGGACCTTTACTGGCTCAGCCGCATCATCAGCGCCGAGAGTCGGGGCGAGAACATGACCGGCCAGATCGCCGTGGGCAATGTGGTGCTGAACCGGGTTGCGGCGAAGGAGTTCCCCAACACCATTCCCGCCGTGATCTTTGACCGCAAGCACGACGTCCAGTTCACGCCCGTCTCCAACGGCACAGTGTACCTGCCCCCCACGGCCAAATCCGTGGAGGCGGCCAAGCGGGTCCTGAACGGCGAGAACACCGCCGGCAAGGCTCTTTACTTCTACGCGCCCGCCCTGTCCCAGGGCACCTGGATCAACGCCAACCGGGCGTATCTCAAGACCATCGGCTGCCACCGGTTCTACCTGTAATTGACATTTCTCAGCCAGGGGGCTAAAATAGGGCCATCAAGAAGCAAAGGAGCAAGCCACATGCTGTTTTCCGATCATCCCCGGACCCACTACCGCAACGCCCCGGCCCATGAGGTCATCTGCCAGCTGCGGTTCCCGTCTATTCTCACCATCAACAGCGTGGAGCCCGCCGATTTTCAGGAGGCCATCCGCGCGGAGTTCCCCCAGTATGCCCGGCGCCAGGACGCCGCGCCGCCCCGCATCACCGGGCTGGGCAGCCCCAATCCCAAGGTGGAGCAGCAGCCTCCGGTGACCAATCACAACTTCGTCTCCGAGGACAACCAGTGGAAGCTGAATCTCACCAAGGACTTCATCGCTCTGTCCACCCTCCACTATCCCGGGTGGGAGGAGTTTGCCCGCCAGCTGGACAAGCCGCTGGCCGCCTTTATCCGGCTGTACAAGCCCACCTATTTCCAGCGGGTGGGCCTGCGGTATGTGAACATCTTCTCCCGTGCCCGGCTGGGGCTGGAGGGTGCCCGCTGGGCGGAGCTGTTCTCTCCTGCCTACACCGCTCCCATGCAGGAGGCGGAGCTCCCGGAGGACCGCTTTCTCAACTGCGCCTGTGATCTGACGCTGAAGCTGGATTCCAGCTGTCAGGCCAAGGTCCACGCGGGCCCCGGTGTGGTGAAGCGGAACGCCCCCGGCGTTCCCCAGGACCCGGAGGTGAAGTTTATCTTCGACATGGATCTGTCCATGACCGGAAACACCCCCTGCACCCTGGCTGCCGGCGCGCTGGAGACGCTCCACGGCCACTCCACCCGCCTGTTTGAAGGTGCTGTCACCGACAGGCTCCGGGACGCCATGGAGGCCGGATAATCTACGAAAAAGCCCGGGAGACGTGTACGGACGTCTCCCGGGCTTTTTGTACATGTTGTCACTTCTGGAACATGGGGGTGGAGAGATACCGCTCGCCGCTGTCCGGCAGCAGGGCCACGATGGTCTTGCCGGCGTTCTCCGGCTGCCGGGCCAGCTGGGCCGCTGCCCACACGGCGGCGCCGGAGGTGATGCCCACCAGAATGCCCTCAGTCCGGGCCAGCTCCCGGCCCGTAGCGTAGGCATCCGCATCCGTGACCGTGAGGACTTCATCCAGGACGCTGCGGTCCAGATTCTCCGGCACAAAGTTGGCGCCGATGCCCTGAAGGCCGTGGGGGCCCGCATGGCCCTCCGTCAGCAGGGGCGAGGAAGCGGGCTCAAAGGCCACCACGCGCACAGCGGGGTCCTGTGCCTTCAGATACCGGCCCACGCCGCTGACAGTGCCGCCGGTGCCGACCCCGGCCACAAAGATGTCCACCTTCCCCTCCGTGTCCGCCCAGATCTCAGGGCCAGTGGTCTTCTCGTGTGCCGCTGGATTGGCGGGGTTTTCAAACTGTCCTGCGATGATGCTGCCGGGAATGGACTGATGCAGTTCTTCCGCCTTGGCCACAGCACCCGCCATGCCCGCCGCTCCCGGCGTCAGGATAATCTCCGCGCCGTAGGCGGCGATCAGAGCCCGGCGCTCCACGCTCATGGTGTCCGGCATGGTGAGAATCACACGGTAGCCCTTTGCCGCAGCTGCGGCAGCCAGACCGATACCGGTGTTGCCGGAGGTAGGTTCGATGATGGTGCCGCCGGGAGCCAGACGGCCCTCCATCTCCGCCCGGGCGATCATGTTGGCAGCCACCCGGTCCTTGGCGCTGCCCGCGGGATTCATGCACTCCAGCTTGGCCAACAGCACGGCCTTCAGGTCGTGGTTCCGCTCGTAATTGCACAGCTCCAGCAAGGGCGTGCGGCCGATCAGCTCAGTGACGCTGTGATAAATAGGCATTGGAAATCCCTCCGTTCTGAATGAATAGCCTCATGATACACCTGCCGCACCGGGTTTGCAACGGACCATTTGCCGAAAATCCGCCTTTAATTCATAGCATTTTTATAGGATATGGAAGAAAAAAAGCGGACCGCCGACAGGCGGGCCGCTTTGAGATGGTATACTCAGGCCACCACGGGGATTTCCACAATCCCGGCGGCACCGGCGGCGATGCTGTACTCGGGGAACACCAGCGTCACAGAGCCGTCCTCATTCAGATAGAAGGAGGTGGCGTCATCCACAGTGGTGAAGCCGCCCTGCTCCGGGGTGAAGAAGAGGCCGCTCTCATCCGCCGCGATCTTCGCATTTACGGCGTCATTGCAGATGCCGACCCAGTCCTCGCCCAGCACGTCGGCCAGGGTGATGTCCTTGTCGTTGGCCAGGTCCAGGTTGTAGCAGTACCGCTGCTGCATGGCAGCGACCCAGCCCTCAGCGAAATCCACCACAAAGGAGACCGTAGTGTCGGTCTGGCTCTTGATCTCGTAGTCGATAAGCACGTTCATCTCCCGGTCGGCCCACTCTTCCTCGGTGCCGCCGGTAGCCAGGAATGCATCCTTGTAATCATCCCAGTCCGCCTGAGCCTGGGCCAGATGGGCGTCCACCCGCTCCTGGATCTCCGCGTTGACCTTCTCGGCCAGGTCGCCCTCAGACTCCACACCGGGGACGGTCACCTTGTAGTCGATGCCGTTCTCCACGGTCTCATAGTCCCGGATCGTCAGGACCTGGAACAGCCCGCCCAGCACCGGTACATCCGCAGCCGCAGCCGCGAAGGTCGGGGAGACATTCAGGCCCGCCATCAGCACAGCCAGACAGGCGGCCACGCTGCCCGCAGTCCGCCGGACCACCTTATAACCGCGGCTACGGCTGCTGGTCCTGCCCTGCCGGATGCCTGCGCGGACCCGGGCGTCCAGCTCCTCCGGAATGGGGGTGGACTCATATTCTTCTCGTGCACGCTTGAATTCGTTCATAATTGATCTCCTTCCATTGATATCCGTAATTTCTTCAAGCCGGTGTACAGTCTGGTTTTCACGGTGTTCAGATTCCAGCCGGTGACGGTGCTGATCTCCTTGAGAGACAGGTCCTCATAGAACCGCAGCTTGATGATGGTCCCCACCTCTGGCGGCAGAGCGTCCACCCGTTGGGCTAGCGTGCCGTCCGAAGGCAGAGGGTCCTCATAGCTGCCGGCGTCCAGTGCCTCCGGCGGGATCAGCGTCACCCGCTTTCGGCTGCGAAGCACGTCCATGCACACGTGAACCAGAATGTGATAAAACCACGCACGGAGGGCCTCCGGCTCCTTCAGCTCCCCCTGTTTCTCCAGTGCCCTGCAGACGGCGGTCTGCACCGCGTCCAGAGCCTCTTCCCTGTTTTTCAGGTAGCTGTACGCCAGTCGGTAAAACCGCGCCTGATCCGTTACGAGATAGTCGGTCAGTTGCTTTTCCAGGATATGTGACACGTTTCTCATGGTCCTTTCCGTTCGTTCTGCTGTATAGACGCGCCGGGAGCGGAAAAAGTTTGGAGGGAGAACAATTTTCCTAAAAATTTTCTGCGCAAAAAAGAGACCGGTCTCCCGGTCTCTCTTTTCATCGGCTGGAATCAATCGTAACGCAGGGCGTCGATGGGGTTCAGCTTGGCCGCCTTGTTGGCGGGGAGATAGCCGAACAGGATGCCCACCGCCACGGAGACGCCGAAGGCCACACCGATGCCGCCAGCCGTGGGCATAGCCACGAAGCCGTCGTTGCCGGTGCCCAGCACCAGAGCGATGACATTGGTCAGCACGTTGGCCATGAGGATGCCCAGTATGATGCCGATGGCACCGCCGATGGCGGAGGTAGTGCCGGCCTCAATGATGAACTGGCTGCGGATGTCCCGGCATTTGGCACCCAGGGATTTTCGGATGCCGATCTCCCGGGTCCGCTCCGTGACGGACACCAGCATGATATTCATGATACCGATGCCGCCCACCAGCAGGCTGATGGCCGCGATGAGGATCAGGATCATCATCAGGGTGTTCAGCATGGAGTCCATGGCGTCCATCATCTCTGCGGAGGTCATGACCATGTAGTAGTCCGAGGACTGGTAGGTCTTGAACAGCCGGTTTTCAATGATGCCCTTGGCAGCAGACGCCGTATCCCGGTCCGTACTGGTCATCAGATACATGTCCCCATATCCGCCCCCCAGCCGCTGGGCATTGGCATAGGGGATGTAGATCACATCATCGACGCTGCCCTCGGTGCTGTCGCCGCTCTCCGCCAGTACGCCCACTACCATGTAGGGCACGCCGCTGACGGAAATCGTCTGACCCAGCGGATCCGTCCGGAAAGCGTTTTCCGCCAGATAGGAACCGATGACACACACATTCTGATGGCGCTCCACGTCAATGTAGCGGAGGAAGCGGCCATTCTCCAGGCTGGAGCCCTGCATGGTCTTCTGGGTGTCGGCGCGGTAAAATGCCTCGCTGACGCCGTAAATGCTGGTGCGGTCGAAGTCCTCCGTTCCCTGCCGCACCTTGGCTGTGGCGGACACATAGGGCGTAACGCCAGAGAGGTACTGGGGGTACTTCTCCACAAGCGCGTACATATCTTCCGTGTTCACGTCCCGGGTGCCGCCCTCGCCGCGGCCGTAGACCATCACCTGGATCAGGTTGGAGCCCAGCTGCTCGAACTGGGCGTTCATGTAATTCTGCATGCCGTTGCCCAGGCTGGTGATGATGATGACCGCCGCCACGCCGATGATGATGCCCAGCATGGTCAGCAGCGCCCGCATCTTGCTGAGCAGCAGGGATTTGATGGCCAGCTTGAAGGATTGGGTGAAATTCATGCCGGCTCCCCCTCTCCCGCGTCCTCCTGGGGCTGGACCACGGCCTGGGGATCACTGGCGTCCCCGTCGTAGATGATCCGGCCGTCCTGCAGACGGACGATGCGCTTGGCCTTGACAGCGATGGAGTTGTCGTGAGTGATGAGGACCACGGTGTCCCCCTCCTGGTTTAGCTTCTGCAGGAACCGCAGCACCTCCCGGCCCGTGCGGGAGTCCAGGGCGCCCGTAGGCTCGTCGGCCAGGATCACCGACGGATTCCCCGCCAGGGCCCGGGCGATGGAGACCCGCTGCTGCTGGCCGCCGGAGAGCTGGCTGGGCAGGTTCTTCCGCTTGTCAGCCAGACCTACCCGCTCCAGAGACTGGATGGCCCGTTCGCGGCGCTCCTCTGCGGAGACGCCGGCGTACAGCAGCGGCAACTCCACATTCTCCTGCACCGTCAGCTTGGGGATCAGGTTATACTGCTGGAAGATAAAGCCCAGCATTTTGTTGCGGATCTCCGCCTGCTGATCGTCCTCCATGGTGGACACATCAATGCCCCCCAAGTGGTAGGTTCCCGACGTGGGAACGTCCAGGCAGCCGATAATGTTCATGGCCGTGGACTTGCCGGAACCGGAGGAGCCTACGATGGCCACGAACTCCCCCTGATCCACCGTCAGGTTGATGCCGTCCAGGGCGTGGACGGTCTCCTCTCCCATGTGGTAGATCTTGTAGATGTCTTTCAGTTCAATGAGATGGCTCACGGGATCAGCCTCCCATCATCATGTCCATCAAACTGGAAGCCTGGTTGCTGATGAGGACCACATCGCCCTCCTCCAGGCCGTCGGTAACCTCGATATACTCGTCATCGTTCCGACCCAGGGTGACCTCCTTGGTCTCCAGCTTGGTGACGTCCACCACGCTCAGACCGTCCTCACTGAGGGCGCCGGGGCCGGGAACAGTCACCGTGTTGCCCCGTTCCACCGCATCCACGGGGATGCACAGGGCGTTGGGGACCACTTCGCCGATGATCTGAGCGGAGACATTCATGCCCGGCCGCAGATCGCCGTAGTCCTCAATGATGATGGTGACGGGATAGCTGGTCGCACCGTTGGCGGTAGTGCCGTTGATGCTGACCTTATCCACCACGCCGGAGAACGTCTGGCCCTCCAGAGCGTCGGCGGTGATCCGCACCTCCTGCCCCACTTCTACCTTGCCGATGTCCAGTTCATCCACTGCCATCTCCAGTTCCAGATAGCTCAGGTCGTAAATCACCGCCAGCGTGCCGGAGGAAGCGCCGTCCACCTTGTCGCCGGCCTTGAAGTTCTTCTCAATCACGGTGCCGGCAATGGGAGATTTGATGTTGTAGTCATCCACCGCGCCGGAGGCAGTGCTGGCAGAGAGCTGGGCGGACTGGAGGTTCAGCCGTGCGCTCTCGATCTGGTCCCGGATGGTCTCGGACTCCACAGTGCACAGCACCTCGCCCTTGGTCACCGTGCTGCCGGCCAGCTTGGAGAAATCGTTCACCGTGCCGGAACCGGAGGCATACACCACCGAAGAGGCGGGCATGGACACCGGAGCCTGGCCGTAGCTGGAATAGCTGCCGATGATGGCGGAGGCAGTGACGGCGTCGGACACTGTACCGGGATTGTTCAGCCGCACCCGGACGGAGACGGCCTCCTTGCCGTTGCTGGTGATGGTGGTGGAGTTGGAGACATAGGTCACCGTGCCCATCTGAGAACCGGCGTAGCCGTCCACAAACACGGTGGCGGCCTGCCCCACATAGAAGTCACTGGGGGAGGCAAAGGGGAACAGGAAGTCGATGGACAGCTCCGTGCTGGCCACGATCTTCGCCAGCTGCGTCCCAGCGGTGACGCTCTCGCCGTTGTGGACGTAGATCTCGCTCACCGTGCCGGAGATGGGCGCCGTGGGGTGCAGGGCCTCCTGGGCCTGCTGATAGGACATCTGGGCCTGCTGCACGGAGATCTGGGCCCGGTCCATGGAATCCTGGGCGTCGCTGCTGTCCATGGTGTAGAGCAGGGTGTCCTTGGTCACAAGGTCGCCCTCTTCAAAGGGAGCGCTGACGATATCGCCGGAGAGCAGGGTGGTGACGTTGTAAGAGTCCGCCGGCTGCAGCGTGGCGGTGCCGGAGACGCTGACCGTCAGATCCTGCCGGGTGACGGTGGACACCAGATAGCTGCTGCTGAGTTGGGTGTTGACGTTTTTGGTCAGTCTGGACACGCAGCCCGCCACAATGGCGATCACCACTACCAAAATAATCAGAATTTTCAGCCAGCGCTTCTTTTTCTTGCCGCCAAAGCCCTTCAGGGAGAATTTCTTTTTCTCCGTCTTTTCCGGCGCGGGCACGCTGGGCGCCTCGGCGGAGGTCTCGTTCATCCATTCAGTTTCCATGTTATGTAATCTCCTTGTTCTCGATTTCCGCGGTGGGGCGCTTCCCCATACCGCGCTTGAAGATGTTCAGAATGTTTTCCAGGCGATCCCGGGTCCCGGGATCGCCACCGGCCTGCAGGCCGGTGTAAATCATGGGAGCCGCCACAACCAGCAGTGTGCCCAGGATGTCGCCCAAGTCCCGGTCCTGCCGCAGGTCCAGCAGGTCCGGATTCACCGCGCCGCCCAGGCGCTGGAGAAGCGTTTCCGCATCCAGCATTTCCAGCAGCCCATTCTTCTGCATCCCGCTGTTGCAGCGGATGATTCCGGTCATGGCGCCGATCTCTCCCAGGTGCTGATTGTCGATTTTTGCCTGCACGTAATCATACAGATCCAACAGCGCCTGAAAAATGTCGCCGCCGTTTCGGAGCAGAAACTCCTCCAGCAGCATGAACAACTGATCCACATATCCCTTCAGCAGATAGCGGAACAGGTCCTCCTTATCCTGAAAGTACATGTAAAAGCTGCCTCGGGGGATCCCCGCTGCCCGGATCATCCGATTGATAGACGCCTCAGCATAGGGCACACGGGCAAACTCCTCCTCAGCGGCCAACAGCAGCCGCTCCCGCTTCTCCGCGGGCAGGTGGAAGAAGGTCTTGCTGGGCATTCCCGTCCCGCCTCCTCACATGACAAGTTGTCACACAGTATAGTCCCCCTTCATTTTTCTGTCAATCGCCCCCCTCCAGGTTTCAAAAAATGTTCACAATCCTTCTCCGCCGTACGGGCTGCAGCGGACGGATATTCCGTCCCCCCGCCCCAGTCTCTGTCAGAGGCCCCATATGCTTTTCTTTTTTACCATATCAGAGAATCTTTAAGTACAGTACATAAGAAAAATTAAAATTTTCTTAAACCGGCTCCTCCGCTGCATCTGCCTGAGTCCTGACTCTACACCTTCCCCCAGGGGGAAGGTCAAACAAAATCTGTGGCTGGCCCACATTTTGTCCACTGGATAAGCCTTTTCATTTTAATTCCTATTTTTTAAGAAGTCAATAATATTTTCTTTTTTACTAAGAATAACCAGAGGGATCGTCCTGTTCTGCATTAAAATAGGGGCAAAAGGAGCGTCAGAGCTATGGAAGAACTCGGATACGCCCTGCGGCTGGCGCGGGAGCGCAGGGGCTTGACCCAGACCCAGGTGATGAACCTCACCGGCATCAACAACAAAACGCTCTCCGGCTATGAGAACAACATCGCGGAGCCGGACCTTCAGACCCTGACCACCCTGCTGCGGCTCTACCGGGTGTCGGCGGACCGGCTGCTCCACCTGCCCGTCTCGGCTCAGGAGCTTCCCGCCGATGAGGTCAGGCTCCTTACCCTGTACCGTGCCTTTCCAGAGGAGCAGCGGCAGCAGCTGATGCTGGTGCTGGAGACCCTGTCCAGATCCGCCCCTAAGCCCAAGCCCGCCCCTAAGCCCAGGCAGCCGTGACCGGAATCTAGGCTTTTCCCTGGAAGCAGAGCACCCCCCGGAGCCAAGGGCCCGGCCGCATAAGGGTATCATTTAAAACCGTCCAGGGTTCAGTAAGTTGGGACACATGCTACACACCGTGTGGCATGTGTCCTGCTTTTAATTATACTTCAATTACATATCCTTGTTGAAATTAGAATACACTTGCGTTATCATTTTCTTTAGTCAATCACGATTTCCAAGAAAGGGCAAATAAGTATGGCTGATGTTGTTGATATTCCGGAATTCAGAGCATTTTATTATACAGATGATACGCCCCGCCAGTTTTATACCCTCCGGCGATACGAGGATGAGAGCGGGTCTGGGGAAATGCACTGTTATAATATTGCGCCAGGTATTCAACTGTCTTTTAATGATCTAAATCTAAGTTCTTGCTATCAGCCACTAAATGTCCAAAAAGATTTTTTAGAAATAAATTATTGCCTTGAGGGCGGACACGAAGTTGAAATGGTCGGAGGCGGAATTACCTTCTTGGGTGAAAAGGATTTAAGTATATCTGGCCTATACCATGATAAACGGGTTATTGTCAATTCAAGAATCCCTTTCAATAAATATAAAGGTATAACCATTCTCTTGGAGCTAGAAACAGCCCAGACGACTCTCGACAATGAATTCTCTAAGTGGCATATAGACTTGCAAAAAATCCGCACAACTCTATGTCCGGAAGGACGTGTTCTTTTAATAAAATCCAAACAAAAAATCGACCATATTTTTGCAGAGATCTTGAGCGTTGAGAACCAGATAAGATTGCCGTATTACTGGCTGAAAATCCTGGAAATCTTACTTTTATTAAGCCAACTGGATAACAGTTATGTGGAGCCGCCCCAACAGTTTACGGAGAAAGTATCCCGGCGGACTCAACAGGTCTATCAGTATATTATTGAAAATCCTTTTACACAAAAAAATATTTCTGAGATAGCAGAGATTTATGGGGTTTCGGAATCAAGTATGAAACGCTGCTTTAAGTCAATTTCCGGTGCTTCTCTAGGCACGTTTATGAAAAGGAAACGGATGGAGGCTGCTGCGGAATTACTTAGGTCAGAGCCGACATTGAGTGTGGGTGAAATTGCCAGTCTTGCAGGGTATGAAAATCAAGGAAAGTTTTCTGGGGCATTCAAATCAGTATACGAAATGACTCCTATCGCATATCGTTTGAAATACTCGTGACCTAAATGGATTAAGACTTGACCTAAACAGTTATAGACGGATATATGATCTTGTGCTATCATAACTGACGTTAATTAGAGAATGGTGAAAAGAGCCGCGTTCAGCGGTTCTTTTTAAGGGTGTCAGTTAGAGATGTCTAACCGCGAGCGAATGGGGGGCAAATCAGTTGTTCAGTATGGGGATCAGTGCGCGAATTGTAAAACGTATTATAACCTTGCTAATTGTGATTTTGGGAGTCGTTACTCTCAGTTTTTGCTTGCAGATATTTACCGGTACAGATCCGGCAGAAATGCTTGTAAGAAAGACTACATTGTTCGCAACAGAAGAGCAAATCCAAGCAATGAGAGTTGAACTTGGCCTGGATGGTACACTCTCTGAGCAATATGCAGATTATATAAAAGGACTACTTACCGGGGACTTGGGTATTTCAATTACCAATCGAAAGCCTGTCATTGATAATATTAGAAATGCCCTTCCTGTTACATGTATGTTAGTTATTATGTCTATGCTCTGGGTTGCTATTTTAACCGTTTTAATATCAGCGTTTTCTGTCATATGGAAAGACAAAGCATTTGACCATGCAACAAGAGTTATCTGCATAATTGGTATATGTGTTCCGAGTTTTTGGCTGGCACTCATTCTGCTAATTGCTTTTGCAGTTGAGATTCCGATATTTAGTGTGATTTCAGACGGGAGTATTAAATCCCTTATATTGCCATCTATTTCTATTGCCATTCCAATTGCTTGTATTTCTATCAGAGTTTTGCGCGCTGCTGTAATAAACGAATTAAAAAGTGACTATGTTACTTACGCTAAAGCGAGGGGGTTTTCCACATCTAAAATTGTATACGGCGAGGTCCTGAGGAACGCATTTCCATCGGCCATAACACTTTTCGCACAATATTGCGCATCAGTTTTTGGAACCTCTGCACTGATAGAAACTGTCTTTTCCATTCAGGGTCTTGGATACTATTTAACTGAAGCGTGCGAAAGTATGGATGTATATGGAATATCGGGTGTGGTACTTATTTGCGCAATCCTATTTGTTCTTTTTAATACTGCAGCAGACATCTTCTCGGGCATTATTTGCCCTGCGTATAGGAGGAAACGTGTATGAGGAAACATCCACAAATTGTCATTGGTGTTTTGCTTATTGCGTTATTTGTTTGTATTGCGATAACTGCACCCCTCCTTGCCCCAAATGACCCAAATGCAACAAACCTTGCACTAAAAAATGCCCCGCCATCAGCCGAGTATCCTCTTGGATGCGATCAAATGGGGCGGTGTGAACTTTCGCGCTTAATTTACGGAGCGCGATATTCACTAAGCCTTACGGTGCCTGTGCTGATAGTACTAGCAGCGATTGCATTGTTTATTGGATGCTACACTTCTTATAAAGGTGGCCTAATAGATGAGGTCATCCGATTGTTGTGCGATATATTTATGGCATTTCCGCTTTTAGTAATAGCAATGTCATTAGTGTCAGTTATTAACAATTCTGTTGCGAGCATTATCACTGCAATTGGTATTTCTATGTCTGCGTGGTTCTTACGCATGGCGCGTTCTTATGCAAAGACCGAGTGTGGAAAGGGGTATGTAGAATCCGCAAGAGTATCTGGTGCATCTGCAATGCGGATCGTACTTCACCACATTATCCCGAATGTATTGCCACAGTTTGTTGTCTATTTTACCACGGGAATAGCATCAGCAATTCTATCGGTATCAAGTTTTGCATTTTTGGGTGTGGGCCTTATTGCTGGTACTCCGGAGTGGGGAGCCATGCTTAATGACGCTCGAAACAGCATTTATACAAATCCCGCCCTAATTGTTTATCCCGGCATATGCCTCATTATCTGTTGTGCGGGCTTTAATTTATTAGGTGAAGGTATTCGGGATTTTATTGGCAAGGAGGACCAGATCAGTGTTTCTTGACGTCAGAGATCTCACTATTACTCTCAAAACGGGTGAAGAAATTGCAAAGGATATTTCTTTTTCAATAGATGGAGGAGAAATGTTGTCCATTGTGGGCAGCTCTGGGGCAGGAAAAACGACGGTATGCAAGGCCGTTATGGGCTTACTTAGTTCTAATTATTCCATTTCAGGTGAGGTGCTTTATAGGGGGGAAAACTTGCTGCACTGTTCAAAGAAACGATTGCAGGCAATCTACGGTAAAGAAATATGCTATATTATGCAAAACCCCATGACAGCATTTAATCCATCGCTGCGTATTGGAAGGCAATTAGAAAAAACATGTTACTTACATAACCCCCAAATATCGCGGCAGGAATTACAACTATTAGTGAGCAACACACTACAACAGTTGGGCCTTGATGATTTGAAACGGATACTGAAGAGTTACCCTGATGCCCTTTCAGGTGGGATGTTGCAGCGGATTATGATTGCAGCAGCACTAATCAATCAGCCTACTATATTGGTTGCTGATGAAGCGACTACAGCAATAGATGCCTGTAACCGAATTGAATTGATGCAATTACTTAGGCAGTTATGCAGTGGCGGCATGGCGATCTTATTTGTTACACATGATTTAAGAGCGGCATCAATGGCGGATCGAATTTTAATAATGAATGATGGCCAGTTGGTCGAGGCAGGGACAACAGAGCAGATCTTCAATGAACCTAAAGAAGAATATACAAAATATCTGCTTAGTGCTTGTACGTTGGAAAGGCGGTGATTATCTATGATTGAGGCGAAAGATGTAAGTTGCACTTTTGCCCGCAATCCGTTTTCCAAAGAGGGATTCATGGCGGTTTCCCCAGTTTCAATCCAATTCATTGATGGTGAACGGTATGCCATCGTTGGTGAGTCAGGGTCAGGTAAGACAACACTCGCCAGAATGATTGCGGGCCTCCAGCGTCCTACGACGGGGAATATCTATGTCGATGGGATGCCTGTTTACGGTAAACACAAGGTTCATACAAATTACTTCAAGGAAGTCCAAATTATTCAACAGGACTCTTCATCTGCATTAGATCCTAAAATGTCCGTGGGTAGATCAATCGAAGAACCTCTTTTGTGTTTTTTTCATTTAGACAAAGGAGAACGCAAAAAAAGGTGTCATGATCTGATGGATTTATGTAATTTGCCTGTTGAATACTACTCGCGTCTTCCCGCAGAATTATCTGGGGGCGAGCAAAAACGAGTCGCTATTGCAAGGGCCTTGGCAGCAGAACCTAAGTGTCTAATTTTTGATGAGGCAACAAATGGCTTTGACCTTCCTTTACGCAAGAAGATCATTGAAGAAATTGTTGACTTGCAGAGGAAACTCGCATTTACCCTTATATTTATTACACATGATATGGAGTTAGCCGTCGTTATTGCTGACGTAATTTTGGTTATGAGAAATTCCACCTTGATTGAACAGGTTGAATTTTCTGGAGATATATCAGTATTTACAAGCGAATACAGCAAGACGCTTTTATATGCGAGTGGAATTACTGATACATAATCATTGTTGGAATTGATCATAGCAGAAATAAAATGAAAGGATAGTTTGCGATGAAATTCAAAAGACTTGCAACGATTCTTATGGCTGCGGCCATGATGGTTTCGTTGGTTGCCTGTACAGGCGACAATGGCGAAAACTCAGAAACGCCTGTTACTTCGGGCAATGATGTTGTGGAGGAAACGGAAACCAACCACATCACTTTGGCCGAAAGTTGGGGATTTGAAAATTTCTATACAATTATGACGCCCGATGTATCGGCAAGCAACTTCGGTATCACATATTATCTTAGCAATTTCTACGATGTGCTTGTAGAATATCAAGATGGAGAATACGTTGGTGGTCTGGCCGAGGATTGGACAATTAGCGAAGATGGAACGGTCTACACATTCAATCTACGGCATGATGTGAAATTTTCTGATGGTAGCGATCTGACTGCGGAAGATGTTGCCAAATCGCTTTTGGCCGTTCCCATCAATTTGGGGCAATACAATGGAACCTATGGCCGCCTGTCTACAATTATTGAAGATGCAGTGGTCGTTGATGACTATACTGTTGAAATGCATCTGACGCAACCTTATTATAATGCGCTGCGGGAGCTGTGTTTGGCGAATCCATTCGGAATCGTATCGAGTGAACAACTTAATGATGATTTAACGAAAAAGGATACTTTTGAAACTGCAACCTATGGTACAGGTCCCTATATGTATGCTGGAGATAATGACGGGCAGACCTGGAATTTCGAGAGCAATCCCTACTATTGGGGTGAAAGACCTGATGTTGAGAGTTTTTCTATCAAGAGCATTCCTGACAATGATGCTAAAATTCTCGCATTGAAAAACGGGGAGATTGATTTTGTCGCAGGAATCACGAACGTCTCCAACGAAAGTTTTGTGGAAATGCAAAACACTGAGGGATTTGGCGCCAAGGTTGACGACAAATCTTTCCGCACCGGATATATTGGTTACAATTTAAGTAGCTCTATGTTCGGTGATGAAGTTGTTCGCCAAGCCATTACATTGGCCTTAGACAAAGATGCAATTTCTGAGAGCATTTATGGCGGCCTGTATGAAAAAGCAGATACATTCTTCCCGAAGACCCTACCCTATTGTGATGTAGAGCAAACCGTATACTCTTATGATATAGACAGGGCAAACCAATTGCTTGATGAAGCAGGATACATTGATACGGATGGCGATGGCATCCGTGAAAAGGACGGTGAGAAACTATCCTCTCCGTTCCAGTACCAAGCAGGCTCCGCTTCTGATGATAACTTGGTTGTTTATATCTGCGACCAGTTAGGGAAAATCGGAATCGAACTTACACCGCAGTCTGCACAAATGATGGACTGGTATGCAATGATTACAACTGGAGAGTACGGCCTTACCTTATTTAAAACACAAGGCGGTTTCTATGATCCGGGCAATACGATCGGTAATATCGATCCCAGCATGGCCATGGACCCAATTATCTCCCAGGTCGCTGCATACTTGCCGGGCGGTGCCGATCTGATTACAGAATTGGAATCTACTACTGACGAGGAACGAATCCAAGAGATTTATGGAATTATTTTGACTACGATGGCGGATCAGTGCCTTACTACACCTCTGGTGTATCCTCACCAACTTGCAGTATATAGTGATAAGATTGCAAACTACGATTTTCCGCCTGATGCAAACTTTACTGCTGTACAAAATATCACATTAAAGTGAGCATTTTCCCATTCTGCAAACGGCGTGCTATGCAAAACATAGCACGCCGTTTGTAGAAAGAGAAACGACATATTGCAAATAGATTACAGAGAAGTTATGTTAAACCATATATTTGCTCTGCCGGTTGAAAGGAGTCCAGATATTGGTGAGCAATCAATCAAAAGGAATTAAGCGGATTCTCAGTTTTGCCGGCAGATACAGGGGCCTCTTGACTTTTGCCCGTTGCCTTTCCGGCATCAGTGCGTTGTTTATCATTGGCCCTTTTATCTGTGTATATTTTGCGGCAAGAGAACTTATCGCTGTATTTTTAGGCGATCAATTGAATGGCCAAGCATTATTGAATTGGGGCCTTTTTGCATTAGGATTAGAACTCGTGGGAGTAGTACTCTACTTTTTGGCTTTGCTATCTTCTCATATCGTTGCGTTCCATATTCAAAAAAACCTGCAGATGGCAGCATTAAGGCACCTTGCTCATATGCCAATTGGCTATTTTAATGCCAATCCAAGCGGAAAATTGCGTAAAATAATTGATGAAAACAGTTTTCAAACGGAGACCTTTATTGCACATCAGTTGCCAGATTTAACAGGCGCCCAAGTAACCCTGATTGCTGGTGTTTGCTTTATGATCATTTTTGACTGGCGTATTGGAGTTCCACTTATTATCTTATATGGAATGGCCTTTTATCTGCAAAGCTCTCTCATGGGAAAGAATAGTGCTGAGTTTATGAGAATTTATCAAGACGCTCAAGAAACAATGAACCATGAGGCTGTTGAATATATTAGAGGAATCGCCGTTGTCAAGGTGTTCGGACAAACTGTAAAGTCGTTCGCCAAATTTCATAATGCGATAGAGACCTATAAAAAGTACGCACTTGCTTATACTATGTCTTGCAAGAAAGGCATGGTTGCATTTAATGCTATCGTAAACTCATCCTTTTTAGTGCTGGTTCCGATTGGCTTTCTAGTTGGATTTACGACCCCGACACTCAGAGATTTTATTCAAAGTTTTCTGTTTTACGTGATTTTCTCTCCGGCATGCGCAGTGATGCTTAATAAAATTATGTATATGACTAGTTATAAAATGCAGGCAGAGGAGTCTATGCGTAGAATCGATATGATTTTAACTTCTAAACAGCAACCAGAACCAGCGATCCCCCAATATCCTGATACATATGAGGTCGCTTTTGAAGATGTGACATTTGCATATGATAATACCGATCACCCCGCAGTTTCACATCTCACTTTTATGGCAAAAGCAGGAGCAATAACGGCCCTTGTGGGACACTCCGGGTCAGGTAAAAGCACAGCGGCCAGTCTGATCCCTCGGTTCTATGACGTGCAGGATGGCGCAGTAAAAATTGGCGGCGTTGACATCAGGGAAATCCCACAGGGTGATTTAATGAAAATGGTGGCATTTGTGTTCCAAGACCCCAAGTTGTTTAAGGATAGCCTATTAGAAAACATAAGAGCCGGAAGACCATCGGCAACCCGTGAGGAAGTTCTAAAGGCAGCTCATCTGGCGCAGTGCGACGACATACTGAAAAAGCTTCCAAACGGAATAGATACAATTATTGGAAGTCAAGGTATATACCTGTCCGGGGGCGAAACACAGCGCATTTCTATTGCCCGCGCTATTTTAAAAGATGCTCCTATTGTAGTTTTAGATGAGGCGACAGCATATGCTGACCCCGAAAATGAGCATCAAATCCAGAAGGCCTTTGATGGACTTATAAAGAATAAAACGGTTATTATGGTTGCACATCGGCTTTCGACTGTCCAGGATGCAGACCAAATATTGGTGATGAAAAACGGTGCGATAGCGGAAAGCGGAACACATTCTGATTTGATAAAGCATCAGGGCGAGTATGCTAAAATGTGGGACAATTATAACAAAACGGTGCAGTGGCATATAGAAAGTTGAGGTGCTGTCTATGCTAAAACGTGCGTTTGCATTAAGCGATCAAGGCGCAAAAGATTTAGCGAAAGGAATTATAGCAACTGCCTGCGCCAATTTGATACAGATCATTCCAGCAAGTTTGTTGTTGATGGTAGTAATGATGCTTTTAGAAAAAGCGGCGGGGACTCAAGTTAATGTAGGTCGGAATATTCCGTTCTTTGTCGGAATTACCCTGGTGCTTTTTGGCATGATCGCGATTGCCCAATTAGTACAATACAATTTGACATACACTGCTGCATATAAGGAAAGTGCAAACCGAAGAATTGTGCTGGCTGAAAAACTCAGAAAACTTCCACTGTCATTCTTTGAAAAGAAAAATTTAGCCGATCTGACAACTACTATTATGGGGGATTGTACAGCATTAGAAAGGACATTTTCTAATGCGATTCCACAGTTGTTAGGCACAATTCTTATGTTTGTTATTATGTCCGTGGGGCTGGCAGTTTTAGACTGGAGGATGGCTCTTTGTATTATTGTCCCGGTACCAGTTGCCTCAATTGTTGTTGTTCTTGCTCGTAAGGCACAGAGTAAGGCGGAACTTGAAAATCTGGAGGCAAAAAGGTGCGCCTATGACGCAGTACAAGAATATATTGATACTATAAAAGAATTAAAAGCATACTCAAAAACGGATGTATACTTGGATGAACTTGATAAAAAGTTAGAGAATGTTATTCGTTGTTCCTTCCGAAATGAGTTAGCCCCCGGAGCATCTACAACAGCTGCTCAGTTCATCCTGCGCTTTGGTTTAGTTGCTGTTTTGCTTATAGGGGGAAACTTGGTGATTGAAGGTATGCTTTCTATTCCCATGCTCATACTGTTCCTTCTTTTCGCTGGTCGAATCTATGATCCATTCACCAACTGTTTCATGCTATTAGCGGAGGTTTTTGCCGCACTTGTAAGCATTGGCCGGATGAAACAGATAGACAATACACAGGAACAAACCGGCTCAGACTGTTGCAATAACATTGGCTGCGATATTGAGTTCAAGGATGTTTACTTTTCTTATAACGAGGAACCAGTTCTGACAGGAGTATCTTTTGTAGCAAAGCAAGGCGAAATAACTGCTTTAGTCGGGCCATCTGGCAGTGGAAAATCAACAGTTTCAAAATTAGCAGCGCGTTTTTGGGACGCCGATTCCGGACTCATAACACTTGGAGGCATAGATGTCAAAACTGTTGAACCAGAAGTATTGTTAAAAAACTATGCAATCGTATTCCAGAATGTCACCCTTTTTGACGAATCGGTAATGGAAAATATACGGCTTGGCCGTAGCGGAGCTTCTGACGAAGATGTTAGAGCCGCAGCAAAGGCCGCCCAATGTGATGAGTTTATTGATCGTTTACCGCAAGGCTATGACACGAATATCGGGGAAAACGGAAGTAAATTATCCGGTGGCGAGCGCCAGCGCATTTCTATTGCCCGTGCCTTGCTAAAAAATGCTCCTGTTATTCTTCTCGATGAAGCAACTGCATCTATGGATGCAGAAAGTGAAACAATGGTACAAACTGCCTTGTCAGCGTTATTAAAAGGTAGGACAGTGATAGTTATTGCGCATCGAATGAGGACCATAGCAAATGCAGACAAGATAGTTGTTTTGGACAAAGGAAAAGTGACTGAAGTGGGGACTCCCAGCGAGTTGGCTAAAAAAGGCGGGTTGTATGCGCATTTGGTTGCACTCCAGCAGAAACAGCAAATGTCTTCCTTACCGACATGAACGTCCTAAGAGGGAAATATGAAAAGAAAACAGCAAGCCACCACATCGGGTGAAGATTATTTAGAGGCAATTTTAGTGCTCCAAATGCAGAAAGGAACAGTGCGCTCTGTTGATGTCGCCCGGCATATGGAGGTGTCAAAGCCCAGCGTGAGCCATGCGGTGGCGACCCTGCGGGATGGAGGTTTTCTGACGATGGACAGCGACTATTTCCTGCACCTGACCGATGTGGGCCGGGAAGTGGCGGAACAGATCTACGAAAAGCACCGTTTCTTTACCGAGTGTCTGATTGCCGCCGGCGTGGATCCGAAAACCGCAGAGGCAGATGCCTGCCGGATTGAGCATGTTATCAGCGACGAGAGTTTCCAAAAATTAAAGAAACAACTCATGTAACCTGTGGAGATCGAACTCATTACACCAAGAGTGTCTTTGAAATTGAGGATGACCAATATGCAAAACGATCCGCGCTCCCGAATTCTCCTATTGCTACAACTTCTCCTGAAGCAGACAGATGAGCACCACTACGCAACTGGCGCGGATATTCTCCGCTTTTGGGAGGCACATGGCACCCAAGCCAACCGGAAGAATGTTTACAGTGATATCCAACTGCTCATGGACTTCGGCCTGGACATCATCTGCATCAAAAGCACGCAAAACCGCTACTTCGTCGGTTCCCGGCTGCTTGAGCTGCCGGAACTGAAACTGCTGGTGGACGCTGTGGAGTCCTCCCACCTCATCACAGAGAAGAAAAGCACCGCCCTCATTGAGAAGCTAGGCCATCTTACCAGCAGACACAACGCCGCGCTCCTGAACCGCCCCGTCTACATGGACGGCACGGCCAAGCCGGACAACGAGGCCGTGTACTACGCCATCGACGCGATCCAGACGGCGATTCACAAACAACGGGCCATCTCCTTCCAGTATTTCGAGTACACGCCGAAAAAGGAAAAGGTCCTGAAACACAAGGGCTACCGCTATGGATTCAGCCCCTACGCCCTTATCTGGAACCGGGATTTCTACTACGCGGTGGGCTGGTCAGAAAAACACGGGAAACTGGCGCAGTTCCGGGTGGACCGCATGACGGCCATCCAGGATTCAGATGCCCCCTACATAGCAGACCCGTCCTTTGACCCAGCATCCTACATCCGGGAGGTCTTTGGCATGTACCACGACGCACTCCAGAGGGTGACGCTGCTGTGCGAGAACCGCACCATGCGAAACATCATAGACCACTTTGGGGAGGACGTGAACACAGAGATTGTGGACGCCAAACACTTCCGGGCTACCGTGGATGTGGCGCCCACGCCGCCGTTCTTCTCATGGGTATTCACCTTCGGCGGCGCTATCCGCATCGAGGGGCCTGCGGATGTGCTGGCGAAGATGCGGGATATGGCCGCGTGGCTGCGTACATAAAAGCAAGAGGGATCCGCCCAGGAAACGCTGGGCAGATCCCTCTCACCTTTATGAGGCAGGAGAACCTCTGCGGGGG